>JAABUP010000143.1_pt1 | contig 112387 bp, 106 predicted proteins | sample 5559201 | NCBI WGS metagenome assembly JAABUP01 (sample SAMN10711887, study PRJNA513373) | rock metagenome | isolation source: Antarctica rocks | place: Antarctica
CACGCCCAAATCCGTATGCCTACATGAATCGGCGTTCCGGGGCCACACTCCGGCCCCGACAAGCCCCTGACCTGCACGAACACCCAGACGCATGCCCATCAAGATCGGTTAGCTGCGGAACTTAGGCCACAGCGCGGTACCGGCTCTCAACGAGCTGGTCCTGCCGTTCCTTAGCCTTGTCAGCGACGCCGAGCTGCACCGCAATCCGACCGTGAAATCCGAGAGTGAGGCCACAGGCAAGCCGCCGACCGGCCTGATGCTGACCTATCCGGTGCACCAGGCCGCCGACATCTTGTTCTGCAAGGCCAATCTCGTCCCCGTTGGCCTAGATCAGCTCCCGCACCTGGAAACCGCAAGGCTGGTCGCGCGCCGCTTCAACGACCGCTACACCGACCAGCCGCTGTTCCCCGAGCCCGACGCCCTGCTGACCGACACTCCGATGCTGATGGGCTTGGACGGCAAGAAAATGAGCAAGACACGCGGCAACGGAATCGCCCTCCAATCGAGCGAGGACGAAACGGCACAGGCGATCCGCCGTGCTCCAACCGACGGCGATCGGCAGATCACCTACGACCCCAGCCGTCGGCCTGCGGTCGCCAACCTGCTCGCAGCCGCGACCGGCTGCGACCCACAACGGCTTGCCGACGAGATCGGCGCCGGCGGTGGCGGACGCCTCAAACAGACGCTGACCGAGGCGATCAACGAACTACTTCGTCCACTGCGTCGCCGTCGCGCCGAGCTCACCGCCGACGCCGCCCACGTCGACCAGATACTTGATGCCGGCAACGCACGCGCACGGCACCTCGCCCAGGAAACCCTCGCCGAAGTCCACGACGCTCTCGGGATGAGTTACGCGAACCGCTGACTCATACCGCGCGCCGGACGGCGAGGCGCATCGAAGTCCCGGCACGATGGGCCGCGTCAGATGGGGAACGGCCACCGGACGGACCCTTCGTAGCCGGTCGTGACATCTGCTGTGCGGCAGGGTAAGACCCGCCCGATGAGATGCCCGGTCAGCGTGCCTTATACGGACGCGGTTTGCGTTCTTGTAGCGCCGGACCGTCGAGATGACCGTCGAGATGACCGTCGGACTCGGCGAGGGCGGCGCTGTTCGTGTTGGTAGCGCAGCCAGGGTGAGGCGCTGCTGTGGCGGACGGGGATCGCGTGGGCGTGCAGCGCGTCGAGGATGTGGCCGGCTGGTTGCCCGGTGAGTAGTTCGATGTGCCGGGCGCTGAGCCCGACGTCGAGGTACGCCTCGCGCAGCAGCGCCTCGGTCAGCGTCGCCGGCTCGGAGAAGCGGTCGGTGACGGTGCCGATCTGCTCCCGGCGGGGGATCCGATGGCGGCGGAGCAGCGCGGTGACGTCACCGTCGTCGTAGAGCGCGGCGAGGAGCCGCTCGCCGCCGTCGAGGCCGGCAACGCCACGGCGTCCTCCCCCAGGTCGGACCGGGATGCCGTTGTCGTGCAGGCACCGCAGCACCAGGTACAGGGATGTGTCCAGCTCGGCCGCGATGGCGACGGCGGTCCATTCGCGCGTCTCGTACAGCTCACGCACCAGGTCGAGATCGAGCGCCTTGCGGTGCGCCCGGCTCGTTCGCGGCCGGACCAGGGGCACGTCCAGCGCGCTGGCCGCCGTGGGTGGCCGCGCCGCGGTCAGGGCGCGGGCGGGCAGGGCCTCGGCCACGGTCGCGGGCGACCGGCCGACCCAACGGCGATCTGCACTGTCGTCAGCCCGTCGGCGACGAGCCGCGGGAGAAGCTGGGTCCAGCTGGTGTCGCCGCCGCGGCCGGCCGGCCGGCCGCAGGGCCTGCCCGGCCGCCTCGATGCGAGCCCGGGCCCAGTCCGGGCCGCGGCCGAAATGCGCGCCGACCTGCCGCAGGCTCCACCGCTGCTCGCGGTAGAGCCGGGCGGCCTGCTCGCACTCGACCCGGCTGGCCCGGTGGCCGGGCGTTCGGGGCGAGGGGGAAATCGCGTGCCGCCGCAACACAGGGCGTAGATCCCACTGGTCGAGTACCCGGACCGGTCGGCGGCCTCGGCGACGGACAACCGTTGCCCGATCCATCCGCGCAGCTCGGCGGCGCCGAGCACTCCCCCGGCCTTGTTGCCGCCGCCCGCCGGGCGCAGCGCGATCCCGAACTCGCGCAGCCCATCGCGCACGTACTGCTCCGACCAGCCGGTATCCGCGGCGATCCGCCTGGCACTGCGGCTGCGGGTCACGTACTCGCGGTACAGCCCGGCTCGCGTCAACAACCGTCGAACTGGTCGTGTCATCTCAGCTGGCCCGATCTCGCCAGCGGCGGCGCAGCCGGAACAACACCTGGGCGGTGCGGGGTTGGAGGTCTTCGTCGCGTTCGACGCCCGAGTTCGACAACAGTTGCCGCACGTAGCCTTCGGCCTCGGCGTCCTGGTCTTGCGCCAGGCAGGCGGCGATCAGGTCCAGCAGCGGGATGTCGTCGTAGGTGCCGGCCCGCAAGGCCACCTGCGCGGCTTCCGCGGCGAGCTTCGGTTCGGCGGCGCCGAGGTGCCGGTCGGCGAGGGTGTGGGCGGTGTCGACGATCATCGCCTGGTACTCGAGGTCGAGCCGCTGGTTGGCGTCGGTCAGCCATCCCCACCCGCCGGGGCCGTTGGCGGTCTCCCGCCGGATCGGGATGTCGGCGAAGGGGCGGCCGGTGACGAGGTTCAGTGCCGCCCATAGGTCTCCGAGGCCGTCCAGTCCGCGGGACTGGCCGCGTAGCCGTAGTCGGCGGAACAGTTCTGCGTCGCACAGGAGCGACCGGATCTGGTAGCGGGCAATCTTGGTTTCGTATGGTCCGGCGGGCAGGTATTCCTCGCCGCTGGTGGGGTCGGCGCCGAGCCAGCGGCGGACCGTCGAGATCGACTGGCGGACCTTGGGCTTGCCGATGATGTCAGGGTCGGTGGGCCACATCGCCTCGGCGTACTCGGTGGACAGTGCCCCGTTGGGGCGGGTGGCCAGGTAGGCGACGATCTCGGTGTGGAAGGCCAGCTGCGGGGACAGGGCGGGCAAACTTCCCTGGGCGCGGACCTGCACGGGCCCGAGCAGCGTGAGCTTCGGCCGGCCGCCCGCCTGATCCTGCCAGCCGTCCAGATCGGCGTCGAGATCGCCGACCGACTGCCGGACCTGGTCGCGGGTGTGCTCGTCGACCACCGGGGCGAGCGCCTGGAGGTCTTCGCTGGTGGTGGCGGCCCGGTCGAGGTAGGACTGCGGGGGCAGCGGCAGGATCGAGTTCGTCTGCCACGGCGAGGATTCGGCCACCAGCAGCACCGGCACTTCGACCACCTCCGCCGCCGCTTGGCCGTCCGCGTCGGCCCTGTCCTCGGCACCGGCCGCCTGGTCGGCGTCCACGATCAGTCCGCCGCAGGCATCGGCGTAGGTGTCGTAGGGCTGGTCGCCGTGCGCGGGCGGGATGGGCTCGTCCGGACAGCTCGCCGCCCAGGCCAACATCTGCGCCAACGGGCCGGCCTCGGCGGCCGGGATCTGCTGGGCGATCAGGTCCAGCCCGAGCGCCGGAACCGACAGCGCCCCGTCGCGGTCGACCCTCAGCTGCCACGCGGCGGCATCAGCACGATCGCAGCCACCGGCCAGGACCACCGCGACCGGAACGCGGCCGGGATGGCGACTGATCGCCGCGAGCAGCTCGTCGAGCGCGTCGGTGTCTGCCGCCGCGTGCGGAGCGACCAACAACACGTGCGGCGCCCACTGGTCGCCGGCGACGTCGTGCAACCGTCCGTCCAGGACATCGGTGGCCACCGCGCGCGTCGCGGCGTCGACCGACTCGAGGCGCCGCGTGAGGTGGGCTGCGGCCGCGGGCAGGTCATCGGTGTAGGTGAGCCGGTCACCGGCTGGGTCGGACGGGCGGGAGTCAGGCCGGCGCCGGGCCCGGTTTCTGTCTGCGGCCGGTGGGCCGACGGGGCCGGCGGCGTCATGGCGTCGGCGGCGGGCGGCACGCCGGCGGTGGACGGTCGCGTCGTGGGTGGTGCTGGCGGCGCGGGGAGCGGGATGTCGAGTGTCCAGCCCGGTTTGATCAGGTCGGGGTCGGTGTATCGGTCGCCGGCGGGCTCGGCGCGGCCGTGGTTGGCGGCGAAGCCCGCGACCCAGTTGTTGCCGTCGCCGGTGACGCGCTGTTCGATGTCGTAGAGGTTGTCGCCCGGCTCGACCGTGACGGTGACCTCGCGCCTGGCGCCGGCGGCCGTTGCGTCGGTGTGGGTCAGGCCGCTTCCGGTGGCATCGGCGGGCAGGGTCAGCATGGCGCCGACGGGGATCTCATTGTCCGGGCCGACCACCGTCGGGTTGAGCCGCACGATCTCGGCGTAGCGCAGCGGGTCGTGCAGGTAGCGTTCGGCGATTCCCCACAGGGTGTCTCGCCGTTGCACCCGGTAGGCCGGCGCGGCCGACGCGGTGCCCGGTCGGGCGTCAGCAGTGCTCGGACGGCACCGGTGGCGGACGCGCCGGGAGTGACCGTGGCCGGCGGGCGCGGATGCGCGGCGGCGGCCGATGACGGCAACGCGGCCGGTGATGACGATGTGGAGGTGGTCGGCAGCGGCGGTGGGGCGGTGGTGGCGTGCGCAGCGCTCGCCAGGCCGCCGATCATGGGGGCGACGGTGAACCCGACCACGATCGCGGCGACGAGGGCACTGGCGGGCAGTTGGAACGCTCCCAGTCCGGGCAGGGACCGGGCCGGGTTCCCCCGCGCCACGGCGGCGAGTTCGGGGACGAGCGAGACCACGAACAGCGCCCAGCAGATCCACACCCCGACGGCGAGCACCAGCGCGGCGAGCCGCCCGTTGTCTCGCTGCTGTAGCGCGGTCCCGATCTGGTGCAGGGACGGGAGGCTGCGCGGGGCCATGTTCAGCTGTGCCATCAGGAGCGGCACGCCGACCACGATGGCGACCAGGACCAGCAGTGCGCCGACGGCGCGAAGGAGTGGTCCGAGCCGGCTTGTCGGCGTCACGGTCCGTGCAGGACGGGTTCGCGATGTCGTCACGGCAAGGCCTGTCCGGTCGTCACGCCGACCTGCAGCTGGGCGGTGTGGGTGCGGGTCTGCGCGACCGAGACGCCCAGGATCGGGGTGTCCTGCGACACCGTTACCCGCACCTGGACGGTCGCGGGGGCGGTGACCGAGACGGTGAAGGCGCGCACTCCTGCCTGCGCCAAGTACGCGCGGGCGGCTGCTGCCACTTGCAGGGTCGCGTCGCCGTTGGCGGCGGGGACGGGGCCGATCGCGATGCTGGCCGCGCGGGCCGCTTCGGATGAGTAGGTGTCGGCGCGGTTGGCGGCTTGCAGTTGGGCTCCCGCGTCGACCAGGAATGTGACCAGCAGGCCGCCGATGAGGACGATGAAGCACATCAGTACCGCGACCGACCCCCTGTCCTCGCGAGCCATCCGCGTTCCGGGCCGGCCGGTTCGCACCCACCGTGTCGCGCGGCAGAGCCGGCTGCTCTGGCTGCCTGTTGCCGTGCCCTGCCTCCCCGTGGTGTGACGTGCGGCGATGGTCCGGTCGACCGGGTGAGCCCGGTCCCGGTGGACACTGGCCGACGGCACGACCTTGGCCGCGTTCACGCCGACACCCCAACCAGGGCGGGGGCGGGCTGGATCTGGGTGAAGCTGGCGGCCGGTGCCAGATCCCGCGCGAGGTCCAGCGGGCTGGTCGCCGTGTCGTGCAGTGTCTTGGCGCCGGGCAGCCCGCCGACGCCGATGTCGGCCAGGTCCACGGTGCACCAGACGTTCACGGTGACCGCCGCGGCCGTGCCCGGGGGCGCGGTGAACCCGGCGGTGTCGACCGTGACGCGGATGTTGGTGCAGTGCAGGTCGTCGGCGGCCAGGGCCGCGGCGGCGCTGCTGGTGGCGACCTGCTGGGCGGCGCCCGGCGAGCGGGCGATCGAGGCGTCGCGGGCGGCGATGCCCGCGACGCCGCTGATCCGCTCGCCGGCCAGCGCGATGCGGGCGCCGACGACGAGCATGGCCAGGATCAGGAGGCCGATCGGCAGCAGGATCGCCAGCTCGACCGACTCCGACCCACGGTCCTCCCCGCCGGCCCGGCGGTCCCGGCTGGTGTTCACGGTGATCCTGGTGTCGTGAAGCGTTCCTTCGCCCGGCTGAGGGTCACGTCCACGGTCGGGCGGAATCCCGGCAAGGGGATCGCGTTCGGGACCTCGGCGTGGATGTGGATCGTCACCGTTGTTCCGGTGTCTGTTTCGGTGACCGCGTAGCCGGTGATCGTGCCGCTGCCGAGCCCGGCCAGGTATGCGTCGGCGGCGGTCTGCCCGGCTTCTGCGGGGGCGCTGCCGGCGCTGGCGGCTCGGGCGGCCGAGGCGGCGGCCGCCTCGGCCGCCTCCCGGGCGAGATACCACATCGCCAGCTGGGGGCCGCCGAACAGCAGCACCACGATGATCGGGAACAGGATCGCGAACTCGACCGACGACGAGCCCCGATCATCGTCGCGCCACCGGGCCCGCCAGGATCGCGGCGCGGCCACCGAGCGGGTCAGGCCGCCGGTCGGGCACGCGCCGAGGCGGCAGGCATGAGCGGGTCGGCTACTTGAACAGGGCCGTCTTGGTGGCGACGAACGCCACGGCCGCCGCGGTCACCGTGGTGCCGAGCGCAATGGCCAAGATGACCATGAACGCCTTCTCCGAGGAGTCCGAGCCGCGGTCATCGACCGGCTGCTCGCCGCGCACCCACCCGGCCAGGGTCAGCAACGCCACGGTCACCGCCGTGTACAGGCCGGCGGGCCAGCGTCGCGCGAGGGGTGTGATCATGATGGTTTCCTCTCTGTTGTCAGGCTTTTCCGGTCACGAGACACCGAACATGCGGAGCATGAACGGCACGAGCACGAACAACGCCAACCCGAACACCAACAGCGCCAGCGGCCGCGACATCCGCTCACTGACCTGATTGGCCTCCGTCCGCTGATCGGACAGCTCCGCGTGCCGCAGCGTCCGCGCTGTAGCCAGCAGGGTGTTGTAGACCGCCGCCCCGTCCGCGGCGACCTCGGCGATGTCGGCGAGGTTCCGCAGCTCCACCAGCTCGAGTTGTTCGCCCAGCGCCCGCAGGTCCGCCCACGGCTTGCGGCCGGCCAGGGTCGCGCCCCGGATCGCGCGGCGCATCCGCACGAACGGCATGCTCCCCGACACGGCGGCCGCCTCCTCCAACGCCTGCTCCACCGACCCGCGGGCGCGCCTTTCCCCCGCGACCAGGGTCAGGAAGAACTCCAGGTTCGTCCGGAACTCCACCCGCGCCTTGACTGCCAACTCCCGCGCCTGCGCGGAGGGCAGGAACCAGCCCACCGCAGCGACCGCGACGCCGACCGCCAGCGGGAACACGACGAAACCGCCCAACCCGACCAGCACCAGCAGCAGGCCGAGCACCGTCGGGGCGAGGAACCCGGCCGCCGCCAGGGTGAGCTTGCGGGCCGCGAGCTGCGGCCGAGTCCAGCCGATGATCTGCAGGTCGGCGTCCGACACCCCCAGATGCCCGTCCAGGCCGGCCGCCACCGCCGGTTGGAGCCACTCCCGCCTCCCGCCCGCTGCGCCCGCCGACGGGTGCACTGGGCTTGTGGTCGGTTCGGCCGACAACTGCGCGAGCGCTCCGGCCAGCGACGGGGCCGGCGGGCGCACGGCCCGGACCGCGAGCATCACTCCCAGCCCGACGAGCAGGCCGGCGAGGATCGCCAGCTGCAACCCGGTCACCGTCCGACCCCCAGCCGCGAATCGACCCCGGGGCGCGAGCCGGGCGCCAGGCTCGGGCCGGGGCCAAGGCTGGGGCTTATGAGCACGGTGGCCACCGCGGGAGGATCGGACAGGGTGCGCATCCACCGCAGCGCGACCGCGAACACGCCGGCGACCACGATCAGCATGACCTGCCCGAAGACCGACGAGTACCCGGACAGGAAGGTCCGCGCGAACAGCAGCATCCCGACGATCAGCAGCCCTGTCACCACCACGATCGTGCGCATGTTCGACCGCGGCTTGGCCCGCTCGGCCTCGACCTCGCGGATCATCCGGGACCGGTCGGCGAGGTCGTCCGCCAGGCCGGTCAGCACCCCGGCCAGGCCGGGGCCGCCGTTACGTTCCCGCAGGATCAGCACCCCGGCGATCTTCTCCGCTGCCGGGTCGTGCACCTCGGCGGCGAACCGGCGCAAAGCACTCTCCATGCCGCGTGGGCCCAGCCGCGAGACCAGCCGCCGGACCTCGCCCGCGATCGGGTCGGGCACCGAAGCCACCGACCGGACCAGGGCGTCGCGGGTCGAACTCGCGGCGCCCGAGGCCAGCAGATCCGCCAGCCGCCGCGTCCAATCAGCCAGCGCCTCAGACCTCGCGATCGTCGCCTTGGCTGACTTCTCGCCGCCCAGCACCGACGGCACGAATACGGTCGCCGCGCAGACGGCAAGGCCGGCCACCGGCCAGCCGGTCAGCAGCAGCACACCGACGCCGGCGGCGACCGCACCCAGGTGCAGCGGCGTCACCCGCCAGCGCGTGCCGGTCCTGGCCGACCGGACCGGTTCGGGAAGAATGCGAATCCCGCGTGCCGCGCACGCCACGCCGACCAGCCCGCCGGCCACGAGAACGCCAGCGATGGTCGCCAGCCCCACCCCGGCGATCACGACGCCCGCTCGTCCCGCGGCCGGCCGATCCGCCAGTCCGGCGGCACCTGCCCCCGGTCCAGCCACCGCTGGGCGTCGAACCCGACCGCCTCCAGCCGCATCCGCAGGTCGACGCTCAGCGCCCCCGCGCCCTGAGCGACCGGCCGCCCCTCGACGCCCCGCTGAGGCGGGGCGAAGATCGGCGTCAGCGCCGGCGCTCCGGAGTCCCCGGCCTCCCCGAGCTCGTAGATGCCCGACACGTAACGGTGATAGTGCCGGTCGCGGTGGACATGGATCACCAGGTCCAGCTCCGACAGCGAACTGGACACCAGCTGCGGATCCGGCGCCGGGGTCGCCTTCAACGCGTTGATCATGACCTTGTTGAAGACACCTTCCGCGCTGCGGGCATGCACGGTGCACATCACCGACGCGATCCCGGAGGTGGCCGCCTCCAACATGTAAGTGACATAAGCCCCGCCGCCGTTGTCAGACCTACGGCGATCAGACCGCTCAGTCGTCCGACGCCCAAAGCGCGGTACCCATGCGATCGGCCGCTTCCTGGGCGAGCGCGGGCATGACGTGGCTGTAGATGTCGGTCGTCGTCCGCATTTGGCTGTGCCCGAGAAGTTCCATGACGACCCTCGGGTGGACACCGGCCGAGAGCAGCAGGGTCGCTGCGGTGTGTCGCCCATCGTGGAGTCGGATGTGTCGAACGCCAGCATCAGCGAGCAGTCGTGTCCAGGCGTCGTAGTCGGAGTGCTTGTCGAGTGGACGCCCGTCCTGTTGGGCGAAGACAAGATCGAAGTCTTGCCAGTCGCTACCGGCGACCATCCGCTCAAGGCCCTGCGTCTCGCGGTGCTTACCTTACCCAGCGCAGTTGTGAGCGGAGCGGGTAAGGCCAACGTCCGCCGGCTACGTGGAGTCTTGGGCTCCTCGAACATGAGGCCCTTGCCGTCCACGCGATGAAGACCTCGTCGTACGGACAGCTTGCCGGCATCGAGGTCGATGTCGCGCCACTGGAGTCCGAGCGCTTCGGATTGCCTCAGGCCGAGTGCCAGGGCGACCGTCCAACGGGCAGCGTTCCGCCTCCCCTCGGCAGCGACGAGCACCTTATGGCACTCACCGATGTCCAGCGGCATCGGCGTCTCAGCCCGGCGCTGCTTCGGAGGGTCCACCAGAGTCGCCACGTTGCGCGCAACCCGCTCACGCTGCATCGCGATCTTCAACGCGCGATGCAGAACACGATGCACGCGCAAGACAGTCGCGGGCGATCGGCCGCCGGCCAACATTTCCGCATACAGCTGCTCGAGGTGCTCGGGCAGGAGCTGGTCGAGTCTTCGCTGTCCGATGCGCGGAAGGAGGTGGAGCCGGATTAGACTTCGGTAACTGTCGAGCGTCCTCGGCCTCACCCGCGCCGGAGCAATCGTGTCGACCCAGTAAGTGAGCCACTCCTCGACCTTCATCGGCTTGCGGGCCGCGTTGACGGAGCCGGCGTCGCGCTTGCTCTCGAGTTCACGCACTTTGACGACGACCTCGGCACGAGTGCGCGCAGAGACATGGCGACGATCACGCACTCCGTCACCGTTGGTGCCCATCGAGACGAATCCGTGCCAGCGCCCGTCGGGCCGCTTGATGATCGTCGAGCGGCCCCGCGCGCCGCGCCGTTCCGTCATGGCTGGTCCTCTCGACGGCGTCGATCCTGGGCTGCCCTCTGACAGCCTCCAAACGCGTCGTGCTGCGGCGGGCTCAGGCTGAAGGCGTCAGACCCTCCTGGAAGACCGTGCCTTGGCCAGCACGCTGCTCCTGATCACTGCTCGTATCGATCCGCGCGACGTAGCGTTCAAGTTCACCACGTGAGATGCGGCAGCTCCGACCGATGTGCACAGGCTTCAACTCGCCGGCTCGCATCAGCATGTAGATCGTTGTACGGCCCACGCTGAGCACATGCGCGGCCTCGCCACTGGTTAGCAGCAACCGGTCGCCTGCAAGTTCGAAGCCGACGGTCGGGTTGCCGATCGCGCTGGTGGTCATGTCCGTGTCCTTTCGATGGACTCGGTTGCCTGTACGGAGGCCGCATGGGGGCCAGCAACGTCATCGTCACCGGGATAGGGCGTCGCAATGGGCGTTGTAGTGACACCGTTGGCCCAAAGCTGACAGACAGGGGCAGCTCCCTGAGACGCTGACGACGACCGCGGGCGTGCGCGGTGTACCGAGGACGACGACGATGGCGAGGCGCGGTATCGACTCGGACGGTGTTGACCCGACGACACCGGGTCAGCTGCCCGTGGACATCCAAGATCCGCTTGGAACAGCAGACGGTGAGCCAGCGGGTGGCCGGGCGATGAGCGCATTGCCCAAGCACTACTCCGGGCCAACTGGCTACCAAACTGGCTACCAGACCGAATTGACGCCAGATCAGATTCGGCCGAACCCGCCCCTGACCTGCGCGTATGTGGTGGAGCTGAGGGGACTCGAACCCCTGACCCCCACACTGCCAGATTGATCCAACGCTCAATTGGCTACTTCTGGACGGCGTTGGCATTCGGCGAAAGTTACTGCAAACACTGGGCTCTAGACACCTACGCACCGCTTGCTGTGAAGGGATGATCACGGCCACTACTGGACTTCTTGCGGACTTTTTGCGGACTAAACGATCAAGGTTGCCTCGCGGGAACGGTCCTCACGTGGCCCAGAGCCCTTTCGCGCTGCTGAGCGGCGCTGCTCTCCCGGTGCGCCACGTTGCCGGTCGTGTCATACTCGGCGACAGATACGTGACAGAGAGGGGGCGCCACGCATGACAGTCTCCCGGTCCGGTGGCGCGCTCGCTCACAAGGTGACCGAGCTGATCGCCACCCTGCAGCTGACCCAGGACGAGGTGGGCCAGATCGTCGACGCCTCCGGCCGTTCGGTGGCGCGCTGGGCCAACGGCGAGGTGGTGCCACAGCGGCTTAACAAGCAGCGGCTCATCGAGTTGGCCTATGTCGCCGAAGCGGTCGCGCACGTCCTTCCGTCGGACCAGACGAACTTGTGGATGTTCACCCCGAACCGGATGCTTGGCCACGACACGCCCGCCGCGCGCGTGCACGCCGGGGGCTACAAGTCGGTGCTCGACCTGATCGAGGCGATCGCCGACGGCGTAGTGGTCTAAGTGACCGGAGCGGTACCGCCGCTCGACGAGGACGTCGTCCAGCGCGTCAATGATCTCGGCACGACGCTCTTCTCCGGAACGGTCTACCGCCACACCAGCGCCGGCCGCGATCCCCTTTCCGGTGTTGGTGCACGCCTCAACGGTGGTCGCTGGAACCCGGCCGGCGTCTGTGGGGCGATCTACCTCGCTCAGCCCCGCGCCACCTGCTTGCGCGAGTTCGATCGACTCGCCGAGGCCACCGGCCTCGACCCGCTTATGCTGCTGCGCAGCCCGAGAACGCTTCACACCATTGAGGTGCGCGACCTGCCCGTGCTCGACCTGCGCGACCCCGAGAGACTCAGCTATGCCCGGCTCTCGCTCAACGACATCGGCGACGACGATTGGACCGCCTGCCAGTCTGCCGGGCACGCGGCGTACTTCCTCGGCATGAGCGGCGTTGTCGCCGCTTCAGCCACCGGCCAAGGCGTGGTCATCGCCGCATTCGAACCGCGGGTGGCGCCCGAGCAGTTGACCGTCATCGACCACACCCCGTTGGACGAGGCGACGTACCGCGGCCTGCACGACCAGTAGCTGAGCCCGTACCTGCCGGCGGACGCTCTCACGCTTCGCCCGTCCGCTCAACAACAGCGCCGCAGTAGTGGGTGAGCTGCCAGCTCCACACTTCGAGATCGGCCGACCTACCATTGCCGGCCGTGGTGAGCGGCTCAGGCGACGCTGGTGCCCTCGCGGCCGTAGTTGTCTTTCAGCCGGATCACGTCATCAAGGAACGGCGTCGAGGCCTCAAGACCAGCCCGGCCGCGGCCCTACGAGGCGCAGCCCTGGCCCGCGTGGACGGAATCAGCGCTACGCCGCCAGACCAGGCCCGCGGCGGACTCGGCTACCTCGCGGCGATCAGCCCCGAGGTACGCCGTCTTAGCCTGGAGATGACCGACCGACTGGCCGACGCCATGGCCGCCGTCATCGCCGAGCCACCCGACGGCCCCCCACCACATGTCGCCAGACTGCAAGGAGTGGCCCTCGCCTGGGCGTTCCAAACCATCACCGACGAGGTCGGCCGGCGAGAAGTCGCAGGCCAAGACCATCCCCAGATCGCCGTCGAGCTGAGGCCGATCGTCGAAGACCTCTTCGACAACATCGACCTCTGGCTCACGCCCAGCTCCCCGTCGCCTTGACCGATTCGAGCTCGGAACGGATCGCCGTATAGGGATCCCGTACGGGACACCTGAGACGGACGGTTTCCGTCGGCGAGAGGGCATCGGATCGTCCTGATCGCCTGGCTCAGATGCGGTACAAGGCGAAGGGGGCGTCTGGGTGTAGGCCTACCTTTCCTTCGATGAGGCCCGTACGTCGGATGAGTCCTGCCGGACGCATGCGCAGTCGTTCCATGACGGCCCGCGAAGCATGGTTGTGGACCTCGGTAAACGCGATGACGGGCAGGTGCGGTTCATGCTCGGCGCCCCACCTGAGCGCCGCCCGTCCCAGTTCCGTCGCGTAGCCGCGACCGGCGCGGGCGTCGCGCACCGCCCAGCCGAGCTCGAGGGCCCACTCATCGTCGTGGCGGATGCGGGTGAAGCCGCCGCGTCCGACGAGGAGCCGTCCGACCGGTCGCGCGCCATCCACTTCCCGACCCCGTCTGTCTGCCAGCGTGCGCCCATGTCCGCGGCCCACGCCTGGACGGCCGCCGCCGTCCAGGGGCCGGTCCACCGCGCGACGTGCGCATCGCTGTACAGCAGCATCAGGTCGTCGCTGTCGTCGGGTCCGACCGGCGTCAAGACCAGCCGCGGCGTCAGCACCGTGTCTGTCCGTGGACCAGCCTCGTCGTTCGCGGGCACGCGATCAGTGAACTGCGTCGCAGTGCCACCCCAGGGACCGGGGTGCGACCGCGATCCAATCGGCAGCCTCGACGATCGCTTGGCCGCAAGCCGATGCCCATGCGCTCAGCCCGAAACGTCATGATCGCGCATGATGAGTGGCATGCGAGGATCGAGTGGTGTTCGGTTGAGGAGCGCCAGCGCATTTGGGGTTGGCTGGTCGAGCGCGGCTCGCCGGCGTTCATGGCCGACGTGTAGGACGCCTGGCGACAAACGGTGACCGATTCCGGCTTGTTCGCTGTTCATCGCACTGGGATTGGCGGCGCTCGTTGCGCTTCGGACTGGTTATCCCGGTTGCCATCATCTTCTCCGTGAGCACTACGGTCGAGAGGGCGCGCTGATCTCCATCCCGCTGTGGGCGGTCTACGTCGCGAGCCTCATCGGGTACGTGGTTATCCAGCGAAAGCGCTACAAGCCGTGAAGTGCTGCGCGTATCGCGGGGAGTCCCCAGGCAGGGAACGGCGAGCGGCGCTCCCGCTGGTCTCCGCGGCTCCTAGCCGATCTTGTTCCGTAGGGATGGTTCAGCGAGACGTCTGCGAAAGCATCACCCCTTGGCCGCTTGCCGGCCGCCGATCTCTTGGGTGCGCTGCTCGCGGAGGGTGCGCAGGTGAACCGCGGCCCAGGTCCGGAAGGGCCGCCAGGCCTCGGCGACCTCGGCGAGCGTGTGAGCAGGGCCGTAACGCTCGGTCACCTCGGCGTCCAGACGCGGCTCGTGGTGAGCAAGGGCATCCGGCGCGTTCGCGCCCCGGATGACCACCAGCTCGGCAGCAAAGGGCCCGAGCCCCTTGATCTCCTGCACCGCCTGGGCGGCCCGCTCGGGGTCGACCGCCCGCAGGGCCTCGCCATCCAGGCGACCCTCCAGGGCCGCCTCGGCAACGGCACGCAGGTACTCGGCCTTGTGGCCCGGCAGGTCGAGGTCGAGGTCGCGCAGCACCGCAGGGGCGGGGAAAGCCCCGTCCTCCCCGTGGCGCGCGATCAGGTCCTCACGAAGCCGGGCCGCTTGGACGATGCGGATGTGCTGGGAGAGCACTGACCATGCAGCGGCCTCGTAGGGGGAGTGGAAGCCACAGGGGCGAAGGCCGGGCAGGGCGGCCTGGACCTTGGCGATCACCGGGTCTCTGCGGGCGACCTCCGGCCAGCCCCTTGCATCGATGTCCAAGGCGAGGAACCGGCAGACCTGCACGGCGGCCGCGTCGACGTCCCCGTCACCGCTCACCACCAGCCTGGCCGTGTCGTCCTCCTGGGTCACCTCCACCGCGGCCCGGCGCCAGTCGCCCTCGGCACAGAAGACGGAACGGAGCTGGTCGGCCCGGTCCTGGCCCGCGAGGGCGGAGGGCGTGAAGCCCTCCCAGAAGGCCTTGCTCGTGGCCAGTGACCACGGCCCTTGGACCTCGACCTCCACCGTGTGGCGTGCCGGCACTGCTCGCCGCCCCCTTGGCGTCAGCGGTGGTGGACCGAGACCACCCGGTACAGGTGGGGGTCGAAGTGGGAGGCAAGGGCGGCCGCCTGGGCCATGTGCTCCTTGGCCCGGTCATCGCCGAGCATGGCCCGGAAGTCCTCGGGCGTGGCCCACTGGGCGTAGTTGACGACGCGAACACCGTCGTCGCTGGCGTGGATGTTCGCGGAGACGAACCCGGGGAGGTGACGCATCACCTCCCCGGTAGCCTCGACAAGCAGATCTACCAGAGCTTGCTGGTTCTCGGGCTCCACCGTAAAGACGTTCACCAACGTGGCCACCCCACCGTGAACCCGGATCGTCGTCGCCTCACTTGCGGCCATCCTCGGAGAGGATAGCGCTTCCCGGGAGGCCGATGCCTGGGCTGAAGCATGGCCGGAAGCGGAACCGCCTACGGCGACGGCAGGGGTTCATGAGGACTACGGCACCCGGTCTACGCGGGCGTGGCCCGGCCCCGGCCTGGCCGGGTCTGCGCGATGGTGCTTTACCTATCCGCTAGTAGTGGCGCCTACCGGGCACAGGTACTCGAGGGCGTCCCTGACGGCCTGACTTGCGCCGCCAGGGCCGCCCGGACGTTGTGCCGCTTGCGCAAGGCGACGATGGTCGACTGGCATCCGCGTCAGCTCGTCGGCGGTGCGGTTAGGGGGTAGCGCCCTGCCAGCTTGGCTTGGTGGGCAACACCCGCCGCGCTCACCCCGGCGGCGACGATGGAGAGCAGCGCCAGTGCGAGCATCTGGGTGCTCTGCCTCGGGGCGTGGGCGACGGAGACGGCCAGCCAGGGGACGCTGCACACCAACAGCATCCCGGCCAACGCTTTACGGTGCGCCACCGAGAGGGCGGCGGCGATCAGGGAGACGGTGAGCACCACGGCCGGCGTCCACGCTGCGAGCACGCCCATCCACCCCTGGTAGAAGCCGGGCCCGGCGATCGTGCTCCAAAATGCGAGGGCCGTTTTGGCACCCAGTGCTTCGGGGGCGCCGGTGGCAGTGAGGAGCAGACCCGTCGCCGTGGCGGCGGCGGCCGCTGTGCGCAGCGGCGGACGGCAGGTTCGTGTCCAGGCGGGGCGGACCAAGCTGGGCGCCCCGAGGATCACCAGTGCTGCCAGCACGAACATCGGCGGGCGTCCGGGACCCACCAGGTCACCGAGCGGCACGGTCAGCACCGTGACCGCCGTTGCCGCGGCGACGGCCGGCCGCTGCCAGCGTGACCTGCTCGCCACGTCGGCCACGGCGGCGAGGACCCAGGCAAGGTAGGCGAAGGGGCCAAGGGTCAGGAAGGGCCCGAGGTGCGCCGCGGGCGCCGGGCTGGACAGCCCACCGAGCAACTCCCCGAAGACGACCGCCGCCAAGGAGAGCACCGCCGCGCTCGTCAGCATCGGCGTGGCCACGGCGCTGGCCAGAGCCCCCACGGCGCCGCGCTCGCCAAGATCGAGCCGTATGGCGAGGCCGTGGCCGAGCAGGCTGAGCGCCTCGCCCACAGCGGGAAGGCGCTGGCCAGGGGCCGCGGCTTCGAGCAGGGTGGTGATCATCTCCTCGCCGTGCCCAGCCCGGTACCACGGCGGGTAGGCCAGGAGCAGCCTGCGGTAGCGGGCCTCGAGGTCGCTCACGCCGGGCTCACAGCCACCGCGAGCCGGCGCAGGGTCTCCCGAGACAGCCGCATCCGGTGGCGTGCCTCGGTGGCCAGGGCGTCCCCGCCCTCGGGGGACAGCGTGTAGTAGCGGCGCAACCGGCCGTCCACCACCTCCTCGCCTACACGGACCACCAACCCTTCGACGGTCAGCCGATCCAGCGCCGCGTATAGCGTCCCCGCCCGAAGTCGCAGGCGCCCGCCCGAGAGGCGCTCCACCTCCCGGGTGATCCCATAGCCGTGCAGGCGCCCGCTGCCAGCCAGCGCGGTCAGCATGAACCACGTCGGCTCCCTCATCTCCTTAGCCATGTCACCGTTATACACCGAACATCGGCCTGTGAGGAGTTTGCTGCCGGAGTGCCGCGCTGGCAGGCACGACGAGCGACAACCGCCGCCGGGCCCGGGGGCCGGAGACGACCCCGAAGGCAGTGGTGGGGCCGCAGTGAATCTGTGGTCATGCACGGGTCTGACCCCCACCCGAGAAATTGGGGGGCCGACCGGACCCCGGGTGCATACGGTCGGGGGGTGGCACTGAGCGCTGAAAGGTTCCGGGCCCTCGCCCGCTCGTCCCCGTGGCGATGGCGCACGCTCCTATTCAGCGTCACCTGGAATGGCTACGCGACCACTCCCGTCCGGGCATGGCTGGCCCGCCCAGATGCTCTACGGGTGGACAGCGTCGACGGCACGCTGCTCGTCGCCACCAACCAAGCGCCCCGGCCGGGGTCTCGCGCTCTGCTCACCACCGGGGGCGGGCGAGTGCTCGCCGATCCGCCGCCGGCGGCCGAGGTGGCCCCGCGCTACGACACCGACGGCCTCGTCGCAGAGCGGCCCGCCGAGGCCCGCTACGACGACCCGATCTTCCAGAGCTACCACTGGGTGGCGATGCTCGATCCCGTCGAGCTTGCCGATGGAGCCGACCCCCACTTGCCCCCCGGTAGACCGGTGGACGCGCCGGTTCTCCTCGACGAGCTGGTAGAGGTGGATCACCACGGGAGGCCGGCGTGGCAGGCGCGCTGCCGGCCGGGCGCGACCTACTGGCCGCGCTGTTCGTGCTGTGCGCTCCTCCTGTCCCCCCAAAGCGACGCCCTGGACAGTCCCGGCATGCCCCCGGGGTTCGTCTTTGCCCAGGCTCACCGGGTACGACTAGACGTGCAGACGGGTGTGTGCGTAGCCACCGAGGAGCTCGGCGGGACACGCGACGGCTGGGGCCACCAGATGCGGATCGAGATGGTGGACGAAGCGATGCCCGAGTCGCTGTTCAAGCGACCGTCGAGGTTCAGAAAGAACCCCTTCGCCCGCTGATCATCAAGACCCAGAACGCAGCCGGCTTATCGATCAGTTCCTTCTTCGACCACACGTGCAACACCTCGCATCAGACAGGGGTGGTGTTGCGACGACCGATTGAACTCGCCGAACCTCTACAGGCGCTTCGCGGTCGAGTCGGCGAACGCATGTGCGTGCCGTAGGGGCATCCGGTTACGCGACGGCCCCAAAGCAACGTCAGCCCGTGGCGAGCCGGGTGCCCAGGGACTGTTGGGGACGCACGAGATAGCCCGAAGTTACGCGTCTGATTCGGCCTCTTGAGCGCAGTTTCCCGTGTGGGTAAGAACGTGTTTAAGATCCGGCGGCGTGGCTCCCAGATTTTGGGCCGCAACGGGGTGATCTTGCGGTGTGACGCCTTCCCCTTCGTCGCCGCGTGGGTATGACTCCGACCTGACTGATGAGCAGTGGCTGTTGATGGAGCCGCTGCTGCCCTCACCCAGTGTGGGTGGTCGCCCGGAGAAGCACCCGCGCCGCGAGATCGTCAACGCGATTCTGTACGTGGTGCGCACCGGGTGCGCCTGGCGAATGCTGCCGAATGAGTACCCGCCGTGGCAGACGGTGTTCTGGTATTTCAAACGGTGGCGCGCCGACGGCACCGTCGACGTGCTGCACGACCGGTTACGTGACCAGATCCGCGACGCGGCCGGACGCGATCCGATGGCTTCCGCGGGAATCATCGACGCCCAATCGGTCAAGGGCGCGGACACCGTGGGCAGCGTGACCCGCGGGTTCGACGCCGGCAAAAAATGTAATGGCCGCAAGCGGCACATCGTTGTTGACACCCTCGGCTTGCTTCTCGTGGTGATGGTCACCGCGGCGAGTGTGCAAGACCGGGACGGGGGCCGGGCGGCGCTGCGCCGAGCTCGGCTGAGGATGCCCAGCCTTCTCGCCGTGTGGGCCGACGGCGGTTACGCCGGGAAGCTGGTCGACTGGGCCGCCCGGCGATTGAGGCTGATCGTGCTCATCGTCCGCAAAGACCCCGGCCAGCACGGCTTCGAGGTGCTGCCCCGACGCTGGGTGGTGGAACGCACCCTGTCCTGGATCAGCCGCTGCCGACGCCTGGCCCACGACTACGAACGGCTGCCCGAACACTCCGAAGCCATGGTCAAATGGGCCATGATCGGCCTCATGACCCGGCGCATCGCCCCCACCCCGGGACGGCGCCCCTGGCAACCCGCAACCCCCACCTAAACACTTGTCAAACACGTTCTAAGGAGATTTGGGTTGCGACACGCCATCAGGTGTAGTCACGAGTATGCCGGATTCTAGATGGCGCGTCTGATAGACTCCGCTTGTGGTCAGGCCTAGTGGGGCGATGCACGTGGTGACCACGCGTCGTCAGCACGGCGACAAGGTCTACGAGACGCACCTGCTGCGCCGGTCCTACCGTGAAGAAGGCAAGGTCAAGAACCAGACGCTGGCGAACCTTTCGCACCTGCCGCCACAGGCGCTGCTGGCGGTGAAGGCCACGCTGCGCGGGCAGGTCCTGGTCGGCGCGGATGAGGCCGTCGAGATCACCCGCTCGTTGCCGCACGGGCACGTCGCCGCGGTCACCGCGCAAGCTCACGCCCTCGGGCTGCCTGCGCTGCTCGGCCCGGCTGGCCCGGCTCGGGACGTGGCGTTCGGGTTGATCGTGGCCCGGGTCTGCCGGCCGGCCAGCAAACTTGCGACCACTCGCTGGTGGGCCGACACCACCCTGGCCCATGACCTGGGGGTCGCTGAGGCGAGCACCGATGACGTTTATGCCGCGTTGGACTGGCTGGTCGCTCAGCAAGACGTCATCGAGGCCAAGCTCGCGCGCAGACACCTGACCGGCCCAGCCAACCCAGACCGGTTGGCGTTGTTCGATCTGTCGAGCTCGTGGATGACCGGCTCGCACTGCCCACTGGCCGCGCGGGGCTACTCCCGTGACGGCAAGAAGGGCCTGCCGCAGATCGAGTACGGGCTGCTGACCGACCCCGACGGGCGGCCCGTTGCGATTCGTGTCTTGGCGGGCAATACCGCCGACCCGGCCGCGTTCGGCCTGATCGCGACCGAGGTCCGGGACAAGTTCAAGCTCCAGGACATGGTGATGGTCGGCGACCGCGGGATGATCACCTCGGCCCGGATCGAGCAGCTGCGTGAACTTGGTGGGTTCAGCTGGATCACCGCCTTGCGGGCCCCGGCTATCGCCGCCCTGGCCGCCGATGAGGGGCCCTTGCAGATGAGCCTGTTCGACCAGACCAACCTGGCTGAGATCAGCCACCCCGACTACCCGGATGAACGGCTGATCGCCTGCCGCAACCCAGCACTGGCCACCGAACGAGCCCGTAAACGCCTGGCCTTGCTGGACGCCACCGACGTCGAGCTCACCGCGATCGCCGTGGCCGTCGACGCGGGTCGCCTCACTGGCGCCGGGAAGATCGGGATCCGGATCGGGAAAGTTGTTGGCAAGTACAAGATGGCCAAGCACTACACCCTAGACATCACCGACCACACCTTCACTTTCAGCCGGGACCAGGCCGCGATCCACGCCGAGGCCGCCCTGGACGGGCTCTACGTCATCCGCACCTGCATCCCCACCACCCAGATGAACCCGGGCAAGGTCGTCGCGACTTATAAGAGCCTGTCCCTGGTCGAACGAGACTTCCTGTCCCTCAAGAGCATCGACCTGGACCTGCGTCCGATCCGGCACTACACCGAGACCCGGGTCCGGGCGCACGTGTTCCTATGCACCCTGGCGGCCTACCTCGTCTGGCACCTCCGCCAAACCTGGGCGCCTCTGACGTTCGCCGACGAACAACGGCCCGAAGCTCTCGACCCGGTCGCGCCCGCCCGACGCTCCGCCGCAGCCGAACGCAAAGCCGCCACCAAAACCACCGGCGACCTCCTCCCAGCCCACAGCTTCAGCAGCCTGCTCGACCACCTCGCCACCCTGACCCGCAACGAAGTCCGGTTCCTCACCGTCCAGGACCAACCCATCGTCCAACAACTCGCGCTGCCCACCCCGACCCAACGGCGCGCCTTCGAACTCCTCGGCCGACCCATCCCGCTAACCCTCGCGTAGTCAGAACCAACCCCAAGCTCCACAGCAAAAGCCCAGGTCAGCGAGCTTCAGGCCGCTCAAGATCACGTAACTTCGGGATAGCCATCCGGGTCCTGGACAAGGCACTGACGGACACCCACGTCGTCAGTGCCACGTGAATACCGCCGCTCTTCGGCGGCCGAGAACAGCGGCCAGTCGGCCGCCCGCAGCCGCCTCAGCACCTCATCAAGAGACGGAACGCCGACCTGCAGGTTGACGCCACGGCCAAGCGGCGGCTGCAGATCTGCGGTCGCCCAAGTCCGGCCCATATCGACCTGGTCGAGCATGAGGTGGGCCTTACCGAGCGTCAGGTAGGCGAAGCCCTCGTTCAGCCGGGCGTAGGCGACGGTGAACCCGATCAGCTCGCACCAGAAGTGTTGGCTGGTGGCGAGATCAGAGACCGTCAGCTCGGGAACCAGGTCGGGGTCGCAATCCACGAGACCTACCTTGCCAGGGCGGAGGTAGGACGCGCGCGTCAACAGGTCGTCCCGCAGGTCGATGGCTGACCGGCACCCGCAGTAGCACCCCGTCCGAGGCAGGCCACTTCATCCGCTGGGCCAACAAGCAGAAGCTGACGACCTTGGAGTTCCCCGCCGTCCGTTGGCACGGACCGACCGGTCAGATCGACACTGAGGCACGCTGGGAGCAAGCACGTCGGCTGCTCCACGACGATGACCTTCAGCCTGAGGATCGCGTCGCCGGACTGCTCGTTGTCCTCTACGCGCAGACCGCCGCCACGATCAGCCGACTCACCCTCAACCACGTCGAAACCAGCAACGCCAACACACGCCTGCGCCTCGGACGCGAGCCCGTCGTGCTGCCCGAACCGATCGACACACTGGTCCAACGCCTCGTCGCCACCCGACGAGGGCACGCCACCCTCGGTGATCAGGGAACATCCCCCTGGCTGCTTCCCGGCGGTCAGCCCGGACAGCCCATCACCGCCGCTCACCTCGCCAAACGCCTTCGCCGGATCGGTATCCACGCCGGACCCGCCCGTGCCACCGCACTGTTCCAACTGGCCACAGACCTGCCCGCCGCAGTGCTCGCCCGGATGCTCGGCATCCACATCGGCGTCGCCGCCGCATGGCAACGCGCCGCCGCCGGCGACTGGGCCAACTACGCCGCCGAAGTCAGCCGACGCAACCACCACTGACGAAAGGTATTCAGACAGTTGGAATATCTGACTGTGCCAGAGCACGCCGACCGCGCTTAAGGAGGAAGCGATCGCGCGGACCGCGCCGCTCGGCGTCAAGCCGGGCAGATACCGACCCTCCGACACGCTCCTCGCCTTCCTCGAAGACCTCTGATTATGTTGAGCAGGTCACCGGCGAAACCGCGTGACGCAAGGGAGAATCCCCCGGCCCGACCACGCTGTGCTCAACATAACCAGCGACTGAACATACAACCCGTTATGTGCAGATCAACATAACCGGTTCGACGGGCGGGGGCTGGAAACGGAACGCGACCGCGTCACCGCGCCAGTCCCCGACCCAACCATCCTCATCCGCGGTCTACGACATGCCCGATCCCGCTATCTTTTCGGTGGATCCAGGCTGAAGCCAGGCGGTTGTCGAAGCCATAGCGTTCGCTGCCGCAATCGCCGCTGCCGGCGCCCGGCCGCAGCCTCCTCAGCCTGAATGGCCTGGAAAAGGACCCTTAGTGCAATTCGCCAGGCAGCACGTTCCCCGCGATTAGGCTTGTATCGCCGCAAGGCTGACTCAACCATGCCGACAATTGCTTCCTCTGCGCACCGCGGAAGCTTGTACGGACGGATTGCCGGGGCAAATGTTTCTCGAAGGTATATAGAGAGAGCCTCCTGATCAGGACTCTCTCGATGACGCAGCATCTCTTGTTCAAAATGATCAGCATTCCGGCCTATCACGTACTGCTGCCTCCATTTAGGGGACCGTATCCACGATCGGCCCGTCTATCGCATAGTCTCCATTTTCAAGGTCGACTATGGCACCAGTTAGGACGATCAGAGCCCCGTGCAGCGAGGCGGCCGGCGGGAAAGTGCTGGCTATGCAGCCCTGGTTGCCGGTGTCGATGCCCAGCGTATCCGGCGGAACAATCGCACCGAACATAGACGCACTGCAGGCGAACAGGTGTGGCGCGCTGCAATCGTACAGTGCGGTGTAGATAATGCTGTCACGAAACTGCGTGTCGATACCGAAAATCACAACAGGTGAGTCAGACACCTCCGAGGTGACCGTGCAGGTCTCGGGAGTTCCAAGCGCTGGTCCGTCGGTGGCGACGTACGTCCCGTCGGCTTGTCTGCTGCAGAATTTCGCGATGAGGTCCGCCAGTCCGCGCTTGGCAAGATCCTGGCACCCAGCAGCTGTTATGGGACTCAGCGTCAGGTTCTGTGAGGTAGAGACCGATGCTGCTGGAGCCTCAGCAGCTGCCCGAGCGGGCCTGACGGCTGCCTGCGCGGATGAAGGTGCTAGGAGCGCGACCGCTCCAAGGACGAGGACCAGAACCTTAGGTACCATAATCTCCCCCTGAGGAAAACACCCACCGCGCCTGGTTTGGGCTCGAAGGTAACTCTCACCCGATGTCTGGTCAAGGCGTCGGGTTGGAGCAATGATCAGAACCTGTGGATGGGCCTCGGCGAGGTGACGTGAAAGGGCGCACCTTCCCGAGGATGATCCGAAGTCCAAACAGCTCTGATCAGGACCGGCGTTGGAGCGCTGGTTCGGGAAGGTACGCCGATGCTCAAGGTAGTCCAGCAGGACAGCCAGTCCAGTGACGAGGCCGCGTCCCTGGGTGGGCCGTTGCTCGACGCGCTCGTCCGCGAGGGTGCTCGGCAGATGCTCGCCACGGCCCTGCAGGTCGAGGTCGCTGCGTACATCGACGCGCATGCCGATCTGCTCGACCCCGATGGTCGGCGGCTGGTAGTGCGGAACGGCTCCCGCACCGAACGGGAGGTGATGACCGCGGCGGGTGCGGTGCCGGTCAGGGCGCCGCGGGTCAACGACAAGCGCATCGACGAGGCGACCGGTGAACGGTGCCGGTTCAGCTCGGCGATCCTGCCGGCCTGGGCGCGGAAGTCCCCGCAGGTCGCGGAGGTGCTGCCGCTGTTGTACTTGCACGGCCTGTCCAGCTCGGACTTCGGGCCGGCGTTGGAGCAGTTCCTGGGCTCCGGTGCGGGCCTGTCGGCCTCGACGATCACGCGGCTGACGACGCAGTGGCAGGAGGAGCAGCGCGCCTTCAACACCCGGTCGTTGAAGGACACCGATTACGTGTACGTGTGGGTCGACGGGATCCACCTGAAGGTCCGGCTCGAGCAGGACAAGGTGTGCTTGCTGGTGATCCTGGGGGTTCGGGCGGACGGGACTAAGGAGCTGGTCGCCCTTGCCGACGGGTTCCGGGAGTCGAGCGAGAGCTGGGCGGATCTGCTGCGCTCGTGCAAAGGGCGCGGCATGCAGGCCCCGGTGCTCGCGGTCGGGGACGGGGCGCTCGGGTTCTGGAAGGCCGTCCGCGATGTGTTCCCGCAGACCAAGGAGCAGCGCTGCTGGTGGCACCGGACCGGCAACGTTCTTGCTGCGCTGCCGAAGTCGGCGCACCCAGGTGCGAAGGCTGCGATGGCCGAGATCTACAACGCCGCCGACCGCAAGCACGCGGAGGTCGCGGCGAAGGCCTTCGCGATCGACTACGGCGCGAAGTGGCCCAAGGCGGTCGCGAAGATCACCGAGGAGCTGGACACGCTGCTCGCGTTCTACGACTACCCGGCCGAGCACTGGATTCACCTGCGCACCACGAACCCGATCGAGTCGACCTTCGCCACCGTCCGGTTGCGGCAGCGCGTCACCAAAGGCCCCGGCTCCCGGGCCGCCGGGGTCGCGATGGCGTTCAAGCTCATCGAGTCCGCTCAGGCCCGCTGGCGCGCAGTGAACGCGCCACACCTCGTCGCACTCGTCCGTGCCGGCGCGACCTTCGTGAACGGCAAACTCGTCGAACGACCAGACGAATCAGGAGGTGATCAGCAAGTCGCCTGACACGCCGATCCACAGGTCTTGACTATTGCTCGTCGGGTTGACTCACCCTGGATACACCGTTGAGATTGCGTGGTTTGGCATGTCGTAGACCGCGGATGCCCTGCTGTGTAATGAGAATGTGGCTTGCGAAGGTCACTTCACCGACTCAGAAGGAGCACCCGCGGGATGCAAGTTTGGTGACGTCCTATCCTTCCTGTAAATGCGGTGGCCTGCTCGATCATGTCGGGTGTTGAACGACCGACGATGAGGGAGCAGGCCAATGGGAAAGGTAGCGCCGTCTGTGGTTGCCCGTGAGCAGCTCAACGAGTTGCTGGCTGGTGGTGCGTCGCGGGAGACGAACGTGATCTCCACGCTGGTCGGGTTGGTGACTCGGCTGGTGGTCCAGGAGCTGGTGGAGGGGGAGCAGGGGGACTTCCTGGGCGGGCGGGGTCGTTATGAGCGCCGTGGCGAGGCTCAGATCGGTTCTCGCAACGGTTATGAGCCGGGCCGGATCCGCACCGCGGAGGGCCGCATCGACGTTGCGGTGCCGCAGGTCCGGGGTGCTGGGGTGCCGTTCCGGTCGAGCCTGATGGGCTTTTTGGAAGGCAACAGCGAGGTGCTCGACCGGCTGGTCAACGAGATGTATGCCCGCGGCCTGTCTACTCGGGATGTGGAGGACGCTTTCACCGACGCCACCGGGGAGTTGCTGATCTCGCGCAGCGCGGTCAGTGAGATCACCGACCGGCTCTGGGAGGACTACCAGACCTTCACCAACCGCGACCTCGCCGACATCGAGGTGGAGTACCTGTTCGTGGATGGGGTGTTCGAAGCGTTGCGTCGCCACGGCGCGAAGGAAGCCGTCCTGGTGGCCTGGTGCATCGCCACCGACGGCCGTAAACACCTGCTGCACCTGGGGGTGGGGAACAAGGAGAGCGAAGCGTGCTGGACCGCCTTCTTCCGGCACATGCTCGGCCGGGGACTGCGTCTACCCACCACGGCGACCAGCGACGGCGCCCCCGGGGTGATCAAAGCGATCGGGGTGTGTTTCCCCACCAGCGTGCGGATCCGGTGCTGGTTTCACCGGCTATCCAACATCCGCGCGAAGCTCCCCGACGAGGCCGCCGGCGAGGTCCTCGCGCACGTTTACGCGGTCCGCGATGCGCCCACCCTGGACGCCGCACGGGTAGCGGCGGACCGGTTCACCAACACCTACGCCCGCCAGTATCCGGCCGCGGTCGCCTGCTTCAACGATGACCTCGACGCGCTGCTGAACATTCACCGGGTCCCAGTGCGCCACCGGATCCGGGTGCGGACCACCAACCTGTGCGAACGGTCCTTTGTCGAGGAACGCCGCCGAACCAAGATCATCCCCCGATTCGGCGATGAGAAGGCCGCGATGAAACTCGTATTCGCGTCCCTGATCCGCGCCGCCGACCGCTGGTGCCGCGTCAGTGTCAGCGACCTCGAGCGCCACCAACTCAAACTCCTCCGCGCCGAACTCGGACTCGACCCCCCACCAGTAAGCGACAAACAACCCGGCCGCAACAAGGCGGCAGCAGCATGATCACCCAGGCCACCCGTTTACAGGAACCTCAGGACTTGACCCGTAAGTTTCTCACAGCCCCAGCCAGGTCGATGCGGTGTTCGATGATCCGAATCTGGTGTCGTTTATGCCGACGTCGGCATAAACGGGCTTTCCCTGTAGCGCCTCCAGGGTGTCCACAACGTCGCTTCCTTGGTAGTCGAGGCTTGTCGGAGACACGTTCTCTGGAGCTGTCCTCGACGGGCGACGGCAACCCCGGTTGAGCACTGCCTATAGACGACGGTCGATCGGGCGGGGCATCACAACCGAGGACATGCACCGCTGGTCCCTGCTTCTGCTGAGGCGGATGTGACGAAAGTGTCGTAGCCGCCCTCTAACGTGCTGGCCGAGCAGCGGGGAGGCGTGATGCGGGTCCAGCGGCTGGTGATGCCGGATGAGGCGGAGTCGTGGACAGTGCTCGGCGATGACGGCGTCCCGGTCGTGTCGATCGAAAGTTTTCTGGCGCACTTGCAGGCGTTGGACCGATCCCCGACGACGGTGCGCAGCTACGCAATCAGTCTGAAGTTGTGGGCCGAGTTCTTGGCCCAGGTCGGGACCGAGGTCGAGGCGGCGAGGGTAGAACACGTCTCTCGGTTCGTGGCTTGGCTGCGGGCGCCGGCGGCCAACGTGACCGTGCTCGACGACGCCGCGGCTTGCCGCTGCGCGGCGACGGTGAACCGGCATCTGGCTGCGCTGTTCGCCTTCTACGACTACCAGGCCCGCAACGGGGTCGTGTTGGCGCAGCAGCTGATCGCCTGGCGGCGGGTCAACCGGGGCGGCTACCGGCCGTTCCTGCACCACGTCACCGCCGGACGCCCGGTACCTACGCGGCCGCTGCGGCTGCGCCAGCCGCGCCGGCTGCCGCGGACCCTGACCGGTGAGCAGATTCTCGCCCTGGTGGAGGGGTGTGAGCATCTGCGGGACCGCTTCCTGATGGTTCTACTTGCCGAGACCGGGCTGCGGATCGGCCAGGCCCTCGGGTTGCGGCACGTCGATTTCGTCTCGCACCGCCGGGAGCTGCACATCGTGCCGCGCCGGGATAACGCGAATGGGCGCGGGCAAAGACGTTGGAGCCGGCGACGATCCCGATCTCGCCGGGGCTGGTCCGGCTTTACACCGGCTACATGTTCGACGAGTACGGCGAGGTCGGCTCCGACTACGTGTTCGTCAATCTGTTCGCCGAGCCCTACGGCGCGCCGCTGCGCTACCAGGCGGTGAACCAGCTGGTCCGCCGGCTACGGGCACGGACCGGGATCGACTTCAGCTTGCACATGCTGCGGCATTCGCGGGCGACCGACCTGTTGCGCCATGGGGTGCCGATCGAGGTGGTCAGCCGACTCCTCACCCACCGCTCGTCCACCACCACCTCGCAGACCTACCTGCACTTGGACGTCGATGACTTACGCGCCGAGCTGACCCGCCACGGCGTCTGCCGGAGGAGGCAGATGACCGTCGAGGTTGTGACCGCTCGCCCGGCGCCGACCCAGGTCACCGCCGGTGGCGACCTGCTCGAGCAGCGCTATGCGGCCGACCGCTGGCACGCCGATGAGCTCGGCGTCGCCGCGGCGCGTGGCCGCGGCACGGTCAACTTCTGCCGCATCCCGCGGTGGCTTCGCGAGCCGGTCAAACAGTGGGCCCGCTGGCGGATCACCGCCGGGTGGGCGTTCAACACGATCCGAGCCGCCGAGTTGGCGCTCAACCGGTTCTCCGGGTTCCTCGCCGCCTGCCAGCCGCCGGTGCGCCGGCCCGAGCAGCTCGACCGGCCTCTGCTGCAGCGCTACCTGGCCTGGCTGGCGACCCAACCGGTGGCCGAGGGGACCAAGGAGTTGTCCCGGGTGTTCCTGCGCGGTTTCCTCGAAGACAACCGGCGGCACCATTGGGCGCCCGACATCCCGGCCGACGCCGTGCTCTACCCCGACGAACTGCGCTTCCGGCGCCAGTCGCTGCCCCGGTTCATCCCCGAATACCTGATGAACCAGCTGGACTCGGAAGCCAACCTTGACCAGCTCCGCCCCGCCTACCGGCGGCTGGTCGTGCTGCTCGCCGAAACCGGGTTGCGTTCCGGCGACGCCTGCGTTCTCCCCGCCGACCCGCTGCTCACCGACAGCGCCGGCTGGCCCTGCCTGCGCTTTCACGCCCACAAAATGCGGGCCGAGTTCCTGCTCCCACTGTCCACTCGCGGCTGCGAGGCTGTCCGCGGCCAACAACAGCACAACCGCGAGCACTACCCGGCCGGAACACCCTGGCTGTTCCCGTCGCGTGACCCGCAGCTGCCGGTCCCCTACGACACCGTGCGCGCCGCTTTCGCCGACTGGCAAACCCGCATCGGTCTGCACGACGAGGCCGGAAAGCCGGTCCGGGTGACGCTGCATCAGTACCGGCACACGCTGGGAACCAGGTTGATCAACTCGGGGGTTCCGCAGCACGTCGTGCAACGCCTGCTTTGTCACGCCAGCCCGGCCATGACCGCGGTCTATGCCCAACTGCACGACTCCACGATCCGCGCCGAGTTCGAACGCTACTGCCAGACCAGAGTCGACGTGGAAGGCCGGCTGCTCGGCTTCGATCCGGCTGCGGCCACCGCCGACGCGGAATGGGTCAAACACCGGCTCGCCCGCGCCGCCGACACCCTGCCCAACGGCCACTGCGGCCGGCCACCCCAACAGGACTGCCCGCATCCCAACGCGTGTCTGACCTGCCCCGACTTTCATACCAGCGTCGAGTTCCTCCCGGTGCACCAGCAGCAGGCGGCACTGACCCGCGACCTGATCGCCGCCGCCGACTCCGCCGGCCGGACCCGGCTCGCCGACAACCACCGCGCCGTCCTGATCAACCTCGAAAAGATCGTCGCCTCACTGGAGGCGCTGCGGCCCGCCGGAACCGGCGATGCCTGACCGCGTCGAACGTCTCCGTGAAGCCGCCCAAGCCCGACACGAGGCGACCCTGCGCCGAGCCGAGAACACGTTGCGGCGCCTGATCCGGCGCGGCGCACCGGTCACCGCCCGCCAACTCGCCGCCGAAGCCAGCGTCTCCCGGTCCTGGCTCTACCGCCAGCCCGAGCTACGCCAACAACTCGACCGCCTCCGCGCCCTGCCCACCCCCAGCGGCCGGCCGCTGCCGGCCGAACAACGCGCCAGCACCGAATCGCTCCAGCAGCAGATTCACACCTACCGGCAGGAGATCACCCGGCTCCGCGCCGAAAACACCGCACTCAACGAACAGCTCGCCCGCCACCTCGGTGCCGCTCGGGCAACCCAAGCAGCTAACCCCGGCAAGACGTCGTAGACATGTCCACGACATGAAACCCCCTGCAAAACAAGAGAATCCATGATCACGATCTAGAGAAACTACGATTATGCCGACCTCCGTGTTATGCCGATGCCGTCGAGGAAGCCACTGGGGGGAAGGGTCCCGCCCTCGACAGGTCGGCATAACAAGGCGCGTTAATCAACACTTGCCTCTTCGTCTTGGGAGAGGAGATCGTCATGGTGTTGGCGTTGGGTTCGTTGACGTCGGGCCCGCTGGGGTCGTATGCGGCGGGCTTCGCGGAGGAGTTGTCTCGTCAGGGCTACACGGTCAATGGCGGGGAGCAGCATCTGCGGTTCATTGCGGAACGGCGGAAATTCCCTATCCTGACAGGCGAAACCCTGGACATCTTCGGATGACGGGACTAGACAGCGCAGTACCACCACCCAGCCCGCAGCACCCGGGTGGGGAATCAGGGAAGGGCGCTCTGTACACGGTGGCGGCGCCGGGCTCCGACCACGTGGGGCACGGCTATCTGCCGGGCCGGTCAGGCGTGACACCCGCAGAACGGGTCTCCGCCCATCGTCATCGGAGTTCGCCATGCGTCAACCCTCACGCAGAATCCGTCTCACCGCGGTCGCGGTCCTGTTGGCCGCCGGCACCCTACAAGGGCTGGGTGTTTCGTCGGCAGCCGCCGGCAAACAGGCCCCCACCCTACCCGCCGCGCCAACGACCGCAGGACCACCACCAGTACCCGTGCCGCAGCTGCCCGCGACCCCGCTCGGCGCCAAGCCGCTACCCGTGCCTCCCACCCCAACCGTGCCAACAGTGCCGGCGGTGCCGGCGAGCCGCCCCCCGCTGCCGCCCATCTCCCACCTGCAGCAGCGCCCGTCATCGGTGCCGCCCCCGCTGTTGACCAATTTCGGGACCCCGGGGGTGCCGCGGCCAGCCCCCGGCCAGGCCTGGGGTCACGGCACAGCCCCGCGATCAAGCGGCGTGTCCCCCGCCAGCGTCACAACTGATGGATACGACCCGGTCCCTCACTGCGGCACCACCAACTCGTCGTGCTCAGGGCCTCTGACTAGGGGCTCCGGCGGGTTCAACACCACCCGCGGGTTTACGTGATCTTTTGGGGCCCGAAGTGGAACACCAACGCGCTGGACTACCAAGCAGTGGAAGTTACCCAGGAAAATTTGGTCAATCAACTGGCGGGCACGCCCTACCAGCGGCTGCTGGGCCAGTATGCGGACCAGACTGATTTCCCGCACGACGACACCGCTCTTGGCGGGGTTTGGTTCGACCCCGCGACCCCACCCACGATCACTGGGAATGACGCGGACTTTGCCACCGAGGCCGCCCGAGCCAGCCAGATCAACGGCTGGCCCAACACCGCGGACACCGACTTCATCATCTACCCGCAGAACGGCACGTCCTACACAGAGACCAAGATTTGCGGTAAGCACACCGATTACCACGATTCCTTGACCCAAAACGACTTTCTCGCCGCCTACGTCAAGTACGGCTGCCAGCCAACCAGCACCAACGTCGAAGACATGACCGTGTTCACAAGCCACGAGTATGCCGAGATGGTCACAGATCCCGACACCATGCACGGCTGGCGAGCTGGCTCGTCCGGCCTGAACGGCGAGATCGGTGATCTTTGCGACGGTCAGGCCAGCACGTTCGGCGGCGGCCTGCGCGCACAGACCGAGTTCGACAACAAGAGCGGCCAGTGCCGGATGGATGCGGACGGCCAGACTTCCCCACCGCAGAGCGTGCGGTCCGTAACGATGCAGGTAAGTCCGACATCGGACGGCTTCATCACCGAGCCGAATCGCGACCACATCAACATGCTCAACCTCGAAATCACCACCACGAACAGCGCCGGCAATGGGCTGCTGGTCGTCTATCCGGCCGGGCAGCCCGCCCCGCGCACAACGGACATCAACTTCACCGCTGGAAAAACGATCACCCAGCTGGTCAGCATTCCGCTCGGCGTCGGCGGTCAAGTGAATTTCAGTGCGACAGTCGGCACCGAGGTGATCGTCGATTTTCTCGGTGTGTCCTACGACGGCTACTTCGGCGGCTTCGCCACGTCGCACGCCAGTGACCAGGCGCGGGTCGCGGACTCCCGCACGCCGACCGCCTACTGTGCTTGCCGGCCGATCGCGCCGCATTCCATCGGATACGCCGCCTTCTATAACGACATCAACGGCAACCCGACCGGTGTTCTAGCAGGGACTGACGGCGTATCGGTGCACATCACGGCGCTAGGGCCGGCCGGGTTGGGCTATCTCACTGCCTGGCCGAGTGTCGCGAACGTCGGCGCCGCCATCCCACCGACCAATCCGGGCCCACCGCCGGGGACCACCTCGGTGAGTTTCTCGGCCGGAATTAGCAGCGGCAACGACGTAATCGTCGCACCAGCGAAAGATGTGAACGGCCAGCAATACGGCTACTTCGCGATCTACAACGGATCATCGGTGACGCTGAACTACCTGGTCGACCTGCACGGATACTCGACGGGGTTGGCGCCGGGGCGGCAGACCTCGATCAGCCCGGTCACCAGGATCGAGGACACCCGCTCCTGCGGGCCCCTCGGCGGAAACCTGTGCGGACAACTCGCCCCGGGCGCCCCCACCAGCTTCCAGGTGGAGGGCCGAGGGCCGACCGCCAAAAGCGGGATGGCGAACGTGCTGCTGCACGTGAGCACCCTGAACTCCGCCGGCCGCGGCTACGTCCAAGTCTGGAACGGGGGACACTGGACCGCCGAACACCTCGCTGAACCAGATCGTGCCCGGAGCCGTGGTCAACGACTCGATCTACGTCAAGGTCGCCGCCAACGGACGCGTCTACATCCTGAGCACCGTCGCCACCGACGTCATCATCGAAATTCACGAATGGGGAGGCAGCTAATCCCCCCCACCGGCAGGCCCGGGCACCATCGTCGACGAGCCGGGGCGGTGGCCGTAGGGCTCCTTCTGATGGCTATGGCCGCGGCCGGCTGCGCCTCGACCCCGCATATAGGCGATGCCAGCTGCGGGCTGTACCCGCTCACCCTCGACCAGCCCCAGCCCCTCACCCGCGGCCAGCAGGTCACCATCGCCAGCCGCGGGTACACGTGCACCGGCATCAGTGTCTCCGGCACCGAATCTGTCTATTTCAACGTGCCCTCAAGTCCCGTGCCGTCCCTGGGGTCCGCCCAAGTCGCCCCGAACGGCGCGTTTCACATCACCATCCGCATCCCCACCGACGCCCCACTCGGCCGCGCGTTGTTGGTGCCGGACGGTCCCACCAGATACGTCTGCACCGGCACCGGCGCGTCGTGCGGTAGGTACCGCGTTCTCGTCACGATCAGCCACTAAGGCAAATCAGATGGGCCTCCTCGGCGATCATCAGAGCCTTCGTCACAAGCGGACCCACGTCGTCTTCAGCAAGCCTGCGGCAACAAACCTCAGAAGCGATTTCATCCACCCCGACACCACGGCGGGCAGCCACAACTGACAACTTCGCGGCCGGGCGTCGGGGAGGTGCGCGGAGATGCTCACCCGATCAGGATGCGAGCCCGAGCCGACCAGCGAGCGGTATTCTCCACCCAGAACACCAGTTCTGGCCCCGCAACGGCGTCCAGGGGTGCGATCAGCGACCACATGACTATGGCGTTTTCGTTATTGCCGCGCACGCCGAGCAGGACCTTTGCCTGGTGGGGGCGCCGGCTCGCTGGCATCTGTGCTCGGTCAGGCCGAGCGACGCCGGCCCTCCGCGGCCGCGCGGGACATGCGCAGCATGTGCGCGCGCATCAGGTGATCCGCGCGGCGCGCTCGCTCGGCGGGCGTAAGAGTTCCGTGCGGGTCAGCTTCACGTTCAAACTTCGTCCGCAGACCGCGGCGAGCCGGCGCGGTAGCGGCGCGGCGGTCGTTCGTGTGCCCCCATCGCTCCGCCGCAGCTATGCGCGCCATGAGGACCCGGTCCGCCGGACTCCGGGTGTTTCGCGCCGCGCCAGCGCCGGCCGGCCCATCGTCCATGATCGTCTCCACCACGATTCTTGCCTGTGCCGAACCTGCACCGAGGAAGGGCGCAGGCGTGGCTCCCGTCTCACAAGGGCAGGCCCAAAATCGGCGTCGTTACTGCCACGTGGAGCCCGCGATTCCGATTCCGACGCGTCACAGAACAGGCACCGCCTCCGTTCCGACATCGTCGATCAACTCGATACCGCGGCTCGGCGTCGGCCGTGCACGGGTGAGAGCGAGGCACTGGTTGTGTCACCGCGTTTCTGCTGCACCCCTTCACGGTGGCCGAGCTAGCCGCGTTTCCCCCAACGCATCTCCGAGAGCATTCTGAAGCTGAGAATGCTCTCGGAGATGCATTGGGTGAACTGTCCGGGGGTCCGGTTACGGTCGCCAGGGGGGGGCCACTGGCAAGAGTTGGACTTTGGCCGAGATCGGCTGCCCGAAGGCGGAAGGTTCTGTGGGAGCCGCCCAGGTCAGGATGGCGTCCTGCAGGAGGGTGCTCGTATAGCCCGCCCGGTGGTCCGTTCCGGTGACGGGGCGACAAGCGGCGCAGTGGTCGACGTCGGTGATGATCTTGTGAACAGTTGTCGGGTGGGACTCACGTAGTGACCCCTCACGGTGGCGGGGAGCTGTCCGATGCCCGTACGCCTGGTTGGTTTGCCTCCAGCAGGCCGACACGCGGCTCGTCCCTGCAGCCGCTTCTGACCTCGTCAGCAACAATCAATCACCTTCGATAACCATCACACAATACGAACACCTTGCCCCAATGAAGCCTTCGCACTCTGACACTAGAAAGCCGTTCAGACCTTTACGAGAATGCGGCACGCATACTACCGTTAGCGGTAGTTCGGGCCTCGCGTTGCGGGGCCCGTTGGTATTTGTAGGGGTGATGTGTTGGTCATTGTTGGACGGTATTGATAATGCACGGTGGGATGAAGGTCTACGCGGGTGCGCCGGCGGCCGCGCGGCACTATGTGGAGGCCGACCGGGCCCGGGCGGATGACTACTACCTCGCCGAGGGCACCGGGATCGCCCGCCGCTTCGTCGCCACCGACGGACACGTTGCCGAGCTGGCCCCGCTGACCGGCGAGGCTTATGAGGCGTGGGTCTCCGGCCGGGATCCGGTAACTGGCGAGCCGCGGGGGCGGCTGCGGTACGACGCGCGCGCGGTGCGGTTCGTCGAGGTGGTGGTGAACGGGCCGAAGTCGTGGTCGTTGGCGGCCGCGTTGCACCCGGACATCGCTGCCGCGTACGAGGGGGCGCAGGACCGCGCCGCCGCGCAGATCGTCGCGTGGGTGTCGCAGCATGCGACGACCCGGGTGGGTCCGCGGGGCGGTCAGCTGCCGGTGTCGCTGGGGGTGCTGGAGGCGGCCACTGTGCGGCATTACACGTCCCGGGCTGGTGATCCGCATTGGCATCTGCACCTGCAGTTCAACTCCCGCGTATTCGCGGCCGGGAAATGGCGGGGGCTTTTCACGGTGGATGTCCGGGATTCGCTGGGCGCGATCAACGGTATCGGGCACGCGGCGATGGCCACCGATCCGGAGCTGAATGCGGCGTTGGCCGCGCACGAATATTCGAAGGACCGGGCCGGGGAAATCGTGCAGCTGGCCGAGTTTGTGGGCCCGTTCAGCGCCCGGCACACCCAGATCGCCCGGAACGCGGGCCGCTATGAACGGGAATGGACTACGGCGCATCCCGGCGAACGCGCCGGGCCTGCGCTGCGACGGTCGTGGGATGCCCGCGCCTGGGCCGAGAACCGGCCGGACAAGGTCCTCCCCCTACCAGCGGCGGACATCAGCGAGCGGTGGCGAACCATGCTGCACGAGCTTGGCTACCGCAATCCCGACCGGCCCGTCGACCCGGCTCCTACCCCAGTCGGCGCGCTGGACCGCGACCACCTCGCGGGACGGGCGCTATCCCGGCTTGCAGCGGTCCGGTCGGCGTGGAACCCGGCCGACGTGCGGGGGGAGGTGGAGCGGTTGATCACCGAGGCGGGTGTCGTGACCGAGCCCGCGGTGCGGATCGAGCTGGCCGAGGACCTCACCGCCCGCGCCCTCGACCGGTGCGTACCGCTGTTGGACCGGGACGGGGTGCCCGAGCACATCCGCGCCTGGACCTCACCGGCCGTGCTCGACGTCGAAGCCGACCTGACCGGCCGGCTCGCCGCCCGCGCCACCATAGAAACCCACTACTTCCCAGAGGACTTACCCGCTCGGCGGGTCGAGCAGATGACACCGCTCGCAGACGAGCGCATGACGCCACCAGGTGTAGGGGTGGCACCGGTCGTCGGGGAGGTTACATCGCCGTCCGGAGCGCCGGCCGCGGTCGGGCGGCTGGATGCGGGCCAAGCCGCGGCCGCCACGGTGCTGGCCGGCGACCGCCAGCTGGTCGTTGTCGAGGGCGCGGCGGGCGCGGGGAAGACCACCACCCTGGCCGCCGCCCGCGACCTGCTCGCCGAGCAGGGTCGGCGGCTGGTCGTCGTCACCCCCACCTTGAAGGCGGCAAGAGTCGCCGCTGCGGAGGTAGGTGCGGCGGCCGGGTCGGCGGCGTGGTTGGCCTATCGGCACGGCTGGCGCTGGGACGACGACGGCGCCTGGACCCGGCTGTCGGTCGGCCAGGAAGATCCGGTCAGCGGCAGGGTCTTCACCGGCCCGACGGAGGCGGCGCGGCTGCGTGCAGGGGATCTGCTGGTGGTGGACGAGGCCGGCATGCTCGACCAAGACTGCGCCCGCGCCCTGCTCACTGTCGCCGACGAGTGCCAGGCGCGGGTGGCGCTGCTCGGGGACCGCCACCAGCTTGCGGCGGTCGGCCGCGGCGGCGTTCTGGACCTCGCCGCACAACAGGTCGACCCCACCGCCCACCTGGGGCTCGAGGACATCCACCGGTTCGTCCGCCCCGACGAGAGCGGCCAGCCCGCTGCGGACCGGGAGTACGCCGCGCTGAGCTTGGCGATGCGCGCCGGGACCGATCCTGCCGCGGTCTTCGACGCCCTCGCCACTCGCGGGCAGATCCGGCTGCACGTCGACGAGGCCGAACTGCAGGATGCGGTCGCCGAGGCCGCGACCGAGGCGTACGCCGCCGGGGAGCGGGCGGCGGTCGTGGTCGACACCCGCGAGCAGGCCGACGAGCTCAACGCCGTCATCCACGAGTGGCTCGTCGAAACCGGACACGTCGACGACACCCCCGCCGCCACCATCCGGACGGGGCAGCGGGCCGCTGCTGGGGACCTGATCGCGACCCGCCGCAACGACCCCGCCCTGGGCGTGGCCAACCGCGACACCTGGACGATCACCGCCGTCCACCCCAACGGCAGCCTCACCGTCACCCCCAGCGAGGCAAGCCCTGGCGGTGTCACCCCCGGTGTCACCCCGGGCCGCACGGTCGGCGCGGCCCGGGCGATGGTGCGGGTGTTGCCGCCAGACTATGTGCGGGAGCATGTCGAGCTGGCGTACGCGAGCACGGTGCACGCCGTGCAGGGCGACACCGCCGCGACCGCACATCTGGTCATCGGGGAGCGCACCGGTGCCGCGTCGGCGTACGTAGGGATGACCCGCGGCCGGCACGCGAACACCGCGCACCTGCTCGCCGCCGACCTGGATGAGGCGCGGGAGCAGTGGGTCGCCGTGTTCGGCCGGGACCGGGCCGACCGCGGCCCCGGCCAGGCCGCGCAGGCGGCGGCCCGCGCCGCCGCCGAATACATTCGCGCGACTGTCCCCACCGGCCCTGAGCAGCTCGCCGCCGTCCTGGACCGGCTGTTGGTCGCGTGGACCGAACAGGACCTGGCCCAAGGCCGGCTGCGGAACATCGAGCACCGCCTGGCCTATACCGAAAAGAAGGCCGGGTGGTGGGAGCACTGCCGCGGGGCCCTCACCCCACTCGAAGAACGCTACGAGACGGCCCGCACCGCGAACGAGCACGCCGACCAAGCGTCGGCCGGCTGCGCGGATGTGCTGGCCGGGGCCAGCGACCGCATCGCCGCCGGCCTGCGCCAGGCCTGGGATGCCCAGCTGTGGGACGCGGAACAGGACGCGCGGATCGTCGCGGCCGGGCCCGGCCGGCTCGGCCTACACCGGGCGCGGGTCCGCGACGCCACCCAACGCCTCGACGTCTGGGCTGGCACGTGGGCACCCGCGTTCCCCGGCACCTACCCGAACATGGACGCCATCCGCAGCCACCCCGCCGGCTACGCCAGCGGCGTCCCCGCCGTCGGCCAGGCCCTCTACCAGCACGCACGGCACCTCGCCGCCGCCCAGCACCCCGAGCAGGCGATGCCGCTGCGGCAGGCCCAGCAGGCCTGGGCCGGCTACGACCAGGCCGCGACGGCCTACTTCGGCATGCAGCGTGACCTGCGCGCGCAGTCCTCACTGCCCATGTATGACGTCGGTTCCGCCGACGCCCTGCCGGGCCTGCGCGCCGAGGCACGCGCCGTCCGGGAGCGGGCCGGAAGGGCCGACCAGCGGGTCCAGCAACTGCGCAACGGTCCGGTGATCACCAGCCAGGGCGATCCCACCGGCATGCTCACGGCCGCCCGCGGCCGCTGGGAGCACGAGCGTCAGGTCGAGCTCACCGCGGCACGCTACGGACATCGGAGCGCGCCCCGGCCGGCGTCCCACCGGCCGGCCCCGGAACACGACCTGCCGTACTACACCCCGCACGTTCCGCGTGGCCCCGGCATCGGCCGCTGAGCAACGCGCACAGGACCTGAGATTGCCTGAAGACGTTGGCCGCGAGTGGCAGCACACGGGCCGAAATGGCGCCTGTCTGAAGTGACAGGCCAGCCCGAACCCCAGCAGATGGAGGCGGACATGCCCGACCAGGCCACCAGCGAGCAGCCCGAGCTGCTCACCCTCACCGAAGCCGCCGCACTGCTCCGCGCACCCGTCGCCACCCTGCGCTGGTGGCGCCACAACGGCATCGGACCGCACAGTTTCAAGATCGGCCGCCACGTCATGTACCGGCACGTCGACCTCGACGACTGGATCGAGGTCCAACACCGGAACGGCGGCGCCACGGCATGACGCGGCGGTGTGCACGAGCAGCAGACGGCGGCCGTGTGCGCAGCCCGACCACGCGCGTATCAGTGGCCGCGGGCGCTGGCAGCGTGGCGTCCTCGTCGGCGGACGCGTCCCATCCGTGACCGACGACCGGCACGTCTGGGTCGAGCAGCACGCCGCCGGGAGCCGGCCGTGGCTCCCGTTCACTGGCGCGTCCACAGCCGGGCCACGACATCGGGGCGTTGAGTCGGAGTTCGGACGTAGCCTGCTCGCCAGCTTGGAGGCGATCGAAATGGCCAACATCGCGAAACGACCCGACGGCAGCTGGCGCGCCCGCTACCGCGACGCACACGGCCGTGAGCACTCCCGTCACTTCACCCGCAAGATCGACGCCGCCCGCTGGCTCGACTCAGTTGCGGCGGCGCAAGCGGCCGGTACGTACACCGATCCCAGGGCCGGACGGACATCCGTCGCGGAGTACGCGCAGGTCTGGCTGAGCCGCCAAGTACAGCTCAAGCCCTCGACCCGATCGCGCTACCGTACGATCGTCCGTCGGCACATCGACCCGGCTTTCGGGGCGGTGCAGCTGGCACAGGTCGAGCGCAGCGCTGTGTCTGCGTGGATCGTGGACCTCGCCGGTACCGGCCTTGCGGCCCCGACAGTCCGGCACATTCACCGCGTCCTGCACACGATGCTCAACGCCGCGATCGACGACGGCCGGATCGCGCGCAACCCAGCGTCACGGGTGAAGTTGCCGCGCGCCCGGACCCGTGACAAGCGGTTCCTCACCCACGGGCAGGTCGCGGCCCTCGAAGATGCCGCCGACGACGATCGTTTGATCATCCGGGTGCTGGCCTACTGCGGGCTCCGCTTCGGTGAGCTGGCTGCGCTGCGGGTACGCAACGTGGACTTCCTGCGCCGGCGGTTGCGGATTGAGGAGTCCGCGACCGAAGTCGACGGGAGGATGGTGTTCGGCGCACCGAAGTCGCACCAGTGCCGTTCGGTGCCCGTCCCGCGGTCTCTCATCCAGGAACTTGCCGGCGCGTGTGCCGGCAAGGCGCCGGACGACTTCGTCTTCACCGCTCCGCAGGGCGGTGTGCTTTGGCTGCGGAACTGGCGCCGGCGGGTGTTCGAGCCGGCGGTGGCCACGGCTGGCCTTGGCGAACTCAGTCCGCACGAGCTGAGGCACACTGCCGCCAGCCTTGCCGTGGCCGCAGGCGCGAACGTCAAGGCCGTGCAAAGAATGCTCGGCCACGCCAGCGCTGCCATGACCCTCGACGTGTACTCCGGGCTTTTCGACGACGACCTTGACGCCGTTGCCGACCGCCTGGATGTCGCGTCGCAGTCCGCGCGCTCATCCTCACGCGGACACGCTGCCAGCTGACGACCGATCAGCCTTCCTGGGAGGACCGCCGAAACCGCGAGAGGTCACTCGTGCGGGCACTCTTCGGGCGACCGTGGATCGGCCGACCTCGGTCCGCCGGCAAATCTCGACGACGCTCAGGATGCCACTGCCAGATGCGGGGACTGCCGGCCAGTGCCAGCTCCACGGATCCTGGCCACGCCCGCGCGCCATGGTCGTACTGCGACGTTGGCCGGGTACGGCCGGTCACTCGTTGACGCGCCGACGAGCAGTCTGCGTCATGACCACGATCACGGACCGTCCAGCGGTCGCGCCGGGGAGGCCTCGACGCCCAGTCGGCCCACCCGAGCACGACTGAGACGCGATCTGCGACCGCCACACTGCGCTCCCGGAGCGCACCCTGGCGCGAAGATTTTGCGGACTTTTTGCGGACTGACGACCTTTCGATCAAGGCTCAGTGACTCGGCCAGCTCAAGAGCTAGGCTCTGAGCTGCACGTTTACGGGTGGAGCTGAGGGGACTCGAACCCCTGACCCCCACACTGCCAGTGTGGTGCGCTACCAGCTGCGCCACAGCCCCGCTGCGCGACCGGTCCCCGGGCGCGAACACGCAGACTACCTGCTCGCGAGGGGGCGCAGGAAATCAGGGGTAACACCGTAGGAAGCCAACCGCCAGCCGCGGCCATCGCCGGCTTCCCCCAGTAAGGCGCAGCAACAGTTCCCCAATCCGACCAGCCGCGCCCACGGAGCGGCGGGCAGCTCGAGCAATGCTGTTGTCAGCGCCCGGATCGCTCCCCCGTGAGAGACCACCACCAACAGGTCGTGTGGGTCGGGGAGGCCGGCGAGGGCTTGCTCGACGGCGGGCATCGCACGAGCCGCGACCTCCGCGTACGTCTCGCCGCCGCCACGTCGAACGTCGTGCCCGGAGCGCCAGGCCGCGTAACCGGCTGGGTCCTGCACTTGCCATTCCCGAAGGGTGCGGCCCTCGTGCGCCCCCAAGTTAATCTCCCTGAGCCGGGCGTCCACGGTCACCGGTAGGCCAATCGCGGTGGCGGTGTCCCGCGCCCGGGACAAGTCAGAGGACCAGACAGCCGCCGGGGTCAGCTTGGCGACGTAGGCCCCGGCCTCGGCCGCCTGCGCCCTGCCGACCTCATCGAGCGGGATGTCGGCGTGGCCCTGACCGCGACCCTCAAGGTTCCAGGCGGTCTGGCCGTGTCGGAGCAGCAGCAGTCGGGGCACCCTTCAGGTGCTGCGCGAGCCGTGGTCGGACGCCGATACCAGATGAGCCGTAGCGTCTTCGAACGGGATGTCTGGACAGTCCTTCCACAGCCGCTCGAGTGCGTAGAACTCGCGTTCCTCGGTGTGCATGACGTGAATGACGATGTCCACGAAGTCCAGCAGCACCCACCTGCCTTCGCGCTCCCCCTCACGGCGCGTTGGCTTGGCTCCCAGCCCGCGGAGTCGCTCTTCGATGCCGTCGACGACCGCCTTGACCTGCCGCTCGTTGGGGGCCGACGCGAGGACGAAAGCATCAGTGATCACGAGCTGCTCGGAGACGTCGAGAAGGACGAGGTCGTGGGCAAGCTTGTCGGACGCGGCCTGGGCAGCGGCGGTCGCCAACTCCACGGCGCGGGGAGAAGCAGTCATCCAGACCAGTGTACGGGCAGACTGGCCGCGCCGGCCCTCATGGCTGGTAGTCCCCTCCCAGCACCGCGATGGCGTCCGTCACGACGCTCACCTGATTGCTGACGACCACCGGTGCGGCGGGGATGCCAAGCGCCTCGGCCACGCGGTGCCCGAAGGCCAGCGAGGTGGGAGCGGCATCGAAGACCAGGACCTCGCTGCGGGGGTGCTGACCGAACGGCTGGTCGTTGACCGCCTTGATCAGCACCAGCCGCGCAGCGCGAAGGCGCGTGCCCGCGCTGGCCGCCAAGTCCGGAGTCCCGGCATCATTGACGACCTCGACGCGCGTACCCGCCGCCACCGACTGCCGAGCACCGGCAAACAGCTGGCCAATCAACATGGCGGCGGCACCCTGGTCCAGCGCGTAGCCGCTGGGCGTCCCCGGAATTGTCGGCACGATCTGCTCGTGGCCGGCCACATCCGAGCGCGCGGCTGCAACAACGATGGCCGCCAGGTCGGCCCGGGCCGCGGCGGGAGAGATGCCCGCGGCCCCGGAACTCACGTCGCTGGCGGCACCGAGTGAGCCGAGCGAGTTCGCGAGGCCGCCTGGCTGAGCCGAAAATGCTGCCAGCAGCCCGTTGAGTACCCGGCGCAACCGGTCGGCTCGCAGCAAGTCGCTGTCCCCCTGGGCGGCATAGGAAACATAGGCAGCGGCCTGGTGTCCGTTGACCCGTTGGCTGCCTACCGCCAGCCCGACGTCAGGAACCGGCACATCCACCTCGACGCCGATGCCACCGACCCGGTCCACTAGGGCGGTGAGGCCGTCGGGAGTGAGACGCCAGGTCTCATCGATGCGAATGCCCAGCAGGCTCCCGACCGAGGCAGGGAACTCCTGCGGGTCCGGTACGGCGAATGCGCCACCGACGGTGCCGCCCCGCCCGGGGTCGATCAGGGAACCGGGGATGAGCAGCAGTGCCCCTGACGGCCCGGCGGCCGCGTCGCCCAGCGCCGGCACCGCGCCGAGTACCGCAGCGGACTGCGCCGGCTGGCCGGGCGGCCCGTAACCGAGCAGTACTGTGCGCTGCGCCGTGGCCAGCGCGGCCCGCTGCGGTGCCCGGCCGGCATGCGGCGGGGCCAGGACAGCGATCGTGACCGCCACCGCGATCACGACGATCAACGCTGCGCCGCCTACCCCCCAGCGGCGGCGGGAGACCCGCTGACGGGCGGCCTGCCGCCGGCCCCGGCGCCCGACTGGCACAGCCCGCTCGGGCTGCGCGCCCTGGTGCCGGCCCTGGCGCCCAGCCGGGACAGGCCGTTCCGCCAGCAGGGTCTGCTTTTCGCGTGCTCCGCTGTGCCGGCCGCTCATGCGATATCCAATTCGCATTCGCTTCGCCACTTCGCAGCTTCACTCATGCTGCGTCCAATCTGCATTCGCTTCGCCACTTCGCAGCTTCGCTCATGCTGCGTCCAATCTGCATTCGCTTCGCCACTTCGCAGCTTCGCTCATGCTGCGTCCAATCTGCATTCGCTTCGCCACTTCGCAGCTTCGCTCATGCAGAATCCAATGTGCGGCGGCGATCGGAACCGTAGAGGCCCCGCTTGTCGATATAGGCCACGACCCCGTCCGGCACCAGGTAACGCACCGGCCGACCGGCGGCAACCCGTTCGCGGCATCCGGTGGAGCTGATCGCCAGCGCCGGAATCTGCAGCAGGCTGACCGCGTCCGCGGGCAGATCCTCCGGCAGGCTGGCGTCGTAACCGGGTCGCGTGACACCAACGAAGTGGGCAAGCTGCAGCAACGCGCGGGCGTCGTGCCAGGTCAGGATCTGCGCAAGGGCGTCCGCGCCGGTAATGAAGTGCAGCTCGGTATCGGCGCCACGCTCCTTGCGCAGGTCCGCCAGGGTGTCCCGGGTGTAGGTCGGGCCCGGCCGGTCGATGTCCACCCGGCTCACTGTGAACCGGGGGTCAGCGGAGGTTGCGATCACAGTCATCAGGTATCGGTCCTCGGCGGCCGCGACCTGACGGGCATCCTTGGTGTAGGGCCGCCCCGTGGGTACGAACACCACCTCGTCGAGCGCGAACGAGGCGGCCACCTCACTTGCGGCCACTAGGTGCCCGTGATGAACCGGATCGAAGGTCCCGCCCATCACCCCCAACCGCAGTCGGGACCGCGCCGCCATCACACCGGCAGCAGCTTCTGCACGAACTCCGTCAGCTGTTCGGCATTTCGGCATTCGACCATTTCATCGACGAGGTCGGCGTAGATGGGGGTTGCGCTGTCCCCGCTGCCCCACTGATGCCTGGGCTCGGGGTTGAGCCAGTACGTGTGCCGCGCCCGAGCGGCCAGCTCCTTCAAGGCCGCGGAGCCGGTGGCCCGGTAGTTGTTGCGCCCATCGCCGAGCACCAGCAGCGAGGTCTTCGGAGTGATCGCATCGGGCCAGCGCTCCACCAGCACCTCGAAGCTGTGCCCGTAATCGCTGTGGCCGTCGAACCAGACCAGATCCGCCTCGCGCACAACGCGCGCCATGGCATTGCCAATGTCGAGGCCGGGGGTGAAATACCGGGTCACCTCATCGCAGGTGTCGATGAACGCGAAGGCTCGGACCTTGGAGAACTGCTCACGCAGCGCAGAGACCAGCATGAGGGTGAAGTGGGCGAAACTCGACACAGATCCCGACACGTCGCACAGGACAACCAGCTCCGGCTTGTGCGGCTTCTTGGGCTTGTGATGGGTAACCAGCGGCACCCCGCCGGTCGCCAACGAAGCCCGGACGGTCCGCCGAAAATCCAGCCGGCCCTGCTGATCGACCTTTTTTCGCGCGGTCAGGCGCGTCGCCAATCGTCGAGCAAGCGGATGGACCTGCCGCCGCAATTCGGCCAGGTCGTCCCGCGATGCTCGCAGGAACTCCACCTGCTCGGCCAGCGGCTTGACGGCATTCTTGGCGATCTGATCGACGCCACGATCCTCGGCCAGCCGCCGGCGTATCTCTGCTTCAACGGCTTGCTCGAACTGGCGAATTCGTTCCGCGATCGTCGCTCTGGCGACCCTCTCGGCGAAGCCATCACGCTCGCTGTCAGCGAGCATCGCAGCGAGCAACGAGGAGAGAAGCGTATCCGGATTAAGCTGCCGCAGCACCCGGTAGGTAAACCAGGATTGCCGGCCCGGCTGGGAATCTGCCCGACCCAGCAACGACACAGCCTGTCGGGCGAGCCGCGCCAACGCCTCGGAGTCGCCCTCCAACAGGGCTTGGCGCAGCAGGTCGCGCAACAACTGCGGGTCCACCTCCGCGGGGTTCCCGTCCTCATCCAGGTCGGGTTGCGAGTCCGCGTCGGCGGGGGTTCCCTCGCCGATCCTGGCCGGGAAGTAAAGGTCGAAAAGGGTGTCGAAGCCGCGTCGGTGCGCCGACCGTTTGCAGAGGGCCGCGGCGAACGCAGCCCTTACCGATTCTCGGTCCAGCGCATCCACCGCGAGCATCGCCCGGGTGGCGTCAACGGTTTCGGCGCTGGACACCGCAAGTCCGGCCCGGCGCAATGCTGCGACGAACTCGACCTGGCGGTCGAGCAACCCATTGGTCACGACAACTTCAGCTCAGTCACGGCGCGGACCTGATCACTGACATGTTTGAGTACGACACCCAGGGTGGAAGCGGCGGCCTGCTCGTCGAGCGTGTCCAGCCCGAGGGCCAGCAATGTCGTCGCCCAGTCGATGGTTTCGGCGATGCTGGGTGCTTTTTTCAGCTCCATGGCGCGAAGCGCCCGCACCGTGCGCACGACCTGTTCGGCCAACTTCTCCGGCACCTCGGGCACCCGGGAGAGCACGATGGCCTTCTCCCGCTCGGCTGTTGGATAGTCCAGATGCAGGTACAGGCAGCGCCGTTTGAGGGCCTCGGACAGCTCGCGGCTGGCGTTGGAGGTGAGCACCACGAATGGGCGTCGGGCGGCCACGATGGTCCCAAGCTCGGGAATCGTCACCTGGAAGTCGCTGAGCACCTCCAGCAGCAGCCCTTCCACCTCGACGTCGGCCTTGTCCACCTCATCGACGAGCAGGACGGTCGGCCCGTCGCGCCGGATCGCCCGGAGCAGCGGTCGGGCCAGCAGGAACTCCTCACTGAAGATGTCGTCGTGGGTCGCCTCCCACGCGTCGTCCGCCCGGGCTGCCTGAATGCGGAGCAGCTGCTTTTTGTAGTTCCATTCGTACAAGGCGCGGGCCTCGTCGAGCCCCTCGTAGCACTGCAGCCGGATCAGTTCGGCGCCGGTGCTGGCCGCGACGGCCTTCGCCAGTTCGGTCTTTCCGACTCCTGCTGGACCCTCGATGAGCAGCGGTTTGCCGAGCCGGTCGGCCAGGAAGACGGTGGTGGCGATGGCGTTGTCCGTAAGGTAACCAGCGGTCCCTAGACGTTCCCGGACGTCAGCCACCGACCCGAATTGCGGCTGTACGGTCGATGCCGCCGCGGGCGCCGGATCGTTGGTCGACCCCGCCCGGCTCGCGGGTGCAACGGGCGACGCCGTAGGAGTCGCGGGGTCCGGCATGCGTTGGCCTTTCTACGGCGGGGCGGCGACGGAGACTCCCGTCCGACCGAACAGCATTCTAGGCGCCCCCGCCTGCGACCGTCCCGGCTCACCCGGTAGCGTCGAGCGATGCGTATCGCCTTCCTCGGGCTGGGCCGGATGGGCGCCGGTATGGCCGCGCACATCCCGGGGCCGGCCACGAGCTGACCGTCTGGAATCGCACCGCCGGTAAGGCCGGCCCGCTGCGGGAACTCGGGCGAGCGAGGCGGGCGACGTGGCCGGCGCGGTGACTGGTGCCCACGCCGTCGTGCTGATGCTGTTCGGAGCGCAGGCAAACCGGGAGGTACTCACCCAGGTGGTGGGGGGCGCCACAAAGGGCGCTCTGATCATCGACAGCACGACGAGCGGCCCGGACGCGGCCCGAGAGTTCGGGGAGCAGTGTGCCGCCGCCGGACTGCGCTACCTCGACGCGCCGGTAGCCGGTACCGTCGGCCCGGCCCGGGATGGCACCCTGGGAATCCTGGTCGGCGGAGCAGATGCGGACTTCGCCGCCGCCCAGCCGCTCCTCACGCTGTGGGGTGACCCTGCCAAGATTCGCCACCTCGGCCCGGTGGGAGCGGGCAACGCCGCCAAGCTGGTGCTCAACATGAGCATCGGTGTGGCCATGGCGGGGCTCGGCGAGGCGCTCCGGCTGGCCGCGGATCTGGGCGTCGACGAAACGGCCGCACTCGGCCTTTTGGATAGCGGACCGTTCGGGTGGACCCTCGGTCAAAAGCGGCAGATGCTCATCGCGCGGGACGCGTCGCCGACCAGCTTTTCGTTGGACCTGCTGGCCAAGGATCTCGACTTAGCCGTCAACGCCGGCCACCGTGCGCTCCCGGTCACGGCGAGTGCGCTCGAGTTGACGCCGGAGGCGGCTAACCATGGTCACGGCGAGCAGGACTACGCCGCGCTCGGCGTACACCTGATCGAGGCGGCCGGGGACTGACGCGAACGTAGGATCCTGGGGTGGACGTGACGCTGCCCTGGCCGCCGCGGGCCCTTCCGGGGGTGTGCGTGATCACCGGCTCCCCCACGCGGCTGGGGGTGGTGCTCCGGCCGCGCGGCGCGGACGCGGAGCTTGTGGTGCCGCTCAGCTCGGGCGCCCGGCGGCGTTGGCGTGCAGTCGGCCGAATCCGGCTGGTCGCGTTGGCTATGAGTCTTGCCTGTGCGGCAGGCGCTTTCATCGCACCTTGGGCGTTGGCCGGGGCCATCATGGCGGGGGGGTTCGCGCTGGCATCGTGGATCTGGCTGCGCGCCGTGTCGCCCCGGCTGAATGTTTCGGGCGGTGCGCTGCGGGTTCGGGGCGTGCACCCGAGGTTTGCTGCCGCAGCCGTTTCGGTGCCAGTCAGGTGCGGCGGGGGATGCCGCAGCTGCGCAACGTGCGGCTAGTCGCGGACGTGCCCGGCGCCGGTGACAACATAGGTGGTGGTGGTGAGTTCGGGCAGCCCCATCGGGCCGCGGGCGTGCAGCTTCTGGGTAGAAATGCCGATCTCCGCGCCGAACCCGAACTCCGCACCGTCGGTGAACCGGGTACTAGCGTTGATCATGACTACGGCTGAGTCGAGCCCGGCCACGAACGCCCGGCTGGCCGAAAGGTCGCCGGTGACGATCGCCTCGGTGTGTCCGCTGCCCCACCGGCGAATGTGTGCCACCGCGTCGTCCAACGCGTCCACCACCGCGACCGCGAGGTCCAGGGACAGGTATTCGCCTTCCCAGTCCTGGTCGGTGGCCGGGAGCACGCCAGGTGAGCTGGCCTGAACGCGCTCGTCGCCGTGCACCGTCACCCCGGCTGCCTCGAGCGCGGCCAGGATCCGCGGCAGGAACCGATCGGCCACCCCCCGGTGGATCAGCAGCGTCTCTGCGGCGTTGCACACGCTGGGGCGCTGACACTTCGCGTTCAGCACGATGGCCTCAGCCATGTCGAGGTCCGCGGCGGCGTCGATGTAGACGTGACAGTTGCCCACCCCGGTTTCGATCACCGGAACGGTGGCGTCGGCGACCGTCCGCGCGATGAGGGCCGCGCCGCCGCGGGGGATCGCCACGTCCACGTAACCCCGCAGCCGCAGCAAGGCGGTGACGTCCTCGTGCCGCTCGCCCGGCACGAGCTGGATCGCGTCGTCGGGTAGTCCCGTCTTCACCGCCGCCTCCCCCAGCACCCGCACCAACGCCGCATTCGACGTGCGAGCCGCCGCGCTGCCCCGCAAGAGCACGGCGTTGCCGGACTTCACGCCGAGCCCCGCCGCGTCGACGGTGACGTTGGGGCGGGCCTCGTAGACGATCGCCAGCACCCCCAGTGGTACTCGGACCTGGCGCAGCTCGAGCCCGTTGGGCAGCGTCGAACCGCGGACGACCGCGCCAAGGGGATCGGGTAAGGCGGCGATATCGCGCAGGCCGCCGGCCACCTGCCGCAGCCGGGCGCCAGTGAGCGTCAGCCGGTCGACCATCGGGGTGGGGCTCCCCGCGTCACGTGCCCTTGACACGTCCTCGCCGTTTGCCTCCAGGATTTCCCGTTCGCGTTCGAGCAGGGCGGCGGCCATGGCGTGCAGCGCTGTGTCACGGGTGAGCCGTGGCAGGGGCGCCATGGCGGCCGCGGCGGCCTTGGCCCGCCGCGCGACGTCCAGCAACTCCAACGGCACGCCCGTCACCGCAACCCTCCGAACCTGGAGGTGACCAGCTTACGGCAGCTCGACCACGTCCTCGGAGTGCAGGTAGGGGGCGGCGGCCTCACGCCAGCACGACCAGATCGTCGGCGTGCACGATCTCGCGGGCTCCGGCCTCGCGGGTCGACCTTCCGAGCAGTGCCGGCAGGTCGACGGCGTCATAACCGGTGATGCCGCGGGCCACGGCCTGGCCGCCGGGGGCGACCAACTCAACCGGATCGCCGGCGGCGAAATCACCCTCCACGGCTGTGATTCCAGCCGGCAGCAGCGAGGCACGGCGCCCGACGACGGCCGCGACGGCCCCGGCGTCAAGAATCAGCCGACCCCGAGGGGAGGCCGCGTGGGCGAGCCAGCGCAGCCGCGATGACGACCGCGGACCGGTGGGCGAGAACAGGGTGCCTGCGTCCTTCTCGGCGAGCAGGTCAGCAACACCGTCCGCGGCGCCAACCACAGCCGGCACGCCGCTCGCGGCGGCCATCTGGGCAGCTTCGACCTTGCTGCGCATCCCGCCGCTGCCTAGACCGCTGGCGCTGCGGCGCAGCTCGACGCCGACAAGGTCGGCAGCCCCGCCCACGGCGGGTATCCGGCGGGCGCCCGGCCGACCCGGGGAAGTGGTGTAGAGCGCGTCGACATCGGAGAGCAGCAGGAGCCGGTCGGCGTCGACGAGGTGGGCCACCAACGCGGCGAGCCGATCGTTGTCGCCAAAGCGGATCTCTGCGGTGGCAACCGTGTCGTTCTCATTGATCACCGGCACGATGCCTAGCTCAAGCAGCCGGTCCAGGGTGACCCGCGCATTGCGGTAATGACTGCGCCGCACCATGTCCTCGGCTGTAAGCAGCACCTGGCCGACGGTCAGCGCATGCCGGGCGAACGCTGCCGCGTAGGCGTCGACCAGCGCGGTCTGCCCCACCGCCGCAGCGGCCTGCAGGGTGGCCAGGTCCTTCGGTCGACTAGAGAGGCCCAACCGGGCAAGGCCAGCAGCGATGGCCCCCGAGGACACCAACACCACCTGGTTGCCGGCGCCCTTGGCGCCGGCCAACGCGTCGACCAGCAGGTCCACGCGGCCCGCGTCGAGACCACCTTCCGCGGCGGTCAGCGAGGAGGAACCAACCTTGACCACCAGCCGGCTCACTGCTGGTCCCGCCCCCCGCCCAGCTCGTGGTTCTGCTCCTGGGCGAGCTCCGCCTGGCCGGCGGCCCGCTCGGCGCGGGTCGGCCGGCTACCGCCCGGCAGCCGAAGATCGGTGCCGCGCGGGCCTAGCGGAACATCCGGCACGCCGGCCAGCATCGTGGGCTCCCACTCGAAGCTCACGTCGCCGATCGTCACCTCGGCCCCGGGCGCCGCGCCGAGTCGCGCGAGCTGCTCCTCGACGCCCAACTTCGCGAGCCGGTCACCGAGGTACCCCACGGCCTCTGCGTTGGTGAAGTCGGTCTGCCGCACCCAACGACGAGGCTTGTCGCCGTCAACGACGAACCCCTCACCGCTGCGCGCGACGGTGAACGTCGCCTGCCCGACCGGCCGGGGTCGCAGCACGCGCGCACCGTCGGGTTTGGCGGCCTGCGCGCGGGCGGCCTCGACCAGCTGCCCCACGGCAAGCAGCAGCGACCGCAGGCCCTCATGAGTGGCCGTGGAAATCGCAAAGACCTGCCACCCACGCTCCATCAGCTCGGCTGCGACCAGTTCCGCCAGCTCCCGCGCCTCCGGCACGTCAATCTTGTTGAGCACCACGAGCCGCGGTCTGGCGGTCAGCTCAGCGATGCCCTCCTTGTATGCCTCGAGCTCGAGCTCGATCGCGTTCAGATCCGACACCGGGTCCCGCCCGGGCTCCAGCGTGGCGCAATCCACCACGTGTACGAGTACCGCGCAGCGTTCCACGTGCCGGAGGAACTCCAGACCCAAGCCCTTGCCCTGGGAAGCGCCCGGTATCAAGCCGGGTACGTCCGCGACGGTGAACACATAATCCTCGATCTGCGCCACGCCGAGATTTGGTTGGAGGGTGGTGAACGGGTATTCGGCGATTTTCGGCTTCGCCGCGGAAAGAACGCTCACCAGCGAGGACTTGCCGGCGCTGGGGAAGCCCACCAACGCAACATCAGCCACCGACTTAAGCTCCAGCGTGATGTCCAGGTCCACACCCGGCTCACCGAGCAACGCGAACCCAGGCGCCCGCCGCCGGGCGGACGCCAACGCCGCGTTGCCTAATCCCCCGCGGCCGCCTTGAGCGATGGTGTGCCGGCTGCCCACACCGACCAGGTCAGCCAGGGCGTTTCCGTCTGGCCCCACGACGACGGTGCCGTTGGGCACTTTCAGCAAAACATCCTCACCCGCGGCACCGTTGCGGTGACTGCCCTGACCGGGGCGCCCCGATCCCGCTCGCTGATGCGGATGATGGTGAAAATCCAGCAGGGTGGTGATGTTCGGGTCGACCTCGAGGACCACGTGGCCACCGCGGCCACCGTTGCCGCCGTCGGGGCCGCCCAGCGGGACGAACTTCTCCCGATGGACGGAGGCGCAGCCGTGGCCGCCGTCGCCGGCGTGCACGTGCAGCACCACGCGGTCGACGAAACTGGCCATGGGTCTCCCTGTTCGGGAATGCGACGAGGGCGGAACCGGGCTGCCCGGTCCGCCCTCGTCGCGAGGATCTGTGTGGCGGACGGCTAGGCGTTGACCGGCTCGCGGTCCAGCGGAACGATGGAAATGGTGCGCCGACCGCGCTTGCTGCCGAACAGCACGTTGCCGGCGGCCAGCGCAAAAAGGGTGTCGTCGCCACCGCGACCCACCAGCTCCCCCGGGTGGAAATGGGTACCGCGCTGGCGCACGAGGATCTCCCCTGAGTTGACCAGCTGGCCGCCGAAGCGTTTCACGCCCAGCCGCTGGGAGTTCGAGTCACGACCGTTGCGCGAGGAGCTCGCGCCCTTCTTGTGCGCCATGAGTGCGGCTCAGCCCTTCTGAATGTCGGTCACCCGCAGTTGCAGCAGGCCCTGACGGTGCCCCTGCCGCTTCTTGTAACCCGTCTTGTTCTTGAACTTGATGATACGGATCTTCGGACCCTTGGTTTCGGCGAGGATCTCAGCAGTGACACTGATACCGGCAAGTGTCTTGGCGTCGCTGGTCACCTGCCCGTCGTCGACCAGGAGCAGGGCCGGCAGGCTCACCTGCGCGCCCACCGCCCCGAGGCCACGTTCTACCTCAAGGGTGTCGCCGACGGCGACCTTGTGCTGCTTTCCGCCGGTCTTGACGATGGCGTACACGAACCTGCTCCCGGGGTTGATGTCATGCGAAGGGCATGCGGCCCCGCTTTGCGGTGCGCGACCCAATGACGATACCTGATGCTTGGCGAGGGAACCGAATCGCGGTGGTCGAAGGTGGAGCCCGCCTGGCCGGGTCATTCAGTGGCCACGGCCTGCTGATCGGGCGCCGGGCTGGCCGCGCCGCCGCCGGTCGCCCTGCGCCGGCGTCGCACCGGGCGCGCAGCCGGCGCGGACCCGTCGGCCGCAGCAGGGTCGAAAGCCGGTATCTCGGCCACCCCCGCGGGGACCGTCACCTGTTCCTGCGCGATCTGCTCGGCCCCTTCGAGGAGCGCGGGGTGTTCGGGCCCTCCAGGGAGTCCGGTCTTTACGGCGCCCGCCTGCGGGTCAATCGCGTTCGGTTCCGCGGCAGGCGGCCGGACGGCGGGCGGCCTTGGCACCGGCCCGTGCGGCCCGGCAAGGGAACGAGCCGCACCAGGCTCGGACGTGGAGCGCGCCGGAATCCCGTCGAGATGAATCAAAACCCCGCGCCCGTTGCATGCCTCGCAGGTCTCGGAATAGGCCTCCAGCAATCCGGTGCCCACCCGCTTGCGGGTCATCTGGACTAGGCCGAGGGATGTCACCTCCGCCACCTGATGACGGGTGCGATCGCGCCCGAGGCACTCGGTGAGCCGGCGCAGCACCAGCTCGCGATTGCTCTCGAGCACCATGTCGATGAAGTCGATCACGATGATTCCGCCTACGTCGCGCAGCCGCAGCTGGCGAACGATCTCCTCTGCCGCTTCCAAGTTGTTCTTGGTGACGGTCTCCTCCAGGTTGCCGCCCTTTCCGGTGAACTTGCCGGTGTTGACGTCGATCACGGTCATCGCCTCGGTCCGGTCAATCACCAACGAGCCCCCGCTGGGCAGGTGCACCTTGCGGTCCAAGGCCTTGGTGAGCTGCTCGTCCACCCGATGAGCACTGAACACATCCTGCTGGCCGGTCCATCGGCTGACCCGGGCCATCAGCTCCGGAGCGACGTGCGAGACGTACGCCTCGATCTTGGCCCATTCCGCGTCACCCTGGACGACAAGACTGGTGAAGTCTTCATTGAACACGTCCCGCACGACGCGGACCACCAGGTCTGGCTCAGCGTGCACCAGGGCTGGCGCGCTCTTCGTTGCCTTGTCGGCCGCCTTCCTCATCTGCTCCCACTGCTGCTGCAGCCGTTCGACATCGCGGGTGAGTTCTTCCTCGCTGGCACCCTCCGCGGCCGTGCGGATGATCACACCTGCGTCCTCAGGGACAATCTTTTTCAGGATCGTCTTGAGCCTGTTCCGTTCGGTGTCCGGCAGCTTGCGGCTGATGCCGGTCATCGAGCCTTCTGGGACATATACCAGGTAGCGGCCGGGCAGCGTGATCTGGCTGGTCAGGCGCGCGCCCTTCTGCCCGAGGGGGTCCTTGGATACCTGTACCAGGACGTTCTGGCCGCTCTTGAGCGCCTCCTGGATCGTCTTCGGCCGCGGGCTACCCTCCATGGCCGCCGCGTCGTAGTTCACTTCCCCGGCGTAGAGCACCGCATTGCGGCCCTTGCCGATGTCGACGAAGGCGGCCTCCATGCTGGGCAGGACGTTTTGCACTTTGCCCACATAGACGTTGCCAGCGAACGCGGACGAACTCCCCCGCGTGACGAAGTGCTCGACCAGCACCCCATCCTCAAGGACCGCGATCTGGGTGCGCTCCCCCTGGTTTCGCACAATCATCATGCGCTCGACCGCCTCGCGGCGAGCAAGGAACTCGGCTTCGGTGATGACCGGTACGCGTCGCCGGTCCGGACGACCGTCCCGACGCCGCTGGCGCTTTGCTTCCAGCCGGGTTGAGCCGGCCAGCCCGCGCACTCCCTCTGAGTCAGCGCCGGTGGCGCGCCGAGGCCGAGGCTCGCGGGTGCGAACGACCGTGTTGGGCGGATCGTCCGTCGACTCCTCACCGTCGCTGCCACCTCGACGCCGGCGCCGGCGGCGCCGGCGACTTGACCCCGCCTCGGACCCGTCGCCCTCGTCAGGTTCTGGCGCCGCCTCGGGCCGGTTGCCGCCCTGCGCCGGGGCGGCGTCGTCCGCGCCTGCGTCGTCCTGATCGGCGCGGTCCTCCCCCGCTTCGCCTTCGGTACGGCCGCGACCGCCTCGACCTCTGCGCCCGCGCCGGCGCCGGCGCGGCTGACCGTCACCGTCGGAGTCGTCCGCGGCGCCGGGCCCCTCATCGACGGTCTGGGTCGAGTCCTCGTCTTCGGTGGTAGTTGGGCTGGTGACCGGCGGATCCATGGCCAGGGGGCGCGGCAGGACGACCGGCTGCGGCGCCTGGAACACCGGCGTGGCCACCGCGCGGCGCCGCGCACCGGCACCTCGGGTCGCTGCCTGGCGTCCTCCGCCAGGCTCGCTAGACGCCGGCGGCGAGTCGGGCGCCGGACCAGGGTGCGATTCCGGCGGCGTATCGGTGGTGGCGCTGGCGGCCGTGTCGGGCGCCCTACCGGTCGCCGGCTGTGCCGGGTCGCCGGTTGCCGCGTCCTGGGCGGGTGCGGGGACGCCCCGTCCACGACGCGAGCGCGTGGCCTTCCTTGGCGGCGAGCTGTCCGGATCGCCAGCGACCGGCGGACCGGAAGCTGGCTCGGTTGCCGGCGTCTCGGTTGCCGTGGCCCCCATTGCCGTGTCCTCGGTTGGCGTGACCTCGGTAAGGGTCGACCCGACGGCAGCGCGCCCCCTGCGCCTCGGCGTGGTGGTCGCGGCCGGCGTGGTGGTCACGGCCGGCGTGGCAGCCGCTACGGACATCGGCGGTACGAGGGTCGCCGGTGCGGAAGTCGACAGCTCGGGGGTCGGCAGCTCGGCGTCGCCGACGGCCAGGTTCGCGGCCCGGCGGCCCCGGCTCGCCTTCCGCGCCGGCCGGGCGGGGGACTTGCTGGGTGCGACCGCGGGCTCGGCGGCGGCCTGGCTCAGGCTGGAGGCCGGGTCCGGGGAGGTAGGGAGCTCGGCGGCGGCGTCGGTGCCGGCGGGTCGCCTGGCGGCGCGCCGACGGCGTGAGGCGGGCTCGAGGGTTGACGGGGCGGGCTCTTGCGGATCGGAGCGGTCTTGCGGATCGGAGCGGTCTTGCGGGTCGGTGCGGTCAGTGGGCACGGGTGGATTGCCTTTCGGCTCCTGGACGCCACCCGCTGCAGATGCGCAGGTCGGGCGGCGGAACTCAGGAACGCTCGGTTTCGGTCGGCGGCAAGCCGCCGGAAGTCTTCACGCCGTCAGCCGGGTTCGCGCCCCTCGGCCGCCCGATCGGGCGCCAGAGGGTCGTCGACCCCGGGCTCCGCGCCGTCTGCGTCGGACTGACGGAGCGGGCCCTGGGCCAGCCGGGTCGCCACCAGGGGCGAATCCAACTCCAGCGGGGCAAGCGCACGCAGTCCGGTGAGGACGTCGTCGGGTCGTACGACCGGCGTCGTGTGCCGTACAACTAGTCGCAGTATCACACACGTGTCGTCCGCGGGGTCCTTAACAACCAGCGACACGACTGCGGCACGCACGTCGACCGGCTTCAGCCCGCTCTTGGTGCGCCGCTCCACGAACACCTCGCTGGCCCGGTCGAAGGCCAGCAACGCCTCGCGAACCTGGCCGGCGCGCGCCCCGGGCAGTTGAAGGCAGAAGACGCTGGCCTGCATGCGGTCGGCGAACCCTGCCTGCACCGCGGTCACCGCGTCGAGCAGGTCTAGGCCCGCCGGCAGCACCTCATCGAGCGCACGGCGGACCTGCTCAACGTCCCGCACCTCGGTCAGGCCGATCTCCACGTACTCGGCCTCGCTCGCTACACCGGTGGGCGCCGCCCCGACCCAGCTGATGCGCGGATGTGGACTGAAACCAGCCGAGTGGGCGATCGGTAGCCGCGCCCTGCGCACGGCGCGTTCGACTACGCGCGAGATGTCGCGGTGCGAGGTGAACCGCAGCCGGCCCCGTTTGGTGTAGTGCAACCGAACACGCTGCACGGTGGGCGGGGGTGGTGGGCCGTCCGGCTGTCGCGATGCCATGCCCCATCATCACTGTCGCGATGCCATGCCCCATCATCACTGCCGCGATGCCATGCCCCATCATCACTGCCGCGATGCCATGCCCCATCATCACTGAACGGGGGGCAGCCCGCCGCCGGCTCGGCGCACGCCCTGGCTGGTGCAGACCGCGACCGGCTCGCCCCCGGTCAGGCGGCACAGCGTCGCCGTGAGGACATTGGCCGCCCCGTCGACGGCCCGGGCAAGGGTAGTCGTCGTCCCACCCAGCGCGGCAGCGATCTGCCCGGCGCTTCGTCCCTTCAGCACGCCCGGGTCGATCTGGGCGCCAAGAAGGCGGAACCCGCCGAAGTCCACGAACGGGATCGGATGACCGGAGTGCCCAGCCACGTTGTCGTGCCGACGGATCAGCAGCTGCTGGTCGGGGGTTGGTGCCTGCCGCTGGCGCCCCGCCCGATCCCGCTGCTCGACAGCGGTGAACGAAAGGTAGTCGCTGGTGTAGTACGCCTGGGCGAACGAGAGCGTTGCGGTGTCCGGGTAGGAGTCGTTACTCGCCGACGTGGTGACCTGCAGGCCATGGAAGGTGCCGAAACGGGCGAGCGCCACCGCCAGCGGCCAGCGTTCGGCCGCGCAGTAGGGGCAGAAGATCGCTCCGAGGTAGAGCACGCGGGGCTTGCCACCTGGGCTCGGCTGGGGTCCCGGGATCGCGGCGGGCGGGTTGCCGGCCAGCCCGGCGCCGACGGCGTCGAAGGTGGCTGCCGGCACGCTCGCCACGGCGAGAGCGACGGAATCCGGCGCTGGCGAGGTCCGGTCCGGTCCGGCCCCGGCGGTCGTCAGCTTGATCGCAATCAGCCCGACGGCGATGATCGCAGCCGCCGCGACGACCCGGCCGGCGCGCGGCCGGCGCGTACCGATCGGGACACCTGGGTGCACCTCAGACCGGGGTAAGCGGCAGAATGGAGCGCCCCGTCGGGCCGATCTGGGTTTCGAGGTCCATTCCCGGACATACCCCGCAGTCGTAGCACGGGGTCCAACGGCAGTCGTCCACCTCGGTCTGGTTCAGCGAGTCCTGCCAGTCGGCCCAGAGCCAGTCCTTATCCAGGCCCGAATCCAGATGATCCCAGGGAAGCACCTCCGACAACTCCCGTTCCCTGGCGGTGAACCACTCCAAGGACACCGGCGCGCCCGCGAACACCTGCGCGCATGCCGTTGCCCAGCGCTCGTAGGAGAAGTGCTCGCTCCACCCGTCGAACCGTCCGCCGGCCCGCCACACCGCCTCGATGACCGCCCCCACCCGCCGGTCGCCGCGAGCCAGGAGCCCCTCGATCTGGCCGGGTTTGCCGTCGTGGTAGCGGTAGCCGATATTGCGGTCGCGGCCGAGGGCTTCACGTAACAGCCGCAATCGGTGATCGATGACATCCGGGGAAGCTTGGGCGGCCCACTGGAACGGGGTGTGCGGCTTGGGGACGAAACCCCCGATGCTCACGGTGCACCGCACCGGACGGCCGGCGGCTTCCCGCCCCTCGCGAACGACCCGCTGTGCCATCCCGGCGATGGCGACCACGTCCTCGTCGGTTTCGGTCGGCAGCCCACACATAAAATACAGCTTCACCTGCTGCCATCCGGCGGCGTAGGCGGTGGTGACCGTACGGATCAGATCTTCCTCACTCACCATCTTGTTGATCACCCGGCGCAGGCGTTCGCTGCCGCCCTCCGGGGCGAAGGTGAGACCGGATCGACGCCCACCGCGCGCCAGCTCATTGGCCAGGGTGACGTTGAAGGCGTCCACCCGGGTGGAGGGCAACGACAACGACGTGTTGGTGCCCTCGTACCGGTCGGCGAGGCCCTTGGCTATCGGCCCGATCTCGCTGTGATCAGCACTGGACAAGGAGAGCAGTCCAACCTCGCTGAAGCCGGTCGCATTGAGGCTGGCCTCGACCATGTCACCGACGGTGCTCACGGAACGTTCGCGGACCGGCCGGGTGATCATCCCGGCCTGGCAGAACCGGCAGCCGCGGGTGCAGCCGCGAAAGATCTCCACGCTGGCTCGCTCATGCACCGTCTCGGCCAGCGGCACCAGCGGCGCCTTCGGGTAGGGCCACGCATCGAGGTCGCTGACGGTGTGCTTGGCCACCCGCCATGGCACCTGGGGATGGTTCGGGACCACCCGGCGGACCCGGCCGTCCGGCAGGTATTCCACGTCATAGCGTGACGGGACATACACCCCGCCGTCCCTGGCCAGGCGCAGCAGCAGCTCGGCTCTGCCCCCAGGCCTTCCGTCGGTCTTCCAGCCGCGCACGACGGCGGTGATCGCCAGGACCGCCTGCTCGCCGTCGCCGAGGACGGCGCCGTCCACAAAGTCCGCGACCGGTTCGGGGTTGAACGCGGCGTGGCCGCCGGCGAGCACGACGGGGTGGCGCTCGTCCCGGTCCCTCGCGTGCAGCGGTATCCCAGCCAGGTCCAGCCCCGAGAGCAGGTTGGTGTAGCCCAGCTCGGTGGCGAACGAGACGCCGAGCAGGTCGAAAGCGCCGACCGGCCGATGGCTATCCACGGTGAACTGGGGCACACCGTGCTCGCGCATCAGCGTTTCCAGGTCCGGCCACACACTGTAGGTGCGCTCGGCGAGCGTGCCTGGCTGCTCGTTGAGCACCTCGTAGAGGATCTGCAGGCCCTGGTTGGGCAGGCCGACCTCGTAGGCGTCGGGATACATCAGCGCCCAGCGGACATCGCAGCGGTCCCAATCCTTGACCTGGGCGTTCAGCTCGCCCCCGACGTACTGGATCGGCTTACTGACGCGCGGCAGCAGCGTTTGCAACTGCGGGAAAACGCTGGCGACCGACATACACCCCAGGGTACGGGGCCACGTGGCTGCCTCCTATCGGCAGCGGACCGACTAGGCCTTGCGCCCGCTTCGGACGTGCACGTTCTGCAGCAGACCCACCGCGATCATGTTCGCGAACATGCTCGAGCCGCCGTAGGACACGAACGGCAGCGGCAAGCCGGTCACCGGCATGATGCCCAGCGTCATGCCTACGTTCACGAAGCTCTGAAAGGAGAACCAGGCCACCACGCCGGAAGCCAGCAGCATGCCGAAGGCGTCGTCGGCGGCGGCGGCGATCCGGGTTCCCCGCCACAGGACCAGCGCGAGCAGCAGCAGCAGGCCGGCCGAGCCGACGAACCCCAGCTCCTCACCGGCGACCGTGTACACGAAGTCGGTCTGCTGCTCGGGCACGTACCCGCCGTTGGTTTGGGTTCCGTGGAACAGGCCCTCCCCGGTCAGGCCGCCGGCGCCGATCGCGGTCTTGGCCTGGTTCACCTGCAGGCCGGTGGAGGTCAGCTGCTGGGTCGGGTTGGCGAACGACGTCAGCCGGGCCTCCTGGTATGGCTTGAGCAGGTGGAACGAGATGACCGCACCGCCGAACAGGACGCCGGCAACGGTCAAACCGATGACCCAGCGCTTCGGGGCCCCGGAGACCGCGATCGTGCCCAAGAGAATGAAGACCAGGACCAACATCACGCCTAGATCGGGCTGCAACAAGATCAACGCCATGGGGACCGCGGCGAGCGCCAGCACCAGCAGCACATCGGTGCCGCGGGGTGCGTCCTCCCCGTCGCGCTTCTCCCCCAGCAGCATCGCCATCCCCACTACGAGCGCGACCTTCGCGAACTCCGAGGGCTCCACCTGGAAACCGGCCGGGAGCACGATCCAGGAATGGGCGCCGTTGATGGTGGATCCCAGCGGGGAGAGCACCGCGATCAGCCCGAACACTGACGCGCCATAGACGATCGGGGCGTATGCCCGCAGCGCCCGGTAGTCGACGCGGGCCGCTACCGCGCCGAGCACGAGGCCGATACCGATGTTGAGGATGTCCTTTTTCAAGAACGCTGCCGGGTCCAGACCCTTGTTGGTCTGCACGTGTCGGGTGGCCGAGTAGATCAGCAACGCACCCAGGGCGGCGAGCCCCACCACTGCGAGCTGCAAGGTCCAGTCGAGGGTCCGCACCGGGCCGCCCCGGTCCAAGACCACCTCGCGGGCGGTGTTGCGCCGGGGCCGGGCTGGTGCGCTGCGGGCCGTTCCCCAGGGAAGCGGATGGTCGGTCACGGCCCTCCCTGCTGTTGGGCGGCCGCGGCGGCGGCCTTCGCCTTCGCGTCCTGGATTGCCTTGCGTGCATTGGCGACGGCCACCGGATCCGGCGTGCCGCCGAGCAGCGGCGCCTGGGGGGTCACCGGCACGATCCCCACCTGGGGCGCCTTCACCTCGCCGGTTGCTGCGAGCTTCGGCAGCGTGGTCGGCCGGATCCCGTCCGGCCAGATCACCGGGTGGCCGTCCAAACCGTAGATGTCCTTGTAGACGTTGGCCACAGTCTGCGCCGCGGCGATGCCGCCCTGGCCGCCGTGCTCGATCATCACTACGACGGCGTAGCGCGGCGCGCTCATCGGTTGCAGCCCGACGAACCAGGCGTCCGGCTGACCGTTGAGCGGTCCCTGGTTGGCGACGTCCGCGGTGCCGGTCTTACCGCCGACGTCAAGCTGCTTATCGAAACCGGCGTCCTTCGCGGTGCCCTTGGACCCCTGCACGACGAGCGTCAGACCCTCCCGGACGGTGCTAAGTGCCTGCTTCTGGGCCGCGTTCAGCACCGATCGCACCTTCGGGGCTACCACCCGGTCAACGCTGCCGTTGGGCTTGATGAAGGCGCGGGCCAGCTGGGGGGTAAACAGGGTGCCGCCGTTGCCGATCGCGGCGTAGGCCATCGCCTGCTGCAGCGGGGAGGCGAGGATGTTCGAGCCCTGCCCGATCGCGAACTGGACCGCGTTACCGGCGTAGAGCCGGTAGCCGGTGGCGCACGCGTCGGCGTCTTGGGCTGCGCGCTGGGGATCGGTCTTGGCATATTTGGTGGCGCCGGAGCAGAAGTCCGCCTTGTTCTGCTGCCAGTACCGGTAGAGCTTCGCCCGGTCGAACACCACCCCGGCGGATTCGCTGGGCAGGTCAACGCCGCTCGGAGCGCCGTAGCCGAGCTGCTTCGCGGTCCGCGCGAAATCCTGCCGGGCCGGCCCCAGCGGGCTAGCGTCCTTGAGCCCCCCGTCGTGGATCCATTCGTAGTAGGCGAACTGGTAGAAGTAAGTGTCGCAGGACACCTCCAAGGCAGTGGCGTTGTCCACCGGCGCGAATGACTCGCCCTCGAAGTTTGCGAAGGCCTGGTTACCCACCTGGTAGCTGGGCGGGCACATGGTCACCGTGCCGGGCGTCGCGCCGTTGATGTGGTTGGCCAGGATCGCCACCGAGCTGGAGCCCTTGAACGTCGACCCCGGCGGGAACGCCGCATCGAAGGCCCGGCTGATCAGCGGGCTCCCCGCCTCGGGGGTCTGCAGCGCATCGAACTGTGCCTGGCTAATACCGCCGATGAACTGGTTGGGGTCGTAATTCGGCACACTGGCCATCGCCAGCACCGCCCCGGTCTGCACGTCCACGACGACGCCGGAGGCCGTCGTGGCGAGGTAACCCTTGGCCTGGCCCTGCGCGAGTTTGATCCCGTTCACCAGCTCCTTGGCCAGGGCCTGCTGCAGCCCGCCATCCAGGTTGGTCACCAGGGTGTCGCCGGGAACCGGCTGAGTGGTTGACAGCGTGCCGGTCACGTCACCATGGGCGTTGACCGAGACCTTGCGCACCGCGGGGACCCCGCGAAGCTGGCGGTCGTACTGCTTTTCCAGCCCCTGCTTGCCGACCAGTTCGGTCGGCTGATAGCCGGCAAACTGCGGGCTGGTGAGTTCCTGGCCGGTGATCGGCTGCAGGTAGCCGATCTCGTGGCTGGCCAGGGCCTTGTCGGGGTAGATCCGCACCGGCTGCTCGGCGATCTCGACGCCCCGGAATAGTTCGGACCGCTCCACCACGACCAGGGCGCGCTGCAGCGCGGCGCTGTCTGCGGGATCGAAGTTCTTGACCGGGACCGGCTGGTACGGCGAGCCGGTGTAGCAGGGCTGCGGCACCTTAGGCCCGCACAGGCGAATCTTCTGGGTCAGCTCGGGCAGGCTCAGCCCCACGACGGGCGCGAGGCGGCGCAGCACCTGCTTACCGCGGTCCTTCTGCGCCGCCAGGGAGGCGTTGTTGACCGTAACGACGTACTCGTATCGGTTGCGCGCCAGGGCTCGCCCCTCGTCGTCCAGGATTTGACCCCGGGGGGCGGAGTCGACGAGTTCCCGGACCTGGTTGCTGGCGGCGGCCGCCCGGTAAGTCGGGCCGGACAGCACCTGCAAGTACCACAGCCGGCCGAGCAGGGTGGCGACGAGGGACAGGACGAGAACCCGCAGGACGAACACGCGCTGACGGGCGCGGTCGTTCACAGCAGGGCACCTCCGAGGCGGGGGACGGTCGAGCGGCAGTCCCCGAAGTCTACGGTCGCGGATCGTCGATCGCTCACGGCCGAGGCGATTTTCGGGCCGATCGCGCGCTGGCTCACACCCGGGTCGGATCGAGCCGGCTCAGCAGGCCCCGCAGCACCGGGTAGACGAACGGGGTCAGCAAGATGCCATACAGCCCGGCGGCGAGCACGATGCGCAGCAACTGGTTGGTGGGCGCGTGCGGCTCACCAAGCAGCACCCCTAGGGCGCCGTAGGCGCCGGCGGCAAGCAGCCCACCGGCTCCGACCACTGCCATCGAAACCAGCGGGTTGCGGTCCTCCCGACCGTCTTCCGCGCCGAGGCCGCCGGCGATATAACCCACCAGCGTCCAGACCAGGGCGAGTTGGCCGAGCGTGTGTGTGGAGAGCAGATCGCCGAGCAGACCCGCCCCGAATCCGTAGGCCATCCCCGGCGCGGGTCCCTCTAACAGCGCGAGGCACAGCACGCTGACCAGGGTGAGGTTGGCTGGGCCGAGCGGCAGGGCGAGCCGGCTGAGCAGGGTCAGCTGCAGCAGCGCCGCGGTGAGCAGCCACAACGCCGCGACCGCCCGGCGAGGGGCCATCGTCAGCCGCCTGGGGTAAGGGGAGCGCCGGACGGCCCCGGGGCGGAGGCTGCGGCCGGCCCGGGGGCGACGGTGACCCGCACCGTGACGGTCGGCCGAGGCGGCAGCGTGGCCGTCGCCGATCGGGTGCGAGCATCTGGCATGACGACTCCAACGACGTCCAGCGCGGTGTAGTCAACGAACGAGCGCACCTGCGCGGTCAGCGTTGTCTTACCGGGGGTGGGGGCCACTGTGGTGACGGTGCCTACCGGAACCCCGGCGGCGAACACGGTCGAGCCGAATGTCTCGATGATATCGCCCGGCTTGGGGCGCAGTGTCGGATCGGTGGGGGTGAAGGTTTGCGGGGCCAGGCCGTGGCCGGAGGCGATGCCGATCTGGGCGTCTCGCTGCAGCCGGGCGCCCACCTTGACATTGGGATCGATCGCGAGCGCGACCGTGCAGGTGTAGGGCGTGACGGTCAGGACCCGCCCGACCAGCCCGTCGCCGTTGATGACGGTCAAGTCTTGCCGGATCCCGTCCCTGCTGCCCACGTTCAGGGTTGCGGCGAAATCGAACCCGGACAGGCCGCCGATGGCGACCACCCTGGCCGGGACCAGGTGGAACTGGTGCGTCCCTGCGAGGGTGACCAGGCCGGCCAATTGCTTGCTCTCCCGGCTGATGTCCCCGGCCCCACGCAGTTGGGTCTGCAGCGCGGCCACCTGGCGCCGCAGGTCGCGAACTCGCTGGCCGTCTCGACCGGCGTTGGCGAGGTCGCCGGCTAGTCGGCTCACCGGCGAGAAGGCGGAGCCGAGCCCGCGTTGCACGGGGCCGAGCAGCGTCCCTACAGCCTGACGCACCCCACCGAACGGGCCCGCGCGCCCCGACCGGTAGTCGAGGGTGATGAGGGTGAAGGAAGTCAGCAACAGCAGGGCCAGGACGACCCGCAGCCGTGGTGAGTCGCGCATGGAAATCTCGGGCGGGCGACGTGCGCCCGGCCGGGTCCTAGCGCTTGGGCTCGGAGATCAGCACCTGCTGCAGGTGCTCGAACTCCTCGACGCACTTGCCGGATCCCATCGCAACCGAGTGCAGTGGGTTGTCGGTGATGTGGATCGGCATGCCCGTCTCGTGACGCAGCCGCTCATCGAGACCACGCAACAGGGCCCCACCGCCGGTGAGCACGATGCCACGGTCCATGATGTCGCCTGACAACTCGGGCGGGCACTTGTCGAGTGTGGTCTTCACCGCATCGACGATGGCGTTGACCGGCTCTTCGATTGCCTTGCGGATCTCTTCTGCGCTGACGACGATCGTCTTGGGCAGCCCGGAGACGAGGTCACGACCGCGGATCTCCGCGTGCGGCTCGTCCGGCGAGGGGAACGCCGAGCCGATCGCCATCTTGATCTCTTCGGAGGTGCGCTCGCCGAGCATCAGCGAGTACTCCTTTTTCACGTAGGAAATGATTGCGCTGTCCAATTCATCGCCGCCGGTGCGAATCGACTGGCTGGTCACGATGCCACCCAGGGAGATGACGGCCACCTCGGTGGTACCACCGCCGATGTCGACCACCATGTTGCCGGTGGGTTCGTGGACCGGCAGCCCCGCACCGATGGCGGCTGCCATCGGTTCCTCGATGATGTAGACCTTGCGCGCCCCGGCCTGGTAGCCCGCGTCCTTCACCGCACGCTGCTCGACCCCGGTGATGCCAGAGGGAACACACACCACGATGCGCGGCTTGGCGAAGTGCCTCCGACGGTGGACCTTTTGGATGAAGTACCGCAGCATCCGTTCGGTGGTCTCGAAGTCGGCGATGACGCCGTCCTTCAGGGGTCTGATGGCCACGATGTTGCCGGGCGTTCGGCCGATCATCCGTTTGGCCTCGGTGCCCACCGCGAGGATGCCGCCGGTGTTGGTGTTGATCGCAACGACGGAGGGCTCGTTGAGCACGATCCCCTTGCCGCGAACGTAGACCAGCGTGTTAGCAGTGCCGAGGTCGACGGCCATGTCACGACCGAGGAACGACAGGGTGCCTGAAGCCATGAGAACGGGAAGCCTTCCGATCGGGTCTCTGGGGCGCCTCGCCGGGTCCCACTCGAGCCCCGACGCAGGTCTGGATGCTAACCCGCTTGGCCCCTACCGGGCGAAACCGCAGGTCAGGCTCGACCCTTGGCTGACCTGCGGGCGGTCAGCTAAGGCGGGGGAAGAACAGGGCGATCTCGCGCGCCGCGGCCGTCGCGGAGTCGGAGCCGTGCGCGATGTTCTCCCCGATCTGCAGAGCAAGATCACCGCGGATGGATCCGGTGGCGGCCTTCACCGGGTCGGTAGCCCCCATCAGGGCCCGCCAGGCGTCGATGGCGCGCGGTCCCTGCGCAACGGCCGCGAAAAGCGGGCCGCCGGTGATGAACTCCACCAGAGTTGGAAAGAAATCCTTGCCGGCGTGCTCGGCATAGTGCGCCTCCGCCGTGGCCCGGTCCAGTGTTCGCAGCTCGGCCGCTACCAGGACCAGGCCCTTGGCCTCGATCCGGCGCAGCACCTCTCCGACCAGGCCCCGGCGGACCCCGTCGGGCTTGATCAGGACCAAGGTGCGCTCGTTCACGGAGCGGCAGCGTACACAGCCGATGCCACCGGCGCCCCGGCACCGTCATCGCCGGCGCGAGAGAAGTGCGCGGGCCTGACCCACCGTCACCAGCGAGCCTGTCACCAGGACCCCGACGCCGCCCACGAACTCGCCGTCCTCGTCAGCCAACGCGAACGCCAGGTCGAGGGCATCGGCCAGGGACGAGGCCAACGAGACATCGTCGGGATCGAGCATGTCCCGGCCGATCGCGGCCAGATCTTCGGCCGGCAGGGCCCTGGCCGAGTCCGGCTCGGTGGCCACCAGGTGATCGAGGTGCGGGGAGATGGCCTCGAGCAGGCCGACGGTGTCCTTGTCGGCGAGCACTCCCACGACCGCGACCAGTCGCCGAAAATCGAACGCCTCGTCCAGCGCGGCGGCCAGCGCGCGGGCGCCGGCCGGGTTATGAGCACCATCGAGCAGCACCGTCGGGCTGGTCCGGATCACCTCGAGGCGTCCCGGCGAGTCAGCATTGGCGAAACCCTCCCTGACCACGCCGCTGTCGAGCGGGCGCCCGCCGAGGAAGGCTTCCACCGCGCATAGGGCGAGAAGCGCGTTGCGCCCCTGATGAGCCCCGTGCAGCGGCAACAGCACGTCCTCGTAGGTCGCGGCCGGGGTCTGCAAGACCAGCAACTGGCCGCCCACCGCAAGGCGGCGGTCCAGGACCTGGGCGCCTACCCCCTCGGCGATCAGCCGGGACCCGGTCTGGGCGACCCGGGCCAGGATCGCCCTGGCCGCCTCCGGGGACTGGGCGGCGCTCACGACCGTTGCTCCGCCGTGCACGATGCCTGCCTTCTCCGCGGCGATCGCGCCGACGTCGTCGCCAAGCAGGTCGGTGTGGTCCAGATCGACGGTGCCGATGACCGCGATCTGCGCGTCCAGCACGTTCGTGGCATCCCAGGTGCCCCCCAGACCCACCTCGACCACAGCCACGTCCACCGGGGCGTCGGCGAAGGCGGCGAACGCCAGGGCCGTGCCGACCTCGAAGAAGGTGAGCGCCTCAGGGTGCCGATCATCGACGAGATGAATGTAGGGGGCCACCTCGTCCCACAGCTGGCCGAGCCGTTCGGCGGTGATCGGCGCTCCGTCGAGGCAGATTCGCTCGGTGAATCCCTGCAGGTGCGGGCTGGTGTAACGCCCGGTGCGCAGCCCGTGGGCCCGCAGCAGTGCGTCGGTCATCCGTGCGGTGGATGTCTTGCCGTTGGTGCCGGTGAGGTGGATGGCCGGATAGGCCCGCTGCGGGCTGCCGAGCAGGTCCATCAGATCGGTCATCCGGGCCAGGTCCGGGATCATCACGTGGGGGTGGCGCGCCGCAAGTGCGGCCGCGACACGAACTACCGGATCGGAGGGGTCCTGGTCGGCGGGCGGCGGCACAATGCACGAGCCTACCGATCGGCTACCTCCGTAGAATCAGCGGACATGAGCCCGCAGATGCCGGAAAAGCCGAGCCTTTCGGGGCTGGAAGAGCGGTGGTCGGCGGCGTGGGCCGAGCACGGCACGTATTGCTTTGACCGCACCGCGCCGCGCGAGCAGGTGTTCTCCATCGATACACCGCCGCCGACGGTGAGCGGGTCACTGCACGTGGGACACGTCTTTGGTTACACCCACACCGACTGCATCGCCCGCTACCAACGGATGAGCGGGAGGGCGGTGTTCTACCCCATGGGGTGGGACGACAACGGGCTTCCCACCGAGCGTCGGGTGCAGAACTTCTTCGGGGTGCGCTGCGATCCATCGCTGCCCTACGACCCGGATTTCGTGGCGCCAGCCGACCCGGGGAAGGCGCAGGTGCCGATCGCCCGGCGCAATTTCGTGGAGCTATGCGAACGGCTCACCGCCACCGACGAGCAGGCCTTCGAGACCGTGTGGCGCCGGCTCGGGCTTTCGGTCGACTGGTCGCACGTGTACACCACCATTGGACCGCGGGCACGCGCCGCTTCGCAGCGGGCCTTCCTGCGCGACCTGGGCCGGGGCGCCGCCTACGCCACCGAGGCACCGACGTTGTGGGACGTCACCTTCCGCACCGCAGTGGCCCAGGCCGAGCTGGAGGATCGGGACCGGCCGGGCGCATTCCACCGCATTGGCTTCCCCCGCACCGACGGGGAGCCGGTGTTCATCGAGACGACGCGTCCTGAGCTTCTCCCCGCGTGCGTGGCGCTGGTGGCCCATCCCGACGACGCCCGCTACCAAAACTTGTTCGGCGGGACCGTGATCACGCCCCTGTTCGCCGTGCCGGTGCCGGTCCTTGCGCACCCGCTGGCCGACCCGCAGAAGGGTTCGGGCATCGCGATGATCTGCACGTTCGGTGATGTGACCGACGTCACGTGGTGGCGTGAGCTGAACCTGCCGACCCGGCCGATGCTCGGCCGCGACGGCCGGGTGCTACCCACTCCCCCACCCGGGCTGAACTCCGCCGGGGGACGCGAACGCTTCGCCGCGCTCGCCGGGGCGACGGCGTTCAGCGCCAGGGAAAAAGTGGTCGAGATGCTGCGAGAAAGTGGCGATCTCGCGGGGGAACCACGGAAGATCACCCACCCCGTTAAGTTTTACGAAAGGGGTGACCGGCCGCTGGAAATCGTCACGAGCCGGCAGTGGTATCTGCGCAATGGCGGCCGGGATCTCGCGCTGCGCGAACGATTGTTGGGCCGCGGTGCGGAGCTGGCGTGGACGCCGCCCTACATGCGGGCCCGGTATGAGAATTGGGTGGGCGGCCTCAACGGCGACTGGCTGATCAGCCGGCAACGCTTCTTCGGCGTTCCCTTCCCGGTGTGGTACGGCCTCGATGAGTCCGGTCAGGTCGTGCACGACACGCCGATCCTGGCCGAGGAAAGCCGGCTGCCGGTCGACCCTTCCAGCGACTGCCCACCGGGGTTCACCGACTCCCAGCGAGGTCAGCCGGGAGGTTTCGTCGGTGACCCGGATGTGATGGACACCTGGGCTACCAGCTCGCTCAGTCCCCAGATCGCCGGGGGGTGGGGGCACGACGAGGACCTGTTCAACCGGGTCTTCCCGATGGACCTGCGGCCGCAGGGCCACGACATCATCCGGACCTGGCTGTTCTCCACATTGGTCCGGGCCGACGCCGAGTTCGATTCACTTCCGTGGCGCCAAGCAATGCTCAACGGTTGGATCCTTGACCCGGACCGCAAAAAGATGAGCAAGTCGAAGGGCAACGTCGTCACCCCGCTGGACCTGCTGGTCGAGCACGGGAGCGACGCGGTGCGCTACTGGGCGGCGTCGGGCCGGCCCGGCGTAGATACCGCCTTCGATACCGGGCAGATGAAGGTCGGTCGCCGACTAGCGACGAAGCTGCTGAACGTCTCACGATTCGTCCTCGGCGTTGACATCAGGGAAGGCGCCGGTTCCCGGCTGGCCAGCGAGGCGCCCGACCGGGCGATGCTCGCGGCGCTCGCCGACACCGTCGAGCGCTGCACGAGCGCCTTCGAATCATTCGACTACACCCGGGCTCTGGAGGGCGCCGAGCAGTTCTTCTGGACGTTCTGCGACGACTACGTCGAGCTGGTGAAGGTGCGTGCCTATGGCTCGGGGCCCGCGGCCGAGTCGGCGCATGCCGCCTTGCGGGAAGCGCTCTCGGTGCTGCTGCGCTTGTTCGCACCGGTGCTGCCGTTCGTGACCGAGGAGGTGTGGTCGTGGTGGCAAGGCGGGTCGGTCCACACCGCGCCGTGGCCGCAGGCCGGGCGCCCCGCAGCAACCGACGCGGCCCTGGAGCCCGTCTTGCTCAGCACACTGGGTGCGGTCCTTTCTGCGATTCGCAAGGCCAAGAGCGAGGCCAAGGTTTCCCAGCGCGCATCAGTGTCGCTAGTCAGGGTGAGCGGCAGCGCCGCCCAGACCGAGGCGGTCCGGGCCGGCGGCGACGACCTACGGGCCGCGGGGAGCATCGAGGTGCTTGAGATGCTCGAGGTCGACGGCCCGCTCCGCGTCGAGGTGACACTCGCCGACGCCGGGTAGGGGCCGTTGAGTAATGTGAGCTCCCGGCCGCGCGGGGACTGCGGCCCCTACCTCGGGACAGGGCTAGGCGGACTTCTCTCGCCGCTCCCGCTTAGGAGTCTCGCGCGGCACTATCGTCGGTAACACGTGCTCCAGCACGCTCTCGCGGGTGATGACCACCTTGGCGACGTCCTTGCGGGACGGGACGTCGTACATCACCGCAAGCAGTACCTCTTCCATGATCGCGCGCAGGCCGCGGGCGCCGGTGCCACGCAAGATGGCCTGGTCGGCCATGGCTTCAAGGGCATCGGTCGTGAACTCCAGCGCAACGCCGTCGAGTTCGAACAGTCGGGCGTACTGCTTGACCAGGGCGTTCTTGGGTTCGGACAGGATGCGGATCAACGCCGACCGGTCCAGGTTGTTCACATGGGCCATCACCGGCAGGCGGCCGATGAACTCGGGGATCATCCCGAACTTGAGCAGGTCCTCCGGCATCGCCTCACCGAAAACCGCAGCCGGGTCGAGTTCATGTTTGGTATGCAGCATGGCGCCGAACCCGACCTGTTTCTTGCCGACGCGGGTTTCGATTATCTTGTCGAGTCCGGCGAACGCGCCGCCGACGATGAACAGCACGTTGGTGGTATCGATCTGGATGAACTCCTGGTGCGGATGCTTGCGCCCCCCCTGCGGCGGGACACTGGCTGTGGTGCCTTCCAGGATCTTCAGCAATGCCTGCTGCACGCCTTCACCGGAGACGTCCCTGGTGATAGACGGGTTTTCACTCTTCCTGGCGACCTTATCGATCTCATCGATATAGATGATCCCGGTCTCCGCCTTTTTCACGTCGTAGTCGGCGGCCTGGATCAGCTTCAGCAGGATGTTCTCAACATCCTCCCCGACGTATCCGGCCTCGGTCAGCGCCGTAGCGTCGGCGATCGCGAACGGGACGTTGAGCATCTTGGCCAGCGTCTGGGCGAGGAAGGTCTTGCCGCATCCGGTCGGGCCCAGCAACAAGATGTTCGACTTCTGCAGCTCGACTGGCTCCTCCCGGCTGGTCGTACCGCTGCCCGCCTGGATCCGCTTGTAGTGGTTGTAGACGGCCACCGACAGCGTCTTTTTAGCTGTCTCCTGGCCGATGACGTACTGCTCCAGGAAATCGAAGATCTCCCGCGGCTTTGGCAGCTCGTCGAACTTGATGTCGGTGGTCTCGGAGAGTTCCTCTTCGATAATCTCGTTGCACAGATCGATGCACTCGTCGCAGATGTAGACGCCAGGACCGGCGATCAGCTTCTTGACCTGCTTTTGCGACTTCCCGCAGAAGCTGCACTTCAGCAGGTCGCCACCGTCACCAATGCGTGCCACGTGTGAGCCCTGTCCTCTCCCATCGGAACCGTTCCCCGACGGATCCTCACCAAAGGCCCCGGCCACGTGACCGGAGGCCTTCGACAGTACGCCCCGGCGGCCCTCCGAGGGGGCTAGGTCACCAGGAAGCACCCGAATGTCGAACGTCGCTTCACCGCCTCGGTCAGCGGCATGGCGCTCAGTGGGGGGCGGCGGCCGTCAGCTTACGGCTGCTGAGCACCTCGTCGACGATTCCGTACGCCTTCGCCTCTTCGGCCGTGAGGATCTTGTCACGTTCGATATCCCTGCGGACCTGGTCTTCTGGCACGCCGGTGTGCCGGGACAGGATCTGCTCCAGCAAAGAGCGCATCCGAAGGATCTCGCGAGCCTGGATCTCGATGTCGCTTCCCTGACCGCCCCCCTCGGAGTAGGGCTGGTGGATCAGCACGCGCGCGTGCTGTAGCGCGTGGCGCTTGCCGGGGGTTCCCGCCGCAAGCAGCACAGCGGCCGCGGACGCCGCCTGACCCATGCAGTAGGTCGCGACGTCCGGACGGATAAAACTCATGGTGTCGTAGATCGCGGTCAGCGCGGTGAACGAGCCGCCGGGCGAGTTGATATAGATGTTGATGTCGCGATCCGGATCCTCGGATTCCAGGTGCAGCAACTCGGCCATCACCACGTTGGCGACCCCGTCGTCGATCGGGGTGCCCAAAAAGATGATCCGCTCCTTGAGCAGCCGGCTGAAGATGTCATAGGTGCGCTCGCCGCGGCTGGTCTGCTCGACGACATAGGGAATGGTGTAGTTCGTGGCCTCGCTCATCGCCGTTCTCACTTCCCGCTCGTGGCGCTGGCGCCCTTAGAGGCGTCGGCAACATCCCCGACCCGGGCCATGACCTGGTCGACGAAGCCGTAGTCGCGCGCCTCGTCAGCCGTGAACCAGCGGTCCCGGTCGGAGTCCTTCTCGATCTGCTCCACCGTCTGCTGGGTGTGGAAGGCGATCCGCTCTTGCATTGTCTTTTTGGTGTACAGCATCTGCTCGGCCTGGATCGCGATGTCACTCGCAGAGCCTCCGAAGCCGCCGGAGGGCTGATGCATCATGATCCGGGCGTGGGGCAGCGCGTATCGCTTGCCGGCGGCGCCAGCGCAGAGCAGGAACTGACCCATACTTGCGGCCAAACCCATCGCGAAGGTCGCCACGTCATTCGGGATCCATTGCATCGTGTCGTAGATCGCCATGCCGGCACTGACCGACCCGCCGGGGGAGTTGATGTACAGCGAGATGTCCCGCTCATGGTCCTCCGCGGACAGCAACAGCAGCTGCGCGCACAGGCCGTTGGCGACGCTGTCCTCGACGGCGGACCCAAGGAACAAGATGCGCTCTTTGAGTAGCCGGTTATAGACGGAGTCGTCCAGATTCATGCCGGGCGATGGGGCACGCAATTGCGGCACCTGAATGCTGACGGGGGCACTCATCGCGGTCTCCTGTTCACGCACAACGTTTCGGGTCTTGTCGGTCACGTCGACACTAACGCCGCCCGACCGGCGCCATGCCGTCCGAGCACGCCCGTTCGCCCACAGCGCAGCGTCGCGCCCGGGCTCAGGTGGGGCTGGTCACGCCCTCGTCGACCTGCGCGGTGCCCTCGACGGTCCGAGGGGGGCCCGGCTCGGCGAGGGCCTGCAGGTCAACGCTGGCGCCGTCGGTGTCGGTGATGACCGCGCTCTCCAGGACCAGCGCGAGCGCCTTGCCGCGCACGAGTTCGCCGGCGAGGGCCGGAATCTGCCCGCTCTGCACGAGCTGGTCGGCGTACGCCTGAGGGTCCATCCCGGCACGCTGCGCACGGCTGACCACTTGTTCGGTGAGTTCGGCGTCGTCGACCCCGATCTCCTCGTTGCGGGCGAGGGCGTCCAGCAGCAGCGACGCCTTGACCGCCTGCTCGGCGGAACTACGCACCTCCGCGTCGAAGTCCTCGCGCGGCCGTTCCTCGTCGGCGAGATAGCCCTCGAGGGTGAGACCGGCGTTCTGGAGTTGATGACTGAGGCTGTGCATCCGCGCCTCGATCTCCGCGTCCACTGCGGCCTGTGGCAACGCCAGGTCAACCCGCTCCAGCAGCACCTCAAGCACCTTGTCTCGCGCCGCCATGCCCTGCTGGAGCTGCCTTCCCCGCCGGAGCCGAGCGCGCAGATCATCGGTCAACTCAGCGAGGGTGTCGAACTCACTCGCCGTGGTGGCGAACTCATCGTCCAAGGCCGGCAATACCTTCGTCTTGACGCTGAGGACGGTCACCGAAACCTGCGCGTCGGCTCCCTTCTTCGGCCCCTCCACCAACGAAGACGTGAAGGTGCTTGCCGCCCCCTCGGCCATGCCGATGAGCGCCTCGTCAAGGCCCGGCACCAACCCCTCCGACCCCACCTCATACGACAGGCCGGTGGTTGACGCGTCAGGCACCGGCTCGCCCTCGATGTGCGCAGCCATGTCGATGGAGACGAAATCCCCGGTTTCCACCGGCCTCGCGACACCCTCCAGCACCGCGAACCGCTCGCGCATCGACTGCAGCTGCTCGTCGAGGTCGGCATCGGTCACCCGCGCGGTGTCGACGGTGATCGGGAGCTTGTCGTACTCGGGCAACACCACATCGGGCCGCACGTCGACTTCGGCGGTGAACACCAGCGGCTCTCCGTCCTTGAAGGACGTGACGCCGAGCTCGGGGCGACCGAGAATGTGGACCTGCTGCTCGGTGACCGCCGCCGAATAAAACTTCGGGACCGCGTCCTCCAGCGCCTCGGACAGGACAGTGCCGCGGCCAACACGCTGATCCAGGATGCGCGGCGGGACCTTGCCCGGCCGGAAGCCCTGCACCCGGACTTGACCGGCGAGTTTTTTGTATGCGGCGTCCACACTCGGCTTGAGCTCGTCAAAGGGCACCTCGACGGTGAGCCTCACTCGAGTGGGGCTCAGGTCCTCCTTCACGGCCTTCATCCGGGCGAACGCCTCCTTCAAGGCAGGGGGTTGGACGGTCGGGGCGGGGAGACTCGAACTCCCGATCTCCTGCTCCCAAAGCAGGCGCGCTAGCCACTACGCTACGCCCCGCTGGCGCAGGGCCCCCATCGTACGGGCTGCCGAGATGGCGCCCATCCCGGCGCGATTACACACGCCTGGGAGCGTCGCATTGCCTACACTCGTGGGGCACCTGCGGGTGTAGCTCAATGGTAGAGCCCCAGCCTTCCAAGCTGGCAATGCCGGTTCGATCCCGGTCACCCGCTCCACTATTTTCGAGAGGTCAGGTAGTTCAGCCCAAGGCGGGGATCACGCCTAGCCGGTCCAGATCAGCCGGATCAGTACGCGGTGAGGCTGCGCACCGCCAACCCGATCCCGACCATGACCACAAGGGCGGCGGTCGCGACAGGTAGCGCCTCGACCAGTCGGGCTGCGCGCTGCAGCCGGGGGTGGGCGGTGATTCCCTGCGCACGCCGGGCCAGCGGCACCAGCAGAAGACCTGCGGCGGTGAGAGTCAAGGCCAGACCGGCGCCGTATGCGAGCACCAGCAGGACGCCGAACACGGTACGGCCAAGGCCGATGGCGCCGAGCAGCACCACCAGCGCGGACGGTGACGGCACCAATCCCCCGGCGATGCCCAGCCCGACCAGACCACCGCGGCCGAAGGGGCGATCATTCGATGTCCGGTGACCCCCCGGCGAAGCGTGATCATGAACCGTGGGGCCATGACCAGCCGACCCGTGCCCGGTAGGCCCGTGGCTCTGGCCCGTAGGCCCGTGGCTCTGGCCGGTAGGGCCGTGGCTCTGGCCGGCAGGGCCATGGCTGTGGCCGGCAGGGCCGTGGCTGTGGCCGTCGGGCCCGTGGCTGTGGGCCCCGCCGAACCAGCCGGACACCCCGTGGGGATGGTCGTGCTCGTCGGCGTGCGGATGGGCGTGAGGATGAGCACCGACAAGGGGGGCATCGTGGTCAGGAACAACCGCGTTGACGGGAGTCCGGTGGCTGGCCGCTGCGGTCGCCACGAGGGCACCGCTTCGAGCCAGCTCCGGGATGACGGCGCTGCGCTCGAGCGGGCTGTGCCCGCCGGCCTCGCGCCGCCGACGCAGGGCCGTGACCAGCAGGCCAACTCCCACCAGCGCCACCAGGGCGCCCGAGCCCACGCCAAGGTACTTCTCGGCGGCGCTGGGCGCGAACGTGGCCGACAGGCTGATCACCAGCCCCAGCAGCAGGACGCCAGCGGTGTGGGTGAGCGTGACGGTCGCACCGACGGTAACCACGTCGCGCAAGCGGCCGCGGCGACCGACCAGGTACGCCGCCATGATCGTCTTGCCGTGGCCGGGCAGCAGCGCGTGGCCGGCCCCAAGCAGGACCGCAAGCAGGACCGCAAGCAGCCCCACCCCGAGGGTCAGATGCTGGCGACCAGCGAACCCGTTGAAGGTCGTGTTCAACCCATTCACGGCCCGGGCAAACACGTTGCTGCCGGATACGTGGAAGCCGCCGCCGTAGGTTGAACCGCCGTCAGGGCGTAGATGCAGCGTGGCGCCCCTGACGTCGAGCGGGGAGGACAACAGGTCATTGGGATAGCGCAGCAACGTCTGGCTGATGCTCTTCGCAGGCAATGGTGAATCGACCAACGCCACGCCGCTCGCGACCGCAGTTACCTCGTGCCAGCCCACCCCGGCTCCGTCGAAATCATCCCGGAAGGAGACCGATGTTGGCTGGGGACTGCCCATTGATGCGCCCAGATGGCAGGTAAGGCGCGAGGTCTGCAGCCCGGCGGCCCCGGGCCGATACCCGAAATCGGCTCCTTCGACGGTGAAGGTGGGACGGCCGCCGGCGACATCTAGCACCAGCGCCGAGGCGAGGGCCCGGCAGCGCTTGCCCGCGTACGCCGCCCGTTCGGCCGCGCTCACCTGCCCGTCCCCATTGGCGTCCACCGCGGCCTTGGCCTGCAGGGTGGGAATTTCCGCGGCGTCGATGACGGCGAAGTCTTCGACCCGGCCGGCGGAAAGGCTCAAGCCATCGTAGTGGTTGACGGTGAAGTTGCCCAGCGGGTGCGCGGGAGCCGCCTGCGCGCTGGGCGCGCCGCCGAGCAGCGTTGCCGCGGCCGCCAGACCGGCCACCAGCGCGCCCAGCAGCCTCGTGACAGCCCGACTGCTCACCCCGCGCCTCCCAGGGTTCGTAATGTGGCGCGAGCCTGCGGAACGAACAACGGATTGAAATGCGGATTGATGGCGAGGGCGGTCGTGAGCTCCGAACGCGCGGCCGCCTTGTTGGCCAGCGCCAGTTCAATCATCCCGCGGTGATAGTGGAACAGCGCGTTGCGTGTCCCCAGCGCCAGCGCCTTCGTCGCCCAACCCAGCGCCTGGGAGTCGAGGTGGTTGACGTGGAGGGCCCAGGCGTAGGCGTCGTCCATCTCCAGGAAGGGCCTGATTCGAATCCCGACCTGCGCGATGCGCAGGGCGTTGGCCGGGTCACCATGATTCGCCGCGAACATGGTTGGGTCCACATCCTGGGCCACGCCGTTGGCAGTGAACAGCCTGGTTTCGGCGTCGAACACGGTGTATTGGGCCTTCGCCTCAGCCGTCCGGCCCAGCGACTGGAGCAACTCCCCGTAGTCAAGAACGTAGGTCGGCTGCGGTACCCTCGCGACGATCACCGCGTAGTCACGCAGCGCCGCGTCGGTCTGGCCGAGGGCGGCCTCGGCCTTGGCTCGTCCTTCGATCAGTGCCGGGTAGGACGGATCGACGCGCAGCCCCACGCCGTTCTCAGTGAGGGCCGCGGCCGGGTCCCCATTGTCGAACGAGAGCTGGGCGAGGTAGTAGTGCGCGAAAGCCTCGTCGGCCGGGCTCGCCGCATCATTGAGCGCCTGCTGCATCGCGGCGCGTGCCTGGGCTATCTGGCCGCGTAGCTCGAAGACATACTCGGCGCGGGTGAACGCGGGGGTTCCGGGACGGACATCGAGCATCTTCTGGACGGCGGCAAATGCCTGCGGATACTCCCCCAGCTGCGTCTCCGCATCGTCCAATGATCCGTAGAGTGCCCCGTTGTACGGGTCAATGGCCAAGCCCCTTTGCGCCCAGCCACGTGCGGCGAGAAAATCATGCCGGGCGGCGGTCAAGGCCGCCTGGCCCGCATCAGCCAGGAAATTCTCGGTCGGCTGCAGCTGCAGGGAGCGGTCCAGCACGCCCTGCGCCTTGGGGTAGTAGCTGGGATCAACGGTGATCTTCGCCTGCTGCACGTAGTCGAGGCCCAAGGTGGCCAATGCCGCGGCGTCGTCGGGCTTGGCCCGCAGGTGGTTCTGCACGCCGACGATGGCCTTGCCCAGCTGATCACCGCCAGCCGGGACCGCATTGGGTGCGCCCGGGGGGCGCCCCCCCGCCCCCAGCGGTTGGGTGCGGCCCAACGACTGTCCCACCCCAAGGCCGGCCACCAAGAACAACGCCACCGCGGCCAGCACCACCACCACGATCCGCCACAACGACGGGAGCCTCACGAAGAGGCTCCCCCGCTAGGTGAGGGAGCCGGCGCACTCGGCGCCCCCTGACGAAGGTGGGCGAACGCCACGACGTTGTCCAGGTAGTGCCCGGTGGAATGGTTGAACACGCCGCCGCAGGTGATCAGGTGCAATTGTGCGGTGTCGCTGGGGCCGTAGACCAATGCATCCGGGAACTTGTTTTTTGGATACTCCCGGATGGCATCCAGCACGAAGGACGCGGCGGTGCCGTCCCGGCGGGTCACCCGAATCTCGGCACCCGGGCGCAACTCCCGCAGCCGAATGAACACCCCGGGGCCGTTGAAGGAGTCGACGTGGCCGTCAATCACGGAGGTTCCTAAATCGCCGGGGCGAGGCCCCTGCGCCCAGTAGCCGGCCACCCGAGTGTCGGAAGGAACCTGCAACTCACTATTCGGCTGCAGGTATAGCGCCTGCAGGGAACTGTCCACCCCGACCGCCGGGATCTGGATCGACATCGGCAAGGCTGAGGGAGGAGCGGGCGCCGCGCTCGGCGTGACGGTGGGGCTGCGCGTGACGGCGGGGGGCGAAATGGCCGCGAGCTTGCCGACCGGCGCCAGGGGCGGCAACCCCTCCGAGATGGTGCGGGCGTGCAGCACGAACGCATCCCCGATCAGTAGGAGCGCGCTGGCCGCGAGGACGGTGCACAACGTCCCGGCGCGGACCGGGGCGGGCACGGCTCCGAGGCCAATGCGCTGGGCAAACCGGGGTTGGGCAGACCGGTGTCGAGCCGGCCGGTGCTGAGCCTGTCGCGCAGCACGAGGGCGCCGCCCGCCTTCCCCCCGAGGGGGGAAGGTCGGGCGGCGCCATGTGCGGACGGTGTCGAGCAGTTGGCTCATCCCGTCATTGTGACTCAATCTGCTTCCGTGCGCCGATCAGGAGGCGCCGTTGCGACGCTTGCGCAACGACATGCCACCGGCACCCACCAACAGCATGGCGCCAAGCGCCGCTGCCGTCGCGACTGTCGTGTCGACGCCACGGGCGAAGCCGCCAAGGCCGGACTCGCCACCCTGCCCGGAGGCCACCCCACCGGACGGAGATCCGCTTGCGCTACTGCAGCCCTGGTTCACTGCCTGGGTGTTCGGCAGCGCGATGTAGGGGAACGAGTTGCTGAACGGAACCGAGTTGGTGTTGACACCGTCACCGGCCATGAGAGCCGACACGAGCTTGCCGGACTGAGCAGCACCCTCGAGGGCCTGCAGCTCGATGTCGACGACGTCGTCGGTGAGCCGCCGGCCGTTCGGGAAGCCCTGCAGGTCGCCGGCCAGCACGCCGAGCCGGTTCGGGGAGGACGTCACTGGCACCGAGGTGTTGAGCCGCTCCTCCTCGGACGGGACAAAGTTGCTCTTGCTGACGTCCTTGTTCAGCACCTGGCTGTTCAGGTCCGCCTGAATCGGCGGCTTGCTCCCGTCCAGCGTAGGTGCGTTCTTCGCCACACCGGTCAGGAAGATCTCCACGAGGTCGTTACGCGGGGTCGCCGGCGCTGGCAGCTTGTAAATCTTTTGCAGCAGCATCGGCACGATCGGGTTGGTCACCTTGTCCACGACCGGCTTCACCGTGTGGTCCGAGCTGGGCGGGATCGCGTTGAACGCGTCCTTGTACTGCAGCGGAACGACAACCTCGTTGACCAAGGGGTTTCCCAGCCGGGAGACCTGGACGTACTTGCCGGTGACACTCGGTGCGCCGGGCGTTGCGCCGCCGCCCGCCACGGTGGTCGACTGGCGCTCAGTGGTGGCCCAGACTCCGATCACCGGGTTGCGACTCGCGTTGCCGTTGAGGGCCAGGTTCGCTGTTGGCACCTGCAGGTCGATGGTGTTGACGTTGTAGCCGCATAGCGTGTCATGACCGGCCTCGGACAGGTTGCCGCCATAAAGCAGATCGAACACCCGCAGGTCCAGGAAGAACGGGTCGTCCGCCTGCCCGACGTATTCCTGGCCACCGCCGGGGAGCTGGTGGGTGGCCTGCGAACGCAGGTTCGCGTAACTCGGGATCGAGGCGTGGCCGACGTTGCTCGGAGCGGCAATGGCACCGCTGACCAACTTGGTGGAGTTACCAGTCTTCCCGTTGATCAGATCCAGGTCGTAGGTCTGGGTGAAGTTCAAGCTCGAGGAGTCGAGCGAGGTCACCGGGCCGTCGTTGTACAGGAAGGTGTCGCCAGCGTGCTTGTAGTGGTCGGTGAACGTCCACTGGTAGGTCAGGTCGGCGTTGCCGGTTCCGCTGTTGTCGATCTTAAGGTTATAGTGCGCATTCGTCGCGAACGGGTAGAAGTTCGGGCCGCCGTTGGGCTCCTCGAACGGGATCCAGTTAGCGACGATCGTGGTCATCTTCGGGTTGTCCGGACTGACGAATGAGTAGACGTCGGTGTTGTCCGCTTTGGGGTCCCCCGCGATCAGGGGTGCCTCACGGTGGCTGGAGGCATTGCCACTCGCCGGGCCGAGGGCCAAGACGGCCCCGCTGACGCCGAGGAGGACAACGCCTGCGGCGGCGACGGCCCGCTGCGCGGGCACCCGCCGCCGGGTGCGAGCTGTACTCATGGATCTCCCTTGTCAGGTTGGTCGGGCAGACGGCCCTCGATGGCCGCTTGCCAGCTCATTCTGCGTGCTCCCGAACTCCCTTTCGGCATTCTCGCGTTCCGCACCCCTCAGGGGGCGAAGATCCGCCAGCCTGCGCCGGGTCGAAATTGACCCGTCGTCGCACTATATCCGCAGCAAGGTCGTTTCTGGATGGTTCAACACTCAGATTTATTTCAGCGCCTGTTCAGCTGGACTATCCCACGGCCGGCTGCAGGCTGCGCACAGCGGCGGTGGCCCCGGTGAGCCGCACGTACAGCTGTCCCCACTTGCGGTCCTGGCCGCCCGGTCCCTTCCCGTCACAGAAGGGCTGGTCGCCGTGCTCGGTGTAGTACCGCAGGAACCCCAATAGCAGGACGCTGTCGGCCGTCATCCCCCCCTCGTAGGGGGTAGTGGGGGCGTGCTTTTGGTGGACTAGACAGCTGCCCTGGGCGGGCCCGGCGCTAAAGGCGGCCCGCGGGTCGACCTTACCAGCGCAGCCCCCCAACAGGCCGAGCACGGCCGCCAGCCCGGCTCCAAGGCAAGCGGTCCGTAACGGGCGGGGAGATGACAGCCGGGGTAACGACAGCACAGTGGGCACGCCTCGATCTTCGCCCCCAAGCCCGCTTCGGATCGGTTCGCCACGACGCGAGCGTCTGTGCCAATCAACTAAGGGCCGGATACGGTGCGTCCCTCGCAGGGAGGGAATGGCGATGGCAGACGGGCCGCTAAGGCGTGTGCGCGTGGTGGAACTGGCCGGGATCGGGCCTGGGCCCTTCGCGTGCATGCTGCTGGCCGACCTTGGTGCCGACGTCGTTCGGGTGGCCCGGCCCGGCGGCGCCGACGGGCTTGCGCCAGGGCGAGATCCGCTGCTTCGGGGTCGACCCACCCTCGCTGCCGACCTGAAGGATCCCGCAGACCGCGAGCGGGTCAGGGCGTTGATCGATCGGGCGGACGTCCTGGTAGAGGGATTTCGGCCGGGGGTGGCCGAACGGCTGGGCGTCGGTCCCGCCGAATTTGCGACCCGCAACCCACGCCTGGTCTATGCCCGGATGACCGGATGGGGGCAGGAGGGACCCCTGGCCGCCCGCGCCGGGCATGACATCAACTACGCCGGGCTCACCGGTGCGTTACACGCCATCGGGGAGGCCGGGGGCCCTCCGGTGCCCCCGCTCAATCTGGTGGCCGACTTCGGCGGGGGGGCGCTCTACTGCGTCATGGGGGTGCTCGCCGCCCTCATCGAACGGGCCGGCAGCGGGCTTGGTCAGGTCATCGACGCGGCGATGGTCGACGGCGCGTCCTCGCTGATGGCGATGACCTACGGATTTCTCGCCGCCGGGCTGTGGCGCGACGAGCGGGGTGGCAACCTGCTCGACGGGGGCGCCCCGTTCTACGCCACCTACCTATGCGCCGACGACCGGTACGTCGCGGTCGGTGCGCTCGAGCCACAATTTTTCGCGACACTGCAACAGACCCTCGGCATCCGCCTTCCCGAGCAGTACGACCGAAGCCAGTGGCCGATGATGCGCGCCCAGCTGACGGCCGCGTTCGCAGTAGCGCCGCGCGAGCACTGGGCGCGCCGTTTCGCCGCGGTGGATGCCTGCGTCAGCCCGGTGCTCTCCTTGCGCGAAGCCCCGCTCGGCGAGCATCTCGCCGCCCGGAGCAGTTTCGTGGATCGCGCCGGGGTGATGCAGCCGTCCGCCGCCCCGCGCCTGTCACGCACACCCGGGGCCACCGGCGCGGCCGGCACCGCCCCCGGCCCGCTACCAAAAGCGACCATCGCCCGGTGGGGGCTGCCCCCCGCCATGTTCAACGCCTGAGAGTTCAACGCCTACCCGGTTCCGCAATGATCACGGGGAGGGTGCGGAGGCCCCCAGGGTGACCTGCACGTTCTTGCTACTGCCGTTGCGGTCAATCGTGATGCTGACCGTGTCTCCCGGCTTGTGGTCCTTGCGGAGCGCCACGATTGCCGCGTCCGGATCAACAACCCGCTTCCCGCTGATGGCAGTGATTACGTCGCCCGGTTGCAGGCCGCCCTTTGCGGCTGGGCCGCCCTGACCTACCCGCGCTACCAGCGCGCCATCTGCGCCGTTGCGGGTCGGGCCGATCGCGGCGTCGATCACCGGGTGGACGGCGTGGCCGGTAGCGATGATCTGATCGGCGACGTTCTTCGCCTCGTTGACGGGGATCGCGAAGCCCACCCCGATGTTGCCTGACTGGGTGCCGGTACTGCTGCCCCCGCCCGTCGTGGCAATCGCGGAGTTGATCCCGATGACCCGGCCGCTGCCGTCAACCAGTGCGCCACCAGAGTTACCGGGATTGATCGCCGCGTCGGTCTGGATCGCGTCGATGGTTGCCTGCGTCCCGCCGCCACCTGACGCGCTCGCATCCTGGGTGGAGACCGGCCGGTTCAGCGAGGAAACGATGCCAGAGGTGACGGTGCCCTGCAGGCCCAGCGGCGAGCCGAAGGCAACGACGGTCTCCCCGACCTTCACGGCGCTGCTGTCCCCGAGCCGGGCCGCTGTCAGGTTCGGAACGCTGATCTGGATCACGGCGATGTCGGAGGTCGGGTCGCGACCGATCACCTTGGCCGATGCGGTCCGACCGTCAAAGGTGGTCACCATAAGGGTGCCCCCGCCGCCGGCGACCGCCGACACGACGTGGTTGTTGGTGAGGATGTAGCCCTTCGCGGCGTCGATGACCACCCCGGAACCGGTGCCCTGCAGTTGCGCGGTTTTCTCCGAGATCGAGACGACAGCAGGTTGCACCGAGGCGGCCACCGCCTCGATGTTGGTGGTCCCGTTGCTGGCAATGACCGGGGCAGTGGTCACGCCGCTGCTGGCGGAGGCCGGGGCGGTGGACGGGCTCACCCGGTGCTCACCGACCTGCACCCCGACGGCAGCACCGATGCCGCTGGTGAGCACCGCGAGCACCGCGGCACCCGACACCAGCAGCGCGCCACGCCGGGGCGAGGCACCGGCTGGCCCACCGGCCGGTGGCTGTCGGGCGGGGGGTGGGCCACCGGCCGCCTCGTCAGCGATTGGCAGCACCCGCGTATCACCAGGGTCCGGGGCCCGGGAGCCCCCCTCCTCACCCGACCAGGGTTCACCCCACCATGGGCGCCCTGAGGCGCTGACATCTGCCGGGTGCTGCGGGCTCCCCGCCCCACCTGGTGCGGAGCTCTGGTCGTCATATCGGTCTGTCACGAGGGTTCCTTTCCTGCGGGGGGTCCCAACCGTGCTGTACCCATCTTCGATCACTTTGCCCGGTCGGGCTGAGCCGGCGGTGAGCCGGGCCTGAGAACGGCCTGAGGGGCAGCCGGGTGGGGCGCTGCGGGTGGGAAGCTGAGGCGGTGCACGTCTTGGTGGTAGACGACGAACCGGCAGTGCGTGACTCGCTGGCCAGGTCCCTCCGGTTCGAAGGGTATGAGGTGAGCCTGGCCGGCGATGGTGAACAGGCGCTCGCCGCGACCGCGGCGCGCCCGCCCGACGTCATCGTCCTCGACGTGCTGATGCCGCACCTGGACGGGTTGCAGACCTGCCGCCGGCTACGCGCGCAGGGCGACCGAACGCCGGTGTTGATGCTGACGGCCAGAGACGGGGTTGCCGACCGGGTCGTCGGGCTGGATGCGGGCGCCGACGACTACCTGGTGAAACCGTTCGCGCTGGAGGAGTTGCTGGCCAGGCTGCGGGCGTTGCTGCGCCGGGGGTCCCCAGGCAGCGCAGACTCAAGCCTGAGCTTTTCCGACCTCAGCCTCGATCCGGTCACCCGCGAGGTGCTGCGTGGCGACCGGGCCGTGAGCCTTACGGTGACCGAGTTCAACTTGCTGGAGATGTTGCTCGAGCATCCCCGCCAGGTGTTGACCCGGACCCAGATCGTTGAGCGGGTGTGGGGCTTCTCCCTGGAGTACTCCAGCAACTCCCTCGAGGTGTACGTAGGCTACCTCCGGCGCAAGCTCGAGGCCGGCGAGGAGCCGCGGCTCATCCACACCGTCCGCGGCGTCGGCTACGTCCTGCGCGAGTCCCCGCCATGATGCGCTCGTTCGCGCTGCGCAGACGCATCGCCGCATTGGTGACGGTTGCGGTATTCGCGGCGGTGCTGATGGTGAGCCTCGCCGCCTGGTTGCTCACCCGCGCGCAGCTGCGCACCCAGACCGACAGCGCGTTGACCGGTCAGGCCGCCTCGGTCAGCCAGGGACCACTCGTGGACCCCAGCAACTATGAAAACGCGCTGGCGGCCCTTTCGCTGCCGTTCCAGCTCGTGGAGGGCAACGGGTCGGCCCGTAAACCCCGAAATCAACAGCTCACGTTGCCGGTAGGTGCCGCCGACGTCGCGGTGGCGCGCGGGCAAAGCCCGCAGATACTCCGGGACGTCACGCTCGACGGCAAGCACCTACGGCTGGTCACCACCCCGTACGCCAACGGCATCGCCCTGCAGGTCGCGACGGACCTTTCCGGACAGGACCGCGCGCTGCACCAGCTCGCCGTGGTGCTGCTGCTGGTCAGCCTGGGGGGCGCTGCCGTCGCCGCCGGGGTGGGAGTGGCGGTGGCCCGGACCGGCCTGTCACCGGTCCGCGAGCTGACCGCGGCCGCCGAGCGGGTGGCCCGCACCGACGACCTGTCGGCGCCACTGCCGGTTCGGGACGGCGAACCGGATAACGACGAGGTGGCCCGGCTGGCCACCAGCTTCAACACCATGCTCGCGGCGCTGGCCACCAGCAGGGAGCGCCAGCATCAGCTGGTGGCGGACGCTGGCCACGAACTGCGCACCCCGCTGACCAGCCTTCGCACCAACCTGGAGCTGCTGGCTCGTGAGGATCACCTGACCGGGCGGGTGCTCGCCACCGACGACCGCCGGCGCCTGCTCGCCGACCTCACCGCCCAGACCGAGGAGCTCACCACGCTGGTCGGCGACCTGACCGCCCTCGCGAGGGATGAGGCGGGGGCACGTCAGGAGGAGCCGGAGCAGCTAGATCTGGCCGACGTCGTGGCGCGGGCGGTGGCCAGAAGCCGCCTGCGCGCTCCCGGCGTAAGGGTCATCACCGAACTGAGCTCCAGCCCGGCGTGCGGACACACCCATCAGCTCGAGCGCGCGGTCACGAACCTGCTCGACAACGCGCTCAAGTTCAGCCCACCCGGTGGGGAAGTATTCGTCGGGCTGCGGGAGGGCCAGATCGTCGTCGGCGACCAGGGCCCCGGGATAGCCGACGAGGACCTGCCGCACGTCTTCGAGCGATTCTACCGGGCGCGTGGGGCTCGCGAGCTGCCGGGCAGCGGCCTGGGCCTCGCGATCGTTGCCCAGGCGGCTGCCGATCACGGTGGGTCGGCCAGCGCCGAACGCAGCGAGGGCGGCGGGACCCTGATGCGCCTCACCGTGCCTTCCCCGTAAGCCAGACGCGCCGCACCCCGCCTGCCCCTGTCAGGACCGCCACAGCAACAGCACGGCGCGGTCATCGGCGCTGCGCGAGGCCACCGCGTTCAACAGCCGCCCCGCGCCGCCCGCGAAGCCCCCAACGACCAGCCGATTGGCCTCGCCCAGCAGCTTGTCGATCCCCACCGCCAGGTCGCGGCCGGCCACCTCCACCAGCCCGTCGGTGTAGATCAGCAGGGCATCACCGGGGTCCAGCCGACCGGTCACCGACAGGTAGTCGGGTCGTTCGAGCAGGCCTAGGGCGGGGCCCTCCGCCTCGAGCAGGCGCCAGACCCCGCTCCCGGCGTCGAAGGTCGCCGCCGGAGGGTGGCCGGCCGTCGCGACCGCGTACCGACCGGTGTCCAGCCGCAGCGCCACATGCAGGGCGGTGGCGAATCCCTCCTCCCACGACAGGTGAAACAGGTAGCGGTTGGCCTGCGCCAGGAACTGCTCGGGGGGCAGCGAACCGAGAAGGGCGCCGAGGGCGCCGCTGAGTTGCAAGGCGCGGGTGCCGGCGGCGACGCCCTTGCCGGATACATCGACCATGGCCAGTTCCAGCCGATGCCCGTCCCGCCTGGTCACGACGAAATCGCCGCCGAAGGCCGTCCCGCCAGCGGACCGGGTGGTCAACTCGAGATGCCAGCCGGGGGGCAGGTCCTCGGGAACGGCCGTCGACATGATCCGATCACGAAGCTCGCCGAGCATCGTGTCTCCGCGGGTGCCGACCAGTCCCAGTTTCTCCCGGACGGCGACGGTGTAGACGGCGATCACCCCGATCGCGATGACCGCAAGGACGCTGCCCACCCGAACCGCATTGATCCCCAGCTCGCCGACGTCGAGCGCCAGCATCAGGGCAGCGCCGACCAACAAGATGCGCAGCCGGACCAGGCGCAGCCCCAACACCCCCACGGCGATCGGGACAACCAACGCACCGGGAGGAACCACGTGCGCGCCGAAGATAAGTGCCCCGAGGCAGATCGCGAGCGCGAACCCGATCAGCGCGGTGAGCAGCGCCACCTCGTCGCCGAGCCCCACCACGCGCAGCATCCGGCGTGGGTAGCGGGCTACCCGGCGCGCAGCGCGCCCCGGGAGCCGCCTCATCGGCCAGAACCTAGAGGAACCCCGCCGGCAATCGACTAGACGCTCGCGCTAGACACATCCCATGAGCACCCTTGAAGTGTCCGCTGGGCTCGACGCCGCGGAGTTGACTGCCCGAAACCGCTTTGTCGAGCACGAGTTCGGCGCAACCCCGAACGAGGCCGATGACGAACTCGACCGGGCACTCGCGCCGCTCCCCCGCTTTCTCACGGCGCGGTTGGGCGAAGACGTCGCCGGCAGCGCCTTCTCCTTCCTGCTCCCGCTGCACCTGCCGGGCACGGATTCGACCGCGCTGAGCGCGGCAGTCAGCGGGGTAGCCGTCCGGGCCGACTTGCGTCGCCGGGGCGTTCTCACCGCGCTCATGGAGCGTCAACTCGCCGACGCCCACTCCCGCGGGGAGCAGCTGGGCTGCCTGTGGGCCAGCGAGAGCGCCATCTACGGCCGGTTCGGGTATGGGATGGCGGCGGCCAACATGTCACTCACCGTCCCGCGGGGGGCGGCATTGCAGCGGGTACCGACCTACCAGGGCCGGCTGTCGCTGGTCCCGCTGACCGAGGCGCTGCCCGGCCTGACGCGGGTGCATGCGGCGTGCGCCCGGCCGGGCTTCCTGGTACGTGATGAACCCTTCTGGGCGCTGCGCACCCATGACCCGGAACATCGCCGCAAAGGGGGGGCGCCGCTGCGCTGCCTCATCGCCGGGGATCCGGCTACCCCCGACGGCTACGCCCTGCACAGCGTCACCGGCGAGTGGGCGCCGACCGGCGCCAGGGGCATGGTGACGGTGCGGGAGCTGCTCGCCAGGGATCCCGGCGCCCACACTGCCCTATGGGCCTGGCTTACGACCCTGGACCTGACCCGCAGCGTCCGGGCCGAGCACCTACCGGTCGACGAGCCACTTCTCACCTTGCTGGCCAACCCGAGGTCGGCAGCCGCCACCTGGGGCGATGGCCTGCATGTCCGGCTGATCGACCTGCCGGCCGCGCTTTGCGCGCGAGGGTGGGCCACATCGGTGGACGTCGTGCTGGAGGTGAGCGACCACAGCTGTCCCTGGAACGCCGGCCGATGGCACCTGGCGGCCGGCCCCGACGGCGCCTGCTGCACGCGGAGTTCGGCGGCCCCTGACCTGCGCTGCGACGTCGCAGACCTGGGCGCGATCTACCTCGGGGGTCCCAGCCTCACGCAGCTGGCCGCCGCCGGGCGGGTCGTGGAGTGCACAGCCGGCGGGGTTCGGATGTTGAGCCGCGCGGCGAGGGGCGACATTGCGCCCTGGTCGCCGATGGTCTTTTGATCAGGCTGGCGGCTGGCAGGAGGAACACCAGTAGAGGTTGCGTCCGGCGAGCTCCGCGAGAGCTACCTGCGTATGGCATCGCCTGCAGGGCAGGCCGGCGCGGCGATAGACGTAGTGCGCATTGTCGGGGAGCACCGGGGCCCCGCGCGGCCGGTCGGCCGGCGTGGTCGCGATGATCGCTCCGGTGCGTAGCCCGGCACGCATCAACGTGACCAGGTCCGCCCAGATGCCCAGCAGCTGCGCGTCGGTGAGCTCTCGTCCCGGACGGTAGGGGTCCAGCCCCTGGCGGAACAGGACCTCCGCCCGAAACACGTTCCCGACTCCGGCCAGCACTGATTGGTCCATGAGCAAGGCGGCGATGGGGGCCCGGCTGCCTGCGGCACGGCGCAGAAAACGGGTCGGATCAGGGCGCCTGGCAAGCGGGTCTGGACCCAGGCGGTCGATAATGGCGCCCCGCCCCGCCCGGTCAAGCAGGTCAACCACGGTGGCGCCGCGCAGATCGGCCCATGCCTGCTCGGTCTGCAGCCGTAGTCGCAGGGCCCCCTTCGGGGCGGGGGCGGGCTGCTCCCCATCCCGAAATGTGCCGTACAGCCCGAGGTGTACGTGCAGGTAGCCAGCGCCCGGGACGTCGTAGAACAGGTGCTTTCCGTATGCCTGCACGCGGGAGAAGCGGCGGCCGTCCAGCCGCGCTGCCCCGGCCGCGAACCGGCCCTGGGGACTGTCGGCGCGAACAATGCGCCCGCCGAACAGCTCGCCGTGCCGGCGGGCAAGGCGGTGCAGCGTGTGGCCCTCTGGCATGACCGCCATCCTGGTCCACCGGATTCAACCGCACCGGAAGCTGGTCCGGGAAGGCTGGTCCGGCGGCTGCACTAGCCTGTGTGGATGAGTCGCGATCCGGACCGGACCGGCGCAGGGCTGCGGGCATTGGTCGGTGCCGGCCCCTCCCAGCTGGGTGTCAGCGGTTCCCTGCGTGCTCGTGATGTTTCCTCCCCCACGCCTGCTGATGAGGCGTTGGCCCGCGAATGGGATGGCCGCAGAGCCCGGGAGCCGCGCTCGGCCGGGCACCGCTCGGCTCACACCAAGCGGGAACGCTCGTAGTCGGCGAGCTGACCGATCCGACGCTGGTGGCGGGGATCGCCGGAAAACCGGGTGCCGAGGAACAGCATGACGAGCCGTTGCGCCAGCTCGGCGTCATAAAGTCGCGCCGACAGCGAGATGAGGTTCGCGTCGTTGTGCTCGCGACCGAGCCGGGCGCTGTCCTCGCACCAGGCGACGACGCAGCGGGCGCCGTCTACCTTGTTCGCGGCCATCGCCTCCCCGTTTCCCGAGCCCCCGATGACCACTCCCAGACTCCCCGGGTCCGCAACGACGGCCAGCGCGGTCGCCAGGCAGAAACCGGGGTAGTCGTCGTCGGGGTCGAAGGTTGCCGGGCCGTGATCCACCGTGTGGTGACCGGCCGACGCGAGTGAGGCGAGTAGCCGCCGGCGCAACTCGTGGCCGGCGTGATCGGAGCCGAGGTGTACACGCATGACGGTGATGATCGCAGCCGGCGCCGGGCGGGAGAGCGCCGAGGTTCTAGTCGAAGATGGGCCCCTGCTCGCGGGTGCGCTTGAGCTCGTAGAACCCCGGGGTGCCGGCCACGAGCACCACCCCGTCCCACAGCCTGCCGGCAACCTCTCCCCTCGGCGCCGGGGTCACGACCGGCCCGAAGAACGAGGTCCCCTCCACGCTGATCACAGGGGTTCCGACGTCCATCCCGACCCGGTCCATCCCGTCGTGATGAGAGGCGCGCAGCGCCTCATCGAACTCGGTGGAGCTGGCCGCGTCCGCGAGTTGCGCCGGTAGCCCGACCTCCGCCAACGCCTCGACGAAAAGGGCCCGGTCCCACTCCCGAGGGCCGCCGGGGTGGATGCGGGTACCAAGAGCGGTGTAGAGGGGCAGCAGCACCTCGTCGCCATGTTCCGCCGCCGCCGCGATGCACACCCGCGCCGGGCCCCAGGCCTTGTTCATCATCTCCCGGTACTCCTCCGGAAGGTCCCTGCCCTCGTTGAGCACCGCAAGGCTCATCACATGCCAACGCGAGGCGAGCGGCCGAACCTGTTCGACCTCCAGTAACCAGCGCGAACTCATCCACGCCCACGGGCAGATGGGGTCGAACCAGAAATCGACGGGGGTGGTAGCTGCCGCGTTCAGGTCCAGGTCGGCTGGTGCGGTGTCCGTAACGGTCATTGACGTGCTCCTTCGGGGCGGGTCGGACTCACGGATCTCCCTCGGGGCAACCGGCAACGCCGCCCGATGCTTCCATCGCCGCGCGCTCGCCGCGTGCCAGAATCAGCCGGTGACCAATGCCCACAACCTGACTCGGGACGAGGCGCGCGAACGCGCCCGACTGCTCCGCGTGGCCAGTTACGACGTGGACCTCGACCTCACCGTCGGCGAGTCGAACTTCCTGTCCCGCTCCACGGTCACCTTCAGCTGCACCGCACCCGGGGTCAGCACGTTCATCGAGATCGGTGCCGACGGGCTCGAAAGCGTCACGCTGAACGGCAAACGCCTGGACCCCGCCGGCTTCAATGGGCAGCGATTCACCTTGCCCGACCTGGCCGCCGACAACGAGCTGACGATCGTGGCCCACTGCGCATACAGCCGCACCGGTGAGGGCCTGCACCGCTTCGTCGATCCAGTCGACAAGGGCGTCTACCTGTACTCCCAGTTCGAGACCTACGACGCTCACCGGATGTACGCCTGCTTCGACCAGCCCGATTTGAAGGCGACCTTCACCGTCGCGGTCACCGCCCCGGACGAGTGGCTGGTTGTGACGAATACCCCCATCCGTTCGCACTCGGGTGGTCGCTGGACCTTCGCCACCACGGCGCTCCTGAGCACCTACATCACCGCGCTGATCGCCGGCCCTTACCACGAGGTCCGGAATGTCTACGACGGCCCGTATGCGCAGATTCCGCTTGGCGTCTATTGCCGGCGCTCCCTGGCCGACCACCTCGACGCCGACGCCATCTTCGAGATCACCCGGCAGGGCTTCGACTTCTATCACCGGGTGTTCGACTACCCGTATCCGTTCGGCAAATACGACCAGCTGTTCGTGCCCGAGTTCAACGCTGGCGCGATGGAAAACGCGGGTGCGGTGACCTTCCTGGAGGACTACATCTTCCGGTCGAAGGTCACCGACGCCAAATACGAGCGTCGCGCCGAAACGATTCTGCACGAGATGGCCCACATGTGGTTCGGCGATCTGGTCACCATGCGCTGGTGGGACGACCTGTGGCTGAACGAATCGTTTGCGACGTTCATGTCGGTGCTGGCGCAGACCGAGGCAACCCGCTGGACGACCGCCTGGACCACATTCTGCAACGCGGAAAAGACCTGGGCCTACCGGCAGGACCAGCTGCCGTCCACCCACCCGATCGCCGCTCAGGCCAAAGACATCGAAACGGTGAAGGCGAACTTCGATGGCATCACCTACGCCAAGGGTGCCAGCGTCCTGAAGCAGCTCGTGGCGTGGGTGGGCCAGGAGGAATTCCTCGCCGGACTTCGAACCTACTTTCGCCGCCACGAGTTCGGCAACACCACCCTGGCGGACCTGCTGGCGGCGCTGCACGAGGCCTCAGGGCGCAACCTGTCCCATTGGTCGGCGGAGTGGCTCGAAACCACCGGCGTCAACACATTCCGAGCCCGATTTGAGACCGACGCGGACGGCACCTTCAGCGGCTTCACCGTCGTCCAGGAGGCGACGAATACGCCGGCGACCTTGCGATCGCACCGGATAGCCATCGGCCTGTACGACCTGTCGGGGGACCGGCTGGTCCGCCGCGACCGGCTCGAATTGGACGTTGTCGGCGCGGAGACCGAGGTACCGAAGCTCATCGGCGCCCGGGCGCCTAACGTGGTGCTGCTCAACGATGACGATCTGACCTTCGCCAAGATCCGCCTCGACCCGCGCTCGCTGGCGACGGTGCGCGACCACATCGGAGCCTTCGCCGACTCCTTGCCGAGGGCGCTTTGCTGGGCTGCCGCCTGGGATATGACTCGGGACGCCGAGTTGGCTGCCCGTGATTACCTCGACCTGGTGCTGGCGGGAATCGAGCGGGAAACCGACATCGGAGTGGTCCAGACGCTGCTGGCCAAGACCCAGCTTGCCTTGAACTCCTACGGCGACCCAGGCAATCGTGCGCCCGCGATGACCCGCCTGGCGGATGCCTGCGCTGGGTGGATGCGCGCCGCAGCCCCCCGCGGTGATCTGCAGCTGGCGTTCGTGACCGCATTTGCCTCCACTGCAACGACAGACGCGCAGGTGATGGTCCTGCGTCAGTTACTTGAGGGCGGGGAGGTCTTGGCTGGCCTCGCGCTGGACACCGACCTTCGCTGGACCTTGCTCACTGCGCTCGTGGCGCGAGGCGCAGCCGGCGACGAGGCGATCGCGGCCGAGTTGGAACGCGACCGCACCGCGGCGGGAGCCAAGCGGGCGGCGACTGCGCGTTCATCACGGCCCACCATCGCCGCCAAAGAGCAGGCGTGGAATGCGATCTTCCACGACCATAGCCTGTCCAACCATGTGATGATCGCGACGATCGCCGGCTTCTGGCGCACCGATCAGACCGAGCTACTGCGTCCGTTCGTGGACCGGTTCTTCGCAGAGATCAGCGAGGTGTGGACCTCCCGTACGACCGAGATGGCGCACGTGCTCACCGAGCACCTGTTCCCGTCAACCGTGGTAGAATCCGCGACGGTCACCGCTAGCGAGCGGCACTTGGCTGGCCTTCCTGCGGGTTCCGGTCAGCACCGGCTGATCGTGGAGGGGCGCGACGGTCTCCTGCGGGCGTTGCGCGCACGGGCGCTCGATTCCCAGGGTTAGCGCTGGGTTAGCGCGGGGTTAGCGCGGGCCAGAACCCGAGCGCGAGGGTGCAGCATGCGAGCTCGGGTCGGGCTGGTGAGGCGCGCTGCGCTGCGGGGTAGTCGCGTCGGCCAGCATCCTCAGGCCGACCACCACGCCGCCCACGAGATCGCCCAGGCCGAAGCTGGTGGTCATCGACAACACGGTGAGCGCGCAAGCCTGATCCGAAAGGCGGGTTCTGGCGGCTGGGCTCGTCGTGACCTGCACTACCCGCTCGGCGGGACCGACCACCACCAACGTCACGGCGGGACCGAGGTCGGCCAGCCCAGCCAGTTGCTGCTCCGCGAAGCGCTGTGGATCACCCGGGATGCTCCCTACGTACACCGAAAAACGCATCCCAGTCTGCGCCTCGGCCGCCGCAACCGCCTCGCTCAGCCGGAGCCGCTGTTCCCGGCTAAACGCGTCACCAGCTGCCACGCGCACCCCCAAGGCCAGTCGCGTCGGTCGCCCGTGGCATCGGGGCGGTGCGCCCTGGGCTGGCATCGAGGTCCACGCCGGCTTCCAGGATGTCGCCAACCAGGGGCGCACCCGGCGCCGGCGGGAGCGCAGGGCGGCTCGGATCAGCGTGCGACTCGATGCCGAACCATGCGGGTTTCGCCTCCCAGCCGCGGCCAGGACGGTAGCGCTGAGCACCTGGCGCGGAGGATGGGCGCAGGAAGATCAGCATCAGCACCGCTGACAGCGCCAGCGGGATGACGACGAAGATGAGGATGATGTTGACGGTGCCGAGCGGCTCGTGTACGCCGTCGATATTGACGTTCGGCGACTCCCCTGCGTAGGCCGACGACCCCGCCAGCAGCGGCACCGCAAGCAACGCCAAGACCGCGGTTCGGGTCGCCATCGTCAGGCGCTGCGAGGGCCGGCGGTGATCCGCACGGAGATGGTCCACAACGGCTGAGAATACCGTGTGCTTTCCGCCGGCCACCGGGCACCGGGCTTGGCGCGGTCACCAGCAGGCGGGATGGCGCTCACGCCAGGGGCGGGCCGCCTCGAGCTGCGCCCCCAGCCGGATCAGGCTGGCCTCGTCGGCGGGGCGCCCGACGAGTTGAACCCCGACTGGCAGCCCAGCATCGGTCCAGTGCATGGGCAGGCTGATGGCGGGCTGCCCGGTGATGTTGTACAGCGAGGTGTAGGGGGTGAACCGGCCCTGCGCGCCAAAATCGCCGTGTGGGTCGGCATCATCACGCAGCTCTCCGACCGCCGCCGGCAGCTGCGCCAGGGTGGGGGTGAGTACGGCGTCGTAGGGGGCGGTGGACACGATCAACTGCCGGGCGGCGGCCTGCAGCGTCGTCAGCGCAGCCGCGAAGGCGGTAGCCGGGACGACTGCCCCCCTCGCCCGCAACCAGCGGGTCAGCGGTCTCAGCAGCTCCTCGCGGTCCGGCGGAACCGGGACCGCCGCGGCGCCGACGCACCACAAGACCACGAAGTGCTCGAACAGGTCGGCGAACGCCGGAAGCGGCACGTCCTCGACGTCGTGCCCCAGATCCGCCAGCAGCACGCTCGCCTCCTGCCATGCCTGCCGACACGCTGGGTCCACCGGTGCCTCGAGCAGGTTGTCGAGGTACCTGCCGATCCGCAGGCGTCCCGGGTCCCGGGCCGCCTGCGCCAAGAAGCTGCCCCCTGCCGGCACCGGCGGGGCCCAGTGTGGGTCGCCCGGCTGCGGCACGGCAATCGCGTCGAGAAACGCGGCGGCGTCCGCGACCGAACGCGCGAGGGGCCCGATGACCGCCAGCCCGGACAGGTCACCGACGACGGGGCCGCTGCTGACCCGGCCACGGGCAGTCTTCAGGCCCACCAGCCCACAGACACTGGCCGGGATCCTGATGCTGCCGCCGCCATCGCTTCCCTGCGCGACGGGAACCAGCCCGGCAGCGACCGCCGCCGCCGCCCCGCCGGATGAACCGCCGGCGCTGCGCGCAAGATCGTGCGGCGTGCGAGCCGGGGGGGCGATCGACGGCTCTGGCTCGGTGTAGCAGGGGAGGCCCAACTCCGGGGTGTTCGTCTTGCCCAAGCTGATCATTCCGGCGGCGCGCATCAGGCGCACAACGTGATCATCCCAGCTGGGAACAAGGTCGGCAAAGGCAGCGCTGCCCAACTTCATCGGTACGCCCGCCACCGCGTTGAGGTCCTTGACGGCCGTGGGCACCCCGAGTAGGGGAGGCAACCGGCGTGGATCTTCGGCGGCCAAAACGGCCCGCTCGGCCAGCCGGGCCTGGGCCCGCGCCGGGTCGGCGGTCACGGTGACGAAGGCGCCCACCTGGTCCGCCATTTCCTCGATCCGCGTCAGGTAGTGCTCGACCAGCTCCACCGGGGACAGTTGCGCGGCCCGTACCGCCGCAGCCTGCTCGAGGGCGCTGAGATCATGCAAGGCCACCATGGCGCCGGACGCTACGCCGCAGCGCGCCAGGCGCCGCGTATGCCCGCAGGGTTTAGCCGGTTTCGGCCGCGGTGCGGCGGCGATCCAGCCGATCTGCCCGGGGCCAGCGCACGTCGCTGGCCCAGCCGAAGCCCTCGAACACGGCGATCAACCTGGCACTGCTGTCGAGCTGACCGCGGTCGACGCCATGCCGGGCGCAGGTCGGGTCGGCGTGATGCAGGTTGTGCCAGCTCTCGCCCATCGACAGGACGGCCAGCGGCCACACGTTGGTGGCTCTATCCCGGCTGGCGAATGGCTTTGTGCCCCACACGTGGCAGACCGAGTTGATCGACCAGGTCGTGTGATGCAGAACAGCGATCCGCACCAGCCCGGCCCAGAACAAGGCCGACCAGGTACCGGCCCAGCTCATCGTGATCAGACCCCCGAGCAGGGCTGGCGCGATCAGCGTGAGGACGGTGAACACGGGGAACAGCTGGTGAATCTTGACGAGGTCGGGATCGTCCAGCAGGTCGGGCGCGAATCGCTCCTTGGAGGTCTGCTCACGGTCGAACAGCCAGCCGGTGTGCGACCACCACAGCCCCTTGGCGAGGGCCCGCGGACCGGTGCCGAACCGCCACGGCGAATGCGGGTCGCCCTCGCGGTCGGAGTGCGCATGGTGCTTGCGATGGTCCGCGACCCAGCGAATCATCGGACCCTGCACTGCGAGTGAACCAGCCACGCCCAAAGCGATCTTGAGCCCGCGGTTGGCCTTGAACGATCCATGTGTGAAATAGCGATGCAGACCGATCGTGACGCCGTGCCCGGCGATCGCGTAAAAGGCCACCGCCAGGATTGCGTCCACCAGGGAGGGGCCATGGCCGAACGCTGCCGCGCCCACGATGGCGGCGATCAAGGCAACGAATGGGCCCAGCACGAACAAGAACAGGACGGCCTGTTCCCAGGCAGGACGGATATCCGGCTCGAACTCGGGCACCGCGGGGGCGCTCGGGCGGTCCAGGGTGACGGTCAAAACGGCTCCTCGGGGGCAGGGATCGATCTATCTTGTTTCAGCATGGATAGCCACGGGGTGGCGTCCTAGGCGCCAGCGCAACGTATCGTCGGCGTAGTTTTGTCCCGAGGAGACAAATGACGGCTGATCCGCGCTGGGGCCGGTTGCCCGCGGAGCTCGGTGATCTGCTGACGATCGACCTGGAGCAGTTGTCCGAGGAGATCATCGCGATCGTGCGCCGGGAGGTCCCGCTCTACGCGCGGCCACTGGAGGGCAGCTTCGGCCGCGGAATCCGGGGCGGCGTGCAGGAGGCGCTACGCCAGTTCTGCCTGCTGGTCCAGACGGGGGGGCACGGCGAAACCGGTGGCCTGACGATCTACACCGAGCTCGGTCGAGGCGAGTGGCGGCACGGGAGACCGCTGGAATCGCTGCTCGCCGCCTACCGGGTCGGGGCACGCGTGGCCTGGCGCCGGTTCGCGCTGCGTGCGGCCGGCAGCGGCCTGGACACTGAGGGCCTGGTGGCACTCGCCGAACTTGTCTTCGCCCACATCGACGAACTGTCCGCGGCGAGCGCGGAGGGGTACGCCGCCGAGCAATCCGCCGCGGTCGGGGAGCGGGACCGGCAACGCCAGGCGCTGCTGCGTTTGCTGCTGGCCCCGGTTGTCGACCGTGAATCGGTGCTTGCCGCGGCCAAACTCGCGGCCTGGCCGGTGCCGCAGAGTTTGAGCGTGGTCCTGGCGCCGGCCGGCGCGCAGCTGGCCGGACGGCTCGGGCCGGACTGCCTGATCGACGATGTCGACCCGGTACTGATCGTGATCGGCGACCCAGGGGCCGCGAGCCGCTGGCTGCGGCTGCTGGCCGGTACCGGTGCGGTGATGGGCCCGATCCGTGAGCTCACCGGCGCCGCCGCCTCCCGCCGCCGGGCCGAGGCGCTGCTCGAGCTACGCCGCTGCGGCCGGGTACGGACCCCACCCCGCGACCCCCTGCACACTGACGACTACCTCACCGCGCTGGTGTTGTGGGCCGACCCGGAGGCGGCGGCCGACCTCGCCGAGCGGGTGCTGGCCCCCCTGGCCTCCCTGCCGGCCCCGACCAGGGAACGGCTCGAGCAGACCCTGCGCGCGTGGCTGCAACACGCCGGGGAGCGCTCTGCCGCGGCGCATCATTTGCACGTTCATCCCCAGACGGTGCGCTACCGGATGGGTCAGCTGCGGACCCTGCTGGGAAACATGGTGGACGACCCGAAGCTGCGCCTCTCGCTGATGCTGGCCTTGGAGACCCGGGTCTGAGGCCGGACCCGGCTCTTCGGCCGGGCGAGCGCCCGCTTCCCTCAGGCGGACGCCGCCGCCGACTCCCCCAGATAGGGCGCCCAGCGCGGATCCAGCCGCCGACTTCCCAGGATGCGCCAGGCCGCGCCGTTCGGCGCCCGGGGCGGCACCCGCAGCGGCCAACCAAGATCGTGTAGATGGCGGTCAGCCTTTTGATGATTGCAGCGCCCGCACGCGGCTACCACGTTCTCCCAGGTGTGCGCACCACCCCGGGAACGGGGCACGACGTGGTCCAGGCTGGTCGCCGCCGCGCCGCAATAGACACAGTGGTGCCCGTCGCGGGCCAGAATTCCCTTTCGGGTGATCGGGACCGCCGGCCGGAACGGCACCTTGATGAAGCGGTTGAGCCGAACGACCGAAGGCACGACCACCGAAATCCGCGCCGCATGCAGGACGAGATCCCCCTCCACCACCGCGACGGCCTTGGCCGTCAGCAGCAGAACGGTCGCGCGCCGGGACGACACCACACACAACGGTTCGTACGTGGCGTTCAGCACCAGCGCTTCGGGCACGATCGCTCCTAGCCGGCGCCCGCCGGCCTCATTCCCCGCGACTGGGTATCGCGGCGCCGGGCCCATTCAACGCGACGGCGACGGTTCGTGCATCCGGCATCCAGTACGGCATCCCGCACGACGCTGGGGGCTCGCCTCGGCGACGGTCAGCACCCAGCACGGCACCCGCCACCTGAAGAACGGGGTTGGATGGGGGCGTGGCAGAGAATTGGTGGGACGAGGCCGTCATCTATGAGGTCTATGTCCGCAGCTTCGCGGACAGCAACGGGGATGGTGTCGGCGACCTGTGCGGCGTGATCGAGCACCTCGACCATCTCGTTTCCCTAGGGGTTGACGGGCTGTGGTTGACCCCGTTCTACCCCTCCCCCATGGCCGACCACGGCTACGACGTCGCTGACCCACGAGCGGTGGAGCCGGTCTTCGGCAATCTCGCCGACTTCGACGCCCTGGCGAGCGCCGCGCACGGGCGCGGGCTGCGGCTCGTCGTCGACGTGGTTCCCAACCACACGTCATCGCACCATCCCTGGTTCCGCTCGGCGCTGGCGACACCCGCGGGCTCTTTAGAGCGCGCCAGGTACGTGTTCGCCGATGGCCGGGGACCGGGTGGGACGTCGCCTCCTAATAACTGGCGTTCGGTGTTCGGTGGCCCGGCGTGGAGCAGGGTGCGGTCCGCCGCGGGAGACGACCGGCAGTGGTACCTGCACCTTTTTGCACCGGAGCAACCGGACCTGAACTGGTCGCACCCGGATGTCCTCGATGACCTGCGTGGCACCCTGCGCTTTTGGCGGGAGCTCGGCGTCGACGGCTTCCGGATCGATGTCGCGCATGGCTTGGCGAAGGCCCCCGGGCTGCCCGACATGCAGGGCGAGGCGGGAATCTTGGCGGTGACCGCCGACGATCCGCGCTTCGATCAGCCTGCGGTGCACGCGATCTGGCGAGAGGTGCGCCACACGCTGGACGAGATCGGGGCGATCGCGATCGGCGAGGTCTGGGTCGATTCACAGCAGTCGCTTGCCCGCTACGTCCGTGATGACGAGTTGAACCTGGCGTTCGATTTCCGGTTGCTGCTGGCAAGCTGGGATCCGGCTGCGCTGCGGGCCGCTGTGGCAGGCGGTCTGGCGGTCAACAGACGGACGTGGGCGGTGGAAAACCACGACCGCGACCGCCTCTCGGCGCGTTACGGCGGCGGCGCGACCGGGGCGGCCAGGGCCCGAGCGATGAGCCTTCTGATGCTGGCCCTGCCGGGTTCGGTCTACCTCTACCAGGGTCAGGAACTCGGTTTGCCGCAGGTTGACATCGCCCCGCAGTTTCGCCAGGACCCCGTCTGGGAGCGTTCCGGGCACCGGCAGGCGGGGCGAGACGGCTGCCGGGTGCCGCTGCCCTGGACCGGTCAGACACCGCCGTATGGCTTTTCGGCTCCCGGGTCGGAGGCGCCATGGCTGCCGATGCCCACCGGCTGGGGCCCCATGACGGTGCAGGCGCAGACCGGGCGGCCCGACTCAACGCTGGCGCTGCATCGAGCAGCCCTTTCGGCCAGGCAGAAGCTGCTGATCGGTCAGGACTTCGGCTGGCTTCCTGCCCCCGAGGGAGTGCTGGCATTCCGGCGGGGGCCGGTGGTGTGCGTGCTCAACGCGGGAAGCGCCGCTGCCCGGCTCGATCACGCCGAGCTCGGACTTCGCGGCCAGGTACGGGTTGTGCCCGGGTTGGCCTCCCATGCCGGGCAAGGAACTGCGGCCGACCCGAGCCGATTGCCGCCCGACGCCGCGATGTGGCTGGTTGCCGACGTGGGGGATACACGATGAGCATCTCGGTGGGGGAACCGGTGCCGCTGTTCGAGCGCGTCGGGGGGAGCGGGTTCTTCCAGGAGTTGGTATCCCGATTCTACGCGGGCGTGGCGCAGGACGAGGTGCTGCGCCCGCTGTATCCCGAGCAAGATCTGGCCTCGGCCACCGAACGGCTGACCTTGTTCCTGATCCAGTACTGGGGCGGCCCCACCACCTACTCTGAGCTTCGGGGGCACCCCCGACTTCGGATGCGCCATGTGGGGTTCCACGTGGGCCCCGCCGCGCGGGATGCCTGGCTGGCCCGGATGGGCGCGGCCCTGGCTTCGATGCAGATGGCCGAAGCCGACCGCACCGAGCTCTGGTCGTATTTGACGGCCGCGGCCGGTTCCCTGCAGAACCAGGCCGAAGACTGACCGGACCTGCCGGAGCCGGGAGCGGTCCATCATGGGGCGTATGAACCGTCCCGCCGACCCGGCCTCCGACCCGGGTGCTCACCAGTTCGGGGAGGGCACCCCGCTGGGCCGGCACGTGGCCGCCGATGCCAGTGCGCTGGAGGCAAGCGAACTCGCGCGGTCCCCCGAACCGGGTCGGAAATTGGCTAGCGAGCTGATGTCCGCGCGGGGCGCCGGGCCGACCTGGGCTGTGCTGGGACGCGCCGCGAGAAGACTGCGGGCCACGCCGGTGTACCTGCTCGCGGTCATCGCCACTGCCACGGTGCTCAATCATGTGCTCACCCAGGCCAGTCGCGAGCACGTGATCAAAGCGAACTCCACCAATGTGCAGAACCTTTCCCACCATCGCTACTGGGTGCTGGTGAGCAGCCTGTTCGTCGTCGACGGGCGCGCCAGCGTGCTGTCGGTGCTTCTCCTGCTGATCATCCTCGGCACCGCCGAGCTGCTGTGGGGCCCGTGGCGGCTGGCCGGGGTGCTGCTCGCCGGGAACGTCGTGGCCAGCATGCTGGTCTACGCCGGGCTGCGGGTGGGTATTCGGCATAACTGGTTCGCCGGATCGGTCAGCTTCGCTAGCGACGTGGGCACCAGCTATGGCTCGCACGCCGTGGCCGGTGCCCTCATCATGACCTTGCCGACCAACGACCGGCGGCTGCTGATAGCTGCGGTGCTCATCCTCGGTGTGGCGCCGATCCTGCTGTCCCACACCTTTACCGACGTGGGGCATCTGCTGTCGCTGGCGATCGGCCTCACGGCGGGCGGGCTGTTTGCCCGGCGCCGGGCCCTTAGTCGCGGGTGAGCTTGCGGTAGGTGACCCGGTGCGGCCTGGCGGCATCGGCGCCCAACCGGATGAGCTTATTTTCTTCGTAGTCGGCGAAGTTTCCCTCAAACCAGAACCACCTGGCCGGATCGTCCTCGGTGCCCTCCCAGGCCAGGATGTGGGTGGCGACCCGGTCGAGGAACCAGCGGTCGTGGCTGACCACCACGGCGCAGCCGGGAAATTCCAGCAGCGCATTCTCCAGCGACTGCAACGTCTCGACGTCCAAATCGTTGGTCGGTTCGTCGAGCAGGAGCAGGTTGCCTCCCTCCTTGAGCGTCAACGCCAAGTTGAGCCGGTTGCGCTCCCCACCGGAGAGCACCTTGGTGGGCTTTTGCTGATCCGGGCCCTTGAAGCCGAACGCGCCGACGTAGGCGCGGCTGGGCATTTCCCGGGATCCGACCTTGATGTGGTCCAGCCCGTCGGATACGACCTCCCAGACGCTCTTGCTGCCGTCGAGCCCCTCACGACTCTGATCAACGTAGCTGATCTTGACGGTGTCACCGACGATGAGCCCGCCGCCGTCCGGCTGCTCCTGACCGATCAGCATCTTGAATAGCGTGGTCTTGCCGACGCCATTGGGGCCGATGATTCCGACGATGCCTCCGCGGGGCAACGTGAACGAGACCGCACGCATGAGGACCCGACCGCCGAAGCCCTTGACCAGGTCGGCGGCGGTGACCACGACGCTTCCAAGCCGCGGGCCCGGTGGGATCTGAATGTCTTCGAAGTCCAGCGGGCGGGACCTTTCCGCCTCGGCGGCGAGCTCCTCATAGCGGGCCAGGCGCGATTTGCTCTTCGTCTGCCGGGCCTTGGCATTGGAGCGGACCCACTCCAGCTCCTGCGCCAGCAGCCGCTGCCGTTTGGCATCCCGTTGCCCCTCCACCTTGAGCCGGGTCTGCTTGGTCTCCAGGTAGGTCGAATAATTTCCCTCGTACGGGTACGCCTGGCCGCGGTCCAACTCTAAGATCCACTGCGCCACGTTGTTGAGGAAATACCGGTCGTGCGTGACGGCGAGGACGGCGCCGGCATATTTGGCCAGATGCTTCTCCAGCCAGTCGACGCTTTCGGCGTCGAGGTGGTTGGTCGGCTCGTCGAGCAGCAGCAGATCCGGGGCGGCCAGCAGCAACCGGCACAGGGCAACCCGGCGGCGCTCGCCGCCGGAGAGCACCGTCACGTCCGCATCGCTCGGCGGCAGCCGGAGCGCGTCCATCGCCTGCTCTAGCTGGCTGTCCAGCTCCCACGCGCCGGCCGCCTCGATCGCGTCAAGCAGCGGCCCCTGCTCGGCGAGAATCGCCTCGAAGTCCGCGTCCGGCGCGGCCATCTTCGCGTTGAGTTCCTCGTATCTGCGCAGCACATCACGAATTTCACGGACCCCATCCTCGACGTTGCCCCGCACGTCCTTGCTTGGGTCGAGGGTTGGTTCCTGCTCCAGGATGCCGACGGTTGCGCCCGGCGCAAGCTGCGCATCACCGTTGGATGGCTGATCCAGTCCGGCCATGATGTGCAGCACCGAGGACTTGCCCGCACCGTTGGGGCCGACCACGCCAATCTTGGCACCCGGCAGGAACGCGAGGGTGACATCTTTGAGGATGACCTTGTCGCCGTGCGCCTTGCGCACCTTGTGCATTGTGTAGATGTACTGAGCCACACCACCAGCCTACGGGGGTGGAGGTCGCGCGCGAGCCGCGCGATCTAGTCGGCAGCGGGGGCGAGCCGCGCAAACTGCTCGGCGCTCGGCACGTCGGGGTCGGCCTCGAGCCCGGGGTCCCGACCGTCGTCCCGCGCGCCGAAGTCCGCGGGCTCAGCGCCGCCAAGGTCCGCGGGCTCCGGGTCGCCAAGGTCCGCGTCCTCCGGGTCGCCGAAGTCCGAGCGCTGCGGGCCGCCACGCTGCCCGTTGTCCGCATCCGCGCCGTCCGGGTGGCCCTCACCGGAGGGCGGCGAGCCGCTGCCGCCGGCCGTCGAGCTGCGACTGGCCTTGCGCAGCGTCGCCACGTGCCGGTTCAGATCAGGCCCGATAGTTTCGGCGTCCACCTCGACATTGATCCGCTCCTGACCTTCCGGGGTGAGGTAACTGCGCTGGCGAAGTCGGCCGACGACCACCACCCGATCGCCCTTGCGCAATGTCGCGTTGGCGTTCTCGGCGAGTGTTCGCCAGCAGTCGACGCCGACGAACATCGACGACCCGTCGCGCCATTGGCCGGACTCACGATCGCGCCACCGGGGCGTGACGCCGATCCGGAAGTTGCACACGGGCGCCCCCGACTGGACCCATTTGAGGGTGGGGTCAGCGGTCAGGTTTCCGACCAGGATGGTGTGTGATTCCTGCATGATTCCTCCGGGGCTCGAGGCGCCCCAATCGGGCGCACTGAGCAGCACTGTGCTGCGCGTCGCCACCCGCGCGCCGGCCAGGACGCGCATCTGTGGATAGGCTTCGCCCGTCCACAGCCCAGGCTCAGCTCGTTCCGGCGCGCCCGTAATCATCGTCGAAGCGCACGATGTCGTCCTCGCCGAAGTAGCTGCCGTGCTGGACTTCGACGAAGATCAACGGGCTGGGCCCGGTGGCCTCCACGCGGTGCTTGGCGCCGACAGGCACGTCGACGGCGACGCCGGGCGACACCGGGATCCGCTGCTCGTCAAGCCACACCAGTCCCTCGCCTGCCACGACGAACCAGTGCTCGGCCCGCCTGCTGTGGCTCTGCAAGGACAGCCGCTGGCCTGGGGTGACCTGGATCGTCTTGACCTTGAAGGTGTCGGCGCTTTCGTCGAGTACCACGTAGTGGCCCCAGGGGCGCTCGCTGCGTTCGATCATGACGGCATGATGCCAGCCGCGGCGGTCATGGCCATGGGCCCCCCGGGCGCTCAGTGCAGGGTGGCCATCGAGCCGCCGTCGATGACGACAGTCTCCCCCGTGATCCAGCTGGCATCGGGGCCAAGCAGGAAGGCGGCCAGCTTGGCGGTGTCCTGCGGAACCCCTAGGCGCTTCATCGGGTAGACCGAGGCCGCACCCTGCTCGTCGCTCTCGTAGAGCACCGATGCGAACTTGGTCTTCACCACGGCCGGCGCGATCGCGTTGACCCGAATGTCAGGGCCGAGCTCCGCGGCGAGCTGCTTGGTCAGGTGGATCAGAGCCGCCTTGCTCACCCCATACAGGCCGAGCGGGGTACCCGTCCGCAACCCGCCCACCGATGCGACGTTGAGCACCACCCCGCCGTGCTCGCGCATCCAGGCGCCGTAGGCCTGCTGCACCCATGCGAAGGCAGCAACGACGTTGACTTCGAGGGTCTTGCGGAACATGCCAAGGTCGGCGGAGAGCGTCGCCCCGAAATGGGGGTTGACGCCTGCGTTGTTGACCAATAAATCGAGCGACCCGAAGGCCGCCACCGCGCCGGCGACCGCCTCGGCCTGATGTGCCTCGTCGTCTGCCGAGCCGCGGAAACCGGCGGCGAACTGCTCACCGCCGAGCTCGGTTACCGCGGAGGTCAATTGCTCGGGCTTGCGGGCGGTGATGACGACCCGTCCGCCACGCGCGACCAGTTCGGAAGCAATCCCGAACCCGATACCTCGGGTCCCCCCAGTAACGAGCGCAACCTTGCCCGAGAAGTCCTGCGGGAGCGGCTGCGTCACAGCAAGACCGCCTTTGTTTCGAGGAATTCATCCAGCCCGAAGTGCCCTAGCTCGCGGCCGTTCCCAGATTGCTTATATCCCCCGAAGGGGGCGAACGGGTTGAACGCCCCGCCATTAACCTCGACCTGCCCCGCGCGGATACGCCTCGCGACGGCCGTCGCGGCCGCCAGGTCACCGCCGAAGACCCCGCCGGCCAACCCGTACAAGGTGTCGTTGGCGATGCGGACGGCGTCGTCGGCCGAGTCGTCATCGTCGTCGTACGGCTGGATGACTAGCACTGGGCCGAAGATTTCCTCCTGGGCGATGCGCATCTGCGGTGTCACGTCGGAGAAAACGGTGGGCTGCACGTAATATCCCGTTTCCAGCCCCTCCGGCTTGTCCGCTCCACCGACGACGAGTCGGGCACCCTCCTCCAGCCCAAGCTTGATATACCCGGTGACCCGGTCATGCTGAGTCTGGCTAATCAGAGGTCCGAGGAATACCCCCTCGCCGAATGGATCGCCGACCTTGGTCCGCGCGATGACCGCCTTCACGGCCGTCTCGATCTCGGCCAGCTTGGACCGTGGCGCGACCATACGGGTCAGCGCGGAGCAGGTCTGCCCAGAGTTCAGGAAGGCTGCCTGCACACCGCGGGCCGCGGCCTTTTCGATGTCAGCGTCCGGCAAAATCACGAAGGGCGACTTGCCACCGAGTTCGAGGGCGAGCCGTTTAACGCTGCCTGCGGCAACGGACATGACACGCTTACCGGCGGCGGTCGAGCCGGTAAACGACACCATGTCCACCTCCGGGTGGGCCGCGATTGCCTCGCCGACGACCGACCCGATGCCGGTGACCAGGTTGAACACTCCGGGGGGTAGGCCCACCTCTGCCATGACCTCGGCGAGTACGAACGCGTTCAGCGGCGCTACCTCGCTGGGCTTGAGCACCACCGTGCATCCGGCCGCGAGCGCCGGGGCGACCTTCGCGGCGATCTGATGCAGCGGGTAGTTCCACGGGGTAATCGCGCCGACGACACCGACCGGCTCACGGGCGATCAGCGCGTTGCCGACCGTTTCCTCCTCCGCGAGGGCGTCAAGGTAGCCGGCCTGGCTGCCAAATGTAGCCGTGGGCAACCCGACTTGGATGGCCTTGGCCAAGAAGAAGGGAGTGCCCACCTCCTGCGCCATCAGGGCCGCCAACTCCTCAGCCCTAGCGGCGAGCGCCTCACTGACGCGGGTCAGGTACTTGCCGCGCTCCTCTCGCGGAGTGGCGGCCCAGCCCGGGAAGGCCCTTTTCGCCGCGTCGACCGCACGGTCGACGTCAGCGGGGGTCCCCTCCGGCACGTGGCCCATGACCTGCTCGGTCGCCGAATTGGTGACCTGCAGCCGGCCGGTTCCCGCCGAGTCCAGCCAGGCGCCGTCCAGGTAGATCTGCTCGCGGTAGGTCTGGGTCGTCAACTCGGGCATCCGGTCCTCCAAGAGCGGTCAATGAATAGCTGGGTACGGGGTGCGCTGGCTGGGCGGGCTCAGTCAGGTGCGGCCGCGCGGGGGGAGGTATCGAGCCAGCTCCGCACGGGCCACGGACCGTTCGTGGACGGCATCCGGGCCATCAGCGATCCGCAAGGTACGAACCCCGGCCCACATAGCAGCGAGGGGGAAATCGTCGCTCACCCCGCCGCCGCCATGCACCTGGATGGCGCGATCAAGGACACGCAAGGTCATCGAGGGGACCACCGCCTTAATGGCGGCGATCTGCGTGCGGGCCGCCTTGGTGCCCATCGTGTCGATCATCCACGCGGTCTGCATCACCAGCAGCCGGGCCTGGTCGATCTCCATCCGGCACCTGGCGATGTCCTGCTGCACCGTACCCTGCTCGGCCAAGGTCTTGCCGAACGCGTGCCGCGAGACCGCCCGCTGGCACATCAGGGAGAGAGCACGCTCGGCCATTCCGATTGAGCGCATGCAGTGATGAATCCGGCCAGGGCCGAGCCGCGCCTGCGCGATCGCGAAGCCACCGCCTTCCTCACCGATGAGATTGGTCACCGGAACCCGTACATCGGTGAACTCGATCTCGCAGTGACCCTCCTGGTTTTGATAACCAAAGACCGGGAGCGCCCGCACTACCCGGACACCGCTGGTCTCCATCGGAACCAAGATCATTGATTGTTGCCGGTGGGCAGCGGCCGCCGGATCGGTCTTGCCCATCAAGATGAAGATCCGGCAGCGTGGATCAGCTGCACCCGAAATCCACCATTTGCGGCCGTTGATAAGATAGTCATCGCCATCACGAACCACGGAAATGCTGATATTGCTGGCATCGGAGGAAGCTACGTCCGGCTCGGTCATCGCGAACGCCGACCGGATTTCCCCCTCGAGCAGGGGCCGCAGCCAGCGCTCTTTTTGCGCCGAGGTACCGAACAGGTGCAGCACCTCCATGTTGCCGGTGTCGGGGGCCGAACAGTTCATGGCCTGCGGCGCGATCTCGGGCGACCAGCCGGTTCGCTCGGACAGTGACGCGTACTCGTGCACCTTCAGGCCGTGCGCCGGGTCCTCGGCGTCGGGCAGGAATAGGTTCCACAGGCCACGCTTGCGCGCCTCAACCTTGAGTTCCTCCATCACCGCCGGGAAGGCATGCTCGTCGCCAGCGGCGGCGGCGACTCGACGCTGCTCGGCATAGACCGGTTCGGCCGGGAGGACCTGCTCGTCCATGAATTGGTTCAGCCGGCCCAAGTAATCCTCGGCATTGGCGGAGAGCGCGAAGTCCATACCGGCGACCGTAGCCGAACCGAACCGCGTTCGGTAGCGTGCCTCCATGGACTTTCGTGACACGCCGGAGGAGGCGTCGTTCCGTGCTGAGCTGCGCTCCTGGTTCGCCAGAAACCTGCCAGCGGACTGGGCGCAGCGGCCACTGCAGGTGGGCCGTTACTCCGATGACGAGTCACGGGCCTGGAGCCGCAAGCTGTTCGACGGGGGCTACGTGGGTCTGACCTGGCCCAAGCACTATGGCGGCCAGGGCGCCCCGCACACCTTTCAGGGAATCTTCCTGGAGGAATCGGCGCGGGCCGGGGCGCCCGCGCACATCGGGGTCATCGGGATCGGGATGGCCGGTCCGACCATCATCGCCCACGGCACCGAGGAACAACGAAGACGCTACCTGGAGCCCCTGCTACGGGGGGAGGAGATCTGGTGTCAGGGATTCTCCGAGCCAGGCAGTGGGTCGGACCTGGCCGGGGCCCGAACTCGGGCGGCACGGGACGGCGATGAATGGGTGGTGAACGGCCAGAAGGTCTGGTCGTCCTACGCGCACATTGCGGATTTCTGCATCCTGGTCGTCCGCACCGATCCGGAAGCCGAAAAGCACCGCGGCCTTTCGTATCTGCTCGTCGACATGCACGCGTCGGGGGTAGAGGTCCGCCCGCTCCGCCAGATCACCGGTGACCCCGAGTTTAACGAGATTTTCTTCACGGACGTTCGGGTGGCCGCGGATTCGCTGGTAGGCGAGCCAGGCGACGGCTGGCGGGTCGCGATGACGACCCTGCTGCATGAGCGGGGCACGCTGGGGTTCGCCTTGACCGCCCAACTGGAGCAGTCGGTCACGGCACTCCTGCGGCTGGCCAAGGAAACCGGAGCAGACCGGGATCCCCTGATCCGCGACCAGCTCGCTGCGCACTGGATAGCCCTCCAGGCACTGCGATTCACGAACTATCGCGCACTTTCCAGCCTACAAAAGACCGGGATCCCCGGACCAGAGGGCTCCATCGCGAAGCTGCATTGGAGCGAGACCAACCAGTCCCTGACCAAGCTGGCCCAGCGTATCTGCGGGCCGGCTGCGCAACTCGATGCTGACGGCGCGGTCTGGGACGGGTTCTGGACCTACCAGCAGCTGCGCAGCCGCGGTAACACCATCGAAGCCGGCACCTCAGAGATCCTGCGCAACATCATCGCCGAGCGGGTCGTCGGCTTGCCGCGTTCACGCTGACCGATCCGTCCGACCGCGAGACTCCTACTGCAAGACAGGGACCCTGATGGATTTTGCCCACTCCGACGAGCAGCTGATGCTGCGCTCGTCAGCCCGCGACTGGCTGGCCAGCAGCTACCCGCCGCAGACGGTCATCGCGATTGCAGACGACCTCGCCGGTCCGGGCAGCGATCCGGACGCGTGGTCGCAGCTCGATCGGCTCGGCTGGATCGAGGCGGCCGCCGCCGGGATGATCGAGACCGGACTGCTGCTCGAGCAGACCGCCTACGCCCTTCTCCCTGCACCGTTTTTCGCCACCGTTGGGCTCGCGGGTGCGCTGGGCGCTGATACCTCGACCCCCACGACCTTGGCATGGGCCGAACCGGGGGCCCCTTATGTGGGGGACGCTCCCGCGACCAGGGTCGATGACGGCGGCCGGGTGCACGGCCGCAAAGTACTGGTACCGGACCTCGGCTCGGTCAGCCATGTGGTGGTGACCACCGCGTCGGGGGCGCGCCTCGTGCGGGTCGCGGATGCCGCGGTGGTGGCCCGCTCCAGCATCGACCGGACCCGGCGGCTCGGCGACCTCGTGCTGGACGGGGTGGCGTCGACTCCGCTGCCGCCGATGGATCAACAGCTGGCTCACGCCCGCATGCTGGCCGCCTGCGCGAGCGAAGCCGTCGGGGTCGCCCAAAAAATGCTGGATCTGACCACAGCTCACGCCGGCATGCGTGAGCAGTTCGGTCGGGTGATCGGCACCTACCAGGCGGTCAGCCACCAGGTCGCGGACACCTACGTGGGGTTGGAGCTGGCCCGTTCACTGACCACCTGGGCATGCTGGGCAATCGACGCCGGCGATGAATCCGCCGTGACGGCGGCCGCCGCCGCGAAGGCGGACGCCACCATCGCGGCAGTCCGCGCCTGCGAGGTGGCGATCCAGGTGCACGGCGGGGTGGGTTTCACCTGGGACAGCGTGCTGCACCGCTACTACAAAAGGGCGCAGTGGCTGGAGATATTCGCGGGATCGGCGCCCGTCCACCGGGCGAGGGTTGCCCACCGGCTGCTGGACGCCTAGCAAGGTCCGACGACCCCTTCAACGAGAGGCAATCTGATGGACGTGCTCTATACCGCTGAGGCCAGCGCTGACGGTGGGCGGGAGGGGCGGGCGCACTCCTCCGACGGCATCATCGACCTGCCGTTGCAGCTCCCCAAGCAGATGGGCGGCCCCGGCGGGGCTGCGACGAACCCCGAACAACTATTCGCGGCCGGCTACGCGGCCTGTTTCCACTCCGCGCTGATGCTGGTGGCCCGGCAGGCCCATCAGGACGTGAGCGGCTCGAGCGTCACCGCGCGGGTGGGCATCGGCAAGGATGACACCAGCTTCGGCCTGCAGGTGACGCTGATCACCCACCTCCCGCAGGTGGCCGGTGCGGACGCGCACCGTCTCGTCGAGCAGGCCCACCAGGTCTGTCCGTACTCCAAGGCGACCCGCGGCAACATCGAGGTCAGCCTCGAGGTGGCCGGGTGACCCGAGCAGCCGTGGTTACGGGCGGCTCCTCCGGTATCGGGGCGGCCGTCGCGGCCCGGCTCGCCACCGCCGGCGCCCAGGTACTGATCGCCGACATCCGCCCGCCAGCCACCGGCCTTCCCTACCAACGAACTGATGTTCGCGATCCAAGCCAGGTGCAGGCCGCGTTCGACGCGGCCGAACAGCGCTTCGGCCGCGTCGATACCGCCGTGCTTTCCGCCGGTCTGGCAACGACCATCGGTCACACCCCTGAGACCATGGACTTCGAGGAATACCACCGGCTCGTCGACGTCAACGTGCATGGGGTGGTCCACGGGATTCGGTCGGCCACCGCGGCGCTGAAACGAGCCGGTGGGGGCGGGATTGTGGCGCTGGCCTCGCTGGCCGGCATTACCCCCGCCCTCGGCGACCCGTTCTACTCAATGACTAAGTTCGCAGTCGTCGGTCTGGTCCGCACCCTGGGCCCGCAACTCGCGGCAGACGGCATCGCGCTGAACGCGGTCTGCCCGGGCTTCGTTGACACCCCGATGGTCGACCCGCTGCGGGCCGGATTCGCCGCCCAGGACTTCCCGCTGATCTCGGTCCAGACGGTGGTAGACGTCATCCTCAACGCGGCCGGTGCCGAGGGCGGCCACGGCGAATGCTGGCTGATCCAACCCGGCCACCCGCCGGCCCCCTACCGGTTCCGCGGGGTGCCGGGCGCCAACCGGGACGGCGAGGTGCTGCGAGTTCCCGCCCCGGAACAGGTGCGGTGACGGGTTCGGCGGCGACCGGTGCCGACCCGGCAACGGTCGGATCCTGGCTGGCGGCGCGGACCGGCAACGAGGCCTGGCGCGAGTGTCGAATCGAACTCATCGCGGGCGGCAAGTCGAACCTGACCTACCTCGTGAGCGCCGCCGAGCACAGCGTCATCTTGCGGCGCCCTCCCACCGGGCACATCTTGCCGACCGCGCACGACATGCTGCGCGAAGCGCGGGTCATCGGTGCGCTCGGCCCGACGGGATTCCCGGTACCAGGAATCATCGCCGTCGAGCGCACCGGCCAGCTTTTGGGCCAGCCGTTTTACGTGATGCAGCGGGTAGCCGGGCACATCGTGCGGGACGCGTTCCCGGCCGGCTACGCGCAGAGCGCCGACGATCACGCGCAGGTCGCCAGCCGGCTGGTGTCCACCCTGGCGGATCTGCACCGAACCGACTACACCGCAGCCGGTTTGGCCGACTTCGGCCGCCCAGAGGGTTACCTTGATCGACAGGTACGCAGGTGGACCAAGCAGTCGGTCGCCTCGACTGACGTCCCTGTCCCGGGGCTCGCCGAACTCGGGGACGAACTGGTTGCCGCGCTGCCGAACCAACCTGAGGCGACCATCGTCCACGGTGATTTCCGGCTGGACAACTGCGTTCTCGATCCGTCGGATCCGGGGCGGATCGCGGCGGTCCTGGACTGGGAGATGTCCACGCTTGGTGACCCGCTGGCCGACCTCGGCGTGCTGCTCGTGTACTGGGCGCAGAGCGCCGATCAAGTTGCCGAGGCGCTCCAACACATCATTCCAAAGATCACCCAGCAGGCCGGGTTTCCGGACCGCGCGGGGGTCGCTGAGCTCTACGCGCAGGCGACCGGCCGCAACGTCGGCGCGTTGCCGTTCTACGTGGCGTTCGGCTATTTCAAGTTGGCCGTCGTCATCCAGGGAATCGTCGCCCGCCAACTGGCCGGCGCCATGGGCGGGCAGGATTTCGGGCCGATGGGGGATCTGGTTGGAGCCCTCGCCGACCGCGGGCGCAGCTGCCTCGCCGACCAGACGCTGGGCTGATTCTGGGGCCCCGCGGTGTTAGGCCAGGGCAAGCCCATCGCTCGCGTTTAGGAGGTCAGGTATGCCCGCCGTCACCGTCGAGGACATCACCCAGGTTCGGAAGGTCACCGCCGCCGCGGCAACCGCCCGCCAGCGGCCGGTCCGTGCGATCAGCGACGCCCCGCACGGCCTGGAGGGGGAAGGTTTTCCGGTGCGCCGCGCCTTCGCCGGCGTGGACCTGGCCGACCTCGACCCGTTCATCCATCTAGACCAGATCGGCGAGGTCGACTACAGCCCCGGCGAAC
>JAABUP010000294.1_pt1 | contig 112341 bp, 160 predicted proteins | sample 5559201 | NCBI WGS metagenome assembly JAABUP01 (sample SAMN10711887, study PRJNA513373) | rock metagenome | isolation source: Antarctica rocks | place: Antarctica
GAAGAGGGGACAGAAAGGACTACCTGGCCAGAGTAGGGAGTGATAACACCAATGTCACTTGGCTGGATAGCATGTGGACCAGTCAGTAGCTGTTGAACCGCATGAGCCACCAGCTTGGCCTCTGCATCGTTCTGGTAGGATGTGCCTGCTGTGCTGCCTGGACTCAGAGACGCCCTTTTTTCCGGCCCTGTGCAATCTATGAAGGCCACAGGACATTCCCACTTTGGCCATTGAAAACCTGTAACACAAGTAAGCCTTCTACCGTTACTGTTGTGCTGACTTCATCGTCAGCTGCCATCAAGGTGTTGCTTTTCCTTGGACTTGCAATGGTTAAGGCAAAGCTGAAAGACAGGCAACATTCAAAGCACAAAGTGCTGTGTTTATTTTGCACCATGCTTCCACTTCCGGGTCTGCCTCAAAACAATGAAGATTTGGAGTGAGCAAAGAAAGCTCCGCGCCATGACCACAACTCTTGAATATCAGCAGAATGCTGCTTTTACACAATTGAAGGAAACATGGGCCTGGCTCACATCAGCATCAGTTTCACTCACATGCCTTGTCATGTCCTGAATGATCCCGAATGCCTCAGTATGGTCGCTCTGGGGAGGGGGGGTTAGGCGTAGGGTAAGGGATAGCAGGCTGCCAGTCAGGCCTCTGGGTGACTGCCTGTCAATCAGAAGTACAGTGGGGCCAAGGAGGGTGCAGCAGTGCCAGTCGTACCTTTTGGTGGCTGCCTATCAGCAGGTGTGGGATGGGAAAGCAGGTGGCTGGCATAGAAGGCGGCAGAGGGCCAGGCAGCCAAGGCGGGGTGCATGCGGTACTGGGTCCTCAGCAGCTGCACCTCAATGCCTGATGCTTGCAGCCTCTCCATCATGCTCATGCCCAGACCTGCTTCTGCTGCCTGCAAATGCATATGACTGATGTGTGTACCAGGTCAGATCAGCGTTGCTTCCCTGCTGCCTGCAAGTCAATGCTGGGTACATGTCAGTGTGGGAATGCCCATGAGAAGTGTAATGTCTGGTCACAAAGGTTGCAGTGCCTGGTGGTTTGGTGCTGCTGCTCGGCAGCTGTACTGGTGGACGGAGAACAGGCTGAGCAGTCCTTGTAGAAACGCATTGCTGGAGTGTTCAAGACACCTCTGTGTTTACCCGAGTGGTGTGAATCTGATGACCAGGTCCCAAAGTTGAGCTTGTCAGCAAAGCTCAGGAAACCGTCGGGGTTAGGACTTTTTGTCATCTCAAGATACCTCTGTGTTTGGAGGCTTTGTGCAGATAGCTTAGTTGCAGAATGAACATGGAGGGCAGGCACACATGCATGAAAGAAAATTGAAGGTAGAACGTGAAGTACATGATGATGTGACTACAGCAGCCAAGCATTTTGTGCTTACAATTCACACAGTCTGTCCATGATGCTGATGCCCAAACCTGCTTCTGCTGACTGCACGTGCAAATGACTGATGTGTATACCAGGTCAAATCACCATTGGTGGCCTGCTGCCTGTGCACTACATTTGGTTGCTACGCAGCTTGGGCAGCACACAACCAGTGCTAGCTCCAAAGCAGCAGACCTGCTGATCATGTGCCACAGCATGTACATACCAATGCGCTGAGCACAGCATTGCTTCTTGGTATTGTTTTGTCTGAAAGCCATGGCTTGCTTTATAATAATAATAAAAGTAATAACAATAATAATATTAGTAATAATAATAATAATAATAATAATAATAATAATAATAATAATAATAATAATAATAATGAATTTGCTTTCCAGCTCATGATGAGCTAGGTACGTGCGACACAAGTCTTGTCTTTCCAAAGCAGTCTGTCTTGCTTCCTGTGAAACACATTGACTGTAAGCAGGGGAAGCTTACCCGGGTTGAGATGACCGTTGGGGGGAGCTGGCAGGGGTCCCCCACCAATACAGCTGCCTCACAGTTGCACAGCAGTGGAATGAGAGAGGCTGGCTCCGTCGCCTGCATGACCATCTCACTTGCGACTCATTTGTAACTCACTTGTAACATACTCTATGGTCATTCCATTAGCATCAGTCTAATAGAGCTCATGTTGATGAAAAGCTAATGTTCACTGCAGCATATAAAACAATTTGTAAACTGTGCAACTCATGCAATTGGGTGTCATGTGACATATTGATGGCGTGCATGCAGCCGATTGCTTGCATGCATTCTTGCCTGCCTGTGACAACAGTGTAAGTCCTCAGCCATGTACAGCAGTGATGCGCAGACACACTCACAGACATCAAGAACTGCAGCTGCCAACAGAGCTGTGGCCTAGAGCACTTGCCTCAATTCGACAAGATGATCAATCGCATTCAAGCCATTACACCGTCAACAAATTCATAGCGCAAGTTCACCAAACAAGACATGACACAACAGCATTTGAGACGTGTCAGCTACCTGACTAGCTTCATCTAGAGCACACAGTTTGAAGGGCCTGCCAGCAAGGCGGGAATCTCCTGCCCCCACACAGGTTGCAGCAATGACTTGTGCCGCACCCAGGATCTCATCTGCAGAGTCAACTCAACATGACACAAGGTACCAATCAATCCAGTCAGCCAGCCAGCCAGCCATACTGGACACATGCTATCATGCACAAACCAATAAGCTTCATCAGGGGTGTTGGTGTTGGGCTAGCAGCTGCCAAGCTCCAACATATTCAGTTGCTGCACTGCCTCAAGATGTCCCAATCGCAAGTCCTGTACTCTCATCTTATCTTGTCTATCAGCAGCGTCAGCGAGTCTCAGATTTTGCAGTCTACCAAGGCACCCCTCAAAAGGGCCTGTACATACCCCTCAAAGGGTCTCTATATAACCCCCCAACAGGGCCTCTATACACCTCTCAAAAGGCCTCTATATACCCCTCAAAAGGGCCTCTGCAAACCCCTCAAGAGGGCCTCTACATCCCCCTCAAAAGGGCCTCTAAATACCCCTTGAACTGGCCTGTATATACCCCTTGAGACGGCCTGTACATACCCCTCAAAAGCGCTTCTAAATTGTCATCAAAAGGGCCTCTGCATACCTGTAGCTTGGTCTTCAAGGCTGGTGATGCGCTGTCTCAGAGCCATGCCCTCCTTGCCCTTCACCTTGTACGCCCTCTGCTGCAGAAGGGCAGCTGCCCTGCCTGCCGGATGGCCTGCTATCAGGGCTTCCAGAGTAGCCCCTTGCACCGCTGGTGATACCTAGAAGTCAGCAATGATTGCGTGACGCCAACTTGCATGATAAACAAGAAGAGTGGATTGAATGCAGGTAGAAGGGCAGGTACCCTTCCAGAAGAGATGCAAATAGATTTCCCTGAGCAACCCCTTATTGTGCTGGTGGTCCCTGTGCACACATGTCTCCATCCAAAAGCATCAGGCGACCTCCAGGCCTGTTTCAGTAAACCCCCATGCTGAGCATGTATGAATACAAACCTTTACATCAAAGCCCATGATGAGCATCTTTCTTTCTGCAATCTGTAGACATCAGGATGAGCAGATGCAATCATGGCAGCTTCTGCCATGTTAACAAGGCGTCTATCTTGGCTATTTGAAGTCTTGCCTGCAGAGTTTGCAGTTATGCGATAAGCATAGCCACAGCAGGCTGCGCACATTTGCACCTGAGATATGCAAGAGAAAGGAAGATGTTGGAGCTGAAGGTACGAGTCACATACCTTGGCAGGTTGGCCCATGCGCACAACATTCACTCCTTGCTTCAGCAATCCAGCAACCAGCCCATCAACAGCCACGTTGCTGGCAGCAGAGGCTATAATCTGTCCCCCCTCTCCCTTAGGCAGAAGCAGAGTGGCTAAGCGCAAGAAGTGAAGGAGGGTGGAGGTTTTGCCGGTGCCTGGGGGGCCCTGCCAGAGGGTCAGGGTCTGGGTCAGGGCTGCCTTGATTGCTGCTGCTTGGCTAGAGTTGACTCCGCCTGATGAGCACACAAATTATGCTCAATCTTTGCCCTCTCTTACATATGTCACATGTGAGTGTGTGCACTCTGCTATGATTGTGCTTGTTGTGTGGCTTGATGTCAGTGCACCCTCTGTCAGCAGGCAATCACTGCAGTCCTGTCAGGGTTCTGGCAATTTGCCCTAGATTGTCAAAGCATGCTAAATAGTCTCCAAGCTGTTTGGTGCATGTGTTCTGTGGCTCCTGTGCATTTGTCTAGTATATCACAGTGATTTTCTCTTTCCTACACTTGACAGCTCTGAAGGTTGCCGCGGTCAGACCATCTAGGATGCGTATCTGGGTGTGACACTCCCATGCATGACAACAGCATCAGCGTTCTTTGACTACATGTGGATCAAAAGCTTTGTAAACATGTTGATTCAAGTACTTGCCTGGTGCGTTGGTGATTTCTTTCAAGGCCACCAGGGCAGCTTTAAGTCTCTCCTGCCCAGTCTTGCCCCCAAGCCAGCCTGGGGGCTGCTGTGCAGCTGCCTTCAGGGGCAGCCCAGGTCCAGCCCCAAGCAGCAGGCGTTGGAAGGCCTGACTCACCTCTGAAGCTGCTGCCGAGTATCTGAAACTCAGCATGTGACAATCTGATTGGCAACTAAGCCGACAGCAGGCAAGCAGAGCAGGTTGGCTTCATAAAAGCAATAAATGCCATGAGTATTGAAGCTGCAGCACAAGTCATGCAATGCATCAGGGAGGAAGCATGCTGAGAAGCTAAGCATGCATCTGTTTGTCATCATCGTTCGATCAATCAACCACCCGATCAATCAATCAATCAATCAGTCGCTGAGCAAGCAGTTGCTGAGCATTGTACCATGTGATGGCCAGGCAGCAGTGATTTCCCTCACCTCATCAACAGCCACCCCTTGCAGGTCCCTAGAAGCATAACACTTCTCATACGCATACAGGAACTTCTTGTAGTTGCTCAGCAGCTGGTTGCCTATGGAGGTGGCCTTGTGGTTGCTGGTGAAGTTGCGCATGTTGGGGAACACGTGACCCGCAAAGTTGATGTTGCCGCACCACCGATTGGACTCATCGTACCGCTCATTGAGGACCAGCCCGCCTCGCTTGACCACCTCACGGTAGAGACCAAATATGTCCAGAGGTGTGTTGTTGCTGCAGGCACCAGGTCAGGGTCAGAAAGAAAAGAAAGAAAAGAGAAGACTACGGTTTTCGGCTTCGTCAATTTAATGAGAAGCCAAGTGTTATACCGGGCTGCCCAGGCAGGTCAGGGTCAGTCAGCATCAGCAAATTTGCATGCCATTTGCTGCGTGAGGTGGTGCTGATGTTGCAGCTTTGCCACTAAGCTTGCTGATGACAGCACAAGGCGTGCATTGCAGAGCTGACATGCTTCAGCACACTTTGCTGCATTGTGTGAAGGGCAGCAACCCACATGTCGGCATGCTGAGCAATTGTTTCTTGTGTGAAGGAGAAGTTTTCAGAAAGAAGTCGGCTGAAGAAACTGCAACTCTCAGAAATACCAGCAGCAGAATAGTCTATACAGTCCTTACTGTTGCAGAGCTGTGTCGCACTGTATATTGTGCTGTATTTGACAAGACAAGAATCTGGTACTGGCTTACCAAGTGATGCGGTGCTCAGCAACTGCTTTAGCAAGAGAGGGTTCCTGGTGCTGCCTGAGGAACTCACACAGATCTGCCTCAAACTCCTCTTCAGTGCAGTCTTGCAGGGCAGGCCGGTCATGAGCTGCCAGGTGTCGCCTTTGGAACTCTTCTTCCAACAAGGTATTGACTTGCTCATTCCCCAAAGGTTGTGGTTCCTCATACTCATTGTACCTGAACACAGAGCATATAGGGGCATGCTGACATTGGCAATCAAATCACAACATGTGTATGATTATGCTGTGGTGATTCCTGGCCGGTCAGATGTGAATGGAGAATACTGACATGGCTTGCTGACATGCAATCAATGACTTGGGTAAGTGTGCAGTTCAGCAGGTTGTACACACATGCCACTCTCTGTGCATACCATGCACAGTCATGCTTGGACATATGCTGTGGCACATGCTGTGCTGAAATTCAAATGCATCAGGTCCATTTGTTTGGTTGATGTTGAGACAGCAAAGCATGTCTTGTTTGCTCAAAGAAGAGTTGATGCTCACGTCTTGACATCATCATCATATGCTGCATAGGGCTGAGGCGCAGCACCCCCCTGCCAGTCCCTCTGATACCCATTGTTACCAACTTCGCCATCACTGTCACCATCCTGTTCATCAGAAACTGACTCCTCCTGATAGGATGGCTTGGCACGTACACGTTTTGGGCGCGATCGACCAGAGCGTGCTTGTGAGGTCCCTGCTGATTTGACAGGACTTTCTACGCTGTCCAGTCCATTGCTGATCCTTTCCAATTCAGGTCTGAAGGTGGCCAGAAGCTCAGCAAAGTTTCCCCTGTGGTACTTCACGCTAGTCCTGCAGCAAAAGATGACGCACATGAGGGAATTGGCCTGGTGAAGCCTCAGTAGTCCAGCTGTATTCATTGCTTTGGATGTCCTGAGTCAGAGTGGGAGCAGCAAAGGTTTACCAGCCATCATCGGCTTTTCTGCCAGGATTCTGCTTCCGTTTCACGTGTACAGAAAAGGCAGAAGGACTTTTGAATTGTGTGCCCTCAAAGATGATCTCGCCTGCAGCTCCGAGATCTGCGCCATGGCATCGAAAGTCTTTTAGTACGCCGTTCATCCTTTTCTTTGCTCATTTGCTGGGAGCAAAATATGCCAAGTAAATTGCATGTATACGGCAAAGCTGTATGGCATGAGTCGCTGGTGTGCTTTATGCCTTGCTGAGGCATTGTGGAGGGGAGACTGAACAGACGGAATACATCGCTCCAAACACGCTTAGATGGCGGTGGTAAGATTGGCCAAGATGTAACGACATGCCGGATACGAGTTTCTGCAAAAGTGGTGGAACAAAGTTCGATGCATGGCAGATATTTACGGCATCTTGCCTGCATAGTAGTCAATACCGCCAACAGCGCAACTCAGCCGATTGTCACCAGGATGCAAGATGCCCTGAGCGATCAAAGGCTGCAATGTGAACGCCCTCCGATCCATTTGCATGGGTGTAACGGGTCCGAATTTCGGTAGCTGTTGGTACTATGCAAGACATGGCATCTGACTGGACCTTTGCCACGTTCATCTTCTTCTTGGGCGTGCATGAGCCATACATTCGCCACATTGACTTCCTGCCTAACTGCTGCACAAAGCATTAATACGGTAGCATGGTAGCACTAGTCATGTTCAATGGCTTTTGGCAATGTCATTCAGACTCTTTCTTGAACGGTGATCAAGCTTTGCGCATTGTTGATCGCTACATATATTGTTTTGCATAAATCAGGTTGTCTCAAAGCAGCAATATGATCAATCGAGAAGCTTGCAGCTGCAGGCAAGCGGGCTCATGTATGTGAATTAGGAAGAGTGCCACTGCAATTACATTGGCAGAAGTTGCTGCTGAAATATGTCAGGCTCAGTGAGCTACCCTCTGACAGGATGGTCAAGAAGGGTTTTACTTATGCCTCATGTGTGACAACTCTTCGGTGTTCCTTTGGCTGAGCTAACATGGATTTGACGGTGTGCTAGCAGAGGGGACTGTCTCATTAGCCAATGCTGAGCAGCATCTAAGGGACAAGTGGTACCACGGCATTTGCCAATCTTCATGACCTTTGTAGCTGAAGATTGACAAATGCCGGGGTACCTCTTATCCATGAAAAAGCTGATCAGCTTTTGCATGGACAACATGTTGTTTTACACTACTGTCATGGCCTCTTTACCTTCGTGACATAAGACTCAGTGCTTCACGCTTTTCAGTCATCAAGTTCAGGTTAGGTGATCACTCACTGAGGGTGGAGATTGACAGATGACTGAGACCCAAACCTCCTGGAGAACATTGTGTTTGTTATCACATGTGCTATGCTCGCGTTAGAGAATGAGCAACATTTCCTTTCTAACTGCCCTTTTTATAGCATCATTAGAGGTCAGCACTTTTTCGCTATTTGGCCCACAGTACCCCAACAACAGGACCTTGGGCTGTTCTTCGAACAGAACTCCCACCAGCTTGGTTTTGTTGCGCACCACATACACCTGTGCTTTCAAGCTAGGATGTCTGATGCATCATATGAGTCACAACTGGCTCCAAGCTCCAATCCGTAAGGGATTAATTGAACATGAAATGACTTACAGTCACCACTGAGATCATGAGCATCATGCCTGCACCCATGGTGTTCACAGTCACACTATTAAGTGAAGCTTCAGATTCACATTGTGTCACAGCTTGACTGCTGTGTTGACTGCCTCCATCTGCGTGACTTTTGCCGGCACGCTGTGAAGCCGAGCAAGCTAACAAAATGGTCTTCGCCCGCATCCGCCAGGTCTGTGTGCATTGCGGCCTCTCAGCTGTCAACAAAATGCTGGTGCACCATCTTGTTCTGATGCTGTGCATGGGCCTTTGCAGCTGGTGGACCGCCTGTCTGTCAAAGCCATATTTAATCGTCTTGATAAACGAAAGCTACAGAACGAGCTGGACACGCACAGATTGTATCTTGTCACTTCTCATTTTGACAGGCTGAAAGCAGGTGGGCGTCACGTTGAGGTATGATCCTAAAGCAGCCTGCGAACCATCATCGACTTCTTCTTGGACTACAGGGCGTCTTTTCGGCGACAGCTACGTGCAGGGTCTTGCAGCTGAAGCCCAGAAGCTTGGACACGAGGTGACGCTCATGCACGCTTGCAATATCTGTGCAATATCTGGAACACTGTGGTGCCTACCAAACATGGTCTTTGATGCAGGGCATGCAATCTGCTATTGCTGAGGCACTTCAGAAACAGTTCACGCACATTAGCGCAGCCATGCATGACTATCTGAGACAGGCAAACGATCCCATGCCTGCAGCCGCGCAGGCAGCAGTGGTAAGAGTGTTTAACTCGGTCAGGTCAATCCTGTGAAGTTTTGAGTTTTGTGACGTTTTGCAGCACATGAGGAGTCCATTCACATAGTGAATTGAGCAGACAGGCGCTGATGCTCTACATGCATTCAGGCTGAATTGAGGCAGAAGCAGCTCACAGATGCTCTGTCAGCACCAAAGTCAAGACGCCCAAGGGGACTGGCAGCCGCTGTGGGCGCTTCAGGATCCCGCCCGGACTCCACCCCCCTTGCCAGTGCGTCGCAATCAACCCCCCACCCAGCATCCTCATCTTCTACTGTGGGTTCCTCTGCAGCCACACAAGCTTCTGAACCACCTGTCACCATCACTGGCAATCAGGATCAGTCAGAAGCAGCCGCCGCTCCTCACGGCAATAACAGCAGCAGCCGCATGAGCGGCAGCTCTAGCACTAGCAGCAACAGCAGCAGCAGCAGCAGCAGCAATGTCAATACATCTGATAAATGGTCTACTGAAAGCAGCAGCAGCAGTCATGTCTCAGGCAGGGCATCTGGCTCAGGCAGCAGGAAAAGTGTTACCATGGCAGAACTTGGAGCTGTCATGCTTGACCAGCTGGGGTACAGCCTTGAAGTCAGAACCTCAGGTCACGACTCTTTTCTTCATGACAGCCCCACTGGCAACCTTCACTGAAGCATGGCCAATTGCATGGCATGGGACATCTGCAGTGCTTTCAAAGACAACAACCGAAGACACGCGCAATGCAGGGCTGATTAACAGTGTGGGAGAGACAGCAACCGACTGTGACTGCCTTGATAAAAAGAACTAGCAAAGGTTTCTGCACTCCTAGGACTGGTAGTAACTGATTGGTCTTCAACAATCACCAGGTGCTGGGTTTATGTGTTGTCAGCGCACACCCCTTGGGTGCAATTTAGTGTCTCATGTGAGTGCATGTTGGCTCACAGGACTAGGGTTTAGGCACACCTAGTAGGTACCTAGCAAGAACAATCAGCTGGAATGCCTTTAAATTATTGTTATATTAGTGTTTGTTGCCTTGCAGGCATCTCACATCCAGATGCAGGCGATGGGCTGTGGTTGCGGGGAACAGCCCCTGTGGGGGCAGTGGTCGGCTTGTACCCAGGCCTTGTTTATGAGCCCATGCATTACAGGTGACTCCTGCTTTCATGGGAAGACTTGGCCTTTCACACCAATGCTGTGTTTCACCCAGTTCTGACAGCGTGATGAGTTCTGACAGTATATATTGTAGGTCAGCTTCTTTGTCATATGTGTCTATACCTTCCAGGGAGGTTCCAGATGATGCCAAGCTTCACAAGACCTTACATTGTCATATTGTTTCTGAGAGTCTGCATTGTTGCATGCTGGCATGATCTGGCAAAACTGTTGCTGTGCTGCAATGAAGGCTTTTGGCCACACTGAAAGGAACCCAGCCTTGCAGTGCTGCCTGCTGGTGCAGTGTCACTCCTTGTTAGCCATACATACTGACACAGACGCTTGTTGCTGTGCTTCAAGGAAGATCCCTGGTTACCCAAAGATAGACACGCACAATGACTACTTCCTAGCCCGTTTTGATGGGGCCCTGATAGACGGCCAGTCCTGGGGGCAGGGTCGCCCCACCCTAGGCCCCACCAGTCAGCATGTGGACTCACAATACTGCAACACCCATCATGCCATGTTGGCAAAGCTGCACCAGAAAGAGGTGTTGATCACGATGTTCTGTGGCTGTTTTCTTGATAAGCAAGTCTTGATCAAATTGGTTACTGAAGACACACTGATCTACAGAGCTTGATACAGTAACATCATTAGGACAATGCACAAACTCAAGTTTTGTGGTGCTCTGAAGAAGCAGCAGCAGCAGCAGAAAGCACCTGGATATATTACATGTAAAACGGCTGTATCATAGGAGTTTTGTGACTGATTAGAAGTTGCATGCTTGCTGCCTACCAGTGCTAGGGTGCATGATCCATGGAGAGTCAGCAGCCCAGGTCCAATCACAAACACTAGAAAGAGAGTGTCAAGTATGGCCATCATTGATGCTCAAACAGCTGCATATGCCGTGTGTGGTCTGACGTGACTGGGGTAGTAATCAGCCAGACAGTTTGTGTTCAACAATGAGATATTGCGACTAGGTGCATGCAGCCAATTACATAATGGTTTTCTCATCATCAAGCTGCCAGAGTCACAAATGCCATGCAGCCTGTGCCGTGGTGTAAGCATCGCCCTGATGAGTAACATCATGTGTTTGCAGATGAGGCATCCCATGGCATTGGCACATTACGCAAACCATCCGGCAGCCGGCACGCAGCCCAATGTCATGGTGGCTGCCTTCACCTACAACCCACGGCAAGGTACTTTGTGCTTGATCTGCATAAAAGCTTGACTGTCCAGCCATTTGGCTTCTTGGCATTGCTTACTGTCCAACTCTGTAGCCTTTGTTCTCTGTTACTGAAGCCCAGTGTCACTATTTCCATTTGTGTTGCTGTCTCCTGCAGTTTGAATACAGCTTTGCTCACTACTTGGTCAGCAAGCTGGTCACTGGCCCTGTGCACCAATGTAAGACGGCTGACGACAGAATCATTTCTGTGACAGATAGGCATTTGTCCTATGCAGCACCATGAAATGGCTGAAGTCTGGATCATCTTTCATGTGACTGGCCACCAGTCTTTGTCACAGGAGCCAAAAAACTGAATACTACATATTGTATGAGCATGTCAAGGTCAATGCACTCTTTCCTTGGGTGTAGGTGAGGATGCATGGCTGGCAGCGTACATGCCAAATGTTATGTACCATGATGCTGGAGGGCAACAAGCCACACAACATGTGATGCAAGACCAGCAGATTAAAGGGCTGGTCTTTGTAGCCACTCGTCAGATACAGGGTGAAGAAGTTTTACTGAACTACAGGCTCAACCCTCAAGTACACAAGCCATCTTGGTATGCACCAGTTGATGAGGAAGAAGACAAAAGACGCTGGTACTGAGTTGGACTTTGAAACACACTTGACCTGACCACTGTAACGATTTGGACACGTCTGAGATTGATGCTTGCCCACACAAAATGTCTTAGAAGCGACAGGCAAAGTGAGCCACAGCCTGGCACTACGCACTTGCAGCACCCATGTACCCAGTTAGCTGCTGGCGCACACTTCTTCCCTCAATGCATTGTTGTTATACTCCAAGAAGTCAATCATGTTTGCATTGATTCGCATCAATGCATCCTTGTGGACATGCATCTGAGACCCAATCTAGCATCGTAAAGTAGGGTCACATGTGAGGTACAGTATCGTCACCATCTGGTCCTCCTCCTCCATCTGGATGTCAGACGTGAGCACTCAAGTCACTTAAAGCTTCACCTGTAATACATGTGTGCGCGCATTGTGCAAGCATTGGGACAGATAAGCAAACATTACAGGCCAAGTCACTTGTAGTGCAGGCAAAGCCAATTGTTTTTAATGTGATTTCACTACTGCATTACAGAAGATTCTAAGAACACAATCTAGGCCAAGGGCAAAATGAATCCGGTTTGCTTTCAAGTGCAAGATCCACCATTGCGTGCAAATACACTTATCATCGCATGCTATTGACACAATCTTGCTGACACAGATTTGTCAGCATTCTCACAGTCTAGCACGAGCTTGCCATACACAATTGTATCGAACTTGGACTCTTGACTAAATGACCCTTAGCTTGAGATTTGTCAGGCAGGAGACCTTTTGAGCAGGCTGCCAAGGCCAGCATGCTGGAAAATAACAGAAAGGTTTCTAAAAATAGGGCCAAGCTCAGGCTTCACAAACCCGTATACTAGCTTGCTTATTGACATTGTTCCTGACATTGTGATAATTTCTCCGCAAAATGTTATGTGGCACAAAACAAGCAAAGGCCACATTGCAAATGCACGCTCTATCAAGCCAAAACACCGAATCCAACCTTTCACCCCTTACTGATGGTAAGCCATTCACATGCCTGCGCTTATCTAACCCATTTCAAACACAATTGTCTTCAGAGCATGTTGAAACACAGCTGCATGGTATCAGAAGATAGCAGGAATTGTCAATCAAACCAAATACACTTTCTATCATAGCTGTGTACTGAGAGAGTGCCTGAACAGACACCACAACACCTGGACTTACAGCTGGTAACCACCACCACGTCAAGGCAACAAATAAAATCACACTTCATCACACACTCTGGATGCATTGTGCTTCTTGGCATGCCGATTGAAGTGCTACTGCTGTGAGTGCTGTCTCTACATATGCACCAGCTGAGGTGCTTTAGCTGACACTAGCACAGTGTTTTGCAAGATAATATTCTTGAACATAACGCTGTCTTGTGATGAGTACCTCCATACTTACTTCCTTGCTGGAAGCAAGCCCCGATGCCTTTCTAGGTGCTGCTGTTCAGTGTCCAAATCACCTTCTTGGTGGACTTTGCATACATAAACAGCATGTGTACCCACAAATTCCATATTCCAGAAGAATAAAAGCAGCTTGCAGCTACACATGCTGTAGCTGATGAATGCTGTATTGAAAAGACTTTCTACACTCACAAGATATAACGTAAGCTTTAGGATGCACACCACAACTCAGCCAAATGCGATACAAATGCTGAAATTAGGTCTGTTCCATGATTCTGTGTACAGTAGGCTGGACGGTAGTCCAGCTGGTTGCTAGGTATGATTACATATTGAAGAAGACCGCGGCTAAACCTGCAAAAATAAAGACGGATCAAAACAAACTTGGAAAGTTGCAAGCAATCTTGTTGTGTGGAAAAGGACCTCATGGAGTCAGTGTCCATGGACAAAGGAGCATCCTACTGGCTGCATGTGGAGAGGCGGCCATTGGATGTGCAAGTCATCTGCAACAGCCACGCCACCACGCTCCAGTGCTGTTTCTTGAGTGCCTGTTCATGCGTATCAGAGTACATGCTGTTGCTGCTGTTAGTCCACCTGTTTCGCAGCTTGCAAGTCCACAGCGTCGATGACTTGATGAGCAGTTGAACAATTCTTCACTTGTTGTCAAGGGCAAATCCGTGATTTCTTTACAATGCTGGTCAATTTCAAGCAGATATAATCAGTGAAATTGTGTCCAGCAAAGGTGAAGTGTAACTACAGATCCCTCACACTGTTTGCAGTGTCACTTGGTTCTCATGAGTTGCCATTTGTACTTGGCCGTGTTGCTGGGGGGCAGCATGATGCCAGGGCTAAAAGGGTGTGCATAAATCATGGCAGCATGCTGATGTCCCAGTACTGGTGCGTTCAAGTCAAGAAAGTGCTGAGCTGTCATGAAGTCATGCTTGCTGTGCTGTAGCAGCTAACAATGAGAGAAAGTCAGCTCTATGATACGGTCAAAATCCTTACTAGTACTAGTATTGTATAATCCTCTGAAGCTGGAAAAGTTGTGGAAACCTGGTGCATGTGACAAAGTGACTATGCTAGCAGGTTGCATATATTGCAGTATATGCATTGTGTCTGTCCAGATCTATCTGATAGGAATGTCACAAGAATTGGTTGCATGTAAACATATGTGCATCTGCACACACCGACGCACGCACGCCTAAATCACAGATGCTACATACAGAGCGACCTCTCACACGTTGAAACCGGATGCGCTCGACTGCAGCAGTGCTTGCAAGGCTGATACTTGAACTCAGCAAACCGGGTATTGCTCGAGTCCGATCGGCATGCTGCACGCTGATGATCAATGGCAGCCCCGCGACAAGAAGTTGTCAGTCTCCCGTTACCTCCGACTCTGCGACAATCCCTTGTAGCTGCTGGCTTTCGGACAACTGCCGATCTGCACGGTATTGGTCCGGTTGACCTATCTGCAGGTAGGAGTGTTCGTGAAGCAGATAAACGGCTTGTCGTCACATAGCACTTGAGTAGGCGCTTTGCTTGCAGAGCTGAGCATTAGTCCTGATGAAGCTCTGCTGATCTTGAAAGTTGCCAACATCCATAACGATGCTGGTCTTTATGGTGAGTCAAAGAATGCTGCCAGTAAGGCAAGTCCTCACTGGCACTGCACATGCTAAGGCTCCTAGCTGACTTGCTGACTGCAGGTGCAAGATCTGCACAGCATCTGTATGAAAAGGAGCTAGCTGCCCGAAAGATCATCACTTTCTGTGGAGATCTTGATGGCATGCTGGGTGGAGGAGTTGCCACTGGCCAGATCACTGAATTCTGTGAGTTGTGACAAAAGCTTGGCAGCAGACATTTTGGACAGCTGCTTAGTGACGTATGTAGCAAGTAAAATTGTATAACAAGCAACCAAATGCTGGGTTGCTGATTGGCACAGGTGGAGTCCCAGCAGTAGGCAAAACGCAATTGGGGTAAGCTGCTGGCATATAGTCACTCTCCTGATTTGTGACCTGTTTGAGATCTACAGCTCATTTTTTGGCAACTTGATTTTTTATGCCTGCAGGATACAGCTAGCAATAGATGTGCAGATTCCTGCTGCGTTTGGAGGTCTGGGTGCGTCGGCTGTCTATATAGGTGATGCTTCCGCCTCTCAGCAACAAGATGCAAACTTCAGCTCATGACTGCATCAGCACCGCTCAAACGTGATGATTACTTGAGATTGCAAGAGACCTGTTTGCTTCTGCCAAATCTTTTTGATGTACTGTGCTCCTGCCAAATGCCTATAATGTGCTGTGCTCCTGTCAAATGCCTTTGATGTAGTGTGCAGACACAGAGGGCAGCTTTATGGTGGAGCGGGTTGTTGAGATTGCTGATGCCTGCATCCGCCATCTCAAGAAGCTTGCTATCAACAATGGCACAGCTGCTCAAAAGGAGGCGGTAAGCACCCTCAGCAACTTGGCTTAGCACAGCATACACGTCTCCACTTGCATACTGCTATATGCACAAGCTTGCTGTATGCAAAGAAAGTGTGCATCACGCTTCTGTGCAACATGTCTTGACACGCCACTTTCAGATTCCGATCAGATGGTAGTCAAGACAGCATTGCATGTATCACGCTGCAATTGTGATGCTCTTCACCATGTATCCATTTGCGCCTTGTGTCTCATTTGTGATTTGCAACACCAATGGTAATAATAACAATTTACAGGCGTTCCAGCTGATCGTGTTTGCCAGGTACCCACTACGTGTGCCTAAACCCTGGTCCTGTGAGCCAACACTGCAGTACAACATCTCAAGCTCATGTGCAACCATCAAGTGGTGGATTTGCACCATTGCATGCATTTTGCCAGCATGCAAGTCATCTCATGGCTGTGCAGGCTAGCAAGGTGTCCAGAGATGGCATGCTGGCGAACATCCATTTCTTCAGAGTCAGAGACTACACTGAACAGGCAAGCACGACGCTTCATACTACACTGTGCTACATGCTGGTACATGACATGCTACCTGCACTATTTTGTACTTAGTCGTGATAGGCCTATTGTACATGGTATACCTCAATGGTTGCCAGCATAAGTTACATTCCTGCCAAGGATAAGGCCCTACCCCGTGAGGGGGGCATTGGCTCTTGTGCATGCTACCTGCACCAGTCATGGGACAGATGCCGGCATGCTGTTGCTGTTCATTGCTGCTTGCAAACTTAAGCATTTTCAGCAGGATGCATGGCTCACAGTGCAACGTGCGCTGCAGTTGGCGGTGACACAGATGCTACCAAGCTTCATTGCTAAGCATCCAGAGGTGAGTTTGGGTAATATAGCTTTGCAGATACACGAGATGGGGTTCCGTACAACAGCCTTATAGCTTGCCGAGTCTCAACTCCAGCAGCAGAACACTGTCAAATGTCTCAAACCAGTAGTCTGCAGCCTTGTATCCAAGAAGGTTTTGTGACATCTGGCTGCGTGTTACGATATCACCACTGATTACCGTCTTCTGCTCACTGTTACCTGTCTGGTGACCTGTGTATCAAAAAGCAGCCATTTGCCCAGGTGAAGCTGATTGTAATAGATAGTATAGCATTCCATTTTCGGCAAGACTTTCAAGACATGGCTCAGCGCACCAGAGTCCTGGCAGAGATGGCTCAGAAGCTGATGCACCTGGCAGAAGAGAAAGACCTTGCTGTGAGCTTTTGCATGCACTTGTCTCTGTTCCTCCATCTGTATGCCAAATTTAGGTACTCTGTTACAACGCCTGTATGCCAAATCTAGGTTGCATGTACAGAGAATGCATGTGTCTCTTGTCACTGTGTTCTGCGAAAGCCGAGCTAGCTTTATGAGGCATGTCAGCTTGATGCAGTCTGTCTTATACCTGCAAATATTGTCACCATTAGCATGTTGGGTTATATGCAGCAAGCATCTGCCATGTTCTGTCAGATAGCTTTGCTCAGGGTCCCTACCATTCAGGCCCATTTCAGGACTTGGAGCATCTGAAGCATCAGCACAAAGTACTGCTGCAGACCATGGCATGTTGTGCCATATTGATCAAACAGTTGTGTGGAGCTTGGGGTCCGTACCCATGTGCAACTTTATTTCATGTGCCAGCTTGGGCCCTTATCATTTAGCCACACATAGTTGCTCACATGTACATGACACACGTTGGCCTTGAGTGCATGCAGCTTTGGCAATGTCTGACTCTGTGTAATGCAGGCTCTGCATACTACTGCAACTTTGGGTCTGTATTCAGGGGAACATGCTTAGTGCCCTTATTATTGGGAACATGCTTAGTGCCCTTATTATTGCTGCAGGTGGTGTTGATGAATCAGGTGACAACCAAAGTCCTGGACAACAACAGAGGCAGCAAGCTTGTTCCTGCTCTGGGTGAGCATGCATTTTTGTATGTCATCATTACAGCACCAAAGTTGGTGCTTGTCATGCATGTGATAGCACACAAATCAACTGATTGGCTGCAGCCTTTGTCAGTGTTAGTTGCTGTGCAGGCGACAGCTGGGCCCATGCAGCCACAAGCAGAATCATCCTTTACTGGCAAGAGCAGACCAGACATGCATTCTTATACAAATCACCTTGGCTGCCAGCAAAGACTGCAGAGTACCATGTCACTGCTGATGGCATTAGAGGTCGACGTCCACAAAAAAGACCAAGAGCTTGAGGCAACTTGCTGCGTCAGAAATGGGCACATGCAGCTGAGGTGCATGCATGCTGCCTAGCAAGCACTGTTGTCAATGTGGAGTAAATTACTGCTCCAGGACTACACCCGATATGATTCGTACATATCATGTACGAGGGCCATCAATGGCACATGTGACAAGCGAGTTGCTGCTGGCTGCATCAACATTCCAAAAATTGTGTGCATCATCCTGCATGCCTTATGCGCAAATGTGGTACTGCCTTGCTTGGTCAATTAGCGGCACTACAAGAGCAATTATGCCCAAATATAGATGTAAGTGCTCATGTCAGACAACCTGCTCAACGCCTTGCTATGAGGAAAGCACATACAGCATGCTTGCACAGCAAAGAATCTATACGTGTAAGAAGGCACAAGCCTAGAATGGCATCAGTATGCTAGTGGCTTTCAGGCCTACTGCGTTTCATGCTGAGCTGAAAGAAAAGCTGCGGGGCCGTGCCTGAAAAGTCATGAAATCCTGAGCAAAAGCAATCAGTGCTAAATGCATGTGGCTGAAGGCAAGTGAATGCAAGATCTCCAAATGGAAGCTTGTTGGCTGCCTGTGGCGCAGCTGTGTTTTGTTTTTGGCCTGCTTATTGCTGAATGTGATGCAGCAGATGTGGAGGGGCACATTTGACTACTCTTTGAGGCTGACAGCTCCTGATAGTCCCGGCACGGTTGCTGCAATTGCCTAAGCCTATGTCATATCCTATTTGAGACTGATCTTGCCACCAACTGCAACAGACACAAAATGTGAGGACAGTGCAAGCACGACGTATGCAGCAAAAACAGAAAACAAAGTGACATTGTGACTAGCAATACCTGCTTCCAACTTTGCCTTGAGTGCGTCAGCCTCCTCCTTCTTCAGACCCTTCTTGATCACAGCAGGTGTCTTTTCAACCTGAGAGTAGGCTAGAGCATTTTAACTTGTATGTGCAGCACGGCATGAAGGAAAGCAAATACAGGATCAGTTTCATATCGCCTGCAACTGAGCCACAAAACCCACCAGGACTTTGGCATCTTTCAAGCCCAATTCTGGTAGTATGGCACGGACTTCCTTGATGACTTTGATTTTGTCAGATGCCCCAAAGCCTTCAAGAGTGACATCAAACTCGCTTTGCTCTTCTTTTGCTGGTGCAGCTGCCTGGGCTGGTGCAGCAGCGCCTGGTTGTTGCATTGCACCCATGGGCATCATCCCAGGGAGACCATCTAATTTGAGCTTTTTCTTGAGCAGCTCTGTCATATCTGCTATCTCTATGAGATTTAGGGACACTATCTCTTCGACCAACCTTTGAACTCTCGCATTGCTGACTGCTGGTGCCCGAGACTCTTCGGGTTCCTCAGCTAGGTTTGCAAACGATCTGTGCCCAGTATGCCGCAAGGATGCTGGGTCAACTAGACTGGTGCTGCAGCCACATGCTGCAGCTCTGGTGGTTGGCAGCAAATCTGATGCTGCGTTGCGAGCAGCAAATGACAAGGCAGTCTGCACTCCACGTCTGAACATAGCCAGGCTCGTAGAACGGCCTGCTATGGCACTTCGCTGCCTGTGACCAGGCTACGTCACGTTCTGGAGAAAGTTCTGCTGACGACGGCCTTATAAATCTGAACTTATGTATGACCTTGGAGCACCGCAAACTGATCAGCACTGACGTTTGAGACGTATGCGCGATGATGCAGCAGCGGTGATCAAGCAACAATTCAGACTTGACGGCTCATGACACACACATATGTGTTACGGTCATACGACTTTGACGGTCTTGCTGTGACCACCGTCAATTCCTTGGCGGGAATCAAGCAGCTGAATGTACATCCAAGTGAAATCCCAGAAACAACGGTGCCTGCGAGGAGAGGTAGCGCAAACGATCATATTGTGTGAAGCTCATCCAATCGTAAATAACACAGCCAGAAGTCGCAGTGCTTATCGCCACAGCAGAGCATCTATTGCCAAGTGCCAAGCTAGTTGATGCTATGCCAGCCCAGGCCCTGCAGCTTTCTGGTCATCATATAGGCCTAGATCACTCTCACACGCATACTCAATCCCGCAGCTACGGTGGTCTTCCTGCATACAAGTCAGCTGGTCTATCGTTGCCGCGTATTAGACAGCGTGTCGGGCTTGCAGCAGCATACGTCAGGAAGTCAAACTTGCAAGCCGCAGCTGCTTCATATACGTCGTTGTCACCAACAAATGGAGCAGCCCGACCCGCCTCATCCTCTGAAACACCTCCTACACAGCCACTTCGGTCATCACCCCCTGTTGTAGACCACAGCAAAGCAACCATAAAGGTGCAGCAGAGACTGCTGACACGTGACTGCTTACCACAGTCACTCAAAGGTCACTCATTACACAGGTGATAGGTGTTGGTGGTGGAGGCTCTAATGCTGTTAACCGCATGCTGCAAAGCGATCTGCAAGGCGTGGAGTTTTGGATTCTCAACACAGACTCACAAGTATGGCAAGTCGACAGGAGCAGCTACCACTGCCTCTTATAAAAGCAAATAGCCATGCTCAATGTGCAGGCACTTGCCAGCTCTCCAATCAAAGCAAACAGCAAATTACAAATTGGAGAGAAGCTGACCAGAGGCCTGGGTGCTGGTGGCAATCCACAGATTGGAACAGTGAGTGATTGCACTTGCCTGGAATGCAAACCATGTCTGCTTATGCATGGCCGCAGCGCATAGTCAATGCAGACAAGTTTGTCCTGGATATGTTTGCCAGTATTTCAGCCAAGCCCTGACTCACGCCTGGTTGCTTACAGAGAGCAGCCAATGAGAGCAAAGCTGCCATTGAGAAGGCTTTGCAAGGGACAGATATGGTCTTCGTGACAGTGAGTGCCTGCTTGTATAGTGTGATTGTTGCATCGAGATGTCAGTGATGCCAGCCAACAAATACATGCGTGACCTGAGTAACAAGTATGATGAAAGGATGCAGCTAACCAGCAGGCCAATGTGTTCCACACAGTTCTCTCATCATATGCCAAATTGCATACATTCCGCAAGACTACCTTCAAGCTCTGTAGAAACACATGCAAAAGGGTTCAGCTGTTGTTGCATGGGCAGGCACATGTGTTGGGGATCACCATGCAGAAAGAGTTGCTGCATGTGCTATCACTCATCCCCTCGCACACATACTGCATATCATGCATTTCCTGAGCAAACATTGCAATCATGAAAATATGTCAGCCACGCCACAAACTCCTGCACAACAAATGCCTCAGTCCCAATCTGCAAGCACAAACAGCTCTGCAGAGGGACTGCTGCAAGACAGCATCAGTGTACAGCAACCAGTCAAGCCAATGTTGCTGCATGAGCCCATTGCTTGTCTGCAGCCTCAATAGGACGATCCCCACTTTGCATTCTGAAACAATGCAGGCAGGTATGGGAGGGGGGACTGGTAGCGGCGCCGCCCCTGTTGTAGCAGCAGCTGCCAAGGCCTTGGGCATCCTCACTGTTGGCATTGTCACCACACCCTTCTCTTTTGAGGGGCGCCTCAGGACGCAGCAGGTAACCAGATACCCCTAGCAGTTGATGCACTGCCTTTTTGATCTGTCTGCAGTGCAGCAGTGCTTGAGTACTGTTCAAGCTTGCTGCAGCATGCTGTGATTGTGCCATAGATGCTGCACATATAGCATGGTTTGCAGAGCTGGGCTTGCGTTGCTCCATGCGCAGTGCCCAGGGCACACTTGCTGTTCAAAACTAGCTGCAATTGACCAGGACTGTTGCCTGACACTCTTGTTGGCAACTTGACATCTGCAGGGTTGATTAGGACTTAGCAACATGCAAAGATTCTCAAAGTATAGCATGAGTATCATCCAGATTGTGCATATCATCTTCCATGGTATGCCAACAAAAATGTGGTCCTCTCCTGTTCAGCAGTTGACGCAATGCAGGCTGCTGAAGCAATAGAGGCGCTGAGAGTTTCTGTTGACACCCTGATTGTCATTCCAAACGACAAATTGCTTGATGGTAAGACACTTGTAGTATTACCTGCGATGCCAGGCTCATGCGTCAGAACATGACTGCTTTAAAATGTCAGGCATGTGATACACAGCAGCAAATGGTATGTCTGCATGCTGCATGCATCATACAACCCAGGTTAAGCTGCATGCAGCATGCAAACGCCTGGATCAACTTGGTGCCATGATGATTGAACAAAGCTAGCACCTAGCAAACACAAGCCAACAGCATGTATGCATATCAAGGGGTGCTGCTGCTTGCAGCTGTTGACGCCGCCATGCCTGTCACTGAAGCCTTCAGAGTAGCTGATGATGTCCTGCGGCAGGGCGTGCGAGGCATATCAGACATCATTACGGTACAGCTCACAGCTCTGTGCTCGCATGCACATGTGCAGAAGTGTATCCTCATATTGCACAACGCCTTCAGTGATGTCGATAAAGTGGGGTTGTGCTTTGACGTCAGGCATGCAAATGCCTTCATCTCATGACATGCTCTAACACGCAGTTGCCAGCAATGATCAAATCACTTTGGCCCCACATATGGCTGCCTATCAGGGGTACCATACAGCAGGCCATGAGTACCCAGCTAGCAGCTGTGATGGTCTAGCTGACTTGCGCATGCGCTGCTCTGCCATCATTGACACAACCCATGTCTTGTGTCATTCACATACATGCATTCTGGCATTCCTGGGGCCTCTACATCTGCGTATTACAGCTGCTTGTCACACTTGAGATCAGGCACACCATCACAGCTACAGCACAAAGCAGAAGGCCTCAATCTGCAGATGCCATGCAGCTGTGACAAGCATCCACAAACTCCAGAGATGTGTAAGCTACACATCCTCAGCTCAGTGGGTCAGTTTGTTGGTGCATGTGTGCATGCAGGTGCCAGGTCTGGTGAATGTGGACTTTGCAGATGTACGTGCCATCATGACAGGGGCAGGCTCCTCTCTAATGGGGCAGGGCAGGGCCTCTGGCAAGGCCAGGGCCAGGGATGCAGCCCTGGCAGCCATCTCCTCACCCCTGCTGGATGTGGGCATTGAGCGCGCCACCGGCATTGTGTGGAACATCACTGGCCCTGCTGACCTCACCCTGTTCGAGGCAAGTCTCAACCCCAGCAACTTACATAGGCTGTGCAGCAGCTCCAGTCGGTACTTTCATGAACTTGCAGTAGCCTCAGTGACAAGTTTGCCTGGGCTGTGCAGAAGCCACAGTGAGCATCTCACCTGGGTTATACAGCAGCCTCAGTGAGCAACTTTCTTGACCTGTGCTTTGCCATTGCCGGTCTGCAACTACAGGGTATGTTGCTATGTACCACACTGACCAGTCTGCAGGATGTTGTCGACAATGTTGACAAGCTCTCTGTCTGAGGCCAGCAGTCTGTCAATGCACTGGTGCAGCAATGCTGTCTGAAGAGGCTCAAGGCCTATGCAGAACAAGCAACGTGCAGATAAGCAGACATGTATTCAGACATTGCAGCATTTACCTATGTGTCTGGTCAAGATAGATGCAGCCTAGTAGATTGTGCTTGGCTGTCTGCACAGGTGAATGAAGCTGCTGAGATCATCTACGACTTGGTGGACCCCAATGCTAATTTGATCTTTGGAGCTGTTGTGGATCAGGCCCTGGGTCAGGAGGTCAGCCCAACCTCACCCCTTTGTATGTACTGTGCTGCCCTTGTCCCTCCAATGGGTCTTTCACTTGACCTCAGCATCATATGACATCTGACCCATTTTGTTGGGGGCACCCACCATTATGAGGACAGGGATGCTGTTAGCATCACACTGCCCTGCAAGAGCAACTACCAGCATCTGTGCAGTCATATTGCTGGCATGCAGATACTTTGCATGTAGCTCACAGCTTGTGTGCGCAGGAGGCATGCGCCTAGTCATAGTCAAATATGCAGTTGAACAGCGCCAGTTTCATCACAAAATCATTTGCATAAGCTTAACAGCTGGCTTTGCTGCAGGTCAGCATCACCATGATTGCCACCGGCTTTGGCAGTGGTGTGGTCGAGGCAGCCTTGCGTCCAGCAGCACAACGCCAAGCCCGAGAGCTGCAGCAACAACAGCAGCAGCAGCAGCAGCAACAGCCGCCACCCAGGCAGGTTCCAGTCGAAAGGTATGGAACTAATCATTGCTTGTGTGAGGTCCTGTATGCATGGTTGTATGCACCCCAACACCAGAGTCTGCTCTTGAGGCTTTGCATCTCACGGACATGTTTTGCAGCGCGTCAGGCAATTATCTATCAATTGCTGCAATTCAAGTGATTGTGCTGATAGTGTGCATCAAATGCACTGCAGGGTTGCTCCCAGAGGACGAGAGAACCCCTCAGCGCCTGCAGTTGAGATCCCAGCTTTCCTCAGGAAGCGGCGAACGAGAGGGAAATGACCTGACTGTTCGATGGCTGCTGAAGGCCACATGACTTCACTGTGCTTGCGATGGTGTGACAGTTGTATGCTGACTATGCGTTAATGTTGATGGAGAAACACCTGCTGATTGCATCCTGTTTTCCAGCTGTTTGATATCCTGTGTCTATCTACACCCTCTAGCAAATACGTGAGTTCCTATCTGCTTAGCTGGCTATGATCACAAACCAATGTACAACACATACCTTACATTGTACTCAGTGTAGACTCTGGTAACTGTAACACAGCAGCACCTTATTTGCTTGTTCCACCTTTAAAGATTGTAGCAAACTTTCACAATTACTAGCTAGCTAACTACAAATACGACTTGACGTGCATGTTGGGGATTGCCCAATCTGTCAATTTGTTGTGTGTGGATCACTGTCAAGATCAAGACAACTCAGGTCGACTCAGCAGCCTGCACACTTGCTGCGGGTGGAGGGGCTGTCTGTGTTTCAAGTTGGGCCTTCATCAGTTCGTCAACAAGCAATCCTGCAAACAACACAATCAATGTTATGCACCCATACTGCACTTCCCTTCAACAGGCGATGATGCAAACCTTGCAGTGCGGCAACAGGGCACATCAAATCCATTGCTAATGCTGTGTACAGTGCAGTGTCCACTGCAGACATTGACTTATGCCAAGCCAGTGATGCATTCAATGTACCATTGTCTGCTGTCACAGCCATAACAACAATAGAAAGAAAAGAAAATTTTACGCTCTTCAGCGATCATAACGGGAGCCTCCTAAGGCAGCAGCCCGGAGCTATAACAACAGTAACTTACTATTGATGCTGTATCATGCGTCTGTGTAGCAGCAAAGCAACATGGGAGGGCACTGCAGCCTGATGCAAGCACTCACCACAGGCCAGCAGAGCATCAGGGGTCATGCTCTGCACCAGCCGGGCATGGCTGCTGTCTTTCTGTTCATTTGCCTGCACTGCGACTGAGGCCATCTGCTGCATGGCACTCATCACTCCCTTCACAGGCTCACTTACTTCGCTCAACCACTCAGCAGGGGCTGCCTTGCGACTCATGTCTGCTTTCCTAGTCTTGACAAGTGCTGCATGGGCAACATAGTTTTTTGATATCAGGTGTGAGAACAGCAAGCTTGCATGATGCTTCATGGGATAATGGCAATGTCCACACACTTCATGCATGATCTCCTGCTGATGCATACTCACTGCACCCAACAGCAGGTGCTACAGACATCATACACACTGTCCCCAACAGCACCAAGCATTATAAACTAAGCCTGCCAATGCAAACATCATAACGGGGCCGTGCATCAGACCCCTAGGACCAATTTGTTACCAGACATGTCAAGTCTGCATCATCAGGGCAGCGTACCTTTGCCCTTTCGCTTTGCTTGCTGCTGCTGTGGGCCTGTGCTCGAGTGCTGCCCAAAGTATTCATTCAGAGGACAATCTTTGATGAGATGATCATCAGCCTTGCACCAGTGACAGCCTCCTATTCTGGCTTGGCGCTGCCCTGGGTGGGGCCCTAGAGATCCCTGGAGGGCTGCTCCAGGCGGCCCTAGGGTGCCCAGGGCTGGTGCCCCCCACCAGTCATGATTACGCACCTCTACCAGCTTTCCCGCCTTGGCACACCTGCTTGCATTGGGAAATGCATCAGGCTGGGGATTCTGGTGACAGACACAAAACTATTGCAATGACTCCTCTGATTGCCTACCATTCTCTGCTGACCACCTGCTGAGCATCCTATGTAGATGCTACTCAGAGATCAGTTGTGCACAGCAGTGTGACGCACTGTAAACATTGCTGCCTGTCGCGTCTAAAGTATACAAGTACCAGGAGCAAGTCAACCACTGGAAATTTGTCCGTGAAAGCTGCCTGCATGCCTGTGCCAATAGGCTCAGGGCCTTTGCAGTCAACTTCACAGATACTGTCATCCACAGCAAGCACCTCAACACTACCACCATAGCAAGGCACAGGTGCACACTACCTTGTGGAACGACAGTTAGGCAGAATTACATTCAACAACATGCAGAAAAAGCTGCCACTGACATGATTTCATGTCCCCAAAGACAGCAGAGCCCTTGCAGGCATTCATTGCCCCTCGACCATGCATCAGAAGGCACCCCACAGTCAAGTCAACAGGCAGTGTCCCTGCTCAGCTCATTGTTGACTAGACTTGGAGAACAACGGTAAGGAAACGGTGATGAGGTGGAGGATTTGTGACACACGCGCTGTCCTGTTTGTGGAAGCCTAGTTCAACAGACAAGCAAGGATAGACAAGAACAGGCTACAGCTTGTGGCACAGCGGGGGGAGGTATATTGGGCTTCTCTGTGCATCATCACCAGACATCCCTAAACTGACAAGCCAAACTGCCACAGCTAGGTGAGGGCCTGAAGGCTGACCTGTCAATATGCCTGAGATCAGCAGCATGGTGGTCAGGCCACCTGAAGCGTGCCTTGCCACCCACAGCAGGAGGTGCAGCAGCCAAGAGGGGCTGGTAGGAGCCCTGGTGGGGTGCAGCATCAGCAGCCAGAACCCTCTGCTGCTCTTGCACACTGAACAGGGCGTCTTCCCTCACCTGAAATGAGAAGGGAAGAAGAACTAAACTGCACCTTTCGGCGTTGATAAAATTTGATATTATACCTGACAGTGTGGGGTCAATATAATGAGAAGCCAAGAATTGTACTGGGCTGCCCAGGACCTGCCTCATTTGCCAGTGCAAGCTTAAGGTCTGCTACTGCTGATACATCCGAGCAGAAGATTCTGTACTGCTGGGTGAGTAGCCGTCTCGCATCGAGTTATGATTGCAGAGTCTACCAACAACTGCTGGTACATCCAAGCAGAAGATTCTGCTAGGTTGGCTTAGCTGATGCCTTGCATTGGATTAAGATTGCAGAGTCTGTGACCAACTGTGGATGCATTTGAGCAGAAAATTGTGCGAAGATTGGGTTAGGCGCTTTGCGTTGGGTCCCAATGGCAGAGTCTATATCATTGGCTGCTGACACATCATAGGGGAAGTGTGTGCAAGCTCAGACTAGCTGCAGCAGCAACAGGTGACAAGCTGTGTTAGTCATGTAGACTAAACCACCAAGTGTTTCCATGATGACATCCATGATGGAGAACTTGTACATGCAGTAGAGGTTTGATCATGCATGTCACACAGGCAATCAAGGATATGATTGATGACCATATAGGTCTGAATGTGTAAGGTGCATAGAAACAAGTGGAGGAGTGAGATTCCTGAACAGGCAAGTGACTCATTTGCCTCAGCTGGTGCATCATGTTGCCTGATCATTGGTTGATGTCGCACATTGAAGCTTTGTTAAACAAGCAATCGCTCTTGCACCACCGCAAGTACTGAGACATCTTCCCAGTGTGCAAGTGCGTTTTGATGCCCCTGGGCCTTGTTTATTTTAGATTTTCGAAGATCCTGTATGTGACAAAAGTGATGTTTCAAGGCTCACACCTGCAAGGCTGACACAGCTGCATCGGTCCATGCCACAGCACCCACCCCCAGCTCCTTCTTCACAGAGCGCTTGGGGGGGACCTTGCCTGGCTTTGGGGTCTGCCCTCCCTCTGTCTGAGGGCTTGAGCGTGAACCAAGTCCAGGCTCAAGCAAAACCTCAATATGTCCATCTGTAACAAACAGAACTCAAAGTTTGCATTGCTCAGGTGGCAGAGACTTGGTGAAGGTTGAGGGGACTCAGGCAGTGGACTCAGGCTTAATCACAAATGAACAAATGGGCATACGACTGATGCTGGACAGACCGTCAGAGAAACCATGAAAAGAGACACAAAATGTTTATTAAGACGGCGTCAGGGATGTGTCTGTTTAAGGACAGTCTTTGTGGAGCATTTGGCCTCTGTACCTTGTATGCCCCCCATGCCTGTCCAGACAGGAAGCATGCACAGACAGAGGGGCAGGCAGGCAGACCAAGCAGGCTTTGATACCACCTGCATTTACATTGGTCTGCACTAATGTGCGCAAGAACAAAAAGGACTGACACTTATGCCGGAAATAGTCGAAGACAACATTCACAGACATGGTATCAGCCTTATCACATACAAATGATCGACCACACAAGTTTGATGAGCGTCAGGATTGCAAGCAGTTGGAAAAAGAATTTCTCTAGGAGATTTGTGACATGGGGCACTGTTCAAGGTCATCAGTCACCTGGCATCGGTCCTTTGTGCTTCATCATCCCTGCCCTTAGCCCCTTTATTACTCCCTTCACCCTGGCACCCCCCCTGCCCTCCCTGAGCACCCGTGACACAGCAGTCATTGACTGTACCCCCCCGGGCTGCCCTGTAGGCTTTGACCCCTCACCCGGGTGACTGAGCTGATCCAGATCATCATTGAGGTGTGGTGATGAGCTGTGGGGGGCTTGCAGGGGTGCGCTAGGGCTGACGTGCAAGTCTTCATCTTGGGTGTCAGGAAGGGAAGCTAGGAATGCAGTGAGGTCAGCCGGTGCAAACCGTTGCTGACTGCTTTGCTTTGCCATCTTGGACAGCCTCTTCCTTGCTGCCTCCAACTGCATAGCCCAACTTGTTAGCGCTCTTATTAATACCTTGATTATTATCATGATCATAGCGATAACATCATGATCACTCCTATTATGTTCTTTAACACTACTCTTATCACAAACTCTGATTTGATCCTGAAGGCAGCACTGACACAATCCTGCATGTAATGCTGACATGGGGCATATGTCCTAGGCTCACATGCACACATGAAGTCACGCTGTACAGAGCCCAGTACCTTGAGCTCATGTCTGCAAAGACTGTCAACAGTACAGCTGCAAGCGTCTACAGTCCATTTCAAAATGAAGCGCAGCACAGCACAGCACAGCACAGCACGGCACGGCACGGCAAGGCTCAGCATGGCACAGCACAGCACAGCACAGCACAGCGCAGGACAGCGCAGCACAGCGCAGCACAGCACAGCGCAGCGCAGCACAGCACCCCACAGCAGAGCGCAGCGTGCCTCACCTTTGGCAAGAACACACACTCAGACGGCTTCCGCTTCCTGTAACAGCCAGTATTGCGCTTCTCCCATACCACCTTCTTGCATCTGATGCAGTGCCCGCAAACCCTCTTGTGCCACGCCACATTGGAGCTTTGCAGCCCTGTGGTTTCAGCTTGGCTGACAGATACTCCAGTCACCTTTTCCCACAGCTGCCTTGTGAACTCTGGATCTATTGTGGCAGTTGATGCTGCACCTTTTCCAGCAGGTTCCTTTCCTTGGGCCCTGGCCAAAGCCTTTTCTGCAGCATACAACAGATGATAATCAACGCATACTTGCCAACAGCTATTGCAAATCTTTTGGGTGGCCTTGCCTCCAATAATAATAATAATAATAATAATAATAATAATAATAATAATAATAATAATAATAATAATAATAATAATAATAATAGTAGTAGTAGTAGTAATAATAACAACGCTTTCCAGCTCATGATGAGCTAGGTACGTGCGGGTTACCTTGCCTCCAAGCATCAGGCAATCAAGTGTTTATGGTATGCAGCAAGCTTGGAAATGTCTTGTCTCTCCCATGCAAGGAGCTGAAGATGTGCAGGGCACTGCAGCGCACTGCAATATGCACTGCAACATGCACTGCAACATGCACTGCGGCGCGCTGCAACATGCACTGCAACACACGCTTTCAAGCATACATCAGATTCTCCATTGCTCATCCACAGCTCACGTGTCATTTAGGAACAGACTCTTGCGTATCATGTTCTGTCCAGAAATCATTGTATCAAGGACAAAATCCATAAAGTACAGATGCACTTTGATAAGCATTGCAGCGCACCCTTGCAGTGTGCAAGCTGCCAAGCAGTGATGGCTGGTGTCCATGAGATATGGGGCACCCCAGGCGCATCCTTGGGGTTGTTGTTCCTCATTCCTGCTAAAGACCTAAGCCATGTTGTCAGATTCTGGCCACGCCGCTGTTTCTCCTGTAAGCAGACAGTTGTCTCACAAGTCCTGAGGAGAGTACAACAGCTGCCACTCTGAAAGCTTGTAAGCTGCTGACATTTGCCATGACATGTGCTTGCGTGTCATGTGCATGCATGTCATGTGGATGCATACTCTGGGCGTCTGGCCATTGCTACCCATTGCAATGATTCTGTGGCCACTTTGCTTGTGAATGTGGAGATAGAAGCAGTGATGTGGTCCAAGAGTATCCTGTGCTGATTGAGAAACAGAGACCTGTGCATGATGTCTGCACAGACACGCCAGGCTTTTGCTCAAGTGCAGAGAGAGCTGGCAGCTTCACTATATGCAATCCACCAAGACAAACAGGATCAGTCAAGGTTATGATAACTGCAGCTGACATGCTGTAGATCATTCAGGATTACCTCAGGACCATACCAATCTATAGGAAAATTGGTCTTTGCTCTTGACCTCCCACGCAAAGCAATGCTGGCTCTATCAACTGCCCTGGCTGCAGCCTCAGGCGTCCAGTAGTTCTTCCCAAGAAACAGGAGCTTTGTCTTTCGATTTGCACCAGAGCTGGGTACTTTGTGAAAGGCGCTCCAGACCTGCTTGACGGCCTCATGCATAACATGGTGTGTAACACCCTGTGTAGATGTTTTGACCCCGTGGAAGGTGGGGTGAAGCATGCCCTCAGTACGCTGCCTCCTGGCCTTTGGAGCAGCCTGATCCTGAGTGTCTGAAGTGATTGGTGGATCAGATCCTGTTGGCTGTCTGTCCAGGTGAGGGTCATCACGCTGTGCATGCTTTGCAGCATTACAGAGGCGTGACTTAGGCTTTTGTTCAGGTGAAAACAAGTGTCTGGAGTCTGAGGCAGTGCCATTGTCTTGACTGGTGCAGGGCTGTGTTGCCTCGGCTTCTGACGCTGAGACTGAAGAGACTTGTGCAGCATCTGCAGACTTAACACTGTTGACCTGGCTTGGCAGGGTCGATGTAGCTCCACGCAACGAAGCTCTCTGTTTGCCCTTCAGTCGCAATGCAGCATTGGAAGCAGATGGCGAGCTGCTAGTCCCTGCTTGCGCATCTAGCAAGTCACGTGACACCTTTTGCTTCTTATTGGGTGCTTGGTGGCTGCTCAATGCTTTGCCAGGGTTGCCAGAAGTTGCAGGTCTGCGTGATGCTTGGTTGCGTAAACGGACATTGGCTTCGGTGCCTGCATTTCTGCGACCAGCAGTTGTGTTTGAAGTAGTACTTTTGCTGGGTCCATTCTGCTGCTGAGGTGCTTGAATTTCAGCATGTGTCCGTTTAGCAGGAGCACCAGTTGAGGTGGCCGCCCTGCGTTGCTGTGTCTGTGCACTTCGTGCTGCCTGCCGTGCGGTTGTGGGTTGACGGGCCGCAGTCAAGTCAGAAGCTGCTGTTTGCTGTCTGGTGGCTTCACGGGCGGACCGTCGGTGAGCACTGCCAAGCGCCTCTGCTGACTGCTGATCTGTACGCGCTATTGCAAAGTCATCGACCCTTTGGCGCTTTGCGCGGTCAGTTGTTTCACGAGAGGCACGAGTTTCAGGTCTCCGCTTGAGCGTAGTATCCCGTTCTGCAATCTGTGCAGGCGCACGCTGCACCATGCAATCAACAGACCTGCTGTTTCATCTGGAACATCTGACTCAGCTTGGATGCTTTAGCGCATGCTCAACTGCACATCGGCAGCTTTTGCAAGTCAATTCTGACTGAATTTAGTCACGCTCTTCGAAAAATTCGAAAGCTTCTTCTTCGAACTCATTTTCCGAGAGTTGTGCAAAACACCGCTACGTGCGTGCGAGCGCACTTGTTACAACTAGCATTCGGTTGCCCAACTATTCGATTGCCGCCGTCGGATCCGTGACAGGGCAAGTTGCACGTGTATTCGCGTTGTGGGTAAACGAGCACATAACACGCACGACTGGAGGTCACAACGGTGTGCACCAGCGGGTGATCTTCACGCTTATGCGCGGAAACTAGAGCTCTCGTCTGAGACTACACTTTGGGGCGTGCTCGAAATGGATCTGACTGTATTAGACGAGCTTGTGGAAGAGTACATGCTTCAAGAGGAGTTGACTGACAAGGTAGGTCTTGTCTATCGTCCCACCGCAGATTTACAGCAGTGCCGCAATGCAAATTGTGCCGCAGAGCTCATCTGCTCCAGCCAGCAGCTCATTGCCGGTCAGACGAGCTTGCGAATCAGTCCGCGCTTTGCTTGAGGCAGGCGACGTGCGTGCAGCTCAGCAGGCTATTCCACTGCAGTGTCAGGAAGCTCTGAAGGTACAACCAAATAGCATTTACTGCGTTCAATACGTTCTTGTAAAGAACCAGCATGTTAGCCATGATACAGCATACAGTGACAGTTGCCTGCTTGCTGTATAGGATCAACGGTTGATCTTTCGGCTGAAAAAGCAGGAGGTGGTGGAGTACTTACGTCAAGGAACACCAGAGGCTCAGCAGCAAGCACTTGGTGAGACAGCCGTATGTTGCTATAGCCATGTGCAACTGCAGCCACGTTTGAACAGCATCATTGCTATGGAATCAGCAGCCAGCTCTACTGCAGTAATGCTGGCACAGCATGCACATCAGCATTGTTCATGAGACAACAGCAACTGTACACAGCATGCATGGTGCATTGTCAAGCTGACTGAAGTGGCACGTCATCGCTTACTATGTGCTGGCATGCAGAGTGTATCAGGCATGACTATGCATCACTAGCTGAGAATGCATACCCAGAAGCTTACAGCGAATTCAAGCACAGCATGCTGCTACTAGTCTTTGAGGAAGAGCTGCAGACCTCACCGGTCAAAGCTGACTGGTCCTTGCAGACAAGAACAGAGCTCGCAGGCATGCTGTGTCGCACCCTACGCCAAATAGCAGGCAAGTCTCCCATGCTTCTGCCTTCTCTATCTTGCCAGTGCCAGTGTCATTGGGGTTTTTCTGCACAACATGCGCGCTGGGTGGCAACGAGTGGCTTTTTTGTTGTTGTGCCACTTGACTCACAAAGACAGCAAGCTGACAAGGATCGCTGCAGTTCAGCAATTGTCAAACGACATTTCTTGGTATGTGGATGGGTCTGCTGTTATGACTTTATCATGCTGCATGGTGCTTGACAATATCTGTGTTACTATTCAGCCGCCGTGTTGCCCGACCTCTCACCATAAGCACAATTTTCCTGTGCAAACGATGTCTGTGCCTTGTAGCGGTTCATTCCAGCTGCTCAATGATAATGAATTGCTAAACCACGGGCAAGCTGCTTTAGGTCCACCCATGCAATTGCAGGTGTATACCCTGCCACCCTTTCCTTGTTGCTGCGGCACCTTCTGCTGACACATCAGACCTGTCACATGCATGGTTGCTTGCCAGCTGGCGCCTCTGAGGATGTCAAGAAGCTGCCAGAGCAGCTGCTACCCCCAAGCAAGGCCAAGGACCCGGCCCCCCTCCCGTGTGAGGACCAGGCTGCTGCTGCAAAGCCTCCCTGGCCTCTGGCTGTAGAAGATGCACAGGTCTGCTGCCATAGAATAATTATATTTATATAGTGATTAAATTTACTCATTTGTATAGCAACATCATCAGCATTGTTGGAATTGCTGAGCTCTGTGCCTTTAAACATTGCAGTGCTTAGTTTAATACACCATCTTTTCTCCAAAAAGGGAGAGAGATCATCTAAAATACATTGCTTGTATGGATTTTGTACGATTTTTTCCAATTCTCCAACCTTTCCTTATGAAAAGCTTTTCACTTGTCATTGTCTGTCTTGCCAGTGAAAATGGCGAAGAAAGCATTCCTGGCCTGTTGTTCATGGAAGTACACAACTGAGCAGCCACAGCAAATGTGACCTCCCATGGAAACCTTCTGACTGGTTTGCATGGTACACCATGTTGCTTGGCAGCACAGGTGCTTCAGATTCAGCACTTAGCTTCAGAGTCAGCTTCAGAGCACCTGGGGTTCAGAGTCTGTACATCTGTGTGTGCTGAATGCAGGCTTTGGTGACAGCCCTAGACATCCCATGGGAGGCAGCTTCCCACTTGCTGAAGCATACGCGCGGCAACCTCTTTGCAGCCTTCAAGAATGAACTCAGCGCGTATCATGTCAATGACAAGTTGGTGGACGAGCTTGTTTGGGAGTACGCCGCCCACAGGTGACACCCTCAAGCTCTTCTCAATCCCGAATCGTCTATGTTAGTTCAGAAACGTCATCCCTACAGTGGAAATCTATACTCAGAACTGTCTGAGACAGTAAATATTTCTGTATTGTGGAGATGCTCAAGGCCTTTGTAATCTTGTATCCGCTTTTGCAAGTTGTCACACCTCACAGGTGGAAGCAAACCTTGCATGTGCAAGCTTGCAGCACCTTGGCAGAATTCAGCAGCAGCAGGAGACCTCCTGCTGGCTTTGTTGAGCAGCTGTTGATGTCAGTGCTATTTGGGACAGAAGATTGCTTGCAAGGCTGCAAGCACAGCTGTGCTGTCATGCATAAGCTGTCAGCATGCCCCCTTTGACTGTCATAGCATCTGCCATGGTTCAGTCAGCACCTGCAGAGCATGACCCATGCTACACATCAGTTATGTATGGTACAATCACCAGAGACCTTTGCAACTGAAGTGCATGTGTGTGCATGTCTGCCCCTCATTCAAGACCCAAATCATCCTTCTACGGTTGTAAGTGTCATGCAGTCCAAAGTATGATGGGGCACCTGATCAGATGTGCAGGGGCTTGCTGAGTCTCACAGATTCTGAGGAGTATGCATGTATACAAGCTGGCGATGAAGCTTCTGAATGCAAGCAGCTAGAAGGCAGCACCGAAAACGAGCACTGGAAGGCAGCAGCTGCTGACAACACAGCTGGAGCAGAGCAGTGGAAGCAAAAGGCCGCTGACCATAGAGGGCTCCACAGCAAAGCTCGTGCTCATGCTGCAGCCACATCAGCTGAGAGGTATGTTTGGAATGCGCATGTGCATGTGCGCATGCGTGTTTGCGTGCATCAGGCTTGCTGAGACTATTCTCGTCCTGCATATGTGCCCTGTGGTGCAACTGTTATACCGGACATGGTACATATGCGTGCTTCAATTGAGTTAGGGCAGTCTGTGTGTTGGCTCTGATCAAAAGCAATGCCTGAGCAAGCATGTGGGTACCATAGCTAGGTGCAATGATTGCTGATGTCCGCTACGAAGTAAACCTGGCTGTACATGCAAAGGTCGTCAGTCTCATGCAGGCATATTGTGCCTGGCTGCAAGGAGTATGCCACATCTGGCACAAAACTTCCTGTTGACCTCAAGACTGTGATGATTCCTGACCATCCACTAGCTGCCTGCAGGGATGGGAGTCAAGCAGCATGCAACAGCAGTCAGAGTACACCAGCACGTGCTGATGTGGCATGTGCTGATGTGGCTCGTGCTGATGTGGCACGTGCTGATGTGGCCACAGACAGGTCAGACCAGTCCGGAGCCTCATGCAGTGGAGACCACACTCAAGACAGACCTCACAGTGGCAGCCGCAGGAAGCGAGACGCGCCGGGGTCTTCTGTGTCCCCAGAGAAACAGAGAGGCACTGGTGGGTTCCTGGATGGGGCTGCTGGCAATCCCCAAACCTTATCGTGCCTTTGTTGCACATGCCCTGTTGGATTGACCTGTTGTTTGTATGTTGCTGTTGCTTGCTGCATTGGTGAAAAGACCATGAGTGTGTGAGGTCATGGCTTTGGGCGTGAAGGTGGTCCAAGGTGCCTTTGTGCAGATGTATTGAAGTCACAAACCAACAGTGTGAGGCAATGTTGGTGTTTGCTATTATGTTGGCTGCCGAAACAAGACCGTATGCAGAGGCATACTCAAGGCTGTATGTATTTGACCCCATGGGACAACAAGTCTTGAATGCATGAGTGATTGATCGAAGGAAAGACACTGAATGAGTGTCATAGGCATCTGCTGTTTGTCAAAGGCCATTGATGGCTGGCATCACTGTTAAGACGCTACGTCTTGTGAGGCATGCAGGCATCTGCAGGCATGAGCATAAGTCCATTCATGCTGAGTCAACTGCCGTGCAGGTGGCCCTGCAAGTAAAGACAGGGGCTCTTCTGTACAGAGCCCTCCTCGCAAAGTGCCCTGCTGGAAGGGCAGACCTCCCCACCCAGTCACCCCTGCAGAGCCCTCCCATGACCCTAATTCTTTGCCACTCTCATCTGCATATGACACCGATCAGGTCAGTGCTCTGTCATTCCATCTTTTGTCTGTGATGGTTGTTGCCTGTGTAAGGGCGATTTTTTCACCCTGACTGTGGACAGCCCTAGGTGGCAGGATACGCCAGTTTCTGTCACACTGACACCAAACACAAGGCATGCTACACTCTTTACTGGAGCAAGAAGAAGTGGGGCCAAGGAAGGGGGGAAGGTCAACATGAAAAGATACGCAACTAAGCTGTGAACAACTTGCTTCAATGTCTGTGCTTTGAACGCTGGCACTGGCTTCCGGTGACACTTCTTCTTGGCTCTGCCATATAACCCTGCGCTTGTTTGCTTCTGGCAATCACTTTCTTTCCTTTGGCATGGACACAGTCAGCACCTTGTTTGCCACACATGGCTTCTGAAGCATGCATACTTCTTGCAGGACATGCGAGATGATTGTGGGCCCTGTCAAGCGCCCCAATCCAGGGCTGGTGCTGGCAAGCGCCCCAGGCATCTGCCCCACAGGCAGAATTATGCAAAGCTGCATAGACTAACCCAGATGCTGGACACTGGCCAGATAGCAAGTGTCTTTCAGGAGCTTGAATGTGATGTAGATCCTGAGTTCCTGCCGGCAAATCCAGAGCTGCTGTTTGAGCTGCACAGGTAGCACACACTGCATGATGTCTTGCCAGAATTGGTGGGAACAGGTGTTGGCTTTGTATCAATCAGTCTACAGTTCCTGTCTGTAGGATGGGAAGCGTACGGGCAGTGCATGTTGCACAGTCCTGCACATGCATGGGCAGTGCATGTGCACAGTCCTGCGCATGCATGGGCAGTTCATACTGCATGTTTTGCACTGCAGTCTTGTAGGAATCACTGCAATTTTGTATGAACTACTTTGCTGCATGCTGGAAACGCTGAATTCATGCCTACACATGTTTTCCCATCTGTATGTGCTGACTGCACAAGCAAATCAACCTGTTTCCTTTCTCCTGCACAAACGCATATATTCTGCTTGCGTGTCTGAAGCCTGGCTGAATCTGTGCCCCAAGTCTGGGATGCACCATATGTGGTTGCCATACTCCGTTTGCTCGTGCCCCCCCCCCCCCCCCGGGGGTTCCATGTGCATCCTAGGATGCCTGCAAAACCTCAAGCCCATAAATCCCAGGGACCCGTGCAAGCCATGTCAAATTGCAACCCATCATATGCACCAACTCATGGACTGCTGTCATATGTTGCCCCTTGCAAAGTGTACATCTCCTGTCAGCTTTCAATTGCACAACAACCTCTGTACAACACCCTAGACCCTTGTAGGATCTGTACTAGTCTTACCCTCATTGTGACAGGTGTCAGTACCATACGCTGTTGGAAGCTGGCAACACAGACCAGGCCCTGAAGCTCATGCGCTCACAACTCACGCCTCTGAGTCAGAGTCACCCACACCTCCAGCCAAAAGTCAAGGTGGGCATTTGCATGGTGCTCTCCACTCCATCGACAATACTATGCACTGCGCAGAGTGAATGGCTGTCATGACTGTCGTGACCGCATGTTTGTGTCCCTTGTGAGACACCTATGTACTGAAGTACCATATGCAGTGAGCTACCACATGTAGTGAGACATCAGATGTAAGTGAGCTACCACAGGAGGCAGGATTGTTCTGTTCTGTCAAAGTGACATTTATTTGCAACTGTCAAGTCATTGTTAGCGCTGTACTTGGGCACTTGCATGGAGCAGCTATGACACACGCTTTGAGGTCGCACTTCATGGTGAAAACACAGACCTACATTTGTAGAAAGCCGCCCTTTTCATGGATTCAAAGAATGTCTGATAGGTTGAGAAATGGACTCCTCAATCCATCCAACTTAGTAAAAGCCCAGAAGCTGCCTGTGCAGGCCTCTATGGCATGTTTGCTTCCCAACAGTGGCAAGGAGACGCTGTCTCAGGACTGTTTCAGCTCAGCAGCAGGGCTGTTACAGGACGCCCTCAGGGCCAAGCTGGGCTTGCCCCAACCCCGCCTACTGGAGCTCATGCAGGCATGCCAGCAGCTTTTTTCCCTTCATGTGTGATTGCATGTATATCTATATTTATTTCTTATATAGCCTTACTGGGCTATACATGCCTTCGCGTGTGTGATTGCATGTATGGCTCCAACAGAGGTCACTGCTCCAAAACCAGATGTAACATTCAGCGGTATTCCCGTGAAATAGCCATGTCAGATAAACACAAGTTCTTGTTCACAGGGCACAGCAGGGACTTGACAAATCTGCATGCTGCAAACATGCATGTCAGGTAACAATTCACGGAGTCAAAACACAGTTTGCGACATGCAGAAGCACACATGGCTCAAGACCAGTTGACACATTCTCACAAGCTTGATCCTTTGCAAAGCCCTGCTGAGATGCATAGCATGACATCATACACAAAGGCTGTCTGCGCAACCCCATGCCACAGCAACACCTTGCCGCTGAGAGGAGATGCTTCAGCAGAAGCTTGCTCGTATTGATGGGCAGGGGTATTTGATAGCAGCTGTCATGCAGGGGCGTACTCAGAAATGGACGTATCAGACCCTAGGGAAGGACACTGTTTCACGAATGCATGAATGAATGATAGTGCTAATACTACTACTACTAATAATGATGATCATGATGATAATTATAATAATAATGATAGTAATAATGATAACAGTAACAATAGTAACAACAGCAAATAGTAATACTCATTAAAATGCTTACTAGCTCATGAAGAACTAGGTACGTGCAGGATGGAAGGAAGGAATAAACGAATGCACGATTGAATGAATGAATGAAGAAAGAAAGAAAGAATGAAGCGTGCTGAGTCTGCACCTACTTTCTGATACAAGCGCTGTGCTTTCAGATGCTGATGGAAGCGCATCAGGCCTGGTACCAGATGCAGCGCTGCAAAGATCGCTTTGAGGGGCTGCTGAAGATTGATCAGCTGAGGGCGGGGTCACCCCCAGCAACCCAACCCCTTGACCCCCCTCGCCTCGTCACTGGTCGTATATCAACAGGCAGTAAGCATGCTGCTGTGCACTGCCATTGCCTGCATTGCTATTTCATTGCCTTTATCAACGTTCTCATTTATTGCATTTTCATTGTCAGTGTTTGCATTGCTGTTTTCGTTTATTGCATTGCCAGGTCAATGGTCAGTGTCTATGTTGCAACTGTCTGCATTGCCGTATCTGCACACAGCTCACAATAGTCTCTATCACATGGTGTCATCAGCGTCAATTGTCACGTCTTGGCTTTGACCTGTTCCCTGTGACTCAAGCTCAGAGTCAAGGATGTACATGTCTCATGTTTGCAGACTTCTGGTTATGCGCATATCACCCTGCCTCAATGCAAACAAACAAACTTGAATTCGAAACCTGCTTGTTGCTGAGCATCATCTTTGCAGCTGAGTTACACAGCTAGGACACCAACCCTGCACCAAGACCACCCCAATGATTTTCGTCATGCTGCATGATTCAACGGCAAGATGCAATCAATAATGCAGGTAGAGCATCAAGGAATCCGGTGCCTGCAGCAGATGTAGTCATGGCTGATGCAGCAGGCAACATCAGCAGTGAGCATGACTCAGAGGGAGCTCACTCAGATGATGCAATGAGTGAGCCTGAGGAGGTTGAGCTGACTGAGCAGACCATCATTACCACAATGGAGTTCACTGGCTTGCCCCGCCACCAAGTCATTGATCTTCTGCTTCACAATGAGGGAGATCCAACAGCTGTCATGGCCCAGCTTTTTCCTTGATTGCAGCACATCATCTGTAGTGCACTGTACTACATTACACCAACTGTATTGGGTCCTGGTACATGTCTGTTCACAAATCGTTCTGCACAAAGCTTGCACCAGGAGGGTCATTAGCTGGTTTGTTGCAGCAACTAAGTGTGCATTTTAAACAATTTTATAGGGAGAAGACAGACTAAAGCAGACAGAATAGGCCAGATCCACTTTAGGTTCAGGATTCCTTTTCCCTTTTGACTATGGCCTATGGTCACAGCTCTGGGCTGCCGCCTTAGGAAGCTCCCGTTAGGAAAAGTGTGAACTTTTCTTTTTTGAAAGTTTTTCCTTTTCCCAAATAGTTTGCACATCCATATTCGTCATGCATAACTGCTGGACACTCACCATGGCAGCATTCACTCTGATGCGTTTAAGAATCCGCTCACTATGGGTGCACTCAGTGCGCAAACCTAAGCGCTCCAGATCCATCAACTCAACAGAACACAGCTTCTTTGCTGGAGCTGCCAAAAATCCCTACAACGAGTTTGTTTAGGCAAATGATACAGAATTCAGAGTCAATGAACAGAACAACAGGCATCACCAATGTTGGGAATATTTGTATTCAGCAGCAGCGTATACAGGCAGACTAGATGTATGTCTGCACCACAGATAAGAGGTCATGCAGTCACAGCATGATCTTCACTGATACGTAGGAAGTTTGTGTCACTGCTGCACAAGTATTTAATAATTGTGTAATATACAATGAAATGCAAGGTTGCTTGACATGAGACTGACCCAGATGGAGTTTTGGGTAACACTATGATGCGCTTCAAAACTCGACGGTTTGCCATGAAGTTGTTCGAGCGTTCAGAAAAAAATTGGTGAGCACTGTAAGACATGGTGTGTCTTTGCATGCTGTGCAGCCTGAGAACCGTTTTGCCCTTGTCAGACAGGTGTGTGAATCACGCCAGGGTCTGCCAAAACTAGACATTTTGGGTCACTGTACACACAAGGCAAGCTTTCAACATTGGAGCATTAACAGCATCCTAGCGCACACAGGCCACTGAGACAGATAACTATGAAGCCAAGCTTGCAGCTGACTCAATGAGCTGCTGCTTGACGATTTCCAGGCTATCTGCCACATGCTTTGCTGTTGGGCGCGTTGCTGCGTTTGTGGCCCAACAGTCTTGAAGCAGCAGTTGCAGCTGCGCTGGCACATATGCTGGGATGGAAGGCCTATAGCTCTCTCGATAAGGATTGGGCTGATTGCCTTGCTGCTGCGCAGCTGGCACCTCTCCTGTGATGATTTCAAAGCCTGTCACCGCCAAGCTGAAGATGTCAACCTTTTCATCATAGCTGACAGATTTCCCCTGCAATGAATGCATTGCTTGAGGTCTGGCTCTGTTCATTGTCACACACAACACCTTGCAAGAACACAAGACAGAAGGTAGCCAGCTTACATCAACCGCGTCCATCTCTGGTGCTTCATATAACTTGAAGCCGAAGTTGGTGGAGTGCAACTTGTTTGATGTGACAGATTTGGTCTTCGCAAAGCCAAAGCCCTTCAGCTTGACAACACCAGAAGAGGTGTCCAGCATGATGTTACTAGGCCTGACAGCTCGGTGCACAATACCAGGTGGGTGGGAACTGCTCCTTGACGGCTGATAGTTGTGCAGGTATGCCAGACCAATGGCAACCTACAACAACCCATGCAACATTGTCATGGCGCAAGTTGTTGCAACATACCAATCATTACCACACAGATCAATCAACAGTCAGCAAACTTGCAGTGCAACAAGGCAGACTGCAAAAATGCCAGTGACACACAACTGGGATTTACCAAGGGCAGGACTGTAAATCTCTCAGCCTGTTTGCTGCACAAGTGTGCAGGTGTGCCAAAATTGCAGACCCTTGATCCTTGTTGCATGAGAACATATAACAGTCAGTATTGGAGACAGCCTTGCCAACTCTTCACAAGCCTGACCTTCTGAAGGATCTCAACTGCGCGCAGGAGTGTGAAGGGCCTTTTGCCATAAGCTGGTGGTGCAATAGCTCCTTGTCTGTGTTCGCTCATTACTCTTCTCGCTGAGCGGCCATGCAGACACTCCATGACCATTTGAACAGACAGGTTGGACTCGTCAACAGCCACACCAAACAGCTGAATCACATGAGGATGCTGACACATCATCAAATGCCCTGCCTCTTGCATGAGGATCTCCTGCGACATAGAAGCCAATTTTGCAGTGCTGACACATTTGAGCAGATTTGCACCCAGAGTGAAGCAACAACTGCGCACACAGCCTTACCTGGGGACTTTTTGTTGCTGATCTGGACAGAGTGCCTTCGTCTGGCAAGTCAACTGTCCTCACAGCAACCTCTGCTCCAAGCCACTGAGCTTTGTGCACCACTCCATACTCTCCATTGCCAAGAAAGCCCTCAATGCTCAACTGCCATTGCGGTATCTTGATAACATTTTCACCACCTTGTGCCTCGAGAGCAAGCCGAGTACGAACATGGCCCACTGTAGCCGCCTTTGTGCTTTGTGTTATCATCTACATACCAGACCAATGACAACTAAACCCAATTTATTTCACAGTCATATTGACACTCATAGTTGCTGGATTGACTTGTCACATGTAATTTTTTGCCTTAGCATGTCTCACAAATCAGTGAGTGGCATGCCTGTGTGGATTGAATTCTGTCTTAGCATGTCTCACAAATCAGTGAGTGGCATGCTTGTGTGGATTGAATTTGATGCAGCATACACAACCTGCATCAAGTCAACATGATGTCACAGCACTACCTTGAACAACATCTCTTTGACCAAAGATTGCTCTGATAACCATTCTTTCCTGTCGTCACGCATTGCACATAGCTGTGTGTCAATGTTCACTTGCACTTGTATAGCTGTGTCCAAGGTCAAGAGGTCACGGGCATCATCCAGCTGAGCATTCAAAGAATCAAAAACCCGGCGAGGCTGGCTGGTGTGCCAGAACTGCTTCCACTTATTTTTGCCTGCATGACCAACACATCCACAGTCTATGTAAGTGTATCAACAGGATATGTGTTGTGGCTGATTGTGAGCATGGTCTGATGTTTTACAAACCACAGCTGATTTATCATGCATGCAGACCCTGCAAGCTGATCAGAGCTATATAGCCTGAATGCATCTTGTCAGGCACACAAACACTCTGTAGGATTCCGCCAGGTGCCACAAGCAAATCAACCTTGCATAAATGATCCCCAGCAACAGTCTCAAAATATGATAATGCAGCGCAAGTATACATTCCAGTTGAGCTTACGCTCTGATCAGCTGAAGGTCACTAGTGTGACAGACTAGCTGCGACTGGTGAATCATTACACAAACATGTAGGGATGCGCCAGTCATGCCGAAGATTAAATCGTGTCCAGTGAGGGCATTTGGATGTGTACAACAAGCCTTCATGCATAACACAGTTGCTTTGCTTACTGCCAAACTTGTCAACCTCCGTCTCAGCACGATTCAGGAGATCAATAAGGTTCTGCAGCCCTTGACGTTGTGTCGCGCCTGGGGTGAAGCCAGCCTGCTTCCAGCGTCTGATGTCAGCTACAACATTCTTGAGCTTCTCGTGCAGAAACTTGCTTTGTTGCTTGTTGGCTTTGACTGCTTCCAGCTTATTGGACACTCGGTCATAGATGTCCAGGCACAAGGAGACCATGCCAGACACACCAAGATCAGCCATACTGTCGCGAAGGATGCAAAACTTGCAAATTGAATCGCAGATGCCCTCTTTTCCGACGACGGAGTGTCGAAAGCTCTGCACAACGTGGTGTCGTCGAAGGGCTTGCAACAGTGGGTACGACATTGCAGGACAATAGCAGCTCTGACCTGACCTGGCAGTCAATCCACTTTCACATTGTGGACCGTTTCATTGGTGCTGTTTCCAGTCACGATGGGGTCATCCGTGCAGACAACAGTGACTTGGACGTTGTCGCGCCCGACTATGTCAAGTCAAGCTGCGCCTTTAACTTTCGTGACACAACGACGAAGATATGCAAGGTGCCATAAGGGCAAATGCTTTGGCTTCGGGATGCTTTGGCTTGACCGACCACCATGGGGTGAGCTGGACGCCGGAAACTGCCCAACTTCACTCCCAGCTTCCGTCCGCAAGCTCAAAGGGCCTTGGTATGGCGGTTACCGTAACTCACTGACCGTAACTGTTGCCGCGCACGTGTCCGGCGAGTTCGTCCGGCTTTATATTTGTCTAACCCCATTCTACAAAACCTGCACTTTTTGTCGAAAGAGTGATCGATTCAATTGCGTGTTTATTTCAACACATCTGTACAACCTAGTTGGTTGCCTGAAGATGTGAAATCTCGTTCTCCTCCTGTAGGACATAATTAGCAGTACGCCCTGATGAGCCATTGCGGAGGCAGTGCGAAACTTGCCGGCTAGGCCCAAGGAACACGCGAGCTCCGCAATGGTGTGCATAAGTTGGTGCTGCACAACTCGTGGACAACGCACGCACCACTCTGCAGCAATTTGGCTGCACCAGCTTGGTAAATCATTGCCAGCAACCTGGCACAAATGACGCGGTTGAAAGGCTTTTTTTGGGCCGGCCATACCTGAGCTTGTAGGTTAAGTGTCGCTCAGCGCACATGACTTCGGCACGTCTGTGGGACAGCATTGTCAGCGACTGCCGAGACGCTTGCTCCAAGATCCTTTCCTGGAAGTGCCAAGCCTTGCATAAAGAATTGTTCAGCCTGATACAGAATCAAGTGCGAAGCGCGTCAGATTGGCTTGATCACTGGGACGGACAGCACAGCCTCGAGGCGGAACAGCAAACTTACCTGGGCATGCACAAACTGCTTGTGGTTCTTGAGCTGGTCAAAGCAAAGATGGAAGCCTTCTCTAGTATGTTTTCTCGTCAAACACTACCTGCACACTTGAGGCTGAATGTCACCAGAGCTGTGCTTGGTGTCACATGCATAAGACAACTTTGTGTGCTAATTCAGAGGCGGAGTGCTATGACCAAGCCTGGTGTATGGACTGCACAGGCAGTACCTTTTCTGAGCTGCAAAGACGGTTATTTACCTGTCTGAATCTGCAAGAATTCAGGCCTGCAGCTCTGGCCAGCCAGACACCGACCTCCTGGCAATTAGCTGAAGATACAGACAGAAAAGCATGGACAAAAGAAGCACGTCACAGACTGCGAAGATCTCAGAAAGTGCGGGTTCACAGTAATGACACGCTCATACTCCCCAATCTTTTTCACCTGTCACTACTATTACCGCTGAATGTCACTGCCAGGCATATGCAACCAAGGCATGTTGTGCTCAATTGGCTGTTGCTGGCTTGAGAGCCTCCTTTTGGTATTTGACTGCTAACAATTGATGCATCTGGGGTATAGGGAAGCAACCTAGCAAGAGCAAATGCCGAGATCATCTTGTATCAGTTTGCCCAAGACGCTCAGCCATTTGGTGTCGCCACAATGGATCTCAATGATGTGAAATGGGGAAGGCACTTGTCCTCTGGCAGTTTTGGCGCTGTGCACTTTGGTGTCTGGATGGGAAAAGCTGTGGCTGTCAAGTCTATCAACGTTTGCACTACGAGTGAAGATACAAAGGTGCGCGTGCTTCTCATTGCTATGAGTCAGTGGTGAACGCACATTGCATTTTTTGGGTTAACAAGTTTTTGTGTTGGCAGCGTGCGCTCATGGAAGAGGCAAATGCTCTTAGGCAGTGCCAATCCCCACATGTAGTCCAGCTGTATTGCATAGCATATGATGAGCAAGAGATATTTCAGCTGTTGATGGAGCTAGCTGAACCTGGAAGCTTGAGGCAAGTGATGCGAAGAAGGAGCCTAAAGAAAAGGGACCCCTTCACCATTATGGAATCACTTGAGATCCTATTTCAGGCATGTTATATAGCCCTAGCTGTTTCTTGCTAACTCACTCTGCCACATTGCAAGGTAGCATGGTGGTGTCCACACTTGAGCTTAGTCAGCTCATTTGCTGGATGCAAGCTCTTGAGCTAGTATCAATAGCTTGCAATGATGCAGGTGGCATGTGGGCTGCAGTACTTACATTCTTGCCAGCCCAAAGTTGTTCACAGGGATGTAAAGCCAGACAACATCTTGTTGGGCTTACCTGAAAGTCCCTTTAACGCCAAGCTCAGTGACTTTGGATTTGCAAGATCCAGAAGCAAATTTGCGACCCAGTGTGGCAAGGAATACTTGGCTCCTGAAGTCCGTCAGGTCAGATGTGGAACCCGCAAGTGACATGCATTGACATCATCGAAGTTTTCTCACTGTAGAGTCGTGCAGTTTTTGAAGTTTCCTCTTTTGCAAATTCATTGTGTTGGTTGCAGTTTCCGCAATATTGCAGCCAAAATTCCAAGCATGCATATACTTGCAGGGCAAGCCTTATAACGAGAAGGTTGACATCTTTTCCTTTGGAGTGAGTGCGGTTGAGATTATGACTGGCTCCAAGCCTGAACTACACACAGACAGTGGGCTCACAGTGGACACCAGGTTTCCATGTGACATGCCAAAGCTCGTGCAACTTCTTTTGCATGCTTGCCTAAGCATTGATCCAGACCAGAGACCAACAGCAGACTTGGTGTTGCTCTGTTTGAGAGCAAGCAGATCATCTGGCAACGACACATTGCTTTTGAATATGGTACACCATTCTTGTCAAGTCCATGAATGCAAGATTTTTGGCTCGGTGCTTGGTGCGCTGTGGGTTGCAGCTTATTGTTTCATGTTGTAGCTGCGCTCAAATTGCACTTGCAATAAATACAATATCATTTGCGCATGGTCAATGTTGCATACCAGTCTGTGTAAATGTTGACAAGCTTTGAGCTGAGTGACCATCAGCCTTCTGTGTAGGCGTATGCTTGCACAAGGCATGTTCCTAAACAGAGCCATGTGCATGGACAGCCACTTCAAGTACCTGAAAGTGCTGCCAAAGTGGAAGTTGATCTTGAGGCAAGCGCTGTCAATTGTCATGTCCAACATAAGACCATTGCTCACACAATGCCACTTTTGTTGGATTTACATGTGCAAAGTGCTGTCAGTGATTTGAGTTTTGGATCGTGTTCTTTGTCAATTAGTCTGACTCTGCTGATATTCCTCATGGACTGGCTAATGTTGCTGGCATGCATACCAGTCCCAGATTGAAACTGTTTGCTCTGTTAAAAATTATGCATATTACCTGTCTTGCAGAAGTTGCAATGCAGGCTTTGCCTCTGTGCTTTGGCCAAGATCTTTATTTAACGTGACCATGCATTTTGAAACATTGCAGGTGGAGCAATATCTGTCTCTTGAGGCTCCAGCTGCAAGTCCTAAAAAGAAGGCTAAGAGGCAGCGCTACAAAGCCCGTAGGAGGATTCGCATGCGGCAGGAGCAAGCACAGGTGCAGCAACCTGGTCAAGCAGGGCGGGTGCAATCAGCACAGGCAAGTTCAGCTTACAACTTGCATACAAAGAGTTGGAACTTTTTCGACGAGACCGCAAAACAAGACCTCTGGGGAATATAGAAACTGGAATGCATAGCAAGTAGGTGCACCTGTAGCTAGGCTGCACCTACCTGGCAACATCAGGTCTGTCATTGTTGCACCACAAAAGGCCGTGTGTGAGTATGAGATCGAAGCTGAGAATGCGCAATCTGCCTTTTGTGGGAAGTTGCTGTGATCTAGCAGTGGTATAAAAACTGATGATATGAAGCTCTTAGGGCAGCTACTGCCAGCCATTGCATTCACATGAGCGTCATGAAAGATGCCCTGCTGTTCATTTCGATGTAGCCCTCTCACAGCAAATCAGTTGCATGTTTCTGCTATAGGCCAAAGCAACCTGCAATGAACATGACCAAGCGGGGGCACTTGTGACTCCAACCTCCAAAGATGCTGCTACAACTACAGAAGATGCAGTGCATTCTGGCATGCAAGTGCGCAGATATACACTGCTAACTGATTGATAGCTGCAATTTAGCCTTGCACTCTGAGCATCTCGCTACTCCTAGAGGATGTGTACTTTTGCATGACTTACTAGTGCATAGACAATACACGAGAGACGTGGCATGTCACAAGCTTCAGAGCATCATGTCACTTGCATAAAGGTGTAAGTGGTGTCTAGCAATATGTGTCTCCTGGTCATACCAAACATCAACGCTGTTATTGGCATACACAGTGAGGCATTGCCCTGGCTGGATGACATGGCAATTACGCCAGTCTGACTAAAAAGTCTTGCTTACACATGCAGCAGGTCATCAAGTCAACTGCCTTTCTGCTGCAGAGCAAGTCTCTTTTGGAAGCAGCAGCATGTTTAGAGAAACCCCCTCTGCAGGTCATACAAGCCCTCACCTACCTGGAATTCAAGAACTATACCACAGATGCTCAAACACAGGTAAGACGCATGCCATTGTTTGCCAGCAGACAATTGTGTTGGTTGCTTTTGTGCGTGTCTGTCTGTCTGTCTGTGTGTCTCTCTCTGTGTGTGTGTGTGCTGCTTTGCTTACTTGTCAAAGGCATGACAACAAGAACTTGGCTTGGTTGACAATTGCACATAGTTGCATATGATATACAGAGCAGTGCATGATTTTCTGAAATACACTGCGGCAACAATAACATTGGCAGGTCAGCTGATGCCAGTTTCGTGAGCCCAAAAATTTGTTGAGCATCTTCCTGAATACGGCCTTGTCATCTGTCACTACAGGAGGAGAGTTGGTATGACGTCATGGGGAGTGTTGATCTGAGGCGGGAGCCCAGTCAGGAAACCACTATGGAAACCCCCACCTTCATCTCTAACTGGATAGGCCTGGGGTCTTAGACATAGTAAATGCCTTCAGCACAATCCTCTATCAACGGATGCTTGTCTAGTGATTACGCTACAGAAATGCCTTGTTAGTTGCTTGTGTGTACATTCTGCGCTGAAGTTGTGCTCATGCACGCACATGCAAATCAAGCATAGGCCCCTTGTAGGAGTGATGTTAGTCAGCCTTCATTGCATGTTGGATCACTTTAGCTTTCTATTGATCCATTTTGACTTGAGAAGTATGACTGACGAACTGACCTTTGCTTGAGTGTTGAAGCACATGATGCAGAAATAATCCCTCTTCATGGGACTTGACATGCCATCGTCTGTGGTAGGTCAGGCTAATAAATTTCATAGCCTCACTGAAATGAGGAGTTGTGATCATCTTGGCATCAAACTCGACCTGTAAGCTAGAATACCGTTGGCAATCTGAGATTCCCTAGTTTCGGCCAATTGCAAGTCAACCTTGCAAGCATAGCATGTTAATTGATACGTGTGAGAAGCAGGCTTGCGCATAAGCATCATTTGTGTTTCCAATATTGGGAATGTGCACAACGCACATGACACGGCTAACATTTCATATGTACACTCATGAGATCAGGCTGAGTACACTGAGCCCTGCTTGTTTGTAAAGCTGCCCCTGCGGTAGTGGTGCCATTGCTATTGAGTGTCCCAAGGATTGTAGCGGTTGACACAGCTGTTATGAGTATGTTCGTAATCTTGTGAGAACAAAGTTTTTGGCTGGTAGATATCTATTCTCATCGATGTGCACAACTCCTCGATGTGGGACTGCCCTTGACATCAGCGCTGTGTCCACAATAGCTGATTTGGGAATGCTTTGGTACAAAAGTCAGCACAGTAGGTGCTTCCTTGATAGATTGGATCTCAGATACACGTTCCCAAGGATGCACTGATTTGCAGAGCTTGGTAAAGTGCCTGGATCATAGGGGTATTGTGTTAGTGTTAGATACAGTATACGTGTGCAGTCAAGCAAGGGTTGTGTTAGGCTGCGCGATGCACTGAAATGCAATGGAATGCATCTCGGAGGTCATTGTTACAGTAGAGTAGAGCTGCTGACGTCGAAATGTGCTGAGAAATCAACTGTAGCGTCTGCTGCTGACTGTGAGGTCGAGGCTGACAGTCTGACGGCCGGCCACGAGCGCAAGCACAACGCATGTAGAGCTGAATCGGAGGTTGTATTAGTGGTTATACCTATATCAGAAGAATACGAAGCCCTCAGAATCTGTGGGGAAGCTTGAGCGAGTAGGTGCTTCTGCAATGAAAATTGAGCAGCTTGATATCGTGTGGTCAGCTGCATGTTGGTGCAGGTTTGCCAGTCCAATCTGTTGCGAGCTAGGTGTTGAATAAGGAACATGACTAAGAAACAGGATGGTGACTACTCATGAGCTAAACAATCATACATTACGTTGTTTACAAAATTTAATAACAGTACCCCTATGCATGTTTTCTCTGCTCAAACAAGGGTTTGATCTCCTCTGTAACCCTGATAGCTGTGCAATATCATGTCTCCATATATGTACGTATCTATATAGTCTCAAAGTTGTACGTACTGCTGGTCATTATAACCACTTGAAGTTCAGTGACTCACAGGTTGTCAGTTTCAAAGTTGCAAAACGAGGCTGCTCGTTCTGCCTAGCATGTTATTGCAAACTTGCATACAATTAAAATGTCTGTAAATTAATGCAATGAACTCATTCCAGATTACAATGCAATGCACTGCACCGCTACACATGCAACAGACATCTATATAGTACACATGCCAAGGCAATCAAGGTGCGGCATTACAATACAAGCAGCAAGTGCTCATTACACTCCACAGCTATGTACCATTTCCCATTTGGCTTGCCGTGCCTGAGCCAAGATTGGCGCTCTAGGGATCAGATCTGCATTAGCTGAAGCTTGAGTCATGTTCATGCTTCCTAAACGTGTAGCTTTGAAATCGCAAGTCACAAGCCAACATGGGCTGGCTTCTTTGGGCATTGGTAGCATGGTGCAAAGACATGAAAGGTGTGAATGTTGGATATCAGTTTCTCAATGGCATACACCAGGCCCGTGACTGCGCTCGTGGAGAAGAAGAACGCCATGAGGAAAAAGTTGAGGCAGAAGAGCGGCTTCCAGTTCCACTTGTTCAGTGGCCTGCACAACAGAACTCCACCTACTTGTTTGTGATATACATGAGCAGAACTTTCTTGGCATTACATCAGAACACAAAAGTCTCTACAGACATAAAACAGCCTGATGTTAGTTCCCCAGGCAGTCCTGGGGTTGAGCTTTATACATCAAAACAGGCCTTTCTCAGAAACAAGCAGCATTTCTGCATCCTGAAGAGCAAATGCCCCGTTGGACGTGAACAAGCAGCAGCAGCTCAGCAACAGTGGGGTCTTACCATGGGATTTTGACAGGGCAGTTGTCACGCCGTTCCTTGGTGCGGTAATGCCAGTTGAAGGCAGCACAAGGCAGGATGAAAGCCGTGAAGCCAGTAGTCAGGACGTTGAACAGGCTGTTGACAGTTCCATAGAAGGGCAGGGCGAGAGACAACAGCCAGATCACCGCCACTGCAGGCCACAGCACATTTTTGATACGCATGACAGACTGGATGTCATAAATGACTGCATGAGCAAACATAAGTAATGGCAGGGAGTTACTCTATCTACACCGTGAGAACATAGCTGCCAGTCATCGGGGATGTGAGTCTTGGTGACAACAAGCTCAAACTCATGGACAAATCAGTGCATGTGCATCTTGTGGGGCTGCCAATATAAGCTGTGCCAAATACTCTCCAGCTTGGGCAATGGTACAACCCAATTGCTTACATTGAGTATTGCATGCAAGACAAGCAAATCAAGCTTGTCTTGTGAGTTGTGAAAGCAGAGGCAGCCACAAAGGCCAGTTTCAAGCAGAAGAGGCTTACACAGGTGGGGTGGCGGCGGGGGGGGGGTGATGAAACAAGAAGAAGAGGCTTACACACTGGGATCCTTGAAGGCAGTCTGATGTACCAGGGATGATGGTGAGTGCGTATGAGGCGCTCCCACATGTACAACAGAGGGTTGGTGTGCAGCGTGAAAGCTGAGATGTTGTGAATCAGCATGATCCATACACTGGCACGCTTCCATCCACTGTCTGGCAGGATGGAATACACATTTGCTGCACAGCACAAAGTGTTAATCTTTGTGAGTTGCTGCAGCTGATATGCAGCATCTGTAGGATCACTGAACAGCAGTCAGCAGTACATTTGCATTTTTTGTGTTGCAAACTGCCCTTTGTACTATATGTGTGACTGCACATTACACAGCACATAATGCAGGCATCCTTTCTGACATCAGACGTTGCTAGTAGCAGATTTAAGCTGAACTGGGTTGGCATGCAGAACATGTTTTGGAGCAAGGTTCTTTTCTTGGTTTATGCAAGACTCTCTTTTGGAGCGGCAGGGCTGGTGTTGCATCCACACAGCTTACTGGCACAGCTTCTGAACAGGTGTAATGACCAACTTGCATATTACAACACCGAGCTCATACTCATCAACTAGGGCAGGGCAGGGCAGGGCAGGGCAGGGCAGGGCAGGGCAGGGCACACCTTGGCTGAGAATGAGGTTTGGGAAAGCCAGCACTATGGCAATGGAGTGAGGAAGCAGCAGGACAATGTTCCAGCACCAGGAGAAGAAGGAAACCTTGGTCATTTTGCGGCTTTGCCTCATGGCATCCATCATTTCCCTGCACATGCTAGCTGCAGTCTGCCAGTAGGGTATGCAGTCAGGCTGTGCATGCAGGACAGGGCTGCACATGCATGAGGGCATGGCCAGGGGAAAAGACAGGGCACTTCAGGCCAGGGCAGGGCAGCTCACGGTCAGAAACAGACAGTGGCCACAAGAAGGACTTATAGGGCTGTTGCAAAGCTACAGTAGAGCAATAGAGCCAAGCATTGTGGGCCCATTTGGGCCTATTACAGCAGGTAAAAAAGCCCATGGCAGCGCAAGATTGAAATGTTGGCAAGATGCCACCACCATTAAATATGGGCGCACATCTCATGGTTCTCAGCTGTTACATGCGACTGTCAAGTCTCCAGACTCAACATCATGCATGACAACTCTTGCAATCTGCAGGCAAAAGAACCAGTGACTGAAGAGCTTACATTTGTATGGAATGGCCTCCGGCGCCGATGACAGCAGCTCCTAGGAAGAAGCCTTGTGCACTCTGCGGACCCCTGCATCACACTCAAAGCTTCAGTAACAAAACAATTCACCAGATTTGGGCAGGCACATGATACCATGCATGTTCTGCTGTCTGTTCATGCCTATTGGGCAGCAGGCAAGCGTGTGACTGTTGCCCAAGTTTTGTGTTCCATGTGAAATGATGTAATGATCGGGAGTGCCAGATCTGCCACAAGCACTTGAGCAGATGCATGCTATGTGGCATTCCACAACTGTAATGACACGTCTCAAGTGTGGTGCAATGCTGAGGCATGGTTTGGACACTGAGGACCCAAATTCCTGTTCTTCTTCATTTCTACACTGATGCAATGTGAGCTGTTATCATTTTCAGTCCATCCTGTTGCTTGATGCTTTCATCATCATCAGAACTGGGAAGGCAAATCTCAGTGTTAGCATTTGGGGCATGTGACTAGAGCAGGGGTAGCAGCAGTGCACCTGGTGAACGCCCCGGGTTGGATCCCATGCTTGGCTGCATAGATGAAGAAGTAGAGGCAGCTGTAGTTGGTGCCGCAGAGTGCGATGATGTTCAGCAGCCTCACGGATCTGAAGCTGGGCAGCAGACCAAATGCCAGAATGACCACGCCCAGGATCAGACCCCATTGCCTGCACCAACAGCCCCCTTTTTGCTCGAAAAACAAAGGCGTTTTGCTGGTGCCACCATGTTTTGTGTGAACCTGGCCATCATGTCTGGACAATATCTTTCATCTGTGGTCAAAGCAAGACAAGTGAAGCATCACAACATCATTTGAAGGGTCTGTGCAGGATCTTCAGTTTTGAGTCAGTGCAGCCAAGAGGCAGTGCACAGCAGGTCACCAACAGATTTACAACACAGCATGCAGCAAACTAACATTTACACTTGATATGCAGCTGGACAGGCAGGTGTGATGCGTGCAAGGTCCACTGGTGGGAAAGCTTAAGGCAGTCATGCGTGATGACGCCACTGCAAGAAGGAGCATACACAGCAGAGGAGCAAAGATCAACTTACAGCTTGTTGTAATGCTGGTCGATAGAGTATTGGCTGCCTGCTGAGGCCACGATCTGTGCAATGGCAACACCCAGAATGTACAGCCCTGTCAGCAGCTCAGCTAGCAGGCCAAACCATTTCCCCATAAAGAATCCAATGATGTCGTGGAATTGGGTCACAGAGCTGCGGCGCTCATAACCGTTTGAGTCTGTTGTGTCGTACCAGCTGCCACGTTTCACCTGAGGCACATGAGGACATTTCAGGCTTGAGTGCTGCATGATGAGGGATCATCCGATCAGTGGTTGGATCACATGCACAAACATACTGCAGTGGACCACATGGATGGCTAACGGGTGATGCTCACATGCTTCTGATGGGTGGTGATGCAATGAGGTTACTGACCAAGTTTGGCCCTATTATAAATCAAGCATTGAACAGTACTAGTAGCCTTTTTCAAGCATGCCCTGGTGACATGCTCACTCATAGCCTGCCCATGGTGCGCAGGCAATCACATGTGCATGCTTGTCATATTATGCATGATGCACAGCACTTGAGGTACCCATGCTGACTTGTGCATTCTTTGTTGACTAACCAGTCTGTTTAGTAGCAATCAGAGCTGATGCAAGGCTGGTGAGCTGTCATGCGTACCAGCAGGAGCACTTACCATGAAACAGTATTCACAATGAAGGAGCAATCACCGTGAAGGAGCACTTACCATGAATCTCTTGCGCTCTAAGTAAAGCACAATGAGCAGCCACAGAGTGTAGTAGTTGAGCAGTCCCACGCCAATGGCAACAATGATAGCTGGGATGACGCCCATCAGCGCCATCTGATATGGGTATGTCAGAATCACCTGACCGATCTGCATTTGCAATGACATGCGACATGTCAGTAGTGTTGTGCCAATCTGGATTTTCAAAACTTTGAGAGGGGTCCTGTACGGGGTGTGACTCGGATGTGTCAGCATATGCAGTACAGCCAACAGGTTGTAGTAACTCAAAGCTGTGACACCTCAGGCAGACAACAAACCTTTGACAAGCAGCCACTTCTGAGAAGTCACCAGCACGACCTTATCTGTCCTAAGCTGTGACACCTCAAGGGCAGATAATAAATCTTCGACCATGCAGCCAGTTCTGAGAAGGCACCAGCATGACTTACACACACACACTTTCAGACAGGACTGTAATTGAAGCTGTTATAACAGGTGTTGCTGATGTGGGCTTACTGAGGATCACCAGGCACAGCATGACTTGCACACACTCTCAGACAGAACTATAATCACAGCTGTTATAACAGGTGTTGCTGATGTGGGCTTACTGAGGATGAGGCATTGCTGAGGAAGGAGTCCCAGGCAGTGTGGCCCTCTGTCAGGAATGCCTTGAGGACCTGGGACACACTGGACCCTGCCCCTCGCCCACTGTGAGATTGTCCCACCACTGCATTGCACGCCCACAGTGACTGTGTCAGATGAAGGTAGCTACCTAGCTAGAAAAGAAAAGAAAGAAAAGAAAGGACTACGCCTTTCGGCATCAATTTATTGAGAAGCCCAGTATTATACCGGGCTGCTCAGTAGCTACCTAGCTACTATAGTCAAGAAAATGAAATAAGAGAAAAAGCAAACAGTATACCTTTTGGCCTCAATTCAATGAGAAGCCAAGTTTCACGCTGGGCTGCCCAATGAAGGTAGTCAACGTAAGAAAGAGATGTCATTTCCCAATACATATGCATAGTGTGTTTCATATATATAGTGCTAAACTGAGCAGATATGAACCACCACTGCATGCCATGTCTTATTGCGCTACAAGCAAGTGGAACAAAAGAAGCAAAATCATGGTTCCCTCGTTGACGCAATTGACACATACGTGTGGCACCGCTCATGTGGCTGCTCACTAACTGCATGCATACAGAAGCTAAAATGACAATCTTCATTCCGTGCATGTTCACCTGCCACATTGTCTTTAGCTTTGGGGTCGTCAAGCTCATGCTCATCTGAGTGCCAGGTCCCTGCTTTCTCAGGTGACTCTTTGCCTAGGCCTGAGCCTGCCTGATTGAAAGGGGTGGTGCTGTTTGCGCGCTGCATGCCTGCACATGCACGCCATCTTGATGGTTCAGACACTCACAGTCATACCATTGCCTAGTGTTGTGGCGCAAGCAATGATGTGCACTGTCATCATGATCAACAAGTGGCTGCTTGGTGTCTTAGTGCCCAGAAAATATTAGCTAAGCTCTACAGACCATGCTAGCTTCAATTTCTGCATTCAGCTGTGCATGCTAATCAGCACGACTTGTGCACGCACCTCGTTCATCTACTGGGGATGTTATGCTGTCAGACACGGTGACGCTGAATGCAGCAGGCTCTGCGCTCGACGACCTGGGTGTCGCCATGGCAAACGCGTCCGACCTATACGACAAATCTGCAGCGTCAACAAACAGTGTTGGGACGCCTGCGCCATCGGACCTCCATGACAGTCCACATGTTGAGCGTCCGCATAATACAAGTGATCTTGAAATGCAGCAATCAACAGACAAGACACGTTTCCTTGTGAGTAATAGCTGATCAGACTTGCAAGTCAATTGATCAAGTCACGACAGTCAACCACCGTGCTGCTAAGAGCAGGTGAGCGAACGCAAGCGCAGACGGCTGTGTTGAGAATGCGAAAGACCGTCATAGATATGTGTGCATGACGAACTCACAAACGACGCAAGACGTGTGCTGGTGCTTGATCGAACTGCATGTATTCTAGATACTCCGCAGGCACACCATGCGATACCATGCTGCTACCTGCAGAAAGTCTTCTGTTGACACCCAATCCGTCTACTGGGGCGGCTTTGCCATCGTTGCCTTTTATGTGATGCGGTGCGTTTAGGTCAGTCCCGCACGAGGCTGCACGAGCGCTGTATTGTGAGTACCGAGACCGCACGTGCCGGTGTCAGCACGTGCAAAATCTACAACATATCACGTCACAATGTGTGTGTGTTTCTGCACAGAGACCTGGTGCTCAAGAGGTGGTGTTCGGCCTGAACATGACATGACATGGCGCCGATACAAAGTTCTTGTGTGCTTTGTTCTGCCAGTTTGTTTTGTACCATCTGAAGCGCAATCCTGAGTGAGCAGGAGCTCGTGAGACATGCTTGAGGGTGCGCACTTGCATGCAATAAATTTGAAGTGATGCTCGTGATAATGCAGTCCTCAACATGTATATGTGTCTGTATCTGGTTGTGCATCTGGCTGAGCTGTACACATGTGAGCTTTAGGCTGACAGGTCCGCCGGCCATGAGCAGTAAGCAGCAGGCAACAGAGTCCAGGGAAGGGTCCCTGACACGATGGTGGTAAGCAGGATGCAAAGTTTGACTTGGATCTGCAGGTCCTGGATATATATTAAGGGACAACATCTTTGCATATTACTGGACAATTCAGCTCCTGATCAACACAAGCCACTGGCAGTTGGCGTCAGCAGCAGAAACCTGCAGTTGTCTGGCATGCATGCATGACTTCCGTGCACTGTGCAAGTTCTCTCTGGCACCAAACGCATTAATTGTACTTATAGTGGACTCACAGCCTACATGCAAGGCTCTGATGCATGGGATACAGATGAATACATCACTTTTCTTGACAACACACCACTGACATCATGTTGTGCACAAATAGGCTGTGCGAATGTGTCAGACGATTGCTTTGATGTATATATATCAACCGTTATAGCCAGCCGCAGCAACTAACTTGGAAAGAATTCTTCAGCTTCAAAGCTGGAAATCAACTGAACTAGCTCTAGCTTGCCTATGACGCATGTCTGCACAAGACATGCTAAGCATCAAGCTGCTGGTACATGCCTCAGCTTCTTCAAGGACTGCTGTTGCTCACATGCTCCTGATCACACCGCACCTGATAGCCAGTGCAGTTTTGCCAACCTGCCTGACTTACATGTAATCAGCTCGTGTTGCCAGGCTTGCATCAGCTGCCTGTAGTCCAGCTCGTCCACATGGAGCCAATTAAGGTTCCAATTTGGTGTCATCCTCAACCAGTGTACTCAGGGTAGAAAGGCTGAAAGATGTTGGAAGTCCTCAGAATGGGGACCAAAACATATTTGATGACCAGCCAGAGTGGCTTCGGCACCTCTGTCAGGGTGACATGCCCACCAACAAAGGTGACTAATATCTGCAGAGGGTTGATGTGAGCCAGTGTGCCTGCGTCGTATCCCAAGCCAGCATATGTCTGATAGAACTGTTCAGAGTTGCTTGCTGGGATGATCTTGCATTCTATATCAAGGGTGGTCTGGTTGTCAGCACTCCAAAAAGTGTGAGGCACCCCTGCAGAAGCTGTTACAGTGTTTAATACAGTGGACAAAGAAAAATAAATTGATGCAGATGCTGCAGAAGTCATTATAGTGGATATAAATATGAAAGTTTGATGCAGATGCTTTACCCATCATACATCCAAAGACACAACATGTCAGTCATGTTGTAAGCATTGACTGTCATGCAGACTGCATGCCTTAAAAGTCCTTTAGGTTGACAGCATATGAGCACTTCAAATATTATGTCAGAAACAAGAAATATGCATGTCTGGACACAGGTTCAGACACAGTAACGTGGATGCATCCTTGGGCATTGCCCAGTGTAGCAACATGAAGCATACAAGTATCACTTACATGTTTGCGCTGCTTTCCCTGATAGACCAGCTGATTGATGACATCTGAAAATAGGTGCTTAGTCGCATGCGTTGCCAGACGTCCTAAACGATCTGGAAAAGTCAGGCACTTACTTGGTGGTAAGCACAGTGGAGCTTTGTTGCCTGCCTGAACAAATCTCTCTACTCCATCATACCCCAGCAGATATCCCATGCTGCAAGGACACTTCATGTTGCCTCGTAAGGCTGTGACACAGCTGCGCAGGCTGCCACCAGTTGCTGAAGGTCACAAATGATTTGTACTCTGACATATGCATGACTGCAAACCCAAGCTCATGTCAGGCAGACACATCGTAAAACTGTTTCTACCAGCTGACATAATTGACTCAATTGCCACGCATTGGCTGTAATTGTCCTGGCAGTGCGGTTTGTGGAAAGTAGTGATTCAAAAAGCAGGAGTTTGAGTAGAAGTGGTATCTGGCTGACATTGCAATCTAGGGCTTGTAGGATTGATGACAAGCCTTGGCAGTTGTTGAACACAGGCAATGGTTAGCAAAGAGCACACAGTGGCAGTACCTGCCGGCGTTCACAGTGAAGCACTCCTCTTGAAAGTCATGAGAATGCAGGGGAGGGGAAGCGCTCTTGCCAGGATAAAATCCTGCACAAGCAGAACAGGCATCATGGTGAGAGAAAAAGCCAAGGTTATGAAAAACCATCAGGCTGTATGTGATCAGCACATCGACAGCTTTTTGCATATGATGCGCTGACAGAAGTGGAAATGCCTCAACTACCGTGGCTCATGCTCACATATGGTCAGATCACAAACTCAGTTCAAACAGCAACTTCCAAGATTGCACAATTCATGTAAGAGAGGGAGTTGAGCCACTGCTGTGTACCATGTTGTCTGGTCGCTGAGACGCTGACCTGGTGTGCCTGGCCTAACAAAGCCTCCAACAGTAATGAACTCACCACCAGTCTCCTCTGTGTTTACGAGGATGCTGTATCTGCACGTAGAATATCGCAGCACGTTACGAGACCATGTTGCATGTGTCACGGAGCACAGCATTGCGGGCGCTCTGAGTGGCTTGTCTGCCTGACCACCGGGGATCGATCAAGTTATCAGGAGGCCGGTAACCAAATCGCGGGTAGCACAACTGTGATCTGACCTCGATTCATTGCCCAGTCTGGACAACTCAAAGTTTCTGCGATCGGTCAATACGGTGCGAGGCTTCTGAAGGTAAGTTGCAAAAACATAAGCGCTAAAGCTCAGGATCGCAGTCCCGCACGCCAGCGCCAGCTTGACCGACACCATGTGGTGATTTCAAGCTCGATAGCAGTCAGAGCAGCAGCTGCGCAAGGTAATTGGGTCCTGTTGTAATGTGGTAGCTTCAAAACTGGCTTCAGAAGACGAGATCAGGTGAGTAATTTGTATTGTGGCATGACTAAACGGAGATGCAGTTACGTAAGGCAGCGAATTATGCTTAATTTGCGCACCCAAAGTGAGCGATCATCAAAAGCATGACCATGATGTACTTGTCTTGATCCGGCACCAGCTCATTTGCTAGCGCCTTGCCTTGTGGTGTTGTTCAATGCTGCCTTCACCACAGGGCAGGTGCCCCAGTCCTGGAAGACCTCCTTGGTCACCCGGGTAGTCAAGCATGGCGATGCCACAGACACAGCCAACTATATAGGCCAATCTCAGTGGGTGAGCCAATCAGCAGGCTATGTGCCAACATCATGGTACGGCGCCTTGTCACATACACAGAGCAGCAGCAGCTGCGGTCTGCCACCCAGACAGGCTACCGGCCAGAGCTTGGCACCATCCATCCTGCCTTCGCCCTTCAGCATGCTGTTGACAAGCACAGACATGCCAACAAGCCTTTGTACCTATGTTTTGTGGACCTCAAATCAGCCTACGATAAGGTCCAGTGGCAGCTTCTTTGGAGCTTGCTACAGCGCCTGGGGTGCATGGCCACATGCTGGGCGCAGTACGTATAGTCCTTGTATCATGGCTCTTTGCTGTCCATGAGGATCAATGGTCAGTGTGGCCACAGCCAGAGTCCATCCATTGGGCTCAGACAGGGCTGCCTACTCAGTGCCACCTTGTTTGGCATCTTCATTGATGGGTTGCATCACCATCTGCAGACCACGGCTCCAGCTGCTGGGGTTCAGATCCGGCACCTGAGGCTCACAGACCTTGTGTATGCTGATGACATTTGTCTCTTGGCTGGCAGCCCTCAACACCTGCAAGCTCTCATTGATGCCTTGGTTGGCTATTGTGCCACATTACACATGGAGATCAGTGTGGCAAAGACAAAAGTGATGGTGGTGTCCAGATCTCTGGCTAGATCGCCTGGTCTGGAGGCAGCTGTTTTCACATGCGATGGTCTTCTGGTGGAGCAGGTTGACACTTTCAAATACTTGGGTCTACACTTTCAATCATCAGGGGGTATATCCCACCTTATCACACCTCTGAAGGCAAAGGCGGTGGGCTCTTGGGCTGTGGTACAGCAAAGGCATTCTCAATTGCAATGTGGCAACACAGTCAACCTCAAACTCTTCATACTGCAAGGCATCCTTGCACCCTCTCTGCATTATGGTTGTAAATTGTGGGGCATGCATACCCCCCGTGGCGAAGCACAGAAAGCACGGGTTGCTCTACAGTCCATCTATGATAGACACCTTAGGCACATCTGTGGGGTCAAGTATGCTACGCCTAGTGCTATGTTGCTTGAGGAGTTAGGGTTGTCACCACTGCAGGTTTTTTGGTGGCGACAAACACTTGGATTTTGGAACAAGATAGCTGCTAGTCCTGTTGGGTCGCTTTTCCACACAATCTTGCTTGACAATCTTGATGATGCTCTTTCTGTTGGAAATGGTGCTAAGAACTTTTCTGGCTCCATAGCTGCTTGTTTGCAATCTGTTGGGCAGCCCATGCCTTTCGGCGGGGGCGCTGTTCCTATCCTGGAGATTGGTACAATTATTGAAGCCCTGCGTCAGCATTTGGGCGGCACCCATGACTATGCCCCTGCATTGTCCCAGAGCAGCCCCTTCTGTTGGGGTTGTTGCATGTACATACCACCATTGGTTTAGACCTTTTAGCCAGCATGGGCGGTATTGTCAGCTGCCTGTTTCTGGTAGGCGCATGCAGCGGTTTCTTTAGTTTAGGCTGGGCTCTCATCAACTGCCAATTGTTCTCGGGCGTTTTGCTGGGGGTCAGCATGTTGCCAGAGCCAATAGGGTCTGCACACATTGTGGTAGTGTGGCTGTTGCAGATGAATTGCACATGGGTTTTGAGTGTCCAGCTCTCCAGGTAGTTAGGCAGCGGTATGCTCCTTTGTTTTCCACGGACACAAACACCATGAGATCCTTTTTTGCGCAGCAAGACCATATGCAGATTTTCAAGTTCGTTCTAGACTGTCTTGATGTTTTCCACATTTGACCTTTGTCTTCTTGTACATGTGATCAGACTTGCTGGCTGGCTAAAGCATTGTAATCTCTCTCTCTCTCTTATGCCATACAGTCTGTGATATGCAGCCGACACCAGCAACTGCTGTATGTTTGATGGTCATGTTGGTAATCTTAAGGTTCCAAGTTACCAGCGTTGCTATGTGTTCAGCTGACAATTTTCAGGTGACACCTGTTCATTGCTCGCGAGCTGAGAGGTTGCCTGTTGGAGAGCAAGCTGTACTGTAAATGATACACTATTTCTGGGAACAGTAGTCCTACCAATAGTACTGATCATGAGAGTCACTGGTAGAGGGCTTGCGGCAACCTGCACGCTGATATGGGCCGTCCGCACAGTCATCTAGTATGGTACATAGAAAGGCTGCAACATGGTCTCACAACAGGAACCAGCACACCCTTGATGACCAGCCAGACTGACTGTGGCACATCAGTCACGGCGCCTTACCAATGTATGACTCAACTGCCTATTGACTGAACACGTCTACCCTGGTATGCAATGACTATTTGCAGTGGCAGGCATGGAAATGGCACTGTGAGTATTGTGTCTGGCAAACAGATGTCTGCATTTACAGCACCAAAGAGCAAATCACTGGTGCACACAATGGCATACTTGACTGCCAGAAGCATGACGGTGATGAACACACTTGGGACTCTCTTGGCAGCTGCATCCCCTGAGAAGATTGTCAATATGGCAGTCTGCTACTGCTACAGCCTCCGCACATGTATAGCACTGTGCTGCCGGGCTAAGACAGTTATGAGGGTTGCTCGCTTACGATGTGAGGGTGATTGGCAGAAGCCTGTTCTCTAATCAGTCAAACCAGCCTGGCTAGTTTGAAGGGCCTGCCAGCCAGCAGCCTGTGAACAGTTCATCCCACACCAGCTCTGTAGAGCTTTTGTACCCCAATGCTCGTTTCCTGCTCAGCACTCAGCTTGTCATACAGGCGTAGCATGTCTGAAACTCATATAATGCAATGAAGATCTAGATCTCATGCAGAACAGCATCTCAGATGTGAGCTGCACTAGCAGTCTCTATACTATTTTGTGGGCAGGGAATGGCTTGAGCAGGCCATTGCAAAAGCCTTAGGTCACATGCATGCAGACTCAAGTGAAGTGATGTTTCTGGACCAGATCTGTATCAAGTTGACAGCTGTGTCAGTTTGCAAAGCAGGCATGACATGCATCAAACCATCCCTGAAACACTGGAGACAGCAAGGGTATGGATTATCCAGACCGCACAAGATGCATATGTTGCAACAGAAAGAGAATGGCAGCATGTGCACCCCCTCACACAGGCAAATCATTGACGCATGCAAAGTGCAGAAAGCATCAGACCATGGCCCTCTTTAATGATGTAAGCATTCCCCTTAAACTGGCAACAAACAGCAACCATCAGTTGATCAATTCAAGCAGAATCCAACCTGAAGTCCCTCAAGCCTTTCTTCTGCTTGGCTGTCATGGGGAACTGTTTGAGATTGAGGATGACATCAGCCAGGTAATGCATCCAGAGGCAGTTTGTGGCGGGGCAGTGGCCCTGCCATCTGTTCTTGGTAGCCTTCTTCATGCGCCTGTATGTGTCGGCCTGCAGCAGACACACCTGGTCACCCTCAAAGGAAAAACCAGAAATGAAAAGATCACACCTACCGGCATGGACCAAAAATTGCCCAAAAGTGGGAGATACCAGGCTTCCCTCTTTCACCCTCAAACTTTAGGTGTGCTGCCGCACTGTGAAGGAAGCTGTCACATGATCTTGAAAGAAAGTTGGGTGTCGTGCAGAGGGAGCTGGCAAGCTGAGCATTAATCCTGCTGCAGACTTTTATACAAATGAAAAATGAATAAAAATAAAGAGCATAAGATAAAAATAAATAGAAAACAGATCAGCACAGCTAAATGCTGCTGTGCTGACTGCCTAAACAGAAATTCACACACAAAGCTACTCAGGGCAGTTCATAGCTGTAAGATGTGTGAATGCTGCATGAGTGAAGGAGCGCATGAAAAAATGCATATATGTGTGAATGTTCACACACAGGTTAGCATTGTGCTGCACAATGGCATGATGAGATGGGTGCAAGAGCCGATGCCCCCTCATGGGGTAGGGTGTCAGTCTCGGCAGAATTTGTAAAATTATGCCAGCAACCATCAGGTTATACCTTGTACAGTAGGCCTATCACGACTAAATACTAAAATAAAATATCAAAATTATTTAAGTTCCAAAACTTAACTAAACAATAAAATAGATAATGAAGTGATGAGGTGGGTGTGGGAATGCACCTGAACGTCACCCTTGGGTCCAGTGAACAGCTCTGGGTCAGCAGCCAAGTCACAGAAGGCGACGTTGCCTGTAATGGCTGTCAGGCGAGACAGGGTGAAGTCAATGAGAGTGACTGTCACCCCACTGGTGGATGCCTCTATGGCATGACCCCTGCGTGACTGTCATACTCATGTTCATGCACGGGGGAGTCCATACCACTCATGTGTGTGTCTGTGTGTCTTAGCATCGTTGCATGACTGCAGATGTGTGAGACGAAAGCTGGCCTCAGTGACAAGTGAATGTATGTCTGACTCATGGGGACGATTCTTGCAGAGAGACATACAGATGTTGTCACCAGGCAAGCAGAGCTGGACGGACAGGCAGACAAAGTGCTGATTTGGACAGTTCAGACTGGCATGCGCCATCAAACATTCTGGCTGTATCTCGGCAACTCAGATGCTCTCAAGCTTGCACCTTGACTCACAGACACAGACACAAACTCTCAGAAGCAGTGAGGAGGTGAGAGACAGACCTGAGCCTACAGGAAGTGCTCTTGTTGCTGTCCCTGCATACCAGCAAGTTGCCCCAGTGCAGGTCACGGTGCTCAAACTCACACGCCTCCTCAGCAACTGCCAAGCTCAACGCAGTCTGCATGAACCCAGATGCATCCACCAAGTATGTATCTTATGCACAGGTGATGAAGTCAGCTGGAGGGTGTGACTGCTATTCAGAGAGTATCAGAAGCTTCTGCTGTTTGAGGCGTAAGCGTGCAGAATTTCATCCTTTCAACGTTGCGCTGCTTGAGTACAAGGAGTGATCAGTGATGTGCGTGCATGCGGCAGCATGCTACCTGGGAGCCTCAAAGGGAAGAATGGTCCACAAGCAAATGCATGAGTTGAGTTCACAGGCAACTGCAGGCTCTTGAAGCTTTCTCCCTTCTCCCAACCACTGTGGGGTTGCCATTGCCACATGCACTGCAAATTCCTCTACACAGCCCTGACAACCACTTGAATGCATGCATGCAGGCTTGTTCAGGGAGAAAGGAAAAAGACGGCGCCATCAGGCCACTTGAAGTAGAGGTGCATCCAGGCTTCCCTTGTATGCATAAAGGCTTGCTGATGAAAAGAGAAAGAAGTACTGACGCCATTAGGCAACTCCAAAATGTGCCTAAGCATCCCTTGCATGCATACCAACCTGCTGTGTGTCTAAAGGAAAGAACAAGCGATGCCAATGGGTCACTCAACATAGAGATGTGCCCAAGCTTTCCATGCATGCATACATACAAGCTTGCTGTTGGCTTTTGCCTGTACCTGCAGCAGAATGCTCTGAGCCTCCTCAAAGCTTCTCAGCTCAAAGCGCTCCAAATCAGCCCCGCCATCAGCAAACACAAACACAACATACAGCTGATCCCCAGGAAAGGCATCTACAGCATCATTCTCTGACTCATGCAGATGATCCCATCTGTGCCACTCCTTGACCAGGGTTTTGGCATAATGCCCACGGCAGATGCCCAGTCCGTGGGTTTGCACAAAACCCTCGGTGATGTTGTTGCTCTGTGACTGCTCAGGACCACCTGCAATAGTGTGAGTTACAATGGTCAGAAGCCCACAATGAAATTGCGAAATGTGTGGTTGTTCATCAAGTGCTGATGGATAGCAGGACATCCGTGCAACAGAAGCTCATGACTTTGCAGCAGAGGCCAAAGAGATGCCAGCCATTGCCTCAATGCTTAGAGTTGAGGCTGTAGCCACAATCCAGGGTGTTTGACTTCCCTTAAACCATTCAGGCTTGTGCCAGGACCATGTGATCATGAGCCATCTTATGTATTGGCAAGTTGAAGGTGTGGACAACAACAGGGGCTGAACCAAAATCGTAATCCAGGATCAGTCCGAGCACTTGGGAGACTCACTGGTGGACTCTCTGAGTCTTGAGAGTGTGAGAGCGATGGCGACCTCAGCCAGGATCTCCTCACTGCGCTTCTGAGTCTCCCCATTCACCAGCAGGTCCCCTTCCAGAGGCACAATCTTGAAAACCACCTGCAAGGGGAAACATGAGCTGCCTGTCGCAGTCATTGCAATGATTCCCATAACAACTGCACAACCTGGCCTGCATGTCTTGAAGCTCTTGAACAGCCTCTTGCATCCAAGTATTATTGACCAATGCATAATCACTAAATGCTTGTTGTCCTTTGCTTGTTGTCCTTGGGATCTCTCAGAAGCTGGTGTGTAGGTGGCAGGCCTTTGTAGGAGGCAGTGTGTATGAGGCACAGACGATGAGCTGTGCTACCATGTGTGCTCATAAGTAGTGGTGTGACACAGTATGACATTGTTGACATAGTATGACATCTCTGTCAAATCTACCTGCCTGAAAAGTGCAAGCTACAGAACATATTCTTCAATGTGAGTCAGGGACACTAATGGTAAGTATCAGCCTTTCATTTGCTTTGAACACCAGTGCAGACTTGCCTAGCTACAGACCAGGTGGGTTGCAGATAGCAGAGCATGGTGATAAACATCAGGAAGAGGGGCAAATGGGGAGGGCTGTACCTGATCAGCTTTAAAGGCTTCCCCAAAAGTGCCCTCCCCAATCTTCTTGATGTGCGCTAGACTGGCAAACTGCCCTATCAGCTCCTCCATGCTGGGTAACTTTGCTACATCCACCTGCCAGAATCCCACACACAACAATTACATCATGTGAGGTCATCATTCAAGGGCACAATCCGATATTGGATGTACATATTCTTGTGTGAGCTGCAGCTGAGCATTGCTGAGTCACCTGAGCTTGTGTGTTGCAAGTAACAAAATCTGCTGTCCAGAGCAGACAGCCCACAGTGATTTGGGTGCTGTATCACCTGAGCTTGCTAGTTGCAAGTAGTAACAGCTGCCATTCAGAGCAGACAGCCCAAAGAGATCAGTATGCTTGCAGGTCTGCAGGCTTGCATCATCTGATGACATTCTTGCAGCTGGCTAATTACAGCACATGCATAGAGTGTCCAACAAGACTCCACACAACTGCAAAAAATGCAAGGTAAAGGTTCAAGAATGTACATTAGCAGCATGTACCCAGCAGGATTGTGACATAGGACAGATGTTGACAAGCACGACGCGGCACTCACAACCAATACACACAGACAATTAAGCAGCTGCTCAGCAGCAAGACTGGTGCTATGCCAAAGCAGTACTCACATCTTGTCCGCACAGCTTGAGCAGCTGCTTCATCGGCGTCAGCTCCATCTCTGATAGCTGGCCACTCACAGCAGCTACATCAGCTTCAGCAGCAGCTGCAGCAGCAGCTTGTGCAGCAGCTTCTGCTGCAACATCCTCTATGCCACATACCATGCCTGTAGCTATAGGCCCTTCATCGGCACCAGTTGCTGCCCTTGAGGAGAAGTCAGGTGCTGCCTGTTGATTGGCATCTGGTGTATCAGGAACGACCAGCTGTGGTGCCTCCTGTTGCGGTACCAGCAGATCTGATGCTGATGACTGATGAAGTGCAGGCGTGATGCACCTGATATCCTGGCTGGGGATTGCAGGTGAGGAAAGCTGCTGTGTCCATCTCTTGGCGCCCAGTGAGGATCTGTGCCCATCTGGTTGCTGGTTCTCCTTCTGGGGTCTCCGACTGCTAGATGGTGTGAGCTGAGCTGTGCATGGTGAAGCTGCATCTTTTTTGGCAGCATCTTCTTGAGAGCAGTGCAGCTTGAACAGTGGCATCTGCTCTAATGAGAGAGCTTCCTGCTCATGTGCATCATGTCGTTGCTGTGCTGTGTCATGATCTGCCACAGCTGCAGCAACTGCTTGTGCAGCTGCATCAGATCCTGGTTCAGCTGTGCCAGCTGCCATCTCAGCTGCTCCTGCAGCTGCCGCTGCTTGCTCAGCTGCATCATGTGATTCTGCACTGTCAACAGTGGTTGCCTCAACTGCCTGTTCGAACTCCTCAGAAGCCTGTTCAGCGATGGGTGACTGCTGGGGTGGGCGATGGGGTTGAGCGGGGTGAATGGGGGCAGAGGGGTCAACCAGCCCCAGCCTCTGCAGGGCATCAGGCACGCCCCAATTGGTGGAAAGGCGAGCTAGACGATTGCCGATGCTGAAGCGGCTGCTGAGACGGCTCATCAGTGACGGCGCCAAGCTTTGCTTCCTGCATGCCATTGTTATTATTGTTATTGTTATTGTTATTGTCATTGTTGTTGTTGTTGTTGTTGTTATTATTGTTGTTGTTATTATTGTTATTATTATAATCATTATTCAACAAGCTGTCCTTCACCCAGCTCTCGTTATCATGTGATGCAAATGTAGCTCTGTATCTCTTGAATGTAGCAATGCTGGGGGCGTGAATGCAGCAGCAGGCAAGACAAGTGCAGTGTGATTCAGCGCAACGCAGTGGCATCATGCCATTCAGAGCCCTTCAAGCAAAAGAGCAGGAACCCTTTTGGTTTCTGTGCATGCGTGTGAACAGCTCAGCCGTAATGACAGCCAGACAGCAAGAAAGACAGACAAACAGTCAGACAAACAGCCTCTCAGGATGATGTCACCCACACCTAGCGTCATCGTCATGAGTCATTCCTTCTAAGCTATGGCATGGAGCTACAACCAAAGACGCACGCCTGGACAGACCATAGCAGCTCTTGCGCTCTGGCCTGGTTAATCTCTGATGGTGCTGGGGACTGGCCTGTGCTGGAGGAGGCAGTGGCCCAGCAGTGCTGCCACCCGACCCTGCTCAAGCAGTGCGATGATCAGGGCACACTCAGAATGTCTTTGTATCAACTGCAATTGCTGGGACAATTGCTGTGCTTCCTGCTTACAGCAGGTGAAGAGGATCCTATCAGCTGCTAGTCATGCACATGTAGCGCAATGAACTGTTCAAATGGGGAAGCATGCGCCTTTGCTTCCTTGTGATGGACACTTCTGCCTTCATACATGCTTGGGGCAAGGAGAACGTGGCTGATGTTAGCAAGCATGTTGCTCTCACTCACCTGGCTCTGCTGGGCTGGCTCCTGTTGCATGTGTCTTCGACGCAGCACCCGGGCTCTGATGTTCATCATGCTCAAGAACAGGTGACAGGGCTGTGACCCATTCTGCAGTGCGCTGCTCAGCAGATGCAGCGCCTCTTGCAGGGCGTGCTTGAGGCTCTGATGCTTCAGGGCTAGCAGCAACAGGTGTCCTGGATCTAGAGTTTGGCTTGGCCTTGACTGGCGTTTCTTCAGCCAGCTGAAAGTCATCTACCTGGGTGCCAAGTCGTGCATGTGAGATGCATGGAAGCAAAGCTGCTTTAATAGGCTCGATACAGAGATGTCCCCATGTCAGCTGTGTTTAGCTTGTGCAAATGCATACCTGCTTTCGTGCGGCTGAATACTCAATGCAAATGCGCGAGGAATGTGGCAGACTAGTCATAGGTAAAAAGGCATGCATTCCTTCAGCTGCATGGTGCATGCCATGCAAAAAGCAGCAGTGTGCAACACAGACCAATGGTGATCATGACCTCAGCGAAGTATTCTTTCATTTCCAGCAGGTGCTGTGTCTGCATAGCTTGCTCTTTCTGCTTGGCCGTTGGAATTGGCCGCCTACTATACTGAACCACATTCTTCTTCTGCTTGTTGGTATGTTCCTTGACAGGAGGCACACTCTCCTTGAGCACCTTAGTTGCAGGTCTGACTTCTGCCTGCCTGCTGACCACCTCCTGTTCTGTTGTTGTCGGGGGCTGGTCCTCATTTGAACATTCCAACACCGCGTTTACGTTTTGCTGTCGCTTCAATGCCTGCAGCGCAAGCTCGTGTATCAGCTCAGGCAGGGCAAGACGCGCAGGTTTTGCCAGATCATGCGGGGTGAGCAGGCAAGAGTGGAGGCAGATAGCGTGCCTTATTGTGCCGCTGTGCTTTTCTGCTGAAGGTCTTGATGTCACTCATGCTGCTCAGGGCCACCAGAAGATGTCCATTGGCGGTGCTGCTTGCGCAAGTCAATCTAATACACAAACTGCGCTGACCAGATTTGAATCGCCTGCTGCTTGCAGTGCTGCTTGGGTTTGACCGAAACAGATTGCGCAGCCCTGCGCACAGCTGCATACTTACTTGCATACATACTTACCGTGGTCGGCTCAAGCAGCAGCGTTGAGAAGCAAAACGGTCAGACCTGTTTGTCCAAGCTACAAAAGCCATTCCCGTGTCGAGTTTGCCCTTGTGCACCGTGTACCAACCTTTGTCGCTCGACAACCTGTCTGAGAACCGCGTCGTCGCGATCAAGAAGAGCAGACGCACAATGCTAGCTTGAAATAAGGCCGTCCTATGTTATGGACAAGGAAAACGAGCCTTCTGCCTCCAATCAGGTATTGATCACATCAAGTTGTCCAGGTGACACCTTCAGCTTGTGTCACGTCTGTCACATACATTGCTAGGGAGATGACGACCAAGTAAGCCCAGATGAGCTCAAACTGAAGATCACAGCAGGACCGAGCGCTGGGACAGACTTCTGCAAGCCTGGGGTGCACAGACTCACAGTGGGCAGAACCCGAGCTAGCAAGGTGTGGATAAAGGACAGTGCTGTGTCTGAGAAACACGCAGAGATCTACTGGGATGATCAGGCGTGGGTGCTGCAAGACAAAGGCAGCTCCAATGGCACTTTGCTCAATGGAATTGCTCTTGTGGCAGGAGGTGAGCCATGTAAATGCCCTGCAAATTTCCTCACAAAGCAGGCTGCTGCGCACACACGAGGCTCTCCCACACACCAGGCAATGCTGGTAGGGCGGCAAACTGCATCAACCTCTAAGTTGCGTCACAGGTGTCCCATCAAAGCTCAAAAATGGAGACATGGTTCAATTTGGCACAGACAGCCAGGTCACAATTGAGGTCAGAGTTGCTAAAGCACCATGGATGCTGCTGCCATGTGCTTGTGGTGCTGTTGTTTTGCTTCTGTGACATCATCACCATCATGTATTGTACCAAGTGCTGTTGCACATTATCAATAGACTACTTGCGCTTATGATGGACTCTTTCTCTCTCTCATGCAGCTCACGCCAGTTCTCAAGGAAAGTGTCACTGTTCAGCAATATCTAGAAGCCGACACACTCAGACAGGTTCAAAGCATCAAGGTAAGACAGCGACTGAGAAATGCTTGCTCTGCACCATGAATTGCTTAGTTGCTGTCATTACACATTGGATCACTCAGCTGCAGTTGCAGGCTTTGATGCAAAATAGCACATGGCTCAACGTGTCAAGTCAGAACTTCATATGAACGCAGGCAACATGTCAGCAGCGTGCAAGCCAGCTTCAGGATGCCTGGCTTGGATACAAGCAGCAACTTATGCAAATGAAAGATTCTCTAGGCAACTGAACACGTGCACATCCTCAGCATTATTGCTGAGAGCAGAAAGATTCGACCCTCTAAGACATTTCCTGGCAACCTGGCAAAGTACTAGCAAACAAATTCAATCTATGCATCTAGAGAGGCTACCTATGACATTGCAATTTTGTCCTGGACCCTGATGTGACACAGGCTAAGCAATCACTGCTGTGGCCTACTGAAAGATTTGCTGAACCTGTCCCCAAAGCCAGCAAAGCGATCACCAATGCCTTGACCAAAAGCCGGCTTTGCAGCATCTTCCTCTGCATGGTTGCTGGCACCATTACTCTGAGGGCCCAAGAATGGCATTCCTGGAGTGAATTTTCGAAACAAGCCTTTCACATCTGGAGCAGTCTGCTGAGTCTGGGCATTCCTGCTGTGTGCCTCTGCCTCATACTTGTCTCGTAGTAAGGCATTGATCTGCTGTCGCAGTGCACCTGTTGCGCAGACATCAACTCAGTAGTGTGTGGCATATGCATTGTGCAGAGTTCTGCCATGCAGGTGATTAATGCATGTCATATCAAGTGCAAGAGTGCGCATGCATCACGTGACAGCCTGCAACAGGATATGAGGTATGCCTACAGGCATCACGCAGGGCCCTCTTGAAGAGAAGTCCTTACAGTTGACAATCTTGCTTCTGATGCACAATCTAAAGGCCTCACCTGACTCAATCAGTATGCTGGCGAATGCTTGTCTAAGCTCCAGATCCTCTGCTGAGGTCTGCATCTGTGAAGAGGCAGTCTCTCCTAGAAGATTGGCTTCAGCCATGAGCGCCTGTAGTCTGCCATCACAGGTGCTCAGCATGTCCATTGCTTCCTGAGGCTTCAGCTCCTGCCCAGCAGCAGTCTGACCTGCACCATGACATCACAAAACAAATTCATGGTCCAACCTTGATACTTGCTGCCAAGGTCGATCTCTTAATCTGGTGATAAATTGGTCCCAACAACATGCGCTGATCTGCCAACATAAACACAACACATTGAGCTCATGCTGGTGAAGGGCATCTCAGCTGCATCCTCATGCAAATGACAATCTTGGTGTGTATTTTTGTCAGACACAGCGTGGCTGAGCCGTGCAAATTTCATTGGTTACTAAATTGACTCCTAGAAACTGAAATTTGAGCAACGAGCAGCTGCTATACACCATTGGCAGGTGCTTACCAGCAACAACTTCAATGCTGCTGTCATGTAGCCGTTGCCTCAAGGCAGCCACCTCCTGCAGCAGCTGTGCATATGACACTGCAGCAGTGGAAGCTACTTCAACAGCAGAAGTTGAAGCAGCAGGCGTGGCAGCGAGGGAGCCAGAAGCAGCTTGTTCCTCTGCTCCTGTTGGCTCATGAGCAGCCGTTGGCTCTGCTGTGTGCTTGTCAGATGTAGACACAGCAGCAGGCTGTGCTTCTGCTGCAGCTGCTACAGAAGATGCAGCTGCAGCTGCAGGTTCGCTAGCAGCTGCAGCTTGCTCAGCTGTGACGCGTTCAGACTCTCTGGCAGCATGTTCAGCTTCCTTGGCAGTTGCTTCCTGCTTCTCCACTTCCAGCTGCTTGCGCAGAGCTTTGACTTCTCTTGCTAGCACCTGCAAGAGGACCAGCAGGGCATGAAGCAAGAAACCTGGCACAAAGCACTGTCTAGGGATCTGCAAGCTGAGATGGCTGATTTACAACGCAGCAGCTATCCACTGGCAGGCAAGTTTGAGATCAGTACTCAAAACTGGCAGATACAAGCAGGCAAGGGATTAGACAAAAATGGGCCATTCAAAACTATACAGCATAGAACTGCAGAGACAGGTGCGCTGTTTCTCTGAATGATTGGGCTGTGTTTCTACCAAACGAGCCCTCAACCACCTCAACTGCAGCACTGAGAAACACTGCACCGCAGAACAGCTGCCTCAAAATGCATAGGCACTTACTGTGTTTCCTGGCAGGCATGAGGTAGCATGTCAAGCTCACAGCTGCAGGCACTGTTGATTGGTCTGACCTTTCTGTCAGCTCTAGACTTGGCTTCGGCATCTACCACCTGTCTTTTGAAGGCCGACATCTCATCATGCATAGCAGCCGCCTTCTTTTCTGCTGCTGCCTTCTGCGCTTGCAACTCTTGCAGGCTTTGACTTGAAGATGTGGCATCCCTTGATTCTACCTCACCTGAATTGTGAGGCAGGGGAGAGTCAGGAAAAAGTTTGTCAGTGTGAAGTGTCCTTGCAATCCCCTATCAAGGAGCTTTTATATTTGATGATCATGCATGCTTACTGCCCAGAGCCTGATTGTAACAAGGCCTGACAATGTCTGATGAAACTCATGGGTGTTGCTTGAGTTCACGCTCAGCGGTGTGACATCATGTGCATGCAAGCAAGCTTTGCTGCCTCCCCATGTTGAAGCACACCCTCTTGCGTCTAGAAACAGCTGTAAAGGCGTGCTCTGAGAACCACGCAATGCAACCAAGCCAAAATCCAGTGCATGGTTTACTGCTTGCATACCTTGCATTGCAGAGGGTGCATCCATTGGTGGAGCCACAGTTGGCTGATCTGAGTCTCCAGCTTCAGACTCTGACACACTTTCCGACCGCATGTGCTCCTGCTCACTCTGCTGAGCTTGTGCTGCTGCTGCAGCAGCCTCTTGTGCCTGCACCAACTCCTGTCTCGCCGCATCAAGCTCTGATTGCAGCCTTGTCACTTGCTGCTGACTGGCATCCAGCTGCCTCTGCGCTTCTAAAGCGGCACTGGCTTGAGAGTCCATGTGCCTCGCCTCAGCAGCCTGTGCCGCTCTTTCCAACTGACTCACTTTTTCTCTGACCTGCTCAAGCTGCGATTGTAGATCTGCTACAGACTGCTGACTGTGACTGAGTTGCTGGCTGGTGCCTGCAGCAGTCGTGTCAGACTCCTGGCGTGCATCATCAGCTGCCGCAGCTGCCTGCTGCGATGCTGTTAGCTCTTCTCTGACATGCTGCAGTTGAGACTGAAGGCTGATGATGCTGCTCTGATGGGTGGAGAGCTGCTGTTGTGTGTCAGCTTGTGAAGCTCTGCTGTCTGACAGCTGTGACTGAAGGTCTGACAGCTGTGACTGAAGGTCAGTCATACTTGCCTGGGCATTGTCCAGATCCTGCTGCAGCTGAGCTGATGAGTCATGCGCCTGCAGACTCAATCACTGTCAGCTTACTGGACACTGTTAGCAGATGCCTTCTCTAGTCAGTCTCATGCTGGGGGCATAATTTACATTGAAAGATAGATATAATTGATATCTAGTAGATCCAAAGTCTTTCCATTTCAGGGTCGGCATCAGCAAGGGTAAGAGACTCTGCCATCCCCCAACAGCGCTACCGCAATCAGGCATGATGCACTTTGGCTTCATTGATATGCACTTGCTTGCCATGTGATTGCACACCATTGCCATGTGCTGCATGTCCTTCATAAGTCACAAGCTGTGTTGGCTCTGCCAACCCAGGACATATACAGCACTACATGTCTGCAGACTGACCTGTTCCAGAGAAGTTGCCAGATCAGCTTCCCTTGCAGCTGCTTGTGTCACTCCTGACTCAGATGCCCTGGCCTGCAGATCAGCCAGCTGCCCTGCCAGCTGCCGTTTGGTCTGCCTCTCAGTGTATATTGCCTCCATGGCATCCTGCAAGTCCCCTGGACAGGAGCAGGTATCCCTTCAGACGCACAAGCTCACACAAAGCTGCCACCACACAAAGCTGCTACGCTCTCACTGGCAAGTTGGCAACCGGCAATGGGTGCATGTTGAATGCCTAGACGGCTTCAAGTCATTTGTTCATGGCAACATGAAGTTCAGAAGATCTGCCTGTCGGTTGAAGTTGCCAATGACAGACTATCCAATACCAAAGCATCAGATCTATTCTTTGGGGCCCTGAAACATCTCCGCAATGTAGAAACGCTTTTTGACTGCCCCCAGACATTTCTGAGTTTCAATTTCCAGTGTAGGGATGACGTTTCTGAATTAAAACAGACGTTTCAGGATTGAAAAGAGCAACACATCACCTGCGGCCCTGTCAAGCTGCTGCTGCAGAGCCTTCACATGGTGCTTCACAGTCACCCTCTGTTCCACTCTCAAGCCCAGTCGCATCCTGGGCTCCTGAGTCGCAGTCGCTGCATCTGCCATGCCTGAAATCAGGCTTGCAGGCTGTGCGTGTGTGTGGTGCGCTGAAGCTGTGCTTGCTATGCTGGCATTTGCACTGGTGCCAACACTGGTGCTGACGCTTCTGGCCATGGGTTGTGGGTGGGTGTCTGAGGGGGGCCCTTGTGGGGTGGGTATCTGCTGGGTGCTGTCTGATGCTGATCGCTGCAACGGGGGCAAGCCAGGACGCACAGGTGGGAGTCCATCTAGACCTGCATGATGTTCTTTGCAATCAGCAATTAGCCAAACAGGACGTGTATTCGGCTGGCATGTGCAATGCAGCTGCAGTTTGCAAGCTGAATGATAACAGTATGACCTGTCACAGCCGATGTCATGCATGTGATGACAATGCATGCCTGCTGCTAGGGTGCTGACCCTCACGCAGCAGCAGTGATGTTTGTGAAATTGTGAGAGACAATGTTTGCAATCTTATGTTTTGCTGCTGTAGCACCCGCCCTCACTAGTGCTATGTGGTACAACTGTGTGATGCAATTAGGCAGGGCAGTAAGTACGCTATTACGATACCATGCCTTTGTATCAATGCATAAAGCATGAGCATATGTGAAGCAGGGTGCAGATGCTGACCTGGACTGTGGAGACTAAAGTCAGCGTTGGAGGGTGCAGCACTGGACTGTTGGCTGCTGCCTTCATGCATGCTGGAGCTACCGCCCTCTGACCAGGCATAGCTACCTGTCTGAGATGCTGGCCTGGCCACAGCATGGTTTGTCTACTCTACATCAAAAGGCGGTGCATTCCACATCACATTTCTGTGACAGACCTGTTATGTTACCTGCGACTATACTTGATGAGATTGTACAATATGAACAGAACGGCTACAATCGCTGCTACCCAGTAAAGCATTTGCTTCTTCTGCGGCTCTTCAAAGACCTGTAAAACACTTGAACAAGAGTTGTCTTCTGACATTTCGCTAAATCACATACCTTCGCTACTTAGAGCAGTTGCAAATGATACTTACATTATGTAATGCAAGTTGTGGTGCTTAAAACAAGCAGCGCAAAACTCACCTTTTTGAACCTGTGCACAGTGGCTCCCAATCCCATTCGAGCCGACCCCATGTCGCCTGCCTGCAGCAGTAGAGCCATGCACAGTGTACACATGATCTTTAGCAAGGTCAAATTGCAGTTCAAGGGAAACCCCAAGACAGTATCAAGCTCACAATGGAGTCCAGTGCTCTATGACTCTTTTCTACTTCATCCTTGATACCAGCTGTGACCTGTGGCAATGCATGAACAAGGTCGACTTGCTTATAAGTTGCCAGCAAGCATATGCTCTGTAGCCGCAGATTCACCTGCCGCAGAAGGCTTGTTTGCTGTCCCAAGTTATCTATGTTTTGATCATTCTCCCTTTCCAGACTCTCAGGGTCCACACCGGAGGTTGATGCTGTTGCCTGTGGATGCCGTTCTTCAAACTTGGTCTCTCGCTGCACTTGCAATGCTTGGCCGCATCGCCAGACTGCGACAGGTGCATGCTCACCTGACTGTGCGAAGAGGTGCCAAATAGGGGTCTTCTGTCCCTGCAAAAACGGTGAGAGCGTTTCGTCAGGTGCCAGAAAAACGTCGGAAACGTCTGAAACGACGCTGTGGGTTTCACCTTGGCCCTGGCTCTTTCATCTGCCCGTCTGAATGCCGCAGTGTGGGAGCCAGAGGGGTCTGCTTCGATCTACACGGGAAGTCAACAAACGAAAGCGGAAAAAAGCTGGAACCGGTCCTTGCTGCTGCAAACACCTTGGCTAAATATGCTTTGGCACATGCAATTGACCGGCTCAAGGTTTACGGTTGAGGTCACTTGCCGATCTGAGAGAAGGTGCGAACAATGTTGGTTTCGGTGCGCTCTGGTAGCGTTTTGAGCGAAACCCTAACGCCTCACCGACCCTAAGAGCCCTGGTGGAGGCTATAGGTAAACGCTGAAGCTATCAACCGCCTCTTTGGAACTGATTTGTGAGGCTGTGCGTGGTTTTAGGCACGGCAGTATGACCAAGAAGAGAAGAAACAACGGACGTGCCAAGCACGGCCGTGGTCATGTAAGCTTCACTGTGTTTGTAGCTGTACTTGATCGACTGGGCTTGTCTGGACTGTGAGGTTGAGCTACTTTGGCAATCGCAGGTCAAGCGAGTGAGATGTGAGTCTTCTGGTGTGCTGGTACCCAAAGATAAGGCAATCAAGAGGTTCATTGTCCGAAACATTGTGGATGCCTCAGCCATCCGTGATATTCAGGATGCCTCTGTCTTGGAAGGTCAGTGCATCCAGCTAATTGACACAGTGCTTTTCAGTTGCCAGCATGAAGCTGATATAAATTCGACGCAATCTGACATCTACAGCGTCCTGAACTTTGGCACCCTGTGCCAGGTGGTCTGACCAGACCGTGTTTTTCGTAAGGTCACTACAGCAGTCTTGCTGAAGCGCCTGAATGTCTGTTGCAGGATACGCTCTGCCCAAGATCTACAGAAAGGTGTACTACAGTGTCTCAGCTGCTATCCACTCCAAGGTTGTGAGGGTGCGATCAGTCAAGGACCGCAGAAACAGAGCCCCACCCCCAAGGTACAGGCCAGGTGGTGACAGGCCACAGGGTCCCCCAGGCGCACCTGGTGCCCCAGGGCAGCAGCAGGGTGGCCAGGCAGGGCAGAGAGCCCCAGGACAGCAAGGCCCACCTAGGACATAAGCTATAACGCAATAGACTTGCACAGAAACAAGTTTGCACAAGCTCGTGGTACAGTCAGCGGCCATCTCGGTCAATGTTTCACTGATGTTGAAACACATAGCTGTGTCATCTCTTTCTGTAAAAGGTCACTGCAGGTGTCTATAAGCACGCCGCGGTAACAGCTGCGGCGTGTACCCCCCTCTATTATAGTACATGCACTGCTTCATGAGCACCTGGCCCTACTGCAGAAAGCATGCTGCATCATTGTGCGAGGCAAGCATGCTGTGTCTATGGAGCATGCAGTGTTATGGTGCTTCTGGGGGTGTTTTCGCCACATTCCTGCAGCTTGCAGATGGGCACATTGTAGATGGGCACATACCCAGATCGCCTAAACAGGTGCAACAAGCTACTGTATTTGGTTGGCTGGGAGGCTACCGGTGTCTTTGCAGCAAGTGCACCTCAACACCTTGACTTGCCTCAACCTCAACCTTGACAAAATGAGCCCATGCAAAATTGTGTTTCAAATGACATCTGCTTCGCATCAAATACAGTATATCATACATATACCCATGCAGTTCGTCTAGCCACAAGAAAATACCTGCATACAAGTTCAAAAGAACTACAGACCATAGCAAACAGACGCGGTCACAAAGCAAGTATTTTCATATACAACTAGCGCCAGCTAGAAAACAATACAAGAAGCATATCAAGTAGGTGAAACGCTACAACTGACAAATTATACAATGCGACAGTGCATGCCAGAGACAGGAGTAAGAGCTCTACATGAGCTTGGCCATTTCACATTGATTGCAGTCCTTGGCCAAGCATGCTGGTATGACAATGCCATTCGTGCACTAGGCATCGTCTGGCATGGCATCCAGTGTTTATTTCAGCATTGGCACCTCCCCCAACAGATGATCAGCTGCCAAGTCTTTAGCACGGTGTGCAGTGCTATTTCTGGCACAAGCTACACTGTGCATGCCCAGCAACTTGACATGCACAAATATGTCACTGCGCTGGAGCAGCATATGTAGCCTCATCACAATGATGCCCACAAACCACCTGGCTCTCAGCATCATCATGCAATCAACATCCTTATGGAATCATGACTCCATGGGGCTGTTGTCTGCATCAGCCCCAGGGTGTATGCCAGACTGAACAGCATCCTTGTCATCTGACTCTTGCTTGGCGCTGGGATGTTGATGCTGCTGAGATGGCTCGCTCTGTGAGAGGGGCGGGGTGGCCGCCCTTTGGGGTCCATGGGCCGGAGCACTGCCAGTGGAGGGGGCATCCTTAGACGCCCCACTCAGACGGTCACCCCTGCAGGCACAAATGGACACTCTCAAGCAGCAGGAACATCAAGCAAGATGACGATGATTGCTTGGTAAGCAGCTGTAGACATACCACAGGAAAGAAAAGAGATGGGGATGTTGCAACCTGGCAATGACAGTTGCTAGCGCACACGCTCTGCGTCTAGCTGGTCACTTGAGCATCATATGTGTACAGAGTCAATTCTTGGCAACTTGCTGCTGCTAGCAGTACAGTTACAGAACAGATGCATCAAGTCTGTTGACACAGATGGTCGTGCGTCGTTGCGCATTGTGCATGATCAGATGATACCAAGACATCTGATATGGCCTGATCATGTTCCTCTTTTTGTGCATACCTGGGAAAGTTGTTTGCTTCATTCTCCTTTGCTTCTGCATTTCCAGCAGGTGCAGCAGTGTCCTGAGGTGGGTATGCAGCCCCAGGCAGCTGGCGGTGGGGGCTAGTAACAGGGGGCTCACTGGGGCGGGCAGGGGTAGGGGCTGAGACTTGCGAGGGAGCCATGCTATGCCTGCTGCGCTCTGCCTGATCTGGTGCCTCATGAGCCTGCTGCATGTGTTTGACTATGAACAACGGAACAAACAGAAAGATTCAATAGGCAAGTCAATGCATGAGTCAGACAGCACATGGATGAATGGATGAATGCGTGCATGCGCAATTCTAGGATAGTCTCTGCATCTGTGGAGAGATGTGGGAATGGAGAGAGAATGCAGTGCTGACGTGGTATGCCCTAATTGGCTAATTCGCACCCTGAGTTCAATAAGTGTACTGTATCGTAGACCAGATTCTGTAGCAGAGCCAATTGCTGTCCCAAATGACAAGCGCAAAATCATGTGACAATTGCCAAGGTACTATCCAGACATGGCTGCAGCTTGTTTCTGCAGTTCTGTTTTGGCCGCTGAGCCAATACACCATGTTGCAACATGTCTCATCGTGTGTCATCACCTGGTTTGCCTGTTGTCGGGGACTGGTGGGGCCTTCTGCAACAGCCCTGACTCTGGCTGATCGGCTTTGCTGGCCGCCACTGTCAGGGCTGCTGGCAACAGGCCCCGGGGACTGGGAGGGGTGGCGTGAGGGGTGGGCAATGCGTGAGGGGGACCAAAGCACTCTCAGTCGCCGCCAGTCAATGGCATCCTAGACACACCACACAGGAGTTGGATAATAATAACAATATATAATTTACAGGCATTCCAGCTGATTGGTCTTGTCAGGTACCTACTAGGTGTGCCTAAACCCTAGTCCTGTGAGCCAACGTGCACTAACATGAAACACTAAATTGCACCCAAGGGGTGTGCGCTGGCAGGGCGAGTGCCATAGACGCATTTGCGAGGCGCTGTATACAAGGCACGCATTGCAGATCTATGCAGCTGCATGACACAGCTGCTGACTGGCTTGCTTCCTGTTGGGCAACTGTGCTGCTTTGTATCTCCCTGAAATATAAGTGTGCAGGCGCAATAAAGCACACGCCTAGAGGTTGTGGCTAGGACTTGTGCCATCTGGCGACTGACAGAGTGGAGGTATGACCACCGACTTTGCCTCTGCATACAAACTTGATCAGTCTTGTCTCAACTTGCGAAGTGGGAAGGACCATGGGTGCAGCTGCGAGTGGCCAAGCTGAGGATTGTGTCAGAGAAAACCGTCAGCACAGATGGCAAGCAGACATATAGTATCTTTGTTCCGTTCCAGCAGCCTTTTTATTTCAAGCCGTACCAGTCCTCCCAAAGCCTGAGTCAGATTTCGGAGGCTACCATTGATGCAAACTTGCTTTAGGCCTGACAAGTTGCAAACATGCAAAAATGGTGAATGGGCGGCTTAGCAAGCTGCCTACGAAGAAAGGTGTCTCAAAAGCATTTTTGCTCCAGAGTACAACTGAAGCAAAAATGCTTTTACACAGGTACTGGTGGATGGGCAATATAGCAAGCTGCCTACCAACAAAGATGTCTCAATGGGGCTTTTGCTCCAGAGTACAACTCACAACAGGTACTGATAGACAGATCAGCCAGCAAGGTTTGGAAGCTTCAGATTAGCAAGCTCCAGGCTGGCAAGCTGCCTACCAGAAAAGGTGTGTCAAAGGTGTTCTCAGCGGTGCCGTCTGTGCTGTTGAGTGTGGTGACCATCATAGATGAGGGGCTGCCTGACAGGCCCTTCACCTCCACATTCACAGTCTGGCTTGCCTCATTGAAGTTCACCATCTGCAGCAGAACAAGAACCAATGATGAATTCCAGCCAAGAGTGAATTGCCAGCCAACAATGAATGGGCAAGAATGATAATGGATTCCAGCCAAGAATAAAATCAAAAACCGATAATGAATGGCCAAGAATGAATTGATGGATTCCAGCCAAGCATTTGACAAGCCGTTTTGACCTTCAGGGCTTGCTGCCTGACTTCTGGCTCAGCCAAATCAATCAATTTGTCTTTAACATTCATCAGGGCAGTGAACAGGCAATGACTGGGAGAATTCTGACAATGCTAGATACGAGGTAGTCTGCAGCATGTGCCATTGCCAACAAGGGTACTTTCACATGGCCATGATTCTTTGTGCCTGATTGGTGACAGTAGTCTTGTTAGATTGATACTGATGAATTTGAGTATTGCAAAAAGTACGTACAGCAACAAACTGTATGTCAGAAACTTTCCACTTTGATAGTAACTTGTGCCAGTAGAGATGTTGATCAAGCGCTACAACTTGCTTAAAACCACAACACATAACACTGCATGACGTGCTGTTAATCAGACTGACTCACCTTGAAGGCGACCTTAGTGCAGGCTGTGTTTTGGCAACTGGCCGAGGCTGCAATACCATGATTGTGTGAGTCTCCATCACTGGATGACACATCCGTATCAATGTAACGCACCCCTTGATACACGGAGAAGAGCTTCTGTACATAGTAAGACACTGTCCCAAACACCCTGCATGCAAAGAAGCTGCTTGACTATCTGAAAAAGTGTTGCTTGTTATGACAGCAAAGCTTGGAAAGCAGCACCATGGCTCACTGCACAAAAGTCAGCAAAGCCTGGGAGCCTGGGAGGCTGTTCATAATACGCAGGGGATGTGGAGGTTCATAGACACATTGCTGGAGCATGGACCACAGCAGATGGTAGGCTCTGATTGTTCCAGATCTCAGCAGAAAGCAAGAAAGATAAAGTTACATCTTTGGCATCAAATTGATGAGAAGCCAAGTAGCAGAAAGGAAAGCTTGATGGAATTGCAGGACAGCAGGGATTACATTACACACAAAGCAGAGAAAAGGGTGGTTGGGCCTGAGGTGGTGCACCACCTCAGGACACTGCTGTTATGACTGCCAAAAGGCACAGACTCTCTCTCTCTCAGTTTTGACCCTGAACACAGTGAAGATCAGCAGAGTTCAGGATCAAAAATGAATTTTGAAATTTGTTGATCTTCACTGTCTTCAGACTCAATACCTTTATCCTCAACCTTGTAATCATGTGAGGACACTCTTGTAGTCCATTCGAGAAATGTTGGATCCAGAGGTCATGATAGACCACAGTGCCAGAATGGGATGCTACACTATGGGACTCAGCTTGTTTACCTGTGGTAGTCACAGGGAAGCCCGTAGATTCTCAACCTCAGGCTTGTTCATGATGTATGCCAAAAGGCATAGTGCTTTTCTTTCTTTTCTTACCTGTGGTTGTCGAAGATGATGAGGTTGTGAGGCCAGACTCGGTCGTTCCAGTGGGAAAACAGAGGGGCAAAGGCCGCCATTGCCACCTGCTCTGAGTTCCTGAAAGCCACAGTCAGGACATCTCCCGCACGTACCTAACTCATCATGAGGTGGAAAGCGATATTATTACTATTATTATTGCTATCACTTATTTTTATTATTTTTATTTGTATTACGATTGTTATTATTATTATCATTGTTATTATTATTCTTGTTGTTAATATTATCATTACTACTATTATCAGTCAGGACATCAGTAAGACAGGTAGGGTAGAGATGACATGTAGGCAAGAACAAGATGATGCACATTGGCTCTGCTTGCACAAAAGCTTTGCAGGGTTCAAGTTATTGTGCGTTTCACATTGCTGTCAGCTGGATGCTGCTGCGACTGAGTGCACTGACAGGAGAAAGCATGGAGAGACAAGTCTGTACCTTTCCACTCCTGTCATGAACCCAGCTTCAGCAATGGCAGCCTGCAGGGGCCACATCAAGCTGGGCAGGGCAGGGCAGGGCAGGGCAGGGCAGGGCAAGGCAGGGCAGGGCAGGGCAGAGCAGGGAAGCCTTCCTTAGCAAGAAAGGGAAGGCAGGCAAAGGCTTCCTCTTGCAGAGGCCGGGTTTAGGCAGAGGCAAATTGCAATGACCAAAGGTCCAGGATGCTCAATGCATGTAGACTGATATGCCTCAACACAGTGGGTTGCAATAGGTGTTTGCTGTGTGGCCTGAATGTAGCGCTTGTGCAAAACCATGCAGTGCATATGGCTTGTCATCAGTGTAATCATTGATACCCGTGTGTCTCACAACAATGCAGTTCTACTTCTGCACATCTGTCTGCATCAACTTACCCTGGCATTGCCTGGAAAGGGTATGGGGGTGCCCGGGGAGTCAGACACAACCCCAAACTCCGATGCAAAGATCTGCTTGCCCTGAAGGTTGGGCAAGTTGTCGAAGTCATGGCGCCGGTCGAACATGTTTTGGGGGTCCGTGTACATGTGCCAGTCAAACATGTCTGTAGGGGCATGATCAGCCATGTCACAGTTGGAGATGAGACGCATGTGGGGGTACTTGGATCTGATGGCTGTGAAGAAGGCAATGTAGTTTTCTGTATACCATGGCTTGCCGCAATCCTGCAACAGGACAAGATGATCAGACCATGTGATGTATGGTCTGACAGTTAAGAAAAAGGCTGACTGTTGAGGCATTTAGGGCTCTTGGGCTCTACATAAGACTTGATGCAGTTGTCTATGTACCAGGCATGCCACAGTCAACCAACAGGACCAATAGGAGCATGAATGAAGAGGAAAATATTGAGCGTTGAGCGTTGTTATGCTGCATTCCAGTGGAAAAGATTATGTACTGCCCACAGGCAACGCCAAGACAAGGCAGCCATAGCAATGCATGGCAGCAGAAATAAACCCTGTAGGGATGGACAGACAGACAGACAGACAGACAGACAGACAGGCAGGCAGGCAGGCAGGCAGGCAGGCAGGCAGGCAGGCAGGCAGGCAGGCAGGCAGGCAGGCAGACAGACAGACAGACAGACAGACAGACAGACAGACAGACAGACAGACAGCCAGCCAGACAGACAGACACGCAGACAGACAGACAAAGAGGCAGACAAGTAGGCATGTGTCATTGTCACTGACCTCATTACCAATAGCAAAGTAGTTGAGATCCCAGGGCTTGGAGCGCCCCATCTTGCTGCGCAGGCTGCCCCACTCAGACTCAGCTGCCCCACTCACAAACTCAATCAGGTCCAGAGCATCCTACACCCACTCAACCCAGTCAGTTTACTTGACTGGTTACTTGACTGATTACTTAAATGATTACTTGACTGCTTACTTGACTAATGACTTGACTGACTTGCTTGAATGACTGACTGACTGAATGAATGATGAGGTGACTGATTGATGACTCAGGTTGAGGATGAGCCAGTGTCAGAGGCCTGCTCAATAAATCAGGCAGGTTGTGTGCATGGTTTGAAGTGGGTCATCAAGCAGTGCAGACAGCACAGCTGGTTTCGTAAGCAGATCTCTGACACTGTCTGTTCCTGAGCCCGAGCCACCTACTCATGAAGCCTAGGGCAGATTCAGGCGGAGCATACTACCAAGCTGTGGGCATTGCAGAGCGTATTACCAAGAGCGTACCCCTTACAGAGCATGTCATGAAGCTGTGACTGTAACACTTACAGAGCATTCTTGCTAAGCAGCATCACCAAGCAGCCAATGCTCAGCAGCATGACTCAACATTGCAACACTGTCTACTTTGGTTACTGTTACCATATCATGGCAAAATTGATATGTTTATTGATTCTACAAAAATGCTTCAAATGGAGGGTGGGTGGGGAGGGGGGAGGGTGCCTACTTGGACCAGAGGCCAGATTTGGGCAGCTGGGATGCTGTCTTCATGGGCGATGCCATTATTGATCACCCACACAGGCTCTGCATCTAAAGCCTCTGCCAGCTGGAAGTACTCAAACACTCCCATACCTGCACACAGGTATCTAAGGCTTGTGGTCAGCTGAAATTACTCAGAACACTCACATGCCTGCAAACAGGCTCTGCATCTAAGGCGTGTGTCAGCTGAAAGTACTCAATGACTTCCCACGCCTGCACATAGGCTTGGCATGTACGGCTTGTGTCAGCTGAAAGTACTCAGAACACTCTTGTGCCTGCACACATGTGGTAAAGTTGCCGTACAGCCTCTGCATCTAAAGCTTGCGTCAGTCAGCTGAACGTACTCAAAACACTCTCATGCCTGCACACAAGCTCTGCAACTAAAGCTTGTGTCAGCCAAAAGTACTCACAACACTCTTATGCCTGCACAACTTTGATCACTTTACTGTATAGCCTCTGCATCTGAAGCTTGTGTCAGCTCCAGTCAACAAACTTGTCCACGGAAACACTTCATTACACAATTCATTATAAGCATAACTTCACAGAGAGAGACCAGTACCGTACCATCAGTGCTCCAATAATTCCATACGCTGTTGTAGTGTTCCCAGAAGGGCCCTACAGAGGGCTTCCACCAGGCGGCTGTTTCCAGCCTCACACCTTCCACATAGCACCCCCCTGGCATCCTCACAAATCTGCACACCACCTGAAAGGGCTGAAGTGCTTGGCCTTGTATCTGCAGCAGTGCTTGCGGCCTATACCACCAGCAGCGTTGAGCAAGTGAATGTGCACATGATTGCATGTAGCTGCCGTGAACCATGACATGACAGCTTTGGGGTTGCGCTCATCCTTACATGGCAGTCATCAGCTGAGGTTGAGCTGAGAAGTGACGGACCACATTGCGAGAAGCAAGTATTTGACAACTGGTAATGACAGGCCCTGATAGCAAAGGTCAGGAGGCATGAGAGATCAGATCACAGCTCTAGGATGATTGTTACTGAACCTTGCCTACAGGCAATTCTGCAGGCTGCAGGCAGCAAATGTGCACATGGCAGACTTCTACAGTGAAAAGGGTCACTGATGCTAAGCTGCACTACAGGCAACCTAAAGAAGGGATGCATGTGCTGTCTTGACGTCACATAGTCCCCTTGTTGCATACAGCATGCTCAGCAGAGCAGAACAGAGCAGCTGAACGCAAAGAGATACACCTCGGTTGAGAAGCCTGGAAGAGATTTTCCTGTCTGCTGTGCAAGTGGACTCCATCCTTTTGAACTCTCAGGCATGCACACCAAAACACTCTGACAGTGAGGCTATTGGAGGAGAGCCAAAACTGCATGGGAGGAAAGCCAGAAGTGTTTGGGGCTGTCAAACCTTGGCTGTAGATCCTTCAGGTATTGCAGCAAGTCTGGTCTGAATGGCTGCAACACTGCTCCCTTCACATTCTCAGCAGGGAACAAGGAAACGAGGCGCACAGCCAGATTAGCTTCCCCTTCGATGTACAGCGTGAGCTGTGCTTTGGCATCTGTTGCGTTGCTGGTGAGCATGACCTTGGAATGAGACCAGGACTCGGAGATATCACCAATGTCAGCTGATGCATACACTTCCTTGCCAGTCTCAGACTCTAGCTTTGCAGTCACACGCAGTTCCTGCAGCACACCACACAAACACTTATGTACTTGGCCCTTGTGCCTGTCAAAACTTGCAGATCTGATTGAGATATGAAAGATGGTGGCAACAATGGCTGCATGATGCCATGCAGGAACCTTTTCGATGAGGTTTACACCTATGCAGGCTTTGCAGGTCCGATTCTGGACACAAGTTGTGACAGCAGTTTGGCTGCATGGTTCCATGCAACATGCTGCATGTTGGGCAGAATAGAAGCTGCATGTGCCTGGACATGCCGGAAACCTCATGATGCAGCAGGTTTTGTCATGGCAATGATAGCAACAGTCTGCAACTGAAAACATTTGACATGTAGTAAATTGGATGCAGCAGGCTTGTTCTTGAAGCCGTTCTTGAAGCTGCAGACATGGCAATCAAAGGTCAATAGGTGCAGCATATAGCTGTGCTGACCTTGTTGGTGACATCCCCACTGGGCTGAGATTGAATTATAAATGCCAGCTGATACTCATGGTCTTCTTGAACAGGGATGCCCCAGTAGCCAGTGTTGGTGAGACCACCGCCTGAGTCATCTGTGCTGATCTTGATGTAAGCTGTGCTGCTCCTGCCGCCAGCATTGATGGGCTGCTGTTTGACAAGAGTCAAAGCAGTCTTGCCGACAGGCAACCAGCTTCTTGGTTGACCCTGCAGGCTGCAAAAACGTTCCAAGAATCAGCAAGAAGAGGCATCTCTGCATTGTTGGAATGATGTGTAGGGTGAGTCAGGCTATACCTGTATTCAGAAGGTGCATATGAAGCCCAGCGTTGGGTGCCTAAAAGTTGAGCATTGGTCAGGTTAGACGAGCTCACAGCGGGAAAGACAGGAAGGTGCTCATGCTCAAACAAGCTTGCTGGGACAGCGAGCTGGGTAGCTTCGCGAGATGCTAGTCCAAGAGAGTAGGCCAGTCCGCCGAAGCTTCTATCACTGATCAGCTCAGCGTAAAGTCCTCCGTCACCCGCGTGCGAGATCTGCGGGATGCAGGCGTAATGGTTGGGAAAGTGCAGACTGCTGCGTCAGCGTGTCAGCCACTCTGCTCTTCCGAGAGTTCACGATCAAACGATCAGATAGGTGGGATGAGTCTAACCTCTTCGAAAAATATCCCCCAGAGATGTTCAGCCATGGCATGGCCCTTGCTGAGGTCAAATACGATCTTTGCTGCTGGGGGCAGCTGATCAGGGTCAGCAATGTTGACGCAGCGAGCTTGACCTAACGCGAGCAGGATGATGGCCAGGCAGCCCTGCTTACACAACGCTGCAGAGCACTGGTTCGTGTTTGCAGCACCTCTACACTGTTTCCCACCGGGTCGCTGCCGGCAGATTGCCATCTTGCCTGACGAGTTCCTGTCTGACGCTCAACACACCTTAAATTTTGCACGGCCCTGTCTGACTAGACAAAACCGATCAATGAGTAATCTGATCATCAACCCCTGGCATCAAGTACAACAGGCTTGGATAAAACAGGAGCTGTGCAGCGTTGAACGCAGCACATTCAAGGCCTGGCCCAACTTCATAATTTAATCATTCATTTGCAGTTTGCTTCTCTATAGCACTATCTTGCAGTAGATGCCTCTCTGTAAGTATCGGACAATCGTTTTACACCTAAAGGATCCACAGGCAATCAGATACCGCCTCAAACTGAGGCTGATGACTGGCTAACAGGACACCTTGACAAGAAAAGACTGTACAAGCAGATCAACCTATCAGAATTGCCCAATGCTCAATGCAGTTCGCTCTGTAAACATGCAGGATTGTACACGGCATATACAGCAACAAAACCGTAAGAAACATTTTATCAACTGGCTAGTGGTCACAGTCATTGTCTACACCATAGTCAATATGACAGAGCTGCAAGTTGAACACGCTTCAGCTGCAGCCAACTTGGGCAGCAGCTGCTTGCCTGTGGCCTACCACAGGCATCCTCACTGACAGACTGTGGCAGCTTTTGGCTGACTGCGATTGTGATTGTTGCTGAGTCTTTACTGGGCATGTGCTTGTCACACCAGGGTGAGTCTTGCTGTTGTCTTCTGCATACTCAGGAGTCTTGTCAAGCCTCCATAAACATCAGATCTGGAGGCTTGGTTGAGTCTTGTGGTATGTCTGCAGACGCATCAGTCTTGTCAGCTTCTGTCCGCAAACATTAGATCTGGTTGCTTGATTGAGTCTTACTGTATGCTGCAGGCGCATCAGTCTTGATATTTTTGTGCACACGCTGGACCTGGACCTCAACTTCCACCTGCACAGAAAGACCGGCGAGCTCACACGCATCATGGACAGAGGCACCAACTCCATCCAGAGCATCCTTTCCACTGTCATCTTCAACATTGGGCCCCAGATCTTTGACATTGCCGCTGCCTGTGTTTACTTGGCGACAGCACTGCAGCCATGGATTGCCGTCATCGTGTTTGTGACGCTTGTCAGCTACATTCCGGTGACCATTTACTTCACAGAATGGAGGGGCAACTTCAGAAGGCAAGCTACCTAGCTGCGCTGGGGACCGCTTGCTGTTTTGCTACATGATCAAATGCAAGGCATATGCTCAAGTGATGAAAGTACAATGTCTGCACTGCCTTCGTGCAGACAAACATTGGTAACTTTGCCTGCAGCACTGCAGTCATGCGTTCATGTTGCTGTGGTGCACAGCACATGGTGGTCCATAATCCCCAAGTCTGTGCATAACAATCAGGAGTTGCACGAACATACTTGCATGCATTGATGGGGTGCCGTGCAAGCACACTCAGGACCACCGGAGCTGCTGCAGGGATCTGAACCGGCTGGACAATGCCAAGAGCGCCAAGGCAACAGATGCATTGCTGAACTACGAAACTGTGAAGTACTTCAGCAATGAGGAGCTGGAGAGGCGCAACTTTGAGAAGGCCATCAGGGACTACCAGAAAGTGGAGTACACCCTCATTGCCTCCCTCAACGGCCTCAACGTGCTGCAGTCTGTCATTATCTGGAGCGGTATGATCGGCGGACTGATTGTATGCACACAGGTGATCACTCACCTTCTGCAGCCCGTTCAAGCTGCTCTATCACTGCCCGCTTGGTGCTGCTCAGGGAGCAATGTTCCCTCTGCCTCACATCTGTAAGTTGCAAACAGCAAATGGGCATGCAGGAAACGTGAACATGTGTAACTTGCAAACAGCAAATGGGCATGCAGGAAGCATGAACAAACAAGCACAATGCGCCTTTTTATCTGTCAGTGCCGTCTGCAACAAGTTGCACAGCTGGCGACACAGCCCCAGATGTGCTTCATGTAATGGTCAGCTGCTCAAGAACTCCTGCTGAGGGGCTGCATGATTGCCTGCAGGGGGTGGCAAATGGCTCTCTGACAGTGGGAGATGCGGTGCTGTTTGTGACACTCATGCAGCAGCTGTATGCTCCCCTGAACTACTTCGGCACCTACTACAGAACTATCCAGCAGTATATGATTGACATGGAGAACATGTTTGACCTGCTGGCCTCTGCACCTCAGATACAGGTGACTTGTGTGAGCCTTGTCCTGAGCCTATGCAGTCCTGTGTGGGCCTTTGCCTTCTGTGCGTGCCTTTGCCTCCTGTAGGCGCTTTTGCCTTCTGTGCAGGCCTTTGCTTTCTGTGTAAGCCTTTGCCTTCTGTGGGAGCCTGTGCCTTCTGTGTGAGCCTCCTGTATGGGCTTTTGCCTTTTGTGCAAGCCTTTGCTTTCTGTGTAAGCCTTTGCTTTCTGTGGGAGCCTTTGGCTTCTGTGTGAGCCTTCTGTGTGAGCCTTTGCCTTTTGTATGAGCCTTTGCGTTCTGTGTGAGCCTTCTATGTGAGTCTGTGCCTTCAGCGTGAGCGTTTTTCTTAGCACGGCTTGGTGATAAAGCTCGTTCAGTGACAACACAGCTGCACCATGGCAATGTCATCTGCAGCATGCAAGCGGCATCAATGAGACATGCTGTCAAGCTGGATCTCTGCAAGTACGACAATAGTGTGTAACTGTCACATTGCATACCTGCTGTTACGCCTGTGCTCTGCTGCAATTGCTTGGCAGCTTTGACAGGCTGTTGTGAGTCTCATAAAGCTTGCCCCAGTCATGTGAACTTCATCCATTGTATGCGTGCATGCAGGACAAGCCAGGTGCCAAGGCACTGGAGCCAAGCGAAGCACCCTCTGTCGAATTTGAGAATGTCAGCTTCAGCTACCAACCAAATGCACCAGTGCTCAAGGACGTGTCCTTCAAAATTGAAGGGGGCCAGACCCTAGCTCTTGTGGGCGCAACAGGCAGTGGCAAATCCTCCTTGTTGCGGCTGCTCTTTAGGTTTTATGACCCCACATCAGGGGTCATAAAGATAGATGGGCAGGCCGTGGGGGATGTGACTCAGAAGTCACTCAGAGCAGCTATGGCTGTCGTGCCTCAAGATACAGTGCTGTTCAATGACACCATCCTGTACAACCTTAGGTCAGCTGCACAGCTCAGGGCCAAGCTGCATGAATCATGCACATGCGCCTCCATGTGCAAACCTGCAAGAGTCATGCACATGTGCCTCCATGTGCAAACCTGTGTGTGAGTCATGTTTATGTGCCTGCCTGTGCAAGTGTTCAAGGAGACTCTGAGCTTGCCGGGACATGTACATAAGACCAACCCGTTGTGTTCGAGCGAGAGCAGGACTGCTTTGGTAGATGTCCAATGTGGCAGGATGAGTTTGGCATGATTTGGTGCGGCATGTTTGTTGCCACTGCATGATATTGTCTGCTGTGTTGCTGACAGGTATGGGAAGCCCTCAGCAGATGACAACGATGTCCACAAGAGCGCTGAAGCAGCCTCGATACACCAGACCATCACAGAGCGCTTCCCCAAGCACTACGAGACAGTGGTAGGGGAACGAGGCCTGCGACTGAGTGGAGGCGAGAAGCAAAGGGTAGCTTTTGCAAGAGCGCTGCTGCGAAATCCCTTGATACTGTTGCTTGATGAGGCAACATCCTCCCTGGACAGCTTGACTGAGAAGAGAATCCAGGATGCCATGGAAGCATTGAGGGAGCAGAGGACGACTATCATTGTTGCCCATCGACTCAGCACAATCATGGATGCTGATGTCATAGTAGTTCTCAAGGTCAGTCACTCATTGTCCACCTATTCAGTAGCTTGTATCATGTGCAACCTGACCAGCGTGTCTACCATGGTACCTCACCTCAGTATGCCTTAAAATGGTATACTCCATTCTGTGGCTCAGCAGTGATGAACATGCTGATGTCTTGCTTGCCTGGGAAAAAAACTCAACAAAGATCACGCTACAGGTCAAGCTGTGTCCTGCCAACAGCCAGCAGGAGCTTCACTTTGTTTTGTTGATCATGCCATGAGCTTGGCAAGTGTCAGCAAGCATTGAGGTCATGCCCCATGTGAAGGGCAGTTCTTGCAGTCCAGCAGGACCTTGTTTCTGACTGCACACCCTTCAGCAGACTCAGACAGAGCATCCTTGTGCCGCAGGATGGCAGTGTTGTGGAGACTGGCACGCACCCAGAGCTGGTAGAGTTGGGCGGGCACTATGCAGAGATGTGGAACCGCCAGAAAGAAACAGGCACCATTCCCAGAAGCACATCAACAGCCTCAATGAGCTCTGCCACAACTTCTAGGGCTGCTGATGGTGATGGCTCTGTTGCTGGTGATAACCCTAGGCGTGTCAGCAGGGGTATTGTTGGCAGTCTGTTTGGTGCTACTCAGGCTATGCTAGGGTATGGCGCTGGGGCCCAAGCATGACATGAACCTTCGCATGGTTCCCATGAAAGCCATAGCTGAGTTGTACGTCTAAGCGTTGACATGCGCTTCTACACGGGTAGCAAGCACAGCCGTCCTTGCTCTGTGATATCATCAATCCTGTGGGCCCACAGACCCGGGCCTGTGATGCAATGTCATCGACATGCAAGGCAGCCTCTTGTTGTGAAGAAGGCAATGTGGCAAGGTTTAACTATGTCTTATGGCATACATGTTGTGTGGCATTGAATGTTCTATGTATACATGTGTATGTATACGTTACAGATTCGGAACTACAAGTGTGTGTACGATTTTGACGAAATAATGTATGGATGCCTTGATGGTCGTCCTCAGTGTGGGAGGACAATCTTTTTTGGTGAGGGCGATAGGCGAGCTGCCCGGCAACACTTTGCGAATCCTAGCAAACACCCAAGATGACAATCACTTTGCGCGAAAATACCGGCTGTATATGCATCCACCTTGATGAGGCGCATTCATGTATAACTTGACATTATGTTGCATGTTTTGGTAATAAAGTCCGTAAGTCAATGCTTTGCAGCCTGCAACACACAGTTTCCAGCACGAAGGCAACGATCTCCAAATGCATCGTCCTTATATATATATTTGCCTAATTGTCATGCAGTGGCGCAAGATCACTCACCATTCACGGCATACACAAACTGCACTGAGTACATGTGCAAATTGCATGAGACATTGGCTTTAATCCCTATATTTTGTACCGAAACCTAAAAAAACACCTGGCAGCCCTTTTCGCCGTTGTCAGATGGCCAAGGACGAAGGCGATTCAGGTATTGCCTTGTTCGCTGGCGGTACTTTCGCCTTTCGTGCTGCGAAATAACGCTGGGGCTGCTACAACAGAGAAGCGTCGAGAGCTCTTGCGTCTGGAAGCAGAACGCGCTTATCACATCTGCTCGTTGAGGTGACTTGTGAGTCATACGCTGACTAATATTGAGTACAGATGCCGGAGAACCGCGATTTGTCACTTGCAGAGCAGTCTGCAGAGCTGCAAACGCGTTGTGAAGCTGGGATCACCGATCCGAACGCCGATCGAGTGGCTGGGACCTAACAGGCTCTTGGAAGCCGCGTTGCCTGTTCTGCACCGCTGCTGTGTCCCTGTGATAACTTTCAAACATCTGGTCGCAAGCATGCGTCGACCGGGTCTGCCACAGAGTCTGCAGCTGTCCGCGAGCTTGGCACTCTTCCTTGTGTTCTGCTGTTGTTCAATCTTTCCAACGCGTAGCAGCCAGGTAAAGATTGTGCAGCGGGCAGCCCTTCTTTCTGCTTGGCGTGAGCCTTCCGCTAGCTCATACAAAGAGCTTGATATGCCTTCCAATTGAATCGCCTGGCATGCAGGCGCCTGCCACAGCTGCTGACAGAAAGTGCGCGTTGACATCAGAGCTTGAGGAAGGTCCATTTTATATCAATGAAACTCTCCTTCGAAGCAACATCATCGAAGATCAGGCTGGACTTCCGCTGACTCTTCGCGTCAAAGCCGTCGATACGTCTTGCAATCCATTGATGGACGCTTTTATCGACATCTGGTCATGCAACAGCACAGGGTCTTACTCCGGCTACACAAGTGAGCCCGCTCAGCTTTTGGTGCAAATATTCTCCCCTGCAGCTGTTCTTCGCCGTTCCATTCTCCTACCACAATAGGAGGGTGGGCTGAGCCTGTTGTAAGCTGAACAGGGACATCAGACGTGGAGTCTCACTTGATGCAGATGCCCCAATAGGGCCTGGTCCAGGACATCATGGTCATGGGCATCATCACCCACACCCACCCAATGGCTCACACCCTCCCCACCCCAATGTGACTGATAATCTGACCTGGCTGAGAGGCATAGCTCAGACCAATCAGCAGGGCATTGCAGAAATTACTACAGTTGTGCCTGGATGGTATCCAGGACACGCTGTCCACATTCACATCAAGGTGACATTTCAAGATGATGCCATCTTGATTAGACAGGCATAGACAGGCATAGCAGAATTATAAGTGACTCATCTCAAATCTTGTACTGCTCTGTGGAGTTATGAAGTCATGGTTCCCCCTGCATGTGCATCTCTTCCAGTGAAAGACTGTCTCTAGTCATTGCCAAGCAGCAGCAACAGCCTTGCGGCCTAAAAACCTGTCATGTCAAGTTTGTAATCTTCACCTCAATGCTGTTATCATTGCTGACTAAGACAGCTTGGTCATGCAGGTACATGTGCCATATCACACTTACACTAATGAGACGCAAGAGTACTTGGACAGCCATGTGGTGCACACCGGTCAATTGTTTTTTGAAGAGGATTTCTACAACCAGATCACATTCTTTGAGCCTTACACTCACAATCAGCACCAGCGCGTGCACAATGATGAGGACCATGTCTACCAACAAGATCCAACTGCTGTGCTACAGCTGACGTATGCCGAGGATACCTTGCAAAGCGGCATTGTTGGCAGCATTACAACTGTTATTGACCCCTCCGCAACCCCCTCTGCAACCAGCCCTGTCCACATGATTGACCCCCAGGACCTTGACCCCACATGGTACCCCATGTGGTACCCCATGTGGTGGTTGACTGAGCAGAAGCCTTCTGGCTCAACAATGAATCCTAAGTCTGTGAGAGTCTCAGCAAGGCTACATGGCACCAAGTGCAAAGGCCACAAGGCATCATTGGCCCATAATCTGAGGTATGGTATGCGCATGACTGCAGTACTGCACCTGCTTACCTATGGGCGTGATCACAGCCTTGATGGCTGTTGAATGCATCACACAGTTTATATGAACTAGGAGTTCTGTCTTTGGAAGCCTTGCTGGCAGCAGCACTGCGTGCAATCATCATATTGACTGCAGTCACATGGTGTGCTGGCAGTGGCATTTCTCTGGGTAGGCATGCACAAAGGCTGTTGGTGATGTTCTGGAGTGCATCTGCTCATGCACTGTTGAAAGCAAACACTGCATGTGCTTTGCCAAAGGAAAAACAATACAGTACATGGTCTCTTTGATGTAGGATTTGGGTTACTACCTGGTGGACGAGTGTGGTGGAGTAATGAAATGAGTCCAGTTTGAAAGTCGAAGTCACAGGTGACCACGCTTGCTGCTTGTTGTTGCACCAACACACACTCTTGACTGTGTGTACTGAGGAATGTTGATCTGCACCTTGCACAGATACAACACATTGCACATATTCATTCTTATCCTGCAGCTGCAGCAGAGCCTCAGCTGTTGGCTTGAAGCACAGGTTCTGCTCCTGTCATGCAAAATTATGGGGCACCCTGGTCCATCAGCACTGACACCTGCCCGCTTGCATGCACAGGGGATTGCCTTGGTGTCCAGTCACACACGCCGGACTGACACTCGAGATTGCTAAACTGTGAGCATTCATGATAACGTGAAATGGTATCATATTCAATTTTACAGATGACATTCCACTGAGTCGTACAGACAAGCAAAGCTGAAGCTCAGCTCAGATGCTTAAGATTCAGTAGTGTGCGTGTCTATAAGCATTGCATTGCAGTGAAGCCATGTACATTTGGCTGAGCATGTTCATTCGAAATTGCTACTGCAACCTGATGATTTTGCTTAGTCAGCTCTCTTGTATACTGCCTTGATATGCAGCTACGTTCAATGCCATGCTTGTGCACAGAAATCCGAGGATGCTTGTCACCTTGTACATGTTTGACTTCGTTGCTGCTTTATATACTTAAGCACATGTATACGAACTGAACACATGTAATCTGAGGGCAACAGAAGCTGTTGCGGGCAAAGCAGAGCTCGTGATCTGCGACATGATTCATATGCATAGCAGTTCTGAACAAGTGTGGTACGGTTCGGTGTCTCCAAAAGCACATAGTGGTCATCAGATTCATGCCAATAAGAAAAGCACATAGCGCCAGCTAATTGCTGCTTATGAGCGCTGTCAGCCTGTCGTATAATTATATAAGCATGACACACAGCAGCTATCATGCCTTTTGTCATAAGTTCAGTCCAATGCTTCATCATACCTGTCCTAGCCATTCCAACTCAAGGCCTGCAAGCTTCACGTGACTCTTCTCTGCAACACCTGGCACTTGTTTTTGGTAATAAGCCCAAGGCAACAAGGGGCAAGGCCAAGGCCGAGCCCATAAGGGCACCCAGGCCTTTATAAGAGTTAGCTCACACTGTGAGTGTGAGTCATCAATGCTTGAAGGAGTAGCTAAGCTGAGGCCCTAAGGGGACTATGTTGTTGCCATGCCGGCCAAAGTAGCCCTTCTTGCAGTGGTCGATGTTTGATGCCGCTGCAACACCTGGCAGGCTGTAGAAGTCCATCATCCACCGCTGCAGCAAGAGCTACTCATCACTGTCACAGACACTGTGAAGGCTTCTTCAGTATGTCAGAAAACGGCAGCATGATGGAGCGTGAAGCATGAGTCATGTCTGTGCGCCATGGCAAGGGTGCGTTGCGTTGCTACACTTGAGGAATGGTGCACACATGCAACATGTATCTGCATTCATGGTTGTCTGTCCTGGCTCCATTGCCTTCGGCTACTGACTACTGTCTACTGTCTGCTAACTACTGTCTACTCTCTATTGTCTACTGGCTACTGGCTACTGTGTACATGCTACTGACTACTGTTCCCTGTTTACTACATGATCACAAGGGTGACAAAGGGTGACTCACCTGCAGGTTGGGGTAGGATTCTGAAATCATGGCTCTATCCAGCAAGAAGCGAAGGTAGTAGATGTGGTCGAACCGGAAGATGGTGGGAAAGAGGCGCACATCTGCCTCACTCACACTTTCTCCTAACAGAAACCTGAGGCATATGCAGAAACTTTATGTCAGCAGCAGACATCAACAGAATGCGGCATCCAACCCCGTTAGGCTTTCCACTACATCTAATTGCCTGCAACGCTAATTTTTTTAGTTGTTTTCAGCTGAACAACCATGAAGTATACTAACTGTTTTTAAGGTTCACTACAGCCTGTGTGGCGTTTGGTGTCAACACCTCTTGGTCAGATCATATTCTTGCAGCATGTGAAACCAGCACTGCAAAATTACGCACTGCATGACATGTTATAACATGTAATTGCTCAATGTGTTGAAAGGAACATTTTGCACAAGCTAGACAGCTCCAAACTCGGCACTGACCTGTTCAGTGCCTGCACAGCACCACAGCTGACATAATCATTGCAAACAAATATGTATCAACTCACTTGTGCTTGGCAAGCAGCGCTTCTGCTCGGTCCAAAGCCACAAAGAACTGCTTGTAGGCAGTCTCATAGGCAAGCTGGCTTGAGGCAAAGCCAGCCTTGTATGCTCCATTGGCAAGGTCCGTGTACACCCAACTGTTGATGTCTTCCAGCTGCTGCAACTGCTGTGGCTGCTGTGGGACCAGGTCAGGCGCATTTGGCCCATGCATTTCCTGCAGCACGGCCAGAATGAGTGGAGAACACAGCAAGCTGGAAAAGTCGCAACCTTGACCATCTGTGTGTTGTGGAGTGGGCATGGATGATGCGCCTATGCAGGACCTGCAGCACAAGCTGCCCATCTCAAGGAACGAGGATATGTGTCTGCATATCATGCTGTGATGAGAACCAGATGCTTGGCACAAGCCAGCTATCTGCCAAGCATGGCAGACATTGAGGACACAAAGCATGAGGCGTCCCAGCTGAGCTGCATTAGCTGAGATCCGCTTGTTGTGTTTTGCCATGTTGAGGCTTCAGATTGTTGATATGACATTAGAACCATCAGTGATGACCCGTGCTGATGTCATAAGAATCCTGGAAAGCAGGGGTGTCAGCATGAGGGCATACCTGGCATTCAGTGGCAAACATGCGGATTATGTCTGCAGACTCATTGCTTACAATGATCTTGGTCTTCTTGTCAAAGAGAACAGGCACCTGCATACATAGCAAACACGTTTGCTGAGCAGCTTCCAACTCAGGACAAGATGCACATCTTGCTCTTGCATCATGTCGTCAGTCCCTGCACCGGCTCCGATCACCAAAGTGCACTATATGCAGCAAAGCGTTCAGATGATATGTAGTCAGCAGATACATACAGCACAGGAGAGCCAGGTGCGATGCTGGATTTGCTGCTTCGAAGCAAGCAATGCCACACTATTTACTATTCAACATTGCTGTTTTGCTGCACATTGAAAAGAGCACACAGTATCAAGGCGACACCCAGCTGCTTCTCGTAAAAATGAATGGACGGGTGGTTTTGGAAGGACGACAGAAGCCTGAATGCAGCTGCCACCAAATAGGAATGTGAAAATGAGACACTCACAGATCCGCTTCTGGTATAGCTCCTGTTCACATTACATACCCCCAGTGACTAATGGCTTTTGGCTGCCGATGTACATCCGGCTTCAGCAGGGCTCACCGTTTTCTCATCAGAGTTTTCCTTCTCATACAGCTCCCGTATGAAGCGCATACCCCCATTGACAGTGTCGGGGGCGCACCCTGGGGCCTCAGACTTGAACTGCCACCCCCTGTCTGGATCCCTAGAATAGTAAAGTACATCCAAGCTAATGCTGTCTTGCATCCCCAGCAAGGCTCTTGTCAACGCTGTCCTGCAGCCAGCATAACAGTGTCTCGTCTCCCCTTTTCCATCCCTCCTGTGCTGCTTACGATGCGAAGATATGTTTGTGGGAACACAAAGTATGAAAACACAGGATCATCAGCGCTCTCGAATACATACAGCCATCAAGGCTCAATTGACCAATTCAGCTATGGGCCAGGCGAGCCCCTCCTGCAGAGCATTGTAACTGGGCTGGTCATGCTATCAGGACATCTTGAGCATGCGTGAATTGTATGTGAGGAGTTATGCATGCTCAACATTCAGCCAGTGAGTGCACCTCTATTCATACCGTCAGGCTTGCTGCTGCTGACCCTGCCATGAATGGTCGCAGACAAGTTTGTGCTGGCGCAAGTCCAAACTTTGAAGTTTGAACAAAAGCAGGCTGAGATCAGCTGATCCTTGGAAGCAGACATGCACATGCGCATGGACAGACCTGTGGCACCAGGGGCAGCCATTGGCAACATACAGGTGGTAGCGCCCTGCCTCAGGCCTGAAGTCGGTACTGCCATCAGCCTTGATCCAGTTTCGGTGCTGGCTCTCTTTCCTCACAAAAGCCCCCTTGCTCTTCTCCTCCGTCCCTGCGCATGGGTCTTCCAGTGACTGCATTGTTGGCATGACTTCGTGATGCAGATGTGATGACATCTATAGCCGACAGAGCTCATGGGTATCTGTGGGTTCATGGCTGTATGTCGGAAGTCCAGTGACTGCATACCCACCATGATGCAGACGTGAGTGATGTGATGAAGATGCAATAATCAGTTTTGGTGTGCCTGCCCTGTCACTCTAGCCCTTTCACATTGCCGGTCCTTGTTTGCAACAAGGCACTCCAGTGACAGCCTGCTAAGCAGTACATCAACCATTTTGTGTATGACCCAGCTTTTTGACCATGATGTCAGATATTCAATAGCATGCCAAGATGAGGTATCAAGTAGTGTCTGAACCCTCAGTGATGCACTGCCATTGTCACAGATGGTAGATGCAGTATGACATGATGCTTCTATTTGTCACCACTGCCACTGGTATCATGAAGTAAGGCAAAGGATGGTGTCACATGTTAGGAACAGGTAAGAGAGACAGGAAGCTGCCTGCAGCAGGTGCATCCTTCCTATTGCTGTTGACGGCAGGCTTGCCACCATGCTCTGAAAGACCCAACGCCCTCCTTTGAAAAGGCCCCTGCGGTTACATCAGCCAATGCGGAAGCTTGCGCAACGCCTCATCATGAAGAGTAGACGAGCGGTGTGTCAGTTGAGTGATAGTGCGGAAGCTGTCAGGAACAGGTGTTTGTACTGTAGTCGCGCATCAATCATTGTGTTGTCATGTCACATGCAAGGGTTCACCCTTCTGCCTTAGATGCGTAGCGTGCAAAGCAACTGTGGCAATTGCTGCATGGTCTCTCACGAACATGAAAGGCTGCTGACCTTGGGCAAGAAGGGTTCTGAGTTGAGAGGTATTCTGTCCTTAGGGTTCAAAGGCCCGTGCAGGTTCATGGACATCCAGTAGCCGTTCTTGATTTGGGCAAAGTCCACTGTGGATGCAATGGCTGGATCACTGTACAAGTCCTCCATGAATCCCTGCATTCCAGACTAGTTACATCGGGTCATGCATTGCCAACAGTAGCTTCAGTTGCATAGTGATAGCAGTAACAAGCACTGACAAGCAGTCCTGCATGAGAGGCTGCAGCTCGGTGCATGCAGGCACCTGGTTCCATAAGCCTGCTCATTGGGAAATGCCCATTGAGAAATGGGATAAAAGGTAGGCACATGCACTTGCTGCCCAACCAATGGTGATTTGTGAAAGGCAGCTGCCCTCATGCATACAGTGCATGTATGGTTGGTTGTTACCAAGAAAACTAAGCCACAACTTAGCAAGCTTGTCGCCTTTGTACATTCTGCATACTGCTGTTGCTGCTGCTAACAGCATGTGGAAGCTTGATGCAATGCACCTCAAAGTACTCATGTGAAACAAAGCTGAGTCCGCCTGAGAGCAGATGATTGGCACAAAAGCTTTACCTGTAAATTTGGGTAGTCTCTGATGTGCCTCAGGTTTGTCTTGAACAGAGGGTAGTACACTATGTCGAAGCGTATCAGGGTAGTGAAGAGTCTATAGTCCGCCAGGGTGGGGCAGGGGGTGGCCCTGCCCCCAGGGTAGTAGGGAATCAGATAGCGCTGCCCATCCAACCTCTTTTCTAGCCTGTCCAAGTCATCAAAGAGCTTTTTGCAAAGCGTCTCATATTGCTCCTGCACCGGGTGTTGACAGTTAGCTGATGTGATGAGCATAATTACATCAAGCACAACTTACACAGAGTGCGCTCACATCAATCATGATTGGTACACTGGTACAGGTGTGTGGAAGTCAGGTCATACGCATCAACTAAATCTTTGATTGACACTTTTGTCATATGCATTGGAAAGGCATGCTTTGCGACGACGACACTTCCATGCTCAGAACATCAATGGCCTGTCTGCCGCTGCAAATGGTGCCATGCAAATAGCAGTCAGAAGGCATGCGTGAGCCCACATGCGCTAGCTAACCAGCCCACATGTGCATGCTGAACAGCGCTTGACGCATTGGCTTCAGCTCCTGTTGGTGAGAGACTGCAAGCGGCTGCAGATACTGTTACACACAGCAGCCGTGCTGCGCCCAAGGACAAAAAGGAGGGCAGACAAGAAAAGGAATCAGCTTTGTACTACATCTGTAGCAAAGGGTGTTGAGCGCAATGCTTTGCAAAGCAAGAACTACTAGACATGGTAGCATACCTGTGACTCTGCAAAGCCGCACTTGTAGACGCCGGTGTTGATGCTGTCAGCCATGTACTCGTTAAGCTCTGTGATTTCAGCTTGCAGCTCCTTGGGGAACAGATCAGGGCAGGATAAATCTTGACTGATCTCGTCAAAATCAGAGTTGAGCATCTCCATTATCTGCCCACTGTCATTGTTTACCACTGTCTGCTTCTTCTTGTCCTGTGTACGCCACACCCAGCTTTGGTAGTACATAGCGACTGTGTATACCATGACGGCCGGGGTTGAAACAATACGCGTGCAAATCTGTACTTGTTGAAGCGATCAACAAATGTAGCAAGTTGACATCATGATTGCCTGAATGTGATCTTGCTGCTAAGACCTTGGCCATAATCCTGTGGCTACAAGCATGCCACAATCATGTGACATTTTGTCCTGCAAAGGGTGACCCTTGTCTTTGAAAGCATGATTGAGAGCAGCTCACCCACAGCACAGGCACAGAAATGGTGCCAGTGAACTCTGAATTGCCTTTCTGGTACAGTTGGTACAGATACTCTGCCTGTGGCTCCAGCCCTGAGCGCTCCCTTGTACATGAAGGGTAGTCAATCCCGCTTTTGCCTGTGGGTGAGAAAACCCAGCCATGCTCCAGGGTCAGTTCTGGATTCACATAATCCACTGTGATGGCGTCCTGCATGCACTTGAGTTACCAGTTTTGGCGGCATCCGGCGCATGTGAAGCGTGCAAAAGACGTGTCGAGCTGTTTGAGAGTTCCAGCACCTGCAGCCCCTTTAGTGATCTCATAATAAGGGCTCTGTGAGCAAAGGGACACGGCAAGGCGACCACCAAATGATACCGACCAGTTTCTGGCTTGAACTGCGAGGATGCATCTACTGATACTCTTGATCTGAAGTTGGTGATTGACTGCCGAAAGCTGCAAGTGAAAACACTGTTCTTTCTAACAAGGAAAACGTTGCGTAATTGTATGCGTGGACGGACTACATGTTACCATCTCAGTACTCGAAGATGACTACTTTGCAACACGTCATTGGGGCAACACATGTATGCGGAAGCGGCAAGCGCAGGCAGGCATACACTGACGAAACAGTGAAAACTCACCTGTCTGTCCTCGGAGCGTCACCTGCATGGGGGACGCCGCGTATCAAGTGCACCATTCTGTTATGTGCTTGTTTGCGATGCGCCAACAGCGATGCAAGAAGTCTCGCCATGCCATGCATGCAGATGAGGCTCGAGCAAGACTCGGATGAGCGTTACGTAACGCTCATTTGCTTGCACAATCAATCAATCAATCAAGGATTTTACAGTCGTTGGGGCCAGCTAGCCCATTTGACTAAAAATTGCTTTCATTAGAAAACGAAACAGACAAAGGGTGACGCAGACAAATACAATCATCGTCAGGGAATTGGCATCTTGCACGAAGCAAACAAAATGTAACAAATAGATGTCTAACTTTGCATGTGATCGGAGACCTAATACCACTGTCATGATCAATGCATTATGTCAAAACAAGAAGTCGTACTACACAAGCTTGTCCTAAAGTCAAGACAAATAAAACTTTGCAAAGGTCTACAACACGCATGTACTTGCAAGGATGCATCCCATCTAGCAGCAGCACCAGGTTCGTGTCGAGTTTGTGTGTCGCTATGGGTGGCAGCATTGTATTGCAAGGACCTACCACAATGGAGCAACACATGCATGGTGGACAGTCCACATGTCTGGTGATTCAGGTATGCCCTGGGGCTGATTATAATGGTGAATGCATAATAAACAAATGTTTGGATCCAGTCCTAGCAATAATGCAGCTTTAAAGTCCTGCCAGGCTTAAAATTCCTTTACTTCAATGTTCAAGGAACATGTGTCACATGGTAGCAGTACACTGCCTCTTGTAACATCAGTGCTGTCATCTAGTGAGTAGATGCCGCCACATCTGCAAGGGTATTCCCACAGGATGTCAGGGTCTCGTGGATGACCTGTAAACCCTGCTTGCTCCATATCGTCAAAGCGGATTGTCTGAGAAGGAAAGACGTGTTGCTGAGCTGCTTCAAGGGCTAGCTGCTGATCATACGCTGCCCGCAATCTTGGGTCATTCAACACCTGAAACAAGGCAGTTTCACTTTACATTAGGTGTTACTTCTTGAGGTGCTATATTGCATTGCTGCGCCAGCACACTGTCAGAGGCAGTATCTGAGCTTGTCTCCACCTATCAAGCATTGAGCACAACCAGACAGTGTTTGCCATTGTGCTACTATGACCCAGCCGATTTTGTCACGCAATACACTATTAAGGCACTGGACCTGCTGTGCAATGCTGACAGTGCATTGAATTGCTGCCTACAAACCAAGCACAGCACAGCATACGAACAGAGCTGTCGTGAGTAGCAGCTGCGCAACTGCATGAAGTAGCTACCTGCCAAGCTCTTTGTACCTCCTGGTACTTTGCGGTGTCAGCAGGGGCTCCATGAGCTGCTGACTTGTCTGGGTGCAGCCTGAGTACAGCCTGTCTGTATGCAGCTTTGATCTCTTGCTCAGATGCCGCAGGCGACACGTCAAGGATCTGATAGAATGTTGGAGGCATACGCTACTGAGCTTTGCCAAAGCCAGAAAAGGAAACACGCGTCTGCGTCTGCACAAGGCAAGGACAACAAGGGTCAGCCATGTAGCAAATGGACAGCAGTTTCAGATCCAACAGCAGCTTGCGACAAGGGGTAGGCGAACCGAGGCAAGACTGTACCTGTGGCTGCTGTGTGTCTTCGCTAAGCTCAGGAAACTTCTGCTTGAATTCAGGCTTTTTCTGGAGCGACCACATACTCACCTACTTGCAACAGCTTACATTTAGCCTTTGGTTCTCACCCGTGCCGGTGATACGTGATACCTACATACAGTGCCGAAACGCAGATTGCGCAAACTTGCTGCAAGATCAACACCTGAAGACCAACAGCCCACAAGATGATGGCTCCACTGGCGTACACTTTCCAAGTGGGACGAGGTACTGACATGCCTCGGCTGCGAGACGATTCAGCCGTTGTGCTGGCGCCTGCTGATCATAGCGTGCAGCGGTCAAGTCGACAGAGTGTGCATGACTGATCATTACACAAGTCCTACATGACTTGCACCACTGGGAGGAACCACAGGAAAAGCACAACAGTTTCTTCAAAGTCAGGTTCATTTGTTAGCAAAATTGGTACCAGAAAATGGAAGTTGCAGCAATCTATGCAAACACAGCCTGATTCTCTCTTCTATGCTGCAGATCGCTGGAATCCCCGTTTCGCTCAAGTATTTGCCTGACTTCTGTCCCATCCAGCTGCTGATCTGGAGCACTGATCAGACGATCTATTGTCATGTCAAGAGCAGCTCTGTTGCGATCTAGCATTGCCTTAACGTTTGCATAAGCCTCGTCTAGCATGATCTGCATGTGCTGATCAACAGCTAGATGTGTGTCGTATGTAATCTGCAAGCACAACAGCAGTATCAGTTTCTGTACTTATCACAGACAGCACACACTATCTTGTATCATGCATACAGCACACAACATTGCTTATACAGCTGGCGACTGCCCATGCATGTCACTGTAGGAACCTCAACATAGTTTTGCACACGCATTGGCTCACCCTGTTTGATACAATCTGTTTCAGGGATTTGCCACCCCTGCGGAAGGGAGTGGAAATGGTCCTGGGGCCAATAAGTGGATTGTCAGTCATGGCTGATGCAACAGTTAGCTTTTGCACAATGCGTCGGGCTAGCACCAAGCGACGCTGATTGATGGTGCTCATCTCATCCTGGCCATAGACCAACTCCTCAGCAGCCCGACCTGCACACATAACGGATTAGCCTGCAGGCATCTCTACTGTTGGACTTTGACAACACAGCAATGTTGCTCAATAGATACCTTGCCTGACAGCAAGCTTGATAATCCATGCTAAGCAGCTGCGCGACAAGAAGAGTATTTCACCCAGTACCCTCAAAAGTGAAGCTGTGTGCAAATCCACTTTGAGACTGTACCCAGCTTGACTGTGAGTTGGCAGGGTGATGATGTATTCAAATGCCTGCTGATGAGTGGCTGTGGCAAACAGTTGAGTATGTTGAGCAGCCAACCAGCTCATTGACGGAACTTGACTTGCAGAGACACCGTGCACGACAACGCCTGCTGAGTCTACTGTGTCTGCTGAGTTTGCTTCATCACACACTTCAGCAACAGGCACATACATTCCTGCGTACTCATCATGCAGCAGCAGTACGCGGTGCGCGGTGTTCCGTCAGAACCCAGCAGTTGCAGGGCAGTGCGCATACCAGCTAAGGCAGTCAGCAGCTGCTCCTCCAGGTACTGGCGAGTAAACTGCTTAGTAAGCTCCCGCTGCTCATTCACCCTGAGTACAGTCTGGCCCAGAGGGTACTTCTCCCTGGGCTTGATAGTCACATGGATGACAGGCTCAATAGCTGGCAGTATTGTGCACACCAGTGCTGTTGCTGCCTCTTGCACTGCGAGCCGCTTCTGCCTGGGTGCGCTGTAGGGTGACCGGTCAGGACCTAGCCTATCATACTGTAAAGCCTGCAGTCATGGAAAGCCATACTGAGTGCCAGGCGTTTGATTAGCACACGCCATCCTGTCATAGCTACAACATGTTCAATCATCCCTGTGCTAGGGCACAATGTTGTCTCTGACTGTGGGCTAGGCGTGCTATGCTAGGCACACCACAATAAAGGCATCCAGGAAACTTACAAAGAACTCCAGGCCTGCCGCTCATACCAGCTGAGTATTAAGGCTATGCATTACAGCCATGCAATGACAATCACACTCACTGCATGTGATGAGTGTGTTGCATCCTTGTGATTATGCACCGGCTGATGTCCCTCAACTATGCAAGCATATTCTGCACATGGCACAGCTTTCTGCAATGGCTTACATCTGTGAGGTCTTGATAGCGGATCTGGTCTCTGCCATCCCTCTCAACACGCATGGCTGCCAGGTTGACCAGGTTGGCGATGGCAGCCCCACTGTACTTCTGAGTGTCAAAGGCAAGCTCTCGCAGATTCTTCTCTGTGACATCCTCTGCCACCGCCTCACCCCTCTTGCTGAGATGGGTCTGCATGGCAAATGTGAAATTTGGCACGAGCTGATCATTGTCATGAATGTGCGTAGCTTCTACCTGACTGGCGATTGTGAAAGAAGGGTCATGTTGGCAATCTTTTTGCTGGCAAACAGAATCTATTCTTCAGCCAAAACATCCAGCCTCATTGGGACTGGGAAGCAGGAGGAGACAAGGTTACCGCTTGATTGGTGCATTCTTGCTGTGAGTGAGAAGACAGCATTTTTGACAAACTTCTGTTTGCCCCATGAGAGGCTCAACATTGTGTGACAGGGTTTGTAGCTTTTGCTAAGCAAAGCATCTAAGCATCTAAGCATCTAAGAACAGTCTCTTGCGCTGGCAGCCGCATTCAATATAACACAGCTATTGACTATGGTTGTCAGATATGCCCATCTTGTATCATGCTGACTTGCCTGAAAGGTCTCAACTCTGCCCATCAGATCTGGCAAGCCCACTTGAATGATCCTGTCAAATCTGCCAGGCCTGATCAGCGCTGGGTCCAGCACATCCTTCCTGTTAGTAGCAGCCATGACAATGACACCCACACCGTCACCAAAGCCATCCATTTCAGACAGCATCTGGTTCAGTGTCTGGTCACGCTCGTCATTGCCTTGTGCACCTCCTCGGATCCTGCCCACTGCATCAATCTCGTCTATGAAGATGATGGCTGGCGCAACGCCTCGCGCCTGCAAACAAGGGCCTCATCACACAAGCAGAAGCCTGTAGAGCCTGTTTTGGGTGAATCCCGGCGTGTGAAATAAGCCACCATGAATTGGTTTGAGGAAAATCAATGACCCAGCTGCCCAGCTGCACCCCTGAGACAAGCAGTTGGGATATGACAGACAATCATTAGCTGACCGTATATGCCAAATCTCCTCTCGACTATGTTGTGTGAGGCTGTATGCCAAAGCCGAGGTTGTCAAGATACTGCAAAGCATGTGTATGCATAGCAAATGTGTGGCTGACCATCCTGCTTGATATCACACAGATGTCAGGGACTGATACATTATGAGAAAATCTCCTTGAGCCAACAGGCAGTGTGTGGTCAGTATAGTGTACTGCCTGGATGCAACATGACCAACGATCATTCACTTGCACTCACCTGCTTGAACAGATCTCGCACTCTAGAAGCTCCCACACCAACAAACATCTCCACAAACTCAGAGGCATTGATGGACAGGAAGTTGACCCCAGCTTCTCCAGCAACTGCCCTGGCCAGCAGGGTCTTGCCAGTCCCTGGGGGGCCGCACAGCAGCACCCCCTTGGGGATGCGAGCACCTGACTTCTTGAAACGCTGGGGCTTCAAGAAGAAGTCCACCACCTCCATCAGCTCATTCTGCATGCAGCATAGATGTCCTGGGGATACTGGTACCATCATACTACATGCTGTGATGCAGATGCTGGCCAATGAGTGCAAATGGTTTGCATGTTCAAGCTCTGCTCGTGAGTGGAAAGGCAGCGTAGTGTGATGCAATGGATCCCCCTGTGTAGCAATGCACATCTACTTGACACAAGTGTGGGCTGAACACACATACAGGTCAGACATCCAGGACAGCTGGCTGTCACAAAACCAAAACATGATAGTGCTTTGTAGGGTGAGTGCAATGCTGGAAGTGTGCTGGAAGGAGGCTGCATCCAACAAGGCCTACCTTTGCTTCGCCAATGCCAGCAACATCATCAAAGAAGACATCATCGTTTTCAGCAATATACTGCAGCTTGACTCCTTTCATCTGCCGCTGCAGCCGCCGCATCTCTGCCAGCCGCAGCGCTTCTGCTTCTGGGTCTATCACACGCTTCAGCTGCATAGTCATAACAGCATAAGATCAGAACACAGAGGGGCTTGCCCTGGCCATCAACAGGAGAAGCGCAGTGAACACCTGGTCTGCAGGCACGCTGTGGAATTAGACGCTCAGAGGACTTGAGCAAACAGCCACAGGAGGTGGGAGTCGTGCACTTGTTTTCTGTATGCTACAATGATTGCCTTGGTGTTGATGCTGGGCAGCGTAGCACTGCAAACATCAGCAGAGCAGGGCATCTGGTACAGCAGCTGTTGCACACAGAGTGACCCTTGGTGAAAGCGCGGCATCACAAGCCTTATGCAAGACAGGGTACCTTGACATTGCCGGCTTTGAGGAAATCTTGAGCTTTCTCCATGTCATTTGCTTCGCCATCCAGGTTTGCCTGCTCTCTTCTCTTGTCCCGTATCTGCTGTGCCTGCTCTGCAGCCTGCACCACATCAGGGTCTTCACCTGACATACTGCTGACCATGTCCACTGACCTGGTAGATTGCCCTTGTACTCACTTGGCTTTACTGGCATGTGCTGGAGCGCCATTCCAGCACATGAAACGAGCTCAACCCCCAGAGAGGGGCAGTTGAAGACAGCATAGAGTGCTGCATGGCAACATCAAGGGCTGAATGCCTATGAGATGAGGGCCAAATGAGCATCCAGCCCTCAGATCTTGCCATGCAGCACATTTATGCTGTCTACAATTGCCCCCTTCTTCCCTCTGGAGCTTTAGCTTGATTCCTGTGCTGGACTGGCATGAGCTCAATCCACATCAGCACTATGGCAGATTACTGCGCTTGTACTGTGTGCCTGCTGCATGGGCTCTGGTACTGACCAGCAATCCCAGGTCTAGACAGACCAGCTGATACACAGGCAGGTGAAGTTGACAACCTCGGTGTTGACAGCGTAGAAAGGGTCATCCTCTTCAGCTGCTCGCTTCCTATCAGCCTTCTCAATCTGCCTGATCAGGTAGTCCCTGTCATATGACATGCCTCGCCTCTTCATGTCTGTCTCTATCTGCTCTAGTGAAAGGCCCCTGGCTGCCAATCGAGCAGGTTCCATCAGGGCCTCATCTGCCTTTCGCTGGGCCTTCTCCTGCCGGACCTTTTCGGCGTCCATGGCACGCATCTTCTCACGGTCCTCCTTGTCACCCTGTGGAAGCCAGCTGATCAGCTGAGTCACCATGCAACATTTGATGAGAGCAATGCTGCCGTTTCTGTCCACTTTAAAATAAACAAGTGTCGGTGGACAACCAAGGTGCTGTCAGAAGAAGTGAACATACAACAAACACAATGTGGGTATATGTGATGTAACATTGCTGAAGACAATGCAGCCTCTTGGCCAATTGCGACGCTCGTTGAAACATGCTTTACTGCAGCATTGCAAGCAGTGCTGCAGCGTCAGCAGAAAGATCTGTGCAAGTTGCTTGCAGTGTCCTGCTCAAGCAATTGGAGCGATTGCTGCTGTTGAGCAGGCGTCAGGTTGCCCGAGATTGCCTTGAACAAGCTGTGATAGCAAGATCTCTGCCAATCACGCAAGTGCCTCAGAACTGTTTGATTGGAGTATGGAGTTGCGCTCAACTTACCTTCCATTTGGCTGCAAGCTGTGTAGCAAAGTACACAATAGCAATGGCTACCAAGGGAATCACTCTGTTAACGATCTTCTGCTGGTTCTTGTTCCATAGCCGCTGAACAGTGAAGGTGCTGGCAGCTGGCTCAGCAGGCAACCTGATTGCAGCCACGCCATGATTCTCCATGGCGTATGGGACACGATAGTCAAAGCTGGGAACATAGCTCTGTGCTAGCGTGCCATCTCTGTAGACTACTAAACAAGGACCTTCCAGCTCAATAACATCATCTCGCGCACAGAAGAATTTCAGCTCTTTAACTTTCTCTGTGCGTATCTCTCTGAGCAGGTCTCCATAGCTGAGGTACTTTCTGACTACTGGGAGCCCAAATTTGGGCTCATATAGGTATTGCTTAGGTTCACTTGGTGCTGGTGCTTCTTGTTGAGGAAGTTGGTTTTCAGCAGCATCAGCAACTTCTGCCGTCTGGTTGTTGCCAGAAGCCTGATGGACAGATTCAATAGTAAGATGCTGGAGGTGATACTGCCATGCCAGATACTAGATATGATACTGCTAAGAATACCACGCTGGAGACTGGACAGCCCCTTACCTGACAACAGTGGGGAGATGTGTGCTTACGCAAGTCGGAGCTTCTGTGTCTAGACCCTGTATGTAGACTTTTGCAACCCGTCGTTGATCCCTGCAGCAAGGTGAGACGCTGCAGTGCTGGTGACAAAAGCAGCACTGGAAAAGCACTTGTGGGCTTACTTTTTTGAGCAGGGGTTTGCGTGCAAGCCAAGGATTGCGCTTGAGAACGTCAACCGTGGCTGTATGGTGTGGTTGTCCTGAGACGGCTGGCATGTGTGTGCACTCCGGGGCTGACAGAGACAGCATGATCACGCAGAATGGCGTAGTCGCTCGGCAACGTTGACCGTCATTGCAAGCATGCCTCGCTCAGAGTACCGCACACAGTTACTAGTCGCCTGCATCACCCGGCTGAGGACATCGATGAGGCTGTACGATGCGACATGCTTTGCGCGAACAGGATGGGAATTCCTGAAATGGCCGACCCTAGCGCAGGATCCCCAGACTATCAGACGAAAAGTTGTGCTTAAGCCCGCCCGGCTACCGGGCGGTTAAATGCGATTGACCTGTAAACCCGGTCGGTTAGGGGCGTTTTGTCGAGCCGATAACCCAATTCTCCAAACGGCCTGGGACCCCCGTTTGGCGAAAACGATTTGATCACTCTGCGCAGCTCGCGACCAACTTGCCGCAGTGCGGCAGCTTCCGTGCGGCAGCCGCACGGAAGCTGCCGCTTAATCTGCAGGCGCG
>JAABUP010000295.1_pt1 | contig 112212 bp, 106 predicted proteins | sample 5559201 | NCBI WGS metagenome assembly JAABUP01 (sample SAMN10711887, study PRJNA513373) | rock metagenome | isolation source: Antarctica rocks | place: Antarctica
GTCGCAAGGGTGTCCAGGTCGGCGTCCACGAGAACCTCCGGTTCGACGTTGGGTAAGCACGCCGATCCTGGGCACCCGTCAACGGCTTCTCAGCGCAACACGCCGCCAGACCCCTTGGAATTGATCATCTAGGCCTTGATGACGCTCGCGGCCGACCAGGCGCCGTCAGCACGGCGACTAGCGCGGGCCCGGGCGGGCTGTCAGCAGCTGGGACCGCCGCCGGCGCACGAGGCCGACGGCCGCGCCGAGGAGCAGCACCGCTCCCACGGCCTCGACCGGGCGGCGGGTCTCGGGCAGAGCGGGTGCGGCCACTGCCTGGGTGCAGACGAAGCCGGCGACGGTGGTGGTCCGGTCGACGGTGGGGACTGCGGCCGCGCCGGCGGCCCGCTCGGCGTTGGCCCGGCGCACGTCGTCCAGGGCGGCGCGGGAGGCCCCGCCGTCGGTGGGGTCATCGGAGTCCGCGCGTGCCACCAGGCTGTAGTTGCCGTCGGGCTGGACCTGGGGTGGGGTGAGGATCTTCGTGTCGCCCGGGTAGGGCCGGGTGAAACCGAACTGCTCATACCAGGTCAGCCGGTTCATGATCGCGGGCACGGTCGTGTCCGGGCGGCGCAGGTCCAGCCCCTTGGCGACCGCGGCCCACTGGGCCGCGACCCCGGTCTGGGCGGCTGGGATCTGCGGTGCCGCGGCGGGTTTCGCGGCCGCGGACACGGTGAACGCGGCGCCGTTGTCGGGGGTGTCGGTGAACAGCGACCGCATCGGCTGCGCCGCGAGGTCCATCTGGTTCATCGGCGGCAGACCGAGGATCTGCTCGACGGTGCGGAGCATGTTGACCTGCGTGTAGTAGGTGTGGTCGACGCCCGCCTTGGCGTAGGGGCTGGCGACGTAGGCCGTGGTCCGGTGCCCGTCGACGTGGTCCACGCCGTTCTGCGCGTCGTCCTCGGCGATGAACACGGCGGTCGAGTTCCAGATCGAGGACCGTGACAGCGCTTGGATGAGCTCCCCGACCGCGAGGTCGTTGTCCGCGACCTCAGCCGAGGAGCTCTGCGCGCTCAGGCCTGCGGTGTGGTCGTCGGGGATCGTCATCAGCGTCAGGTTCGGCACGGCGCTGCTGGCGATCTGCGTCTGCAGCTGGCTCAGGTAGTAGCTCATCCGCTGCTGGTCGGGGATCTGCAGGGCGAAGCCCGGGTACTTGGCGTCCAGCAGCGGCTGCAGGCTCGGCACGTCAGTCGTCGTCGTCTGCCCGACCGTGTCGTAGTTGGCGTACTCGCCGTAGTCCTTGACCGTCTTGCCGTGCCGCAGCGCGTTCTCCCAGATGAAGCCGCTCGGCTGGTAGGCGAGCGGGTCCAGGCCGCTCGCCGGGTAGGACCGGGTGAACGTCGAGTACATGTCCTCGACGTACTGCGGGACGTCGCCCTGGTCGGCCCAGTTGTGCCCGTCAGCCGACAGCTGCCCGCTGTCGTAGAAGTTGTCCAGCAGCGGGTACTGCGTCACGAGCGCGTGCTGGTTCGGGGTCGTCGTCTTGCCGAAGACGGTGAGCGCCGCGCTGCCGTTGCCGCGCGTGTCGTCGCCGAGGACCTGGTCGTAGGTCCGGTTCTCTTTGGTGATGTAGAAGACGTGCGTGATCAACGACGGCTCGCCGGCGTGCAGCGGGATGGCCTTCGCCGCGACGCCCGGCCGGGCGCACTGGGTGCCCTGGGTGTCCCAGCCGTTGTTGCGGGTGACCGCGTTCGTGCCCGCGACGAGCGCGGCCGTGTCGGGTACCGGGATTAGCGAGGCGCTGCCGACGAAGCCGGCGATGCTGTTGGGCCCGGAGACGCCGACCGCGGTGCCGTTCGCGCCGAGGTTGCCGACGCCCTTGTCATTGGCCACGACGAGCTGGTGCCCGCTGGGGTCCTCCACGAGGGCCGCCGGGTTCGACGCGGTCGGCAGCAGGCCGAGGTAGGACGCCGGCGCGGTCGGCGTCGGCGCGCTGAAGAAGGCGACCGCGTTGTTGCGGCCCAGCGTCACGGCCAGGCGTCCATCGCCGAGGACCTTGACGTCCGTCGGCGCCGAACCGTAGGGAGCCTGCGGGTAGGGCGTCACCGCGATGGTCGAGGCCAGTGTGCGGGCCGCCGTGTCGATCACGCTGAGCTGGTCGGACTGGCTGTCCACGACGTAGAGCCGGCTGCCCGACAGGTTCAGGTTGGTCGGGTGCAGCCCGACGGCGATCGTCTGCGTCTGTGTTGCGCTCGCCAGGTCGACGACGCTCACGGTGCCGGTGGAGGAGCCGCTGCGCCCGGCATCGTCGGTGACCACGGCAGTGCCGAAGGAGGTGTTCGTGGTGTCGCCGGCGACCGCCGGCCGGCCACCCTCGTTGCTGACGTAGGCGGTGCTGCCCTCGGCCGACAGGGCCACCCCGAACGGCGCCACCCCCACCGGGATCTGCGCGGTGACGGTGCCCGTGGTCAGATCGACGACCCCGAGCTCGTTCAGGCCCTCGAGGACCACGTACGCCGTCGTGCCGCGCACCGCGATACCTGCGGGGAGGCTGTTGGCCGGCAGGGTTACCAGCGTCGCCGTGCCGAGGCTGCCGTCGCCGTTCACGGCGACCACGGCGAGCGACGCGGTACCGAAGCTGGCGAGCAGCTTCGTCCCGTCCGGCGTGTAGGTGATCCCGGTCAGCGAGCCGGTCGCGCTCCCGGGATTGAACGGTGTGCCGGCGCCGGTCGTCAGGTTGACCTGCTCCAGGCCGACGCCCTTGCTGTCGAGCAGCGTGGCGATCGGGTGGTGCGGATCCAGCGCGACGGCGTCCGGTCGCCCGGCGAACTCGACCTGGCGCCCCGCGGGGGTGATGACCTGGTCCTGGGCGGTGACCACGCGCCCGCCGGACGTGCGACCCACCGTGTCGTTCGTACCGGGTCCGTCGGCGAGGGCGGGACCGGCGGTGAGCAGGCAGAGGGCGGCGGCAGCCGTGAGTGACGACACAAGACGCATGCCGAGACAGCCTGGGACACCCGACCATCCCAAGCGACGCCCGGCAAATGGCCGTCGGATGAACGCTTGCAGCCACTGGCGATACAGCTGCCTTAGGGGAACCGGGGGAAGTAGCCGAGGCCAACCTTCTGGCCGCCACATATCCTCAGCGGTGCATCCGGCCAATCAGAGGACGGACCGCGTAGTGCCAGGTAGCGATCGCGCAGTGTCGGTGGAGATGCTGTGGGTCGATGTCCGCCGTTGCTGCCCTGGCAGCGTGGAAAACGGTGGGATGGCTGGAAGGTGAACGTCTCGACGGGTGAGGCGGCCTGTCGCGAGCTGCTGATGAACACTCGGCGTCAGAAGGCGTAACCGGTTGGGCAGCGACTTGTGGGGCATCAGGATGCAGGGGTGAAGCTCGCGTCGGGCGCTGCGGCGTTGTCCTGCCTGGCTGTTGTGACGTCAGCGCCGCTGGTCATGGCATTGCCGGCCGCGACGGCGGACGTGTCGCCGGCGGTCAGCGCCAGCGCGACAACAACCGCCGCGTCACTCGTTGGGGACCTCCTCACCCGGCAGTGGAGCATCTCACCAGGCAGCGGTGCTATTGGTGGTGCGCCCGCAGGTGCGGTCACCACGGCCTTCCTCGACACTGCAACGGGTGTCAACCATGCGGCTGGCGCGTCCGCTGACTTCAGCCTGACCGCCGATGGGATGGCGATGACGTCTGCTACCGGCTGGACCTCGGTGACCGCGGTCGCCGGCACCGCGGCCGCCGACCCGGGTCATAGCCCTGGGCCGCTGGGACTTCCCGCGCAGACAGTCACCTTCACCTACGCCCTGACCACCGGCCCGGCCCAGCTGATCGTGACCCGGCAATACCGGTTGGCGCCCGGGGACGCGATGACCGAGGTGCGCACAGGACTGGCAGCAGTCGGGGCGCCGGTGGTCGTGAGCAACTGGACCGTCGATGAACTCACGATGCGCCCGGCGCCTAGCGCGCAGGTCGTGGAGCTGCACTCCGGCTCCAGTTACACCAGCCGGCACAGCACTGTCCACGAGAAGACCGCATCCTTCGACGATCAGGGTGAGGTCGCCGTCGCTGCCGACGGACCCGGCTCCGGGGTGCTACTCGTCAACGAACACCGGTCGGGCCCCTCGACACGGATGCAGGGCACCCTCGGGTCGGGCAGCGCAAGACTGGCCGCCGGCGTCGAGCCCGGACGCGAACTCGACATCGTCCCAGTGGAGAACGTGAGCGGCACCGACACCGACAACAGTGTGGCGAACCCGGCGTACCCGGCCGGCGGGCAGACCGAGACGGTGCTGCCTGGGTCCCCGCTCGACCTGGGGGCGGCCTACCTCGGGGCGTTCGCCGGCGGAACAGCTGCCGCCCCGGCGGTGCTGCAGCGTCATCTCGCCGGATCCACGCTGATCGCAGCACCGACCGACGTGCAGCAGAACACTTTCCACCCGTTCAACGACGGCACGAACATGAACGACACGACGATGCTCGCGCAGGCCACTGCCTCCCACGCCTTGGGTGCCGGGACGCTGATCCTCGACGACGGCTGGGAGGGCGGCACCAACGGGCTGGCCGGTGACTGGCGCCTCGACCCGGCCAAGTTCGCCTCCTCCAACGGGCCCGCTGCCGCACCCGACATCATCGCCAAGGTGCACGCCAAGGGTGAACGGTTCGGCCTCTGGATGGAGGCGCTGCTGTTCAACCCCAAGTCCACCGTCTACCAGGCTCACCCCGACTGGGCCTGCGCGCCCACCGGGGACGCCAGCGCGCAGGTCCCCGACAGCAACGGACTCGGCTACTGGGACGCCACCAACACCGCCTGGCAGGCCTACATGACCGGGGTCGTCGACCGCCTGGTCTCCGCGGGCGTCGATGAGTTCAAGCTCGACAACGAACAATGGATGGACTGCGGCACCTCCACGTACACCCAGTACCAGCGGGCGTGGGAGGCACTCGTGCGCACCTGGCAGGCCCGGCATCCCACCACCGTCTTCCAGCTCGACGAGACCATCGACGAGCGGTCCTACCCCTACGCCGGGCTCGCGTTAGGACCGACCTGGTTTGAAGACGACCACGTCAAGGCCACCAGCCACCCCGGTGCCACCCAGCTCTCCCAGACACTGTCCGATCTGTGGCAGACCACACCCTGGGTTCCCCCCTCGACCATGGGGATCCCGCTGTTCCACAACACCCTGTCCGGCACGTCACCCGATGGCACCGCGGGCTACCAACTTCCCTTCTCGCTCCTCGGCCAAGCCACGTTCTGGACCGACACGGCCTCCTTGTCACCAGCTGACACGGCCGAGACGAAGTGGTGGACGTCCTGGTACGCCGCACACCACGCCGCCTACACCGGGCTGGTACTCAACGACTCGGTCGCCGATCCCATCGACGACCTGACACCCATAGTGCTTCAACCCTGGGACCACGTCACGAAGACCGGGTATCTCACGGTCGTCCGCCAAGGCGGTGGCCCACCCGGACCCCAGACACTCACGGTCTCAGCCCAGGACACCGACCCCACCCGGAGCTATCAGCTCACCGACGTCCGAACGGGTGAGGCACTCGGCTCCTACACCGGCGCAGCGCTGCAGGCCGGTATCCCGGTCACCATGACCGACCGGTTCCGGACCCGCGTCATCTCCCTATCCTCTGCGCAACCCGCGGCGGCGCTCAGCGAAGGCCACCTGCTCTACGCGCTCCCGGTCCTGCTGATCATGGCCGTCATCGCTCGCCGCAGGACCCGGGTCGCCCCGGTCAGCTAGCCAACCGGCCTGCTGAGCCCGGATGCACCGCTGAGTAGTCGATCAAGCTTGGTTGATCTTGTGTCGCTGCGTTTCGGGGTGTGGGCGTGCGAGGTCCCGGGTGGGACCGCCTTCGGCCGGCTCGGGCTCGACCTCGACCGCCGGTTCACCCCGGCGGCGCTGGCCGGGATCGAGGCAGTGTGCTCCGGGTCCTCGGGGTGGTGGCGGTCAGGGGATCCGCGCGGTCAGGTGATGAGGGGGAGGGCGTCGATGCGGGGCTTGAGCCAGGTCAGGGGGGTCTGCCAGGGCCAGCCGACGGGTAGGTGCAGGAGGTAACGGCGGGCGGAGCTGGCCAGCCGGGCGGGGACGGCGAGCAGGGTGCGTTGCAGGGTGGCGAGGGTGGCCTCGCCGAGGCCGTGCCCGGCCAGGGTCGCCAGGGCCCGGCCCATGGTGATGGTCATCGCGGCCAGGGTGACCCAGGCCGCCGGGGGAGCCGACGCGCCGCGAAGCGGTGTGGTGGGAGTACGGGCCCAGAAGTCCCCTCCAGGGCAGGTGCGCCAACGGGCCCTGCTTGAGTTCGGCGATGTGCTCTGCTCGACCACGGCGTGCGCGCGGTGCTGCCGCTCGATGTCGAGCAGCGGTTCGATCCGGTCGGTGAGCACCGCGTGGTGCCGCCAGACCGGGACGGGCAGGGCCTGCTGGTCCAGCAGGTCGCCGGTCGCGGTGTCGCGCAGCCGGACGACCAGCCTGGCGGTCACCGGCTGCTTGGTGCCAACGCCGCTTGACAACTGACCCCCTTGTGACGGCTACGTCGCCGAGGCCAAGGCGTGGCGGGAGTGGCTGTTGCGGGCGGTCGCTGGCCACCCCGCCCGGCTGCAGATCACGTACGGCATCGACGGGCGACGCCGGCTGCCCGAGACCGAGCTGCCCTGGCTGTCGGGGTACCAGGGCTCCGCTCCGGTGCCGACCGGTAACGCGGCCGCCGACCAGCTCCAGCTCGACGTCTGGGGCGAGGTGCTCGACGGGCTCGCCCTGACCCGCCTTGCCGACCAGCAGTCCCCCGACGCCTCCTGGGACCTGCAGGTCGCGCTGATGGAGCACCTGGAAGGGGCGTGGCAGCAGCCCGACAACGGGCCGTGGGAGGTGCGCGGCCCCCGGCGGGACTGCACGCACTCCAAGGTGATGGCCTGGGTCACCGGCCGACCCGATGGTCGACGGCGTCCGGCGCTCCGGGCTGCCCGGCCCGGCCGACCGGTGGGCGGCACTGCGCGACACCATCCACGCCAACGTCCTCGCCCACGGCTTCGACGCCGACCGCAACACCTTCACCCAGTCCTATGGCAGCCCCGCGCTCGACGCCAGCCTGCTGCTCCCGGGCCGGGTCGGGTTGGGTTTCTGCCGCACGACGACCCGCGCCTCGCCGGGACCGTCGAGGCGGTGCAGCGTGAGCTCACCTCAGACGGCCTGGTGCTGCGCTACCGCCCCGGAGCACTCCGACGACGGCCTGCCGGGCGGCGACGGCGTGTTCCCGGCCTGCTCGTTCTGGCTCGTCGACACGTTGGTCGGCCTGGGCCGCAGGACCGACGCCCGCGCCCTGTTCGACCGGCTGCTCGGCCTGCAACGACGTCGGGCTGCTCAGCGAGCAGTACGATTCGACGGCCCGGCGGCACCTGGGCAACACGCCGTAGGCCTTCAGTCACTTCCCGCTGGTCACCAGCGCCCTGGTCCTGCGCCGCGAACGACCCGCGCGCAGCGACCAGGTGCCCGGCACCCGGACCAGCACGACATATGGGAGGCCCCATGACCAGCGCACGCTCCACGGACCGCACCGCCGCGACACCGACGGTCGGTACGAGGCCGATGCCGCGGGCCGTGATCGTGGGCGGCGGCTTCGCCGGCCTGTCCGCGGCCCGGCGCCTGGCCCGCGGGCCAGTGCAGGTCACGCTGCTGGACCGCACCGGAGTGCACCTGTTCCAGCCGCTGCTCTACCAGGTCGCCGCCGGCCTGCTGTCCGAAGGACAGATCAGCGCCCCGCTCCGGCACCTGTTCCGCCGCCACCCCCACGTCGACTGCCTCGTCGCCGACGTGCACGACATCGACCTCGACCGCCGGCTCGTGCACGCCCACCGGCCCGACGGCAGCGACCTGCAGGTCGGCTACGACCACCTCATCGTCGCGGCCGGCGTGCAGCAGTCCTACTTCGGCCACGACGAGTACGCCCGGTACGCCCCCGGCATGAAGAGCATCGACGACGCGCTTGTCATCCGCCGCCGCATCTACCAGGCCTTCGAGGCCGCCGAGGCCCTGCCGACCGCCGAGCAGCGCCGGCCCTGGCTCACCTTCGCGCTCGTCGGGGCAGGCCCGACCGGCGTCGAGCTCGCCGGGCAGATCCGCGAGCTCGCGACCCGCACCCTCACCGAGGAGTTCCGCACCATCGACCCCGCCGAGGCCACGGTGCTGCTGTTCGACGGCGGCGACCGCGCGCTCGCATCGTTCTCCCAGGGCCTGTCCGCAGCCGCGACCCGCACCCTGCGCCGCCTCGGCGTCGAGCTGCACACCCGCTCCCGCGTTACCTCCCTCGACGAACACGGCCTCGACGTCACCGGCCACGACGGCGCCACCCGCCGGGTCGACGCGCGGACCGTGCTGTGGACCGCCGGCGTCGCGGCCCCGCCGCTGGCGGGCGTGCTGGCCCGCGCCAGCGGTGCCCCGCAGGCACACGACGGGCGTGTCGAGGTCCGCCCCGATCTCACCCTCCCCGGGCACCCCGACGTCTTCGTCGTGGGCGACCTGATGAGCCTGGACCACCTCCCGGGCGTCGCCGAGACCGCGATGCAGGCCGGACGGCACGCCGCCCGGCAGGTCCTGCACACAGTCGGCCACCCCGACGGCATCGCCCCCGGAACGCCCTTCCGCTACCGCGACGTCGGCAGCGCCGCCTACGTCAGCCGCGGCCACGCCCTGCTCGAAGCCGGCCCGCTGCGCCTGTCCGGCACCGCCGGGTGGCTCGCGTGGGGGCTCATCCACCTGGCGTTCCTCACCGGATACCGCAACCGCGCCGCCGCCCTCACCAGCTGGCTCACCACCCTCGCCGCCGGCAACCGCCGAGAACGAGCCTTCCCCACCGTCGCCCGCGCCGCACACGAGTAGAAGAGCCACGCCAGCACCGGTAGACGATCGGCGTAGGGGAACGACCGCGGGGCGGCGGGGTCAGGTCGAAGCTGCGGTTGCCGGCCGACGGCAACGGTCTCCCGCGCGTCGCATCTGGTCGTTATCGACGCCCTCCCCCTGATCACCTGACCCCCGGTCACCCCCCTGACAGCCCACCACTCAGGACCCGGAGAACACCCACCCGGCCCCCGCACGCCCACAACCCGAAAACCAGTCACGCAAGATCAACTAAGCTTGATCAACTACTCAGCGGTGCATCTGGGATCAGCCGGGCGGGACCGCCACCTCAACGACGGCCTGGTCGAACTCAAGGGCACCGCAGACACGCTGGACCGCCGCACCTCGGCTGAGCCGTCGCCTCCGGCCCGGGCCGGCGCGCTTGGGCGGGGCGGCCGCCGTACTGGCCGCCGGGTGCGGAGCCGCTCACCCGCTCCCGGTGACCGCGCCTGTCACCTCCGCGCAGGAGGTGACCGTGGCGATCCGCGGGAAGACGCGCTCGGTGCTGTGCCGGTGATCCTCCTGCGACGGCGCGCCGGTGGCGTCCTCGGCGACCAGCACCCGGTAGGATCGCTCCCAGGCCTCGCGAACCGTGGACTCCACCCCAATGTGCGTGGCGATCCCGGCGACGACTAGCGTGTCGACGCGGTTGCGCCGCAGCAGCAGGTCCAGGTCGGTGCCGTAGAAGGCGCCCCACTGGTGCTTGCTCACGAGCAGGTCTGACGGCTCCGTGTGCAGCCCGGGGTCGGGCAGCGAAAAGTCGTCGGCGGGAGCGCCGGGCGCCGGCTGGCCGGACAGGGGCGCTACCCGGTCGGCGCCGTCCGCGCGGTAGGTGACGCGGACCAGGACGACGGGTGCCCCCCACCGCGCGGAAGCTGCGGGCCAGGGCGGAGGCGCTCTCGACGATCTCGGTCGAGGGGCGGGGCTGGAGGTCCAGCGCGGTGACGCCCCGCTGCAGGTCGATGAGAACCAGCGCCGGGACCCGCTTGCCGGTCTCGGCGAGCGTGCCCGCGGTGGTCCACCGCCGGGTCCACTGCCGATCACGATGACGTCATACTGATCCGACGCGGCCGGTGTGGGTTCGGCGCTTACAGGCCGACGCTGCCCTGCATGATGCCGCCGTCGATGATCACGGTGGTCGCGGTCATGTACCCGGCCTTGCCCGAGGCCAGGAACACGACCACGTCGGCAATCTCCGACGGTATCGCCATCCGCCCCAGCGGGATCGCGGCGTCCAGGGCTGTCATCTTGGCCGGGTCGGTTTCAGTGGAGGCGTTGATCGGAGTGGCGACCGCGCCGGGGGCGATGTTGACGACGCGGATGTCGTGGGCGCCGAGCTCGACGCCGGCGGTGCGGGTCAGCATCCGGATGCCGCCCTTGGAGACGCAGTAGGCGATGTTGCCCGGCATCGGCCAATCCTCGTGCACCGAGGAGATGTTCAAGACCAAGCCCCCCCCGCCCTGGGCGATGAACTGCTTCGCGGCGGCCTGCGTGCCAAAGAACGCGCTCTTCATGTTGATGGCTATGACCTTGTCGAAGTCGGCCTCGGTGGTGTCCAGCAGCGAGGTACGGGTTTCGATTCCGGCGTTGTTGATCAGCACATCAAGCGGCCGTAGGTGTCTACGGCGGTCTGGACCATCGTGTGCAAGTCCGCGGTCTGGGACACGTCGGCCTGGACGCCGACAGCGTGACCGCCGGCAGCCTCCACCTTCGCGATCAGCGCGGTCGTCTCCTCAGGGTGGGCGACGTAGTCGATCACCACACTGGCGCCCTCCGCCGCGGCGGCCAGGACGATCGCCTCGCCGATGCCGCTGTTCCCGCCCGTGACGACGACCGACTTCCCCTGCAACAGCATGGTGTGCTCCCGGCTGAGGGCCTGAATGTTCCGACCCAAGCGGAGGCTCAGACCGTGGTGTTCAGCGTTGCATAGGAACATGTCCGGCCGCTGGCAGGGTCAGGCGGCCGCGCACGTGTCTGGTGGTCAACGACCGCGGCAGGGGCGCCTGGCGTCAGAGCCAGCCCTGGTGGTGGCGCCTGGCACGATCAGGTTCATGAGTCGTATCGAGGACTACGCCCTGATCGGGGACCTGCAGACCGCCGCGTTGGTCAGCACCGCCGGTTCCATTGATTGGCTGTGTCTGCCCAAGTTCGACTCACCGGCCTGCTTCGCGGCCCTATTGGATTCCCCGGACGCGGGCCACTGGACGGTGGCCCCGGCCGGCGGCGGGGTCTGCACCACCCGCCGCTACGTCGAGGACACCCTGGTACTGGAGACCGAATGGCATAGCCACTCGGGCACGGTGCGGGTGATCGACTTCATGCCCCCGCGCGGATACGCCCCCGACGTGGTCCGGATCGTGGAAGGCATCCACGGCAGCGTGGCGATGCACTCGGAACTTCGCCTGCGCTTTGACTACGGCCGGGTGCTGCCCTGGGTACGTCATCACGGCGACCGGATGGAAGCCATCGCCGGCCCCGACCGGGTCCGGCTCCGCACTCCCGTTCCGACCCAGGGCCAGGCGCTGTCAACGATATCGGAGTTCACCGCCCACGCCGGGGACCGGATCCCGTTCGTGCTCACCTGGAACCCCAGCCACGAACCCCCACCCACACCGGTGAACGCCGAGGACGCGCTACGTGACACGCTCACCTTCTGGAGCGAATGGTCGGCCAGCGGCACCCCGGTGCACGGCCCGTACCAAAAGGCCATCACCCGATCCCTACTCACCCTGAAAGCCTTGACGTACCAGCCCACCGGCGGGATCGTAGCTGCCGCCACCACCTCGCTGCCGGAGCAGATCGGCGGACCCCGAAACTGGGACTACCGCTACGGCTGGCTGCGCGACTCCACGTACACCCTGCAGGCGCTCATCTCCGCCGGCTACCTCAACGAGGCTAAAGCCTGGCGGGAATGGCTGCTCCGCGCGGTCGCCGGCGACCCCGCCGACCTGCAAATCATGTACGCCCTGGACGGCACCAGGCGCCTTCCCGAAGCCAAACTGCCCTGGCTCGCCGGCTACGAGAACTCTAAACCCGTACGCACCGGAAACGCCGCCTCCGACCAGCTACAGCTCGACGTGTGGGGGGAAACCCTCGACGGCCTGGCCCTGGCCCGCGACTCCGGCATCACCCCCCACGACGACGCATGGGACCTGCAGATCGCGCTGATGGAGCATCTGGAAGGCAACTGGGACCAGCCCGACAACGGCCTGTGGGAAATGCGCGGCGCCCGCCGGCACTTCACCCACTCCAAAGTGATGGCATGGGTCGCCGCCGACCGCATGTCCACAGCCGTGCGCACCCACCCCGACCTGCACGGGCCGGCCGATCGGTGGGAAGCATTACGCGACACCATCCACGCCGACGTCCTTACCTGTGGCTACGACGCCGATCGCAACACCTTCACCCAGTCCTACAACGCCCCCGGCCTGGACGCCAGCCTGCTCATGATCCCCCGCGTCGGCTTCCTCCCGCCCACGGATCCGCGGGTGCTGGGGACCATCACCGCGATCCAGAACGGCCTCACCGAGGACGGGTTCGTCAAACGCTACGACACCACCGGCTCCGGCGACGGCCTCACCGGCGGGGAAGGGCTTTTTCTGGCCTGCTCGTTCTGGCTCGTCGACGCCCTACACCTGGCCGGGAAGCAAAATGAGGCCACCGAGTTGTTCGAACGTCTCCTGCACCTGCGTAACGACGTCGGGCTGCTCAGCGAAGAATGGGACCCCACCACCAGCCGACAACTCGGCAACACCCCCCAAGCGTTCAGCCACTTTCCTCTCGTCACCAGCGCCCTGCAACTGCACGCCGGCAAAGCCCACCACAGCAACCAACTGATCGCCACCGAAGTCATGAACGGCTGAGTGCTTTCCCCCCCAGGGCAGGGCTCCGTCATAGCGAGTGTTTGTCCGGTTTGGTGGGCGGCGGAGTAGCCGCAGGACGTGGGATGGGATTGAGTGCTGCTGCTCGCCGGGCGGTGACCAGGTTGCGTGCACCGGCGAGCCGGAGGGCGGTGGTGACCAGGTTGCGGATGCAGGCTAGGACGGCGGGGGCGTTGCCGGTGCGGGTGAACCGCCCATTACACCGAGGTCCGGGGTGCGCCACCGTATGACCCGCGGTTGATGGTGAAGGTCCTGGTCTACGGCTCCCATGGGATCACGTCCTCGCGGGCGTTGGAGCGGCGTTGCCACGATGACATCGCGTTCCGGTTCCTGACCGCGCAGGCGGCCCCGGACTTCGTGGCGATCGCGCGGTTCCGGACCCGGCACTGCGCTGCGTTGCAGGCGTTGTTCACCCAGTCGTTGGCGTTGTGCGCCCGGGCCGGGCTGCTCAGGTTGGGCCGGGTGGCGTTGGACGGCACGAGAGTCCGGGCCAGCGCGAGCCGGCACCGGGCGATGAGCTACGAGCGGATGCTCCGCACGGAGCGTGAGCTGGCCGAGCAGGTCGCGGCGCTGCTGGCCGAGGCCGCGGTGGTCGATGCCGCGGAGGACGCGGCCTACGGGCCTGGTCGCCGGGCCGATGAGCTGCCCGCGGAGCTGGCCCGCCGGACTGACCGGCTGGCGGTGATCCGTAAGGCCCGCCAGGCATTGGAAGCCGAACATGCCGCCGCGCAGAACCCGGTCCCACCAGCAGCAGAGACGGGGATCGTCCCGGCAGCAGAGACGGGGATCGTCCCGGCAGCAGAGACGGGGATCGTGCCGGCAGCCGAGACGGGGATCGTGCCGGTCATGCCAGCACCGGAGGCGGGGATCGTGCCGGTGGGCGAGGCGGGGATCGTGCCGGTGGGCGAGGCGGGGATCGTGCCGGTGGGCGAGGCGGGGATCGTGCCGGTGGGCGAGGCGGGGATCGTGCCGGTGGGCGGGACGGGGATCGGTGTGGTGTCAGCGGTACCGGCACCCGGGGCGGGGCTCGTGCCGGTGGTGGTGGTGGTGCCGGGGAAGGCGCAGCGGTCGTTCACCGACCCGGACGCGCGGATCATGAAGACCTCTGATGGGTCGTTCCAGTACTGCTACAACGCCCAGGTGATCGCCGATGAGCGGTCCCAGGTGGTGTTGGCCTGGCGGGTCGGGCAGTCCGGGGCGGACTGCCCGGCGTTGCCGGGGATGCTCACCGAGCTTGACACCGTGCTGGCCGCGGCCGGGATCACCGCCCGGCCCAGGACCCTGCTCGCCGACGCCGGGTACTTCTCCGCCGCCAATGTCGAGGCGGTCACCGCGGCCGGGATCGACCCGTTGATCGCGACCGGGCGCCTGAAGCACGGGGACAGTCCGCCGTCGGCGCCGCGGGGCCGGATCCCGGCCGGGCACACCCCGAAACAGTTGATGGCCCGCAAGCTGCGCACGAAGCAGGGCAAGGCCGGCTACGCCCGCCGCAAAGCGATCGTGGAACCGGTGTTCGGGCAGTTGGAGGTCGCCCAGACCGGTGACCGGCTCCGGCTGCGCGGGAAGACCAACGCCGACCATGAGTACGGGTTCCACCTGGCCTGCCACAACTTCCGCAAGCTGTTCAACTCCGGGTGGACCCCCGCCGCGGTCACCTGAACAGGCCCCGGGGGACCGCACGGCGCCACTCGTGGAACCCGCAGCGACAACCCCGGTGCCCGACGCGCACGACACGACCGCCACCCCCGGTCGGCTACCGACCCCGACCGATCGCGCTCGCCCCTCCCGCCGGCGATACGGAAACGGGGTCTTAGGCTTCCGTGCCCGCTGCGTGCCCGCTGCGTGCCCGCTGCGTGCCCGTAGTACGGGCACGCAGCGGCCAGCAGGGGACACCCACGGTCAAGATCAGAACGCTCTGACCAGCGCGTTCGCAGAAACGGCAGCGTGCGTATGCCCCGTCCATCGTCCTTGCGGAGAGCCCGCGATCCGAGTGCGTCGCCTACGTCGAGGAGCACTGGACCTGAGGTCCGTTTTGGTCCATTCTGTGCTTTGCTTTCACCGGATCGCACGTACGAGCGAAAGGGATGGCCCTGTGACTGCTGTCGTCGAGCTTGACGCGCGGGTCGCGCACGGCCCAGCGCGGTCGGATACGTGCTGAGGTATGGCACGTACCCGTTCGTGGTCGTGGGGGCGCTGACCGGCGCGATGCTCCTGCTCGACGCGAACGTGCCGTCGTTCCTGGTGCTCGTGATCGTCTCCGTGTTCGCCGCGATGGTGACCTCCATCGTCGAGCGGCTCCGGCCGATGTTCACCAGCTGGAACGAGTCCAAGGGCGACGTCGTCACGGACGCCGTCTCGGCCGGCGTGGTGCTCGTCGTGGTGGCCCGGCTGATCGAGCCGCTGGCGCTCGCGGTCGTCTTCTACCTGTCCCAGCAGCTGTCCGGCGCGCTCGGGTTCATGCTCTGGCCGACGCAGTGGCCACCGCTCGCGCAGGCGGCCCTGGCGCTGTTCGTGGGCGAGTTCTTCTACTACTGGACGCACCGCTGGATCCATCAGTCGACGTGGGCCTGGCCGTTCCACGCCGTCCACCACAGCTCGGAGCGCCTCTACTGGCTCAACGCCGTGCGCTTCCACCCGGTCGACTTCCTCATCGACGACTGCGCGCTGGTGGTGCCCCTGACGCTGACGGGGTGGACGCTGACGAACTCGGGCTTCGCCGGCCTGATCCTGCTGCTGACCTTCTACAACTCTCACGGCGTCACGATGCACTCGAACATGGACGTCAGGCTCGGCCCGCTGAACTACCTCGTGCCCGGGCCGGAGATGCACCGCTGGCACCACTCGCGTGACCTCTCGGAGGCCAACAGCAACTTTGGCGGGAAGGTGATGGTGTGGGACCTGCTCTTCCGCACCTATTTCCGGCCGGCCGACAGGCTGCCGCCGGAGTTGGTCGGGCTGGCGGACGACGTGGAGATGCCGACGTCCTACGTGGGCCTGCTGATGATGGCGCCCTTCCGGTGGTCGAAGCTCCAGCGTCAGGCGCCGGCACCGGAGGCGCAGGTCAGCTCGGTCCTCGCGTGATCGGTCGAAGCCATCACGCCGAGGTGGCGAGGGCGGTCGAGGGCAACCTGGAGTGGTGCGCCGCCGTGTGTCGTGCACACGGCATCGGTGGCCACCGCACCGGCCATTTCTGGGTCGCCGAGGGGGCGTCGCCGGCGCGGTACCCCACCGCGATCTCGGTGGTTCCCGGGGGGATGGCCTCCGAGCTGAAGCCCCACGTCATGGCGTCCGGCGCCAGCGTGAAGGACAGCTTCGGCGACACGGACCTGGGGTCGGCGGGCTTTCACCGGTTGTTCGATGCCCACTGGTTGAGCTTCGACGCGACGCCGGAAGCCGTGGCGCCGGACCTCGACTGGAGCGTCGCCGACACCCCTGAGCAGCTGACCGCGTGGATGCTCGCGAGCGAGTCGGGGGACGTGGTGCCGGCCGGCCTGCTCCGGTCGGAGGGGTTCCACGCCCTGCTCGCGCGACGGCAGGGCCGGGTGGTCGCGGGGGCCACGGCGTTCCAGCACCGGGGCGCCGTGGGCATCAGCAACCTCTTCTCCCTGCACCTCGACCGCGACGAGGCCTGGGCCGGCACGGCGCGCCACCTGCGGGCGCTAACCGGCGCCGACGCGGTGGTCAGCTATGCCCACGGGCCGGACCTCGAGGCCGCGGAGGCTGCCGGGTTCGGGCGGCTCGGCCCGCTGACCGTGTGGATCCGGCCCTAGGTCCGGTGGTCGCTCCGGTCGGCTCAGGGACCGCATGACAGGTCCACAGGTGCGCCCGGCAGGGATCGAACCTGCGGCCAAGTGCTTAGAAGCTAGAACGGCATGAGCGGTGTGCTGACCAGCGGTTATGCAGGGAAACCACCAGCGGCAAATCCCATAGTATCTGGCTCATCGCAGAAGACGGTGTAGTCGGTCTCGGAAGCCGCCGGTGTCCAGGAGTGCTCGCAGTGTGTAGTTGGTGAGGTTGCGGAACCCGAGCGCAGTGCCGCGGAGGTGCTCGAGCCGGCCGTTGTTCGCCTCGGTCGGGCCGTTGCTGGTCCGTGGCCGGTCGAAGTAGGCCAACACGTCGGCGGCGCGCCGGGACAGGGTCCGACCCAGGGTGACGAGCTCGGACGGCACGGCGGGGACACCGCGGCGCAGCGACTCAATGACCTTGGTCATGGCGGTCTTGGCCGTGGCCCGGTGGTCCGGTAGGCGGTGACAATCTGCTGGTAGGCGCCCAGGTGACCTCCACGGCAGGGTGCCGGTCGTCGGCGAACACGCCCCCCGAGGCGAGCAAAGCCCGGTACGGCGCCTCCACCTCGAGCTGACACTTACGACCACGACGACCCACCACAAGACCCTCTTGATCAACACCGCAACGTGTTGCGACAGGCCCTCGAACGCAAGCAGCACAGGGGGGTCAGTTTGGCGACGGCTTGCAGAGCCAGCGCCCGTCCAGCCACCAGAGTCAACCGCCTTTCCGCCCTACGCGGGGATGCAAGATCAGGTGACCCCCCGACGGCGCTCGGCACCGAGTGTTCGGCAGGCAGGCATGGCAGCCCTCGCGGTCACGGCCGCGCATAAGCCCGGGTAGGCGCGCGTTATTTGGCACGGTTGCGGATGTCGCTGCACCCGCGACGACGCCACCTGACCAAGATCGTCACAGTCGTCGTCGCGCGGCCAGTCCAGTGGCCGCCACCTTGCCCAGGCGCGCGACCCGGTGCTCCATCGTGGCAACGCAGACCCCGCCTCGATCCTGGCCCAGGGGGCGGCCGCCGCGACCGAGGTCACGCGGCCCGACACGCAGAGCCATCTGAACGGGACTCCTTTGCCACCAACGGTGCGCCCAACAGCGCGGCGCGATGTGGGTGACGGGCCATGCCGGCTGTTTGCGAGATCGACGGACGAGGGCACAGCACACCGAGGTGTGCCGGCTCGCCGAACGCACAAGCAGCAGTCGAGCCAACGGGGCGACCGACATTCCTTGCCGCCGTGCCCGCCGCGTGCCCGTAGCAGCGGCATCTAGCGGGCACGAAAGGCCAACGGAGGTGCGTATCAAGCAGCCAAACCATCTGCAATATATGAGGAGCCGCAGGTCAGCATCGCCTGAGCTTCTCCCTACGGATCAGAAGGTTGCAGGTTCGAGTCCTGCCGAGCGCACCCACTCGTAGCCCCGGGAATCCGGGCCTCCCGTCGTCTGACAGGCATGTTGTTCTGCCGGCTCTGATGACCGATGTAGCAACGCATGTAGCAACGCGGTCAGGGAGCTCCCCCTCAGCGGTGCTCTGGGGCCCGCCGCAGGACTGCGTCCATGCTCTCCGCGGCGCCCCGCTGCAGCTTCTCCGCGACGTGGGTGTAGATGTCGGCCGTCGTCTGGTGGCGCGAGTGCCGGAGGGTCCGCTGGATGACCTTCATGTCCACTCCTTCCGTGAGGAGGACGGTCGCCGTCGCGTGGCGCAGATCATGGATGCGGAGCGGTCGGACCCCGGCACGGACCAGGAGCGCCTTCCAGGTGCGGTCGATGTTCCGGGGCTCGAGGTACGTCCCGATCGAGCTGGTGAAGACCAGGCCGTCGTCTATCCAGACGCGCGCCTGCAGCCGTTCGCGTAGCTGGTCCTGGTGGTGCTGGCGCAGTGCCGTGACGAGGGTGTCGGGAAGGGCCAGGCTGGCGGCGCTCGCCGCGGTCTTCGGGGGGAGCTCGACGAGCCTGCCTGAGCGGTGGCCGGTGGCGGGATCAACCGGTCCGCGGACACGTTGGAGTGACCGGGAGATCCTCATTGTTCGACCGTCGAGGTCGAGGTCGTCCCACCGGAGAGCAAGCGCCTCGCCTCTCTGCAGGCTTAGCCCGGATCTTTCATGATCTTTAGTCGCGTAGCGGCGTGTTATGGGAAAGTGCCTGTCCCGCTTGGGATCATGGGGTTGTCGAAGACCGAATGATCTTGAGCGGGGAGGCACTTTCCAGGTGAAGACTATCCAGGGCAGGCCGCGGCTGGTGGTGACCGCGGATGGCGCGGGGGTCGTGTCGCACGCGGGCTCCGCGTTGCTGGGCGGGTTGGCGGAACGGGTCGGGCTGACCGGGTGGGTCGATGAGGAGCTCGCGGTGCTGGGCGGGGTCCGCCAGCGCGGCGGCGGGCATCGGCCGGGGCGGGTGCTGGGCGATCTGGCGGTGATGATCGCTGATGGTGGTGAGGCGATCGCCGACATCGCGGTGCTCGGCGATCAGCCTGGGCTGCATGGGAAGGTGGCGTCGCCGGCGACGTGCTGGCGGGTGCTGAAGGCGGTGGCCGACCGGGGACAGGCCGGCCTGGACGCGCTCGCCCGGGGTCGGGCCCGGGCACGGGAACGGGCGTGGCTGGCCCGCGCGGAACTCACCGGTGCCGCGGTCCCGCCGGCAAGGGCCGCCGGGGTGGACCTGGACTACCTGGTGATCGATCTGGACGCCACGATCGTGGTCTGCCATTCGGAGAAGGAGCAGGCGACGCCGACGTTGGAGAAGACGTTCGGCTACCACCCCCTGCTCGCGTTCGGCGGACAACACCAACGAAGCCCTGGCGGGCGTGCTGCGCCCCGGCCGCGCCGGGAGCAACACCGCCGCGGATCACATCGCGGTGCTTTCCGCCGCGCGGGCGCAGATCCCCGACGCGCACCGGCACGGGCGGACGCTGGTCCGCTGCGACGGCGCCGGGTTCACCCACGCCTTCCTGGACCACCTTGCCCGTGAGGGTCTGGAGTACAGCCTCGGGTGGACGATCAGCGACCCGCTGCGCGACGCCATCACCGCGCTGCCCACGACCGCATGTGACCCCGGCGGTCACCGCGAGCAACGACGTGCGCGACGGTGCTGACGTCGCCGAGCTCACCGGCATGCTCGGGCCGGAGCACCTGGCGGGCTGGCCGGCCGGGCTGCGCCTGATCGTGCGCCGCGAACGACCCCACCCCGGCACGCAGCTCGACGCGATCGAAGAGCGCGACGGCTACCGCTACCAGGTCTTCGCCACCAACACCCAGCGGGGGCAGTTGGCGTTCCTCGACGCCCGGCACCGCGCGCACGCCCGGGTGGAGGACCGCATCCGCACCGGCAAGGACAGCGGTTTCGGCCGGTTCCCCTCCCGTGGCTTCGCCATCAACGCCGTCTGGCTGCAGACCGCCCTGTCCGCGGTCGACCTGCTCGCCTGGACCCAAACCGGCCTGCTGCACGACATGCCGGCACTGGCCAAAGCCGAACCCAAAACGCTTCGCTACCGGCTGCTGCACACCGCCGCCCGGCTGACCGCCGGCGGACGCCGGCTGCGGCTGCGCCTGGACAGGGGCTGGCCCTGGGCCACCCACCTCGCCCAGGCGTTCGCCCGACTACACACCATCCCCGCACTCACCTGACCCCCGGTCACCCCCCCGACCGCCCACCACCCCAGGATCCGGAGAACCCGGCCACCGCGCCGGCATCCCCGCACGCCCGAAAGTGACCAAACCCGGATCAAGATCATCCGGCCGCTGGCAACACTTTGATCATCTCTTACTAAAAGACCGGGGTTAGCGCAGATTCTGTAGTGCTGCTACTCAGACCCCGGTTGTGCCCGTCAGCGGGGTGCCGGCGGGTCCGGTCTCCGGGGGAGTGGGGACGTGGGTGGGCGGTCGAGGGTGGAGCACCGCCCGGCGGGGGAGCGCAGCGGCGGAGGCGGGTGCTGAACGACCCTTGACGGCTCGGGGTCCCCGCCCCACAGACTCGGAGGACCCGCCAGCCACCCCACCCCAGCCGCCACGCCACAGGCCGGCGGCGAAGCCGGCGATGCATTGACCCGGCGTAACCGACTGACTGTGCCGGGCATCTTGTAGTCGGCGAGCGCCGGCTGTTTACCGAGCGTCTCGCAATGTGCGTGCGGCCCCTCCATGGTCCAGACGCGGCCGGGTGAATCTGAGCCGGAACCACCTGCGGCTGCTCACATCCACACCGTCTCGCCTGGCCTGGTCGACGTGTGCGGTGAAGTCGAGGATTGCCTCGGCGAGGGCGTCGGGTGCTTCGAGGGCGACGTAGTGGCCCACTCCGCCTTGTAGGGAGGTGATGGCCCCCCGGCTGATGTTTGTGACTGTCCCGACGGTGAAGTGTCCTCCTCCTCCGCCGACCGCGAGGACAGGCATCGCGAGAGGTGCCGAGGCGGCGAGGGACCGGATCTCGTCGCCGTCGGCGAGCATGGACTGGTAGATGCCGGTGGCGCCGCGCCAGCCCCCGGGCCGGGAGTAGGTGCTGCCGACCGGGTCGTCTTCCAAAGCGCGGGCTCCGACCGCACCGGCAGTGCCGGCAGATCCCCGGTCCGCGAATCGCCCCTCCGTTCTGCGGTAGCCCTCCGGTGGGCGCACGCGTCCCGGGCCGGCCGCCCGGGACAGGCCGGAACCGGCCCGGGGGACGTCGGGCGGGGATACGTCCCGGCGTGCATCTCTCAGGGACCGCCCTCGGTCTCGCTGTCGAGCCGGGTTCTCATCTTGTCGGTCGCCCTGCGGAGGGCGTCCAGGTCTCTCGGTCCGAGGACGTCTATGAACAGCTCCCGCACCCGCCTGACGTGCCCTGGCGCCGCGTCGGCCTGGTGGGCGAACCCGGCGTCTGTGAGGATCGCGAAGGTGTAGCGCCCGTCGTCCGGGTCGGGTTCCTTCTCCAGGAGGCCACGCTTGACGAGGCGGCTGACGAGGTGCGAGACGCGTGACAGCTCGGCGTTGGCCTGGGCCGCGAGTTCGCTCATCCGCAGGCGGCGACCCGGCTGGTCCGCCAGCAGTGCCAGGACGTAGTACTCGAGGAAGCTTAGTTGCGAGTCCGCCTGTAGCTGACATTCCAGCGCGGCGGGGAGTCTCTGGATGAGGTTCATCAACCCACGCCACGTGGCCAACTGCCCGTCGGTCAGCCAGAGGGTCTCAGTGTCGGACGCGGGGCGAGCGGGCACGGGCACGACCTTCCTTCTGCGGGTCCGGCAAGGCACTTGATCGTTCATCTAAATTACCCCACCAGCCGGACGGGCACGGTATGACGGATAGAAGCACTTGAACTTTCATGTCATCGGGGATACTATCGACATGAAAGTTCAACTCATGGGTGATCGTGGCTGTGCTTCCCGGCAAAGAAGGTCCGGCCCCACACGAGGAAGGGATCGTCATGGGTGATCTCCGGACCACGGTCGTCGTGGGCGACACCAGGCCCGGCCGCGGCGGCAGGGCGGGCGTCGTCGGGGTCCGGGAGCGAGCCCCCGCCGGCACCGACGACGACCTCGCGAACCTCCACGACTACCCGCTGCCACCGCTGGACGAGGCCGTGCCCCCGCCAGGTGTGACAACGCCGAATCCTCAACCGGCCCGGAAAGCGAAGATCCGATGGCTGTCCTGAACTACCAACCGCACCCCGACGCGCTCGCGGCCTTCCTCCGCGACGTCGCCCCGCGGGAAGCCTCCCGTCCCGCGTGGACCGAGACGGACGGGCCGTTGCCGACCATGTTCCTCAGCCACGGAGCGCCGCCGTTGCTCGACGACACGGGTTGGATGACCGACCTCTTCGGCTGGGCCCACACGCTCCCGCAGCCCCGGGCCATCCTCATCGTGTCGGCGCACTGGGAGGACGCCCCGCTGAGTCTCTCCGCCACGGCGGCCGGCGTGACACCGGTCTACGACTTCGGCGGCTTCGCCTCCCGCTACTACGCCATGCGCTACGACACCCCGGACGCGTCGGAACTCGCCGCCCAGGTGCGCGCCGTCCTCCCGCGACGCCAGGAACTGCACGAGCACCGCAGCCGGGGACTGGACCACGGCGCCTGGGTGCCGCTGAAGGTCATGTACCCGAACGCGCGGGTACCCGTGCTGCAGATGAGCCTTCCCAGCTCCGACCCACACCAGCTCCTGGCGTTGGGCAGCCGTCTGCGTCCGCTACGGGAACAGGGAGTCCTGGTCGTCGGCTCTGGTTTCATGACGCACGGACGCCAGTACCTCACCCCGCAGAACCGCTCCGGGGAGACCGTCGCGGGCTGGTCCAGCGAGTTCGACGCCTGGGCCCGCGGCGCGTTGGCGCGTGGCGCCGTCGAGGAGCTCGCCGACTACCGGGCCTCTGCACCCGGGATGCCCTACGCCCATCCGACGGTCGAACACTTCACCCCCCTGTTCGTCACTCTGGGTGCGGCCAGCGACCCGGAGTCGGTGGTCACACCGACCATCTCCGGCTATTGGTTCGGTCTGTCCAAGCTGTCGTTCCAGGCAGCCTGACCGCACGTGGCCACCGCATCCCCCACCTTCGTTGCCCCACGGCCGTCAACACCCGGAACCAGGAGTCCACCGTGCCGATCCAACGCCTTAACCACGCCGTCCTTTACGTCCGCAACGTCGAACGCAGCACCGCCTTCTACACCGACGTGCTCGGGTTCCGGCCCGTCGTCCGCTTCCCCGGCGCCGCCTTCCTCCAGGCCGAGGACTCCACCAACGACCACGACCTCGGACTGTTCGAGATGGGCGACCGAGCCGCCGCGTCGCCGGCGGGCCGAGCGTCGGTGGGCCTCTACCACCTCGCCTGGGAGGTCGACACCCTCGCCGAGCTCAAACGTATAGAAGCCCGCCTGCGACAGGCCCACGCCCTCGTCGGCGCCTCCAACCACCAGACGACGAAAGCCCTCTACGCGCAAGACCCGGACGGCCTCGAGTTCGAGGTCGCCTGGCTCGTGCCCATCCAGTACCTGACACCGGAGCTCAAGGCCGCCGATCCGCGCGCACAGAAACTCGACATCGACGGCGAGATCGCCCGCTACGGCGCCACCACAGTCGGGGGCATCGGCGTCTCCGTGAAGGCCTGACCCGGCGGCGTCGAAGCGACCCGCGGCCGGCCCGGGACAAGCCCGAAGACCGCAATACCCCGGCACGCACGAACGGCACACCCATCCGCACCGTCACACGACACAAGGAGCACAGCCATGCGAGCACTGCACGTCCCCACCGCCGGCGACCGGCCCGTCCTCGGAGACATTCCCGTCCCCGACGTGAAGGACGGCACGGTCCTGATCCGCGTCAAGGCGGCCGGGCTCAACCCCATCGACAACCTTCTCGCCGCCGGAGCCATGTCGGGAATGATCCCGCACGAGTACCCGCTCGTCCTGGGTCGCGACGCGGCCGGCGTCGTCGAGGCCGTCGGCGCCGGAGTCGATCACGTGCAGGTCGGCGACCACGTCTTCGGCCACATGCTGCTTGCCCCGCCGGTCCAGGCCGGCACCGTCGCCGAGTTCGCCGTACTGCCCGCGGCCAGCGTGAACGTCATGCCCGAGGGTCTGGACTTCACCACGGCAGCCGCCATCCCGCTCGCCGCCGCCGCCGCCTCGACCGCGGTCGGCTTCCTGGGCGACGCCGCTGCCGCGGGGAACGTGGTCCTCGTCAACGGCGCCTCCGGAGGCGTCGGTTCCTACGTGGTGCAGCTCCTGGCAGCCAGGCACGTCGACGTCGTGGCCACCGGCCAGGCGGCGGACGCCGAGAGGCTGCGCGAGCTAGGCGTCAAGACGACGATCGACTACACCGTCGGGTCGGTGGTCGAACAGGTCCGCGGCATGTACCCCGACGGTGTCGACGCCCTCGTCAACCTCGCCGGCAACACCCCGGACCAGATCCCTCTCGGCGCGGTCAAGGCCGGTGGCGTGGTCTCCTTCACCACGATGGGCCCGGACGAGGCGACCCTCGCCGCCGCCGGCCTCAAGGGGTTCAAGGTGATGGCGAGGGCGACGCGCGAGGTCACCGCCCCCGTCGCGCAGATGATCGCCGACGGGTCCATGCGGGTCAGCGTCGCCGAGGTCCTCGATCTCGACCACGCCGCCGACGGCCTCGCCACCCTCGCCGCGGGCACGGCGCGCGGCAAGATCGTCGTCACCTTCGAGTAGCACCTACCCGTGGCGCGGGTGTGGATCGTCTGCACGGACGGTGTCGCGCGGGTCGGTCGGTCGTCCGGAGCCCCGAAGGCCGTCCGGCCCGGCCGGCCCCCGCCCGGTCCTTCTGCGCTACCACCGGCAAAGGCGCACGGTCGGGCCGGTCTCTCTCCACGGGTCCGTCGTCGTCGGGGACGGCCGGCCCCGACGCACCACGCGTTTAGTCACAGCGTCACGCCGGCGACCGGCTCGAACCCGAACGATCCGCACGTAACGAGAGAAGAGGTGCGTCACACGCATGACGATCTACGGACTCGAAGAGCACATGGCAACCACTGAGGTGGTGGAGGCGTGGAAACGAGCCGATCCGGGTCTCACCGAGCCCATGATGAGATGGGCCGTGGAGGGTGACGTCACACAGGCGCTGCTCGACCTCGACGACGGGCGCCTCGCGGCTATGGACGACGCCGGGATCGACGTGGCGGTTCTCTCGGTGACCACCCCGGGTCTTCAGAGCCTGTCCGCCGCGGACGCCTCGCACTACAGGGCAGCACGAACGACGCCATCGCCGCCGCCGTGGGACGACACCCCGAACGCCTGCAGGGCTTCGCGACGCTGGCGACGCCCTCTCCGCGCCTGGCCGCCGCCGAACTGCAGCGCGCGGTGGTCGAGCTCGGACTCAACGGGGCGATGGTCAACGCCAGATCCGGTGACTGCAACGTGGACGCCATCGAGTTCTGGGACATCTACGAGGCGGCGGCAGACCTGCGCGCCCCCATCTACCTGCACCCCCGCGCGCCGCGCCCAGTCGTCAACGAGGCCTACTACGGGGGTTTCGGGGACCCGGTCGACGGACTGCTGGCCACCGGGGCGATCGGCTGGCACTTCGACGCCGGGCTCACCCTCCTCCGCATGATCACCGGAGGCCTGTTCGACCGTTTCCCCGATCTTCAGGTAATCCTGGGTCACTGGGGCGAGGTCGTGCTGTTCTACCTGGACCGCATCGCGGTCCTCGACCGTGTCCGCCAAACTCCAGCGACCCGTCGCCGAGTACTTCGGCTCGAACGTCTTCGTCACACCCGGCGGGATTGCCAGCCAGAAGTACTTTCGCTGGGCCGTCGAGACCGTCGGCGTGGAACGTGTCATGTATGCCTCGGACTATCCGTTCAACCGGGAACGTGACGGTTCCGTGCCCGCGTTCCTTGCGGAGTCGGGCTTGAGCGTCAGCGAACGAGAACTCGTCGCCCACGGCAACTGGGAGAAATTGGTCGCTGGTATCCGGCGTTGAGCCGACCCGCCGGGCGCGCGGTTCTTCTCGTCGCTGAGGCGACCGTCGCGTGGCACCTTCTCCGCGGCGGCGGTGCGCGCGTCACCGCCGCCTCGCAGCTCGTCGCGTGCCGCCGGTCCACGCGGGAGTCCGGAGACGCGACACTCCGGGGACGGTAGTCGTCCGACCATGCCCGGAGCCACCACGATCCGGTCGGGAGACCGAACGCGCGACCCCTACCCCTGTCCGGTGGAAACCTCGCCGGCAGCCTCGCCACCGGCACCGTCCGAGCCTCCGACCTCTTACGCGTCCTGCAAGGCGGTGGCCGGCCCACGCCGCTCGGGGCCGCGCTCGCCGAACTCGGCCGGATCACCAAGACCCTCTACCTGCTGGCCTATCTCGACGACGAGACCTACCGGCGGCGGATCCTCACCCAGCTCAACCGCACCGAAAGCCGTCATGCCCTTGCCCGGGCCGTCTTCCACGGCCAACGGGGACAACTCCGGCAGCGCTACCGGGAAGGGCAAGAAGACCAGCTCGGCGCGCTCGGCCTGGTCGTCAACGCCATCGTGCTCTGGAACACGCGCTACCAAGACGCCGCCCTCAACCACCTGCGCTACAACGGTTTTGCTGTTAACGACGTTGACATCAAACGCCTCTCACCGCTCGGACACGAGCACATCAACCTGCTCGGGCGATACCAGTTCGGCACGCCAGCCTTCACCGACGCGCTCAGGCCGCTTAGAGACCCCAACTCACCCGACGCATGAACAGCCTCATCCCTTAGCGCACGATCCTGCGGCATTACTACTCAGACCCCTGGACGGAGTACGCGCAGTCCCGCGGGTTCTTCACCGACCCGGCCAGGGTCTGGTCGCCGAAGGACAAGCCGCGGGTGGAACGGGCGGTGCAGTACGTGCGCGGGAACTTCTTCGCCGGTGAGGATTTCGTCGACCTGGCCGACGCGCGGGCCCGGGCAGTGCTCTGGTGCCGGGAGGTCGCCGGGCTGCGGGTGCACGGCAGCACCCAGGACCGGCCAGCCGAGGTGTTCGCCGCGGTGGAGCGGCCGGTGCTGCTCCCGGCGCCGGCCGATCGTTACGACGTCCCGGTCTATGTCTCCGCGAAGGTGCACCGCGACCATCACATCGAGGTCGGCAAGGCGCTCTACTCGCCTGCCGGGGGAGCTGATCGGCCAGCAGGTCGCGGTCCGGGCGGACAGCGCCCTGGTCAAGGTGTTCCACCGCGGGCAGTTGGTCAAGACCCACCCGCGGGTCGACCGGGCCGGCGGTGACCGACCGCGCGGACTACCCCGAACATGTTGCCGGCTATGCCCTTCGCGACGTCGACGCGCTGGTCGCCCAGGCCGGCGCGCACGGGCCCACGGTCGGGGAGTACGCGCGCCGGCTGCTCGGGTTGGCCCGCCGGCACGGCGGACCCAGCGTCGACGCGGCCTGCGCGAAGCTGCTCGCGATCGATGTGGTCGACCTGCGCCGGGCCACCCGGATCCTCGACGCCGCCTTGGAACACGCCCGGGACGACAGCGGTGACAGCGGTGACAGGTCACCGCGGGTCGTGGTCCCCGCGGCTGCCCGGTTCGCCCGCGACCCGGGCGAGTTCGCTGTCAGCAGCACCCCGGCGGCACCTCCGGGAGTGCCTGATGAGCGCGACGACCAGCAGCACCCACGCGAGCACGGGCCCGGCGCTGAGGGCACCGTTGGACCCGGACCTGACCGCGTTGCTGCGCCGGCTGAAGCTCGGCAAGGCGGTGGACACCCTGCCCGAACGGCTCGCCCTGGCAGCGGCGAACCGGCTGAGCCACACCGAGTTCCTCACCCTGGTGCTGGCCGATGAGGCCACCCGCCGGGACAGCACCAGCGCCCAGCTGCGGGCCCGCGCGGCCCGGCTGGACCCCGCGATGCGCCTGGAGACCTTCGACCCCGACGGCGGTCCCCGCTACGACCGCACGGTCTGGGCCGAGCTCACCTCGCTGCGGCTGCTCGAGGTCGCCGGCGGCGCCCTGATCCTCGGCCCGGTCGGGGTCGGCAAGACCCACCTCGCCACCGCCCTGGGACACATCGCCATCCGCCGCCGGGCCAGCGTCGCGTTCCACCGCGCCGACCAGCTGTTCCGCACCCTGAAGGCCGCCCGGCTGGACGGCACGCTGGCCGCGGAGGTCCGCCGGCTGACCCGCGTCGACCTGCTCATCATCGACGACTTCGCCCTGCAGGTGATGGACCCGGTCGCGACCGCGGACTTCTACGAGCTCGTCGTGGAACGCCACCACAAGGCCTCCACGATCATCACCAGCAACCGGGAACCCGCCGAGTGGATCCCCCCCCGGTCATGGCCGACACCCTGCTCGCCCAGTCCGCCGTCGACCGCCTCGTCAGCACCAGCTACGAACTCGTCGTGGAAGGCGAGTCCTACCGACGCCAGCAACGCCCACGACCCGGCGGCCCCGCATGACCAGCACCCCGTCGCACGATGGCCCCCGTGCCACCACCTCCGCCTCGTGGGCGGGGAGGGTGCGGATCAAGTCGAGCGGGGCCCGGAGGCGACTTCTCCAGAACTTCAATGTGGCCATCTGGACCGCCGTGACGCCCACGGCGCGGCCACCAGCGCCCAATGGCGACCCGGGCCTACCGGCAGGTCAGCCGGCTACGGGGGCGACGGCGATCGCCGTCGCCCAGCCTGTCGTGGGCGTGCCGACGCCGGTGGCGGTGTCGTAGCCCGGGGTGCTGTGCAGCGTCTGCTGCGGGTCCTCCTGCGTGCGCAGGCTGTAGGACAGGCCACCGGCAGCGCTTTCGCTGTCGACGTAGTTGACGCGCACGACGGAGGGCAGCGGGTCGTTGGTGGTCGTGCCGAAGGTGTCGGCCTGGTCCACGTCGGTGGTCCCGGCATTGCCGGCCTTGTACAGCCCGTAGATCCTGGGGTTGAGGAAGCCCAAGGCTGCCCCTGCCTTCTGGTTGGCCAACGCGGCGAGGCCCGCGGTGAGCGGGGCCGCGACGGACGTGCCGCCGATGCGGTACTCGTCGTAGTAGGTGCCGTTGGAGAAGGCCTGCGTCTGGCCGACGAGGAGACCCGTGTTGGGGTCGGCGAGTGCCGAGAGGTCCGGCACCGACCGGCCACTGGCCTTGATCCCAGCGGCCGCCTGGTACGACGGCTCGGCGAACACCGTGCTGACGCCCCCGCCGCCGCCCGCCTGGAACGCCCCGGGGAGCGGCTGCGCGAGCGTGCCGGGCAGGACCTGGCTCGTGGCGGTCGGCGACAGCGTCGCGGTCGAGGGGATCCTATCGAGGCCGGTCTGCCAACCCACCTGGAACTTGGCCTTCCAGCCGGGCTGGTTGAGCGGGGACGACGGGTCGTCCGTTGCGGTGTAGCTCAGTCCGGCGGGGGCTGTTCCCGTCGGCACGACCGCCGCGGAGGTGCCGCTGACGGCCGTGACGAAGGGGCTGTCGGCGTAGAAGTCGACGGCTGGGGCGCCGAGGGTGGCGACCTCGTCCCCGCCGTCACCGCTGGAGACGTAGACGCCGATGCCCTCGGCCGCCGCCTGGATGAAGGTGCTGTTCAGGGAGTTGATGAAGCCCTGAGGCACCTGCTCCCCGGTGAAGCCATAGCTGATGGAGATGATCGAGGCGAGGCCCTTGTCCACGATGTGGTTGATGCTCGCGTCGAAGTCCTGGTTGGCGTTGGACGACGCGACGTAGAGCAGGGACGCGCCGGGCGCGGTGGTGTGGATCGCCTCGGCGTCGAGGGTCTCCTCGCCGTAGAAGTCGCCGGGGACCTGCCTGACCGTGTCCGGGTGCTTGAAGACACCGGGTGCGACGTCCTGGGTGATCGAGGGTGCCGGCAGGCCGTGCAGCTTGCTGTACTGCGTGACGTCCTGGACCAGGGTCGGGCTCGCGTTCGCGCCGACGAAGGCGACCGTCTGACCGCTGCCGTTGCTCGAGGCGTCGGTGGGGCTGCCCAGGCCGTAGAGCCCACGGACCTGCGCAGGGGTGTAGCCACAGGGAGCGAGCGGCTTCGTGGTCGACCCGTAGGCAGCGATGCTCGGGGTGGTCACGGTCTTCTCGCCGTACCAGAGCCCGCAGGGCCGGCCCGCGCGGAAGCCCACGCCGGGCGCCCCGTGGTTCTGGTTCGGACCGTTGCCGTTGCTGGTGTCGGCCGTGAGCAGGCGGTAGGACTGGTCGAGCCCCACGATCGCCTGCACGGACCCGGCGATGGACGAGGGCAGCGTCACCGCGGATTCCGGCGCACGCAGGGTCTGGCCGGCCACCGAGTACTCGCCGAGCGTGGCGCCGAACGCCGCCTGCGCCTGCGTCACCGTGCCCTCGGCCGCGACGTACCGCTTGTCCGTACCGCTGTCGTCGATCGTGAAGCCGCTGCTCTTGAGATAGTTGGCGACCGCGGCCCGACTGGACGCCGATGGGCCGAACTGCTGGCGGAACTGCGCGGGCGTCAGGTACTTGCCGTAGCTGCTGCTACCCGGGGTGCTCACGGCCAGCGCCGTCCGCTCGGCCGCGGCCTGGTCCGCAAGCGGCAGGTAGACGCGCAGGTCGACGGTGTCCGCGGCCGCGGCCGCCCCCTGCAGGGCCGAGCTGGTGGCCCAGGCGGGCTGGCTGCCGGGCAGCGTGCTGCGTCGGGAGGCCGGGGCCGCAGCCGCTGGGTCGGTCAGGGCGCCGAGCGCCCCCGCGGTGATGGTGCCGGCCAGGGCCACGGTGATCGTGGCGGAACGTCGACGTGATGCCACGCATGCTCCTCATCGGTGACGGGCGGGTTGATGACCCGTCCGGGCCAATCGACCGTGGTGCATTCGGCTCAGCATCGACCGCGGTGCTCCCGGTGTTACCGGGCTAGGCGGGGCCACCTGGGATCTCTACGGGTCCCCCGCACCTCGTGTTGCCGACGCGTCTCCAGCCATTGACAGGCGAGCAGGACGCCGCCAAAGGTGACGCCCACGCGGCCCGGTCATGGGCCCCTTTGAGAGGACGTCCGTGACACCTGCCGGTCCTGACCCCGCCGCCCCGTCCGCCCGGTCCGCGCCCCGCCGAGTGTTGCTCGTGGGGGCGGCAGGAGTCGCCCTCCTCGCCGGCATTGCCACACCCGGCAGCGCCAACGCGTCGACCCACGGCGAGCGGCGCGTGTGCACGGCCGCATCGGACGGCTACGCATCCTGCGATGCCCACGTCCGCACCGCCGGTGGCGGGACCGCGCCGGACGCGAGCACGACGTACACCAGCGGCTACTCCCCGGCACAGCTCACCTCCGCCTACGGAATCAGCGGCTCGGGGGCCCCACTCGTGGCCGTCGTGGACGCCTACGCCTCGCCGACCGCGGCCAACGACCTCGCTGCCTACCGCGCTCAATTCGGGCTCGGCACCGCCGCCCTGACCCAGGTCAACCAGACCGGCGGCACCGCGTTGCCCGCCGGGGACACCGGCTGGGGCCAGGAGGAGGCGCTGGACCTCGACATGGTCAGCGCCGCCTGCCCAGGCTGCTCGATCCTCTACGTCGGCGCTGCTTCTAGCTCCTTCGCCGACCTGTCGGCCGCAGTGGCCACCGCGAAGTCCAAGGGTGCGAAGGTCATCAGCAACAGCTACGGCGGCAGCGAGTTCAACGGCGAGCAGAACCAGTCGGCCTTCTTCGCCACCCCCGGCGTCGTCATCACGGTGTCCTCCGGCGACAGCGGGTACGGCACGCAGTTCCCGGCCGCCGCGGCAGGAGTCGTCGCCGTCGGCGGCACCAGTCTGGCCCTGACCGCCAGCGGCACCCGCGCCTCGGAGACCGTCTGGTCGGGGGCCGGCAGCGGCTGCTCCGCCTACGTCGCCAAGCCGTCCTGGCAGCACGACGCCGGCTGCGCCAAGCGCACCGTCGCCGACGTCGCGGCCGTAGCGGACCCCAACACCGGCGTGGCGGTGTACGACAGCTACGGCAGCACCGGTGGGGCGAACTGGCTGGTCTTCGGCGGCACCAGCGTGGCAGCGCCGCTGGTCGGCGGGATCTACGCGCGTGAGGGAGTGCCCAGCAGCGCGCCGGCCTCGACCTACGCCGCGACCACGGGCCTGTTCGACGTGACCAGCGGCAGCAACGGCGGCTGCGTGAAGGGCAAGTCGACGACCACGGCCTACCTGTGCACCGGCACGGTCGGCTACGACGGGCCCACCGGGCTGGGCGCACCGAACGGTCTCGGAGCCTTCTGAGCCCGGCCCCCCGGGTCGCCGGCGCAGGACCGTGATCGACCGGTAACGCACCAGGGCAGCTCGACGATCCCACGGAGGTGACGTCGGCGGCGGGCAGCGGCGTCTTCGTCGACGCCAGCGGCCGGCGCCTCTCCTGGCTGCGCCTGATGGGTGGCGTCGCCGGTGTCGCTGCCGCCGGTTACCTCGCGGCACTTCTGGCGGCCCTGGTGCTGCCAGCGGGCGCGGTCCGGGTGGCGGTCCCGGGGCTGGACCGGCTCCTCAGCGGCCCCGCCGCGGGGAGCGGGGCGACGAGTGGATCGTCGCCGCTGGGTCTGCTCCTGGCGGCCGGGTCCGCCAGTCCCGCGTCGCGGTCTGCGTCCACGTCACCGGGTGCGTCACCCGCGGCGCCCGGCACCGGCGATGTCGGGCCGACCGCTGCGCCCCTGCCGCAGGCACCGGCGGCGGCAGCGCTGCACCCCACCCGGGCTGCGCCGACGCCGACGCCGGCGGCTCCGGTCCGCCGGCAGGCCGGCGCCGCCAGCCCCAGCGGCGCCGCGGCTCCCCCTCCCGGTCCTGCTGCCCGGACCGCGGCACCCGCGCTGCCACCCCCGGGCACGACGCGGACCCCGCCGGGTCGATCGCGGTCCGGTGGAGCGCCCGGCGCGTCCTCCAGCGGTCCCGCGGGGCAGCCGGCTCCCGGCCGCACCGCGCCGGGGCCGTCAGGAGCTCCCGGGCAGGCACGAGTTCCCGGGCAGGCACGGTCCAGCGCCGCACCGGGACAGGCGTCAGCGGGGCCTCCCGGACAGCAGTCCGTGCACCCCACGCCGCCAGGGCGCTCGCGGGCCGCGGGGTCCTCGCCCGGTCCGTCGCCCTCCCCGTCCCCGGGGACCACCGGACCCGGGCGACGATGAGCCGCGCGTGACCCGAGGACGCGCAAGATCACCCCGCGGGCACTGGGTGCTGTTGGCCGTGACGCTGACCGCGCTCCTCGGGGCCCTGCTCCTGCAGGGCTACACCGAGCACGAGCTGGGCGGGTCCTCGACCCGGGCGGCCGCTCCCGGGCCGGCCGCACGGGTGCCCGGCGACGGTGCCGTCGTCTACCGCGGCCCGGCCGGGCTGACGTCGCGTTCGCTGCCCGACCGGACGGTCGCGCTCACCTTCGACGACGGCCCTGACCCGGCCTGGACGCCACTGGTCCTCGACGTGCTGGCCAGGGAGCACGTGCCCGCGACGTTCTTCACGGTGGGCGAGCGGGTGGCGGCGGACGGCGCCGACGTCCGCAGGGCTGCCGCCCGGGGCGACGAGATCGGCGGCCACACGTGGACGCACGCGGACCTCGGCAGCCTCCCGGCCTGGCGCCGCAACCTGGAGCTCTCCCTGGGGCAGCTCGCCCTGTCCGGGGCGATCGGCGAGCAGACCGCGCTCGTCCGGCTCCCCTACTCCTCGACACCCGCGGGCGTCGACACGCGTCAGCTCGCGGCCCTCCGCGCGGTGACGGACGCGGGCTACGTCGCGGTCCTGGCCGACCGCGACAGTGAGGACTGGCGCCGGCAGGGGGTCGACTCCATCGTCTCCAAGTCGCTCCCGGGCGGGCAGGCCGGCAGCATCGTGATGTTCCACGATGCCGGGGGTGACCGCTCCGAGACCCTGCAGGCCCTGCCGCTGGTCATCGCCGGCTACCGCCAAAGGGGCTACACGTTCACGACCGTCTCGGGCGGGCTGGGACTGCCGGCGGGTTCCGGCGACCAGCCGGTCTCGGGGGGCAGGCGGCTGCAGGGTCGCGCGCTCCTCGCCGCTGTCCACGTCGCGCACGCGGTGACGAGCACGGCCGCGCTGGCGCTGCCGCTGCTGGGCGTCCTCGCCGTCCTGCGCACGCTGCTGCTGGTGGGCTTTGCCGGCCGGCACGTCCGTCTCGCCGCCGGCCGTTGGCGGGCCGCCGACTGGTCGCCCCCGGTGACCGTGCTCGTGCCGGCCTTCAACGAGGCGGCGGGCATCGAGGCCACGCTGCGCTCGCTGGCACGTACCGATCACCCCGACGTGCGCGTGGTCGTCATCGACGACGGGTCGACTGACGACACCGCCGAGATCGCGGAGGGGCTGGGCCTGCCGCAGGTCACGGTGCTCCGGCAAGCGAACGCCGGTAAGGCCGCCGCGCTGAACACCGGCCTGGCCCACAGCAGCACGGAGGTCGTGGTGATGCTGGACGGGGACACCGTCTTCCAGGTCGACACGATCCGGCACCTCGTGCAGCCGCTCGCCGACCCGGCCGTGGGTGCGGTCAGCGGCAACACCAAGGTCGGCAACAGGCGGGGGGTGCTGGGTCGCTGGCAGCACCTCGAGTACGTCATCGGCTTCAACCTCGACCGGCGGATGTACGACCTGCTGCACTGCATGCCCACGGTCCCGGGCGCCATCGGCGCCTTCCGCCGCAGCACCCTGACCGCCGTGGGCGGGCTGAGCGACGACACGCTGGCCGAGGACACCGACCTCACGATGGCCATCGGGCGCACCGGGCAACGGGTGGTCTACCAGGAGCGGGCGGTCGCCTGGACGGAGGCGCCGGCGACGCTGACCGCCCTGTGGCGGCAGCGGTACCGCTGGTGCTACGGCACCCTGCAGGCGGTCTGGAAGCACCGTGGCGCCGTCACCGCCGGTGGCCCTCAGCGTCCCCTGGGGCTGATCGGCCTCCCCTACCTCCTCGCCTTCCAGGTCCTGCTGCCGCTGCTCGCCCCGGTCGTCGACGTCTACGCGGTCTACGGGCTGCTGTTCCTCGACCCCGTCCGGGTGGTCGCCTTCTACGTCGCGTTCCTGCTCCTGCAGGTCCTCGCCGGCGCCTACGCGCTGCACCTGGACCGCGAGCGGCACGCGCCACTGTGGACCCTGCCGCTGCAGCAGATCGTCTACCGCCAGCTGATGTACCTGGTGGTCATCCAGTCCGTGGTCAGCGCCCTGACCGGCATTCGGCTGCCGTGGCAGAAGCTCGAGCGCACCGGCAGCGCGGGCCAGCAGCTCGAGGAAGCCGTCCCGGTCTGAGCCGTCCGGTCGTAGCGCCCGACCGATCCGCTGCGACAGCCGTCGGCTCGGGGTCTCGCACAGCCCGCCGAAGCCCCCCGCCGCGGCCAGGCTCAGCGGCAGCGCAACTACCTGCGCCAGCGCCGCGTTCGTGGTGCCGTGCAGCAGGTACGCCACGGTCACCGCCGTGGCTCTGTCAGTCTGAGTTGGCCCACTGTGACGGCCTGACTTGGCCCCACCTGGTACTCGCGTCGGTTGTCGCGATGTCGAGTGACGGTCCGAGTTGGTCCCACCTGGACCGCGCGGCCGCCTCCGGGCGCACCGCCATCCAGGTCGCCGAACGCGTCGTCCAAAGAACAGCCTCACCGCCACCCCCGGCGCCAGTGAAGTGGCCCGAGACCTTGAACGCGCTGGCGGCCCAGCTCGACTCCGGCCGCATCTAAGACCGCGATCTGCCCGCCCTCAGCCAGGCCCTCGCCACCGTCCTCGATGCCCATGAACGCCACTACGGAGTCCGCGCACGGAGACATTGAGGCGGACGCAACGGCCCTGCCCTCGCCTCGCCGCGGCGGAGCCCCGGTGGGCGTAGATCTCTCTGACCGATGGGGACCCCGTTGGCATCACCGTCGCGATCCCCGGGGTCTAGCAGGCAGTGTGGCGGTGGGGTCCGGCCACCACGACGTCGTCGCCGGGGTCAAGGGTCCAGCGCACCTGACCCCGGTCGAGCCCCAGGACCGTCAACAGGGCCGTGCCTGATGGCTGGACGGTGACTGCAGTGACCGAGCCGCAGCCTCGCGGCGCGACAGCCAGTCCGGTGATCGAGCGGTCAACGACGTCCGCGTCCGCAGGCGAGGTGGCCACGACCGTGGACCCCGGGCCGACACCGACGACCCATCGGTCGCCGGGACGCCCCCCATCGTGCTGTCCGACCACGACGCCGCCCGCCGTCGTGGTCGCGGTGCGGCGCCGGTGACGGACCGCCGGTGAGGGTGAGGGCATGCCGCCGGTCTTCGCCCTCCACCCGTCGTCCCCTGCCTGGCGACCGCTGGGCGCCGCCGCGGACAGCCATTGGCCGCGACCGACCGGAAGCCCTTCGCACCCTCATCGTCGAGATGGCGGTTCGCTTGACTCTGCCGAACACCTGACGTCCCCGGCAAACGTCGTCGCCACCGAGAGGCAGCCGCCGTCGCCACGTCGCCTAGAGCCGCAGACCGCCCTCGGGCAACTCATCTAGCTCGCGCCAGATCTCGGCCTGGGAAGCAGCTGCCTTCGCGTCGTTTGCTGCGTTCACTCGTACGGGCGAGTTAACTCGTGCGTGTCCACGGGGATCCGCCCAGGGGCGTGCGTGGGTGCACGGCGACAGCCGTGCTCGGCTGGTGGGTCGTCTCGTCCCGGCGATCGCTCTGGACGGACGAAGACGCGCAAATTGGCGCATAGGCGCGCAGGGGCTGGCTGGGCTGTGGCGGCGCAACGTGTTGCTCAGCGAGCTGGTGGGCGCATGCCGCTCTTAGACGACGGTCACGGTCACGTCGTTGCGGTCGGCGGTGAGGAGGGTCATGTCGTTGCGGTCGCTCGTGACGATCACGATGGGACCGGTTTGAGCCATCGCCGTGGCGGCTACCAGTGCGTCGACGGTGGTCTCACGGCCGGGCAGTCCGGTGGAGCCGAGGAGGCGGCCGGCGGCCCTGGCGATGGCCACGTCGACGCCGAAGACGGTGATGCCGGCGACGACACGGTCCACGGCGGCATCGCGCGGGACTCCACGAACAGTCTCCGCGAGCGTCACCGCACTGACAACGATCCGGGCGTCGCGTCGCCGAGCACTCACGAGGCGCGCGAGCATGCCCGGGTCACCTGCGGCAGTGAGGCTGAGGCCCTGGCTGTCGAGCACCAGGGAGCCGCCGCTCCGGGTCAGGCGTGCGCGGGCCACTCGTCATCCGCCGCTGCGACGAGTGCCTCGTCGACCGGCCCATGGTCGGACTCCAACGCTGCGATCAGCGCATCGAGCCTGTCCCGCTCCACCTGGCGCCTCGCGGCCTCCGTCAGCCAGGCCGAGAAAGCCCGTGGACCGACCCTCGCCCGCACGTCCTGCACTAACCAGCTCGGCAGCGTCGCGCTGACCTTCTCGGTGACCTCGGACTCACTCACACCATTATCCTACTCTCTCTCCTACCAACGCTGCTCCGCGTGTAAGCCCGGCTCGGTTCGCAGCGCGCGCCGAATGGCGCATAGGCGCGGCACCGAATCTCAACGAGCCCGGCGGTCCCGCAACTTTGCGAGGAGGTCCTGCTGTTGACGCTCCCCGCGAGTCTGACCCGGCGTGAACTCGGCGGCTGCGGGTCGCCGGGTCGCTGATCACCAGTCAGGTCCGGGCCTACGACCTGCTGCGGATGTTCGGCCGCGATTGCCACCCCACCCCGCTGGGGCAGGGCTTCGCTGAGTACGGGCGGATCGCCGAGACCCTGCACCTGCTCGCGATCGCTGAACCCGTCGATGACAGCTACCAGCGCCGGATGAACCGTCAGCTCACCGTGCAGGAGTCCCGGCACGCGCTGGCCAGGGCGATCTGCCACGGCAACCGCGGGCAGATTCGCCAAGCCTACCAGGAAGGCCAGCAAGACCAGCTCGCCGCCCTCGGCCTCGTCCTAAAAGCCGTCGTGCTCCGGAACACTCGCTACCTCGACGGCATCCTCACCGAGCTCCGATGGGACCGCCCGCCGGGTGAGCGAGCTCCCCCTGGACTGCGGGGAGGTGGCGCTGACGGAGACAGTTCCCGAAGCCGACACCGAACCGCGGACCGAGGTCTTGCCAAGTCGATGCCGCGCTGAACTGCTCGGCCACGTCCTGGCTGGGGTGGGAGGTCAGCGGGGCGCGCGTTCCCTGGCCTTGATGGCGGCGTTGGCCGAGACCACGAGGGTGGTGAGGTTCCCGCGGTCGGGGTACTTGGCGCTCATCACGGCGACAAGGTCGGGGGCGGTTGTGGCGGTGCGCGCTGCCTGCCCGAAGTCCTTGAGGTAAGCGCGGGTCCCGTCCAGGATTGCGGTGACGTCGTCGTCGGGAGCGTCAAGTTTCTTGTGCCCGGCGACGACGATGCGTGGCGCGAGGGCCTCGATCAGGTCGACGCTGTCGGACCATTCCTGCCATTGCGCCGGTCCGCCGAAGGCGAGCATCTGATGAATCTGGGAATCTGGTTGTAGGCGACGTCACCGGCGATGACGGCGTCCAGCGACGGGACGTGGAGCACCGCGCACGGCGCGATGTCGCCGCGCGGGACCTCCACGATGGGCAGGCGGTGACCTTCGAGGTCGATCGAGAGCTGGGGCAGCGGCTGCGGCCGGGACGTGGGCAGGACGATGGACTCCCCGAACAGGCCGGACCAGGTCGAGGTTTCGGCGTCGAGGTGCGCCTCGATGTGGCGTGCCACCGCCGGTGTCGTGACGATGTCCACCGGTCCGAAGCGGGCCGCGAGGCGGTCCGCGCCGAACCAGTGGTCGCCGTGGCCGTGGGTAATGAAGATGGTTTGGAGGGTGCGGCCGGTGCGGGCGATGAGATCTGCGAGCGCGTCGACGTCCTCGGTCACAAACTGCGCGTCGACGAGCACCGCGGACGTGTCACCGTAGATCAGGGTGGATGTGGTGGGGGAGAAGGTCATCTCGCTCCCGGGGATCGGCCGGGTGGGACTGGTGAAGACCTCCAGGTGCAGGGTCGCCGGCGATTCCTCCGACGGGCCTGCGGTGGCTGCGGCGTCGGCGGTGCCGGTCGTGTTGCTGCGGCCCGTGGTCATGCGCTGACCTGCTGCGCCGCGGCAAGGTTCACCAGCGCGGCGGCGTCGGCGGCTCGCTTCTTCTGCCAACGGTCGTCGGCGACGTGGCCCCAGCCGGGGGAGACGAAGTCGATGATCTGCTTCAGGTGTAGGCCAAGGCCGTGCGCGCCCCAGTGCCGTCGGGGACCTCGCGGGTGAAGATCCAGACCCGGCTGCCGGTGTCGGGCCACTTCCCGGCCTCGGCCTCCTGCAGAGCAGCCAAGATGTCGCGGTTGATCGCGGGAATGAACTCGTCGTCGAGTTGTCCCTCGGGAACGGAGGCGATGAACCGGTAGATCTCCTGCGGGTCGTCCATCAGATCGAAGATGCGGCGGACCTCATGGGAGACGAGGATCTCGGTGATCTTCGCGATCAGCGCGCGTTCCGCGTCGGGTTCGAGCGCGCCGGTCGGGATGTAGGCGTCACACATGGGCATTGCGGTCCTCTTGTCTGTTGTCGTGGTCGGGTCGTGGTCCGCCGGCACCTTCACGTGCACCGGATGTCAGGTGGTCGTGGAACCACTCGACGGCGGCCTCGCTGGTGAGGTCGAAGTGGTCGACGTAGGTGTCGAAGTGGCCGCCAGGGTGGACAACGAGCCGTTTGGGCTCCCGGGCGCTGACGTACACCTCGAGCTGGATCTCCGGGAAGGTGCAGGTGTCGTTCTCCCCGACGATCATGAGCAGGGGTGTCGGCGCGACGTGCGGGACCCAGCCGGCGGGCTCGAACTCCAGGGCGTGCTCCAGCGAGCGCAGCGTGACCTCGTTCGACCACGTCGGCGTCATCGCGCTGATGGCCTGCAGGTACCGGGGGGTGACGGCGGGCGGCAGGGCGCACAGTTCGCCGGGATCGCTGGTGAACACGGGGATCGTCGCGGGTGCGGCGCCCTGGGCTCGGGCTCGCCGGTCGGCGGCAAATGCGGCGCGCAGCCGCGCCCGCTGCTCGACGTTGAACATCTGCCTGCCGTTGCGATGGCCACTGACGTTGGGGATCTGCGCGACGACGGAGCCCACTCGCGGATCGTTGGCCGCGAGCACCATCGCCAGGCCGCCGGCGAAGCTCGACCCCCAGATCCCCACCCGGCCCTCGGGCCGGAATTCCGGCTGGGTGAGGGCGAAGGTGACCGCGTCTTGCCAATCCGACAGCTGCCGGGCCGGGTCAAGCTCGTGGCGCGGCGCTCCCTCGGAGCTGCCGAAGCCGCGGTGGTCGTGGACGAGGACGGCGAAGCCCCGTTCGGCGAAGCGCGCCGCGTAGTGATCGATCTGCTCTTTGACTCCGGAGAAGCCGTGCGCCATGACCACACCGGGTGCCGGGAGGTCAGCCGGTGCGTGGAGGTAACCCCGCAGCAGCGTCCCGTCCTCGACGCGGAACTCGACCTCGCGACGCGCCACACCGTCTCCTGACTCCTGTCGAACATAGTCAGCGCACCGTGACACGATGCTGGCTTTGCTTGGGAAGAGCCAGCTAGCATGAGCGCCGTGGCGACGAAGACGAAGTCCGGCCCAAGCCCGCGTCTCGAGGTCCCCGCCGCCCCGAGGCAGGCCGACGGCCTGTCGGCCGCGACGGACCTGCTCGCGCATCGCGACCTGTGGTCGACCGCCGACTGCTCCGTCGACCGCGCCCTGGCTGTCGTCGGCACCCGGACCGCGATGCTTGTACTGCGTGAGGCGTTCTACGGGACCCGGCGGTTCCAGGACTTCGCGCAGCGTGTCGGCATGACCGATGCCGTCACCGCGCACCGGCTGCAGGACCTGGTCCGCCGGGGGCTGCTGGTCAAGGCGCCGTACCGCCCCGAGGGAGGGCGCACTCGGCTCGAGTACCGACTGACACCGAGCGGACGGGACCTCCTCCCGGCCCTGTTGGCCCTGATGCAGTGGGGCGACCGGTGGCGCACCGAGACCGGCGGGCCGCTGGAGCTGACCCACGCCGGCTGCGGCGAACCCGTCGGCGTCGAGATCCGCTGCGCGAACGGGCATCAGGTCCCGGCAGACCGCATCCGGGTCGCGCCGAGCGCTGCCGCGCTGGCCCAGACCGCGGCCGGACCGCCGGAGTCATGACTGACGTCTGCGACTCCCTGGTATTCGTCCGGCAGGGCCGGTGTCAGCTCGCCCGAGCGGGTCGAGGGCCTCGCGGAGCTCCGGTGGCTGCGCCGCGAGATCGATGAGGTGCCTCGGGGGCGGCGGCATCCTTCAGTGTGGGAGTGCGAGGCGGTGACGATGTTGAGCTGGGTGTGCCGTCGGTCAGCACCTTCGTCGCGATGGAAGTGCACGGCGACCGCGACCGCGACCACGGCCTCAGCTCCGGTTTTGTCGTCGGCGCACGGCGAGGGGGTGTGCAGCACGTAGGCGACGGCGGATACCACTGGCCGGAGGTGGAGCTACATGAGCTCCGTTGGAGCGCGTGGTCCTGCGGCAGATCCTCGTCGAACCCTTGCGCAACCGGAGCTCCGCCTCCGGCGGCCGTATGTGCAGCCGTGCACGCCTTCACCGTCGCCTTCACGATCTACGGCCTGATCGTCACCGCCGCCGTCGTGCTCACGGCCCTGCTGCTGGCCGCCGGGCTGACCGGCGACCAGCGCCGGCAGGCGTCCCCGGCCGCCGCACCGGACACTGGCTGCGGGGCAGTCGCGCGGCTGCAAAGGTGAGGGGGTGACCCCACGCCTGCTCCTGGGGGGCCCGGGTCCATCACGGCGGACTGCTCCGCCTACGGGCCGACCGACCCGCCGGGCGGGTGCCCGGCGTGTGTCGCCGGCGGTCTGGTCATGACCGTGCTCCACGAGGCGACTGCCTGGGCGACCAGCGCGCTGCGAGCGCGGTTCGCAGTCACGCAGACCCTCACCTCACACTTCCAGCGTCCGGTCCTGGTGGACCAGCCGCACACGGTGCGCGACACCTGCGGGCTGCCAGGTGCGGACGGTCGACCCGCAGCGGACAACGGCGTCACCACACGCGGCGGTGGCACCGTCTGCGTGCTCGCCAAGCCACCTGCTGCGCCATGACCGCCGAGGAGACCCCCGCCTTGGGCGGCCTGCCCATGCTGGCGGCGGAGCTGCCCACCTGCGGCTTTGTCCCCGGGGATGCGGGCAGCGACGCCCCGTGACCACGGTCGACCAGGAGTTCGACCGGCCGGCGCTCGAGGCGAGCGTCGCCGCCTTCGCCGCCGCCGTCGACGCGGAGGCAGCCGCGGCGGCGGCCGCCGACCGCCCACCGGTGCGGACCGAGCCCGCCTCCGCTGGCGCCCCCGCTGCCGCTCCGCTCGCCGTGGGAGACCCCTCGCTGCGGGCGGCATTCGTCGCCTCCGGCGCCGCGTCGCTGGTGGTGCTCGCAGCCATCAACGGCGTGGACTACGCCGTCTCGGCAGCGCTCGCTGTCCTCGCCCCCGACATCGAGCGCACGCTGCACCTGTCCGACGCCCAGCTGCTGACGACCGTGTCGCTGACCGCGCTGTTCTTCGCCGCCGCCGCCGTACCCGTCGGGATCGTCTCGGACCGTCGCCCCCGGCCGCGGGTGACCGGCGTGCTGACCGTGGTCGCCGGGCTGGCCACGCTGGCCACTGGCGGGGCGCGCAGCGGGCTGCAGCTCGGTGGCGCTCGGGTGCTCACCGGTGCCGCCCAGTCGGGCATCCAGGTCACCCACCTGCCGCTGCTGGCGGACACCTATCCCGTCGGGTCACGGCCGCGGGTCTTCGCCGTGCATTCGCTCATGCCGAGCCTTGCCGTGCTCGTCGGACCGCTCGTAGCCGGGCCGATGGCCTCGCTGATCGGAGGCGGCGCCGGCTGGCGGTGGCCCTTCGTGCTGCTCGGGTGCCTGAGCGTGCTGCTCGGCCTGCTCGCGCTGCGGCTGCCAGAGCCCCGTCGCGGCGCGGCTGCCGACGGGCGGCCCGGGGAGCGCGCGGCCCTCGGTCAGTCGCTCGCCCGGCTGATGCGCATCCGCAGCCTCACAGGCCTGCTGGCGGCGTTGGCGGTGCTCGGGGCGGTGCTCATCGCTGTCCCCAGCCTGCTGTCGCTATATCTCGAGCGCGTGCAGCACCTCGGCGCCTCGGGCCGCGGCGTCGTCTCCGCTGTCGTCGGGCTGGGGGCGGTTGCCGGGCTGCTGGCGGGAGCCCCGCTGGGGCAGCGGGTCCTGGCCGGCCAGCCGCAGCGCGCGGTGCGGATGCTGGCGCTCTCGCTGTGTCTGTACGCCGTGCTGCTGTCCGCCTCGCTCCAGCTGCCGGGGCTCGTTGCCGTGACGGCGGGCGCGACGGTCGCGAGCTTCTTCGGCCAGCTCGGGATCGTCCCGCTCTACACCAGCGTCACCGCGATCGTGCCGGCTCGGCTGCGCTCGCTGGCCTTCGCCCTCGTCGGGATCGCGGTGGTGCTCGGCGGCGGACTGGTCGGCTCGGTGGTGGGCGGTGCCCTGTCCGACGACCACGGCACGGTCTTCGCGCTGACCGCGCTGCTGCTGGTCACGACGCCCGTTGCGGCCCTGGTCCTGCTCGGCGCCGGCCGTCATCTCCCCGGCGACATCGACGCCGTCGCGCGGGAGGCCTTGGTGGTGGTGGAGCCGCCGAGCGCCGGCGCACCGCTGCTCGCCGTACGCGGGCTGTCGGTCAGCCTGGGCGGCCAGCGGATCCTGCACGCCGTCGACCTCGAGGTGCACCGGGGCGAGGTGCTCGCCCTGCTCGGCACCAACGGAGCCGGCAAGTCGACGCTGCTGCGGGCGCTGTCGGGGCTGCTGGCCGCCGACACCGGCACGGTGCGCCTGGACGGACAGGAGATCAGCGAGGCCGGCACACCGGCGCGGATCGCCGCGGGGCTCGTGCAGGTGGCCGGCGGCCGGGCCGTCTTCCCCGACCTGACCGTCGCGGAGAACCTCCTGGTCGGCGCCCACACCTTCGCCTGGGACCGCGCGCGGACGGCCCGCGAGACCGCCCGCGTGGTGGCGTTGTTCCCCGTGCTCGGCGACCGGATGCGACAGCGCGCCGGGTCGCTGTCCGGCGGGGAGCAGCAGCTGCTCGGGATCGCGAAGGCGTTGCTGCTGCGTCCCCGCGTGCTCCTCGTCGACGAGCTCACGCTCGGGTTGTCGCCGGTTGCGGTCGGGCACCTGCTGGACGTGGTGGCCCAACTGCGCATCGAGGGGGTCACGCTCGTGGTTGTTGAGCAGTCGTTGACGACGGCGCTGGCCGTGGCCGACCGGGCCGTGTTCCTCGAGCGGGGCCGGGTGCGCTTCGACGGCCCGCCGGCCGAGCTCGCCGCGCGCACCGACCTGGCGCGCGCCGTCTTCCTGGGGGCCGAGGGTGGCTGAGAGGCCCGTTCTGGATCCGCTCGCCGCCGTGGCGCGTCGGCTTGGCTGGAGCTCCGGGCAGCTCTGGACCGCCGTGCTCTCGGTGGCCGCCGCGTCCGGCCTGACCTTGGCGCTCCTGCCGTCGGCACTGCACCCCCGAACGGCTGCCTCGGCAGCCGTGCGCGACAGCGTCGCCGGCCTGTCCACGGGTGGCCCGGTGTCCGTCACGGCTCCGCGTGTCACGTCCCCGTCCCCGTCCCCCCAGCCGGCGCCGATGGCTGCCCCGGCGGCGCCGCCCGGTCCACCGGCCGGCGCGCTGACCGCGCCCGTGATCGGCCCCCCGCCCAGTGCCGCGTCCACGCCCGCACCCGTCGCGTCGGCCGCGACACCCACGTCCACGGCATCCGCGGCACCCGCGGCCGCGGCGCCCGGACCGGCCCCTTCGCGCCGGGGTCGCCCGGGCCCCGCTGTGCCCACCGCGCCCACCGCCCGCCCGGCCGGCCCGCCCGGCCCCCCCGCTGGTAGCGCCCAGGCCCCGCCGGCGCCCAGTGGCCCCGGCACGTCGGAGCTGACCGCCGCCCTGACGGTCGGGGATGCCGGCTGGACCGCCTCGACGGGGCTGGGCGCGCCGGCCGCAGCGCCGGCCGGCCAAGGTGAGTTGCCGGTCGGCGCATCGGCCGGCACTGCCACCAGCCGCGCCTTCGTCCGGCTGTCCGGGGGAGGGACGGTGCTGCACCTCCCCTCGGTCACGAGCGACCCGACCGGCGGCACGGCGCGCGGGACGCTGTCCCAGGCGGCCATCGCGCTCTGCGCCAACACCAGCAGCGACTGGGTCGCCGGGCCCGCGCAGGCCAGCGGGCCCCCCTTCGACGAAGGTCGCTGTGTGACCGGCCAGCCCTCCACCGACCTGTCGGACTGGGCCTTCGACCTGGGACGTGTCCCCGCCGCGACCAGGACCTCGCGCGCCGGCTGGACCGTGGTCCTGGATCCTGCGTCCGGTGGCCGCACCTTCCAGGTCATCTTCGACCCGGCGGGAGCACCGTGACCCTCCCCGAGCCTCTCGAGCCCGCCCCCGCGCCCCGGCTACCGCGTCGGCCGGGGCGCCGCGTGACGTATCTGCTGATCGTCGGCAGCGCCGCGACTCTTGCCCTCGTGGGAGCCGGCCTCCCCCTGGTCTTCGGTCACGACGCGGCGGGCGCCGGCTCCGCCTCGGGTGGGGTGTCCGCTCTTCAGGCGGGCGCGCCGCCAGCTGATCCCGGCCAGGCCACGGCCGGAGCCCTTCCCCCGGCGGCGACGACCCGGGCGGGCGAGACGCAGTCCACCGGCGCCACGCCCACCAGCGCGTCGGCCACAGCGGCCGGCACCGGTGCAGCACTGCCGCCAGGTGTCCCGGGCCGGACCGCGCCGGGCTCGGCGGGCGCGGCAGCGTCGTCGGCGGCAGGCAGGGGCGGCAGTGCGGCGACGACCTCGGGCCCCCGGGCTGCCGGGGCTGCTACGCCGAAAGGCGCCGCCCCCCGGCGGACCGGGTCGGCGCCACGCCCCGGTCCCACCGGCCGGGCCGGCCCGACCGCGCCGGCGCGGGCTCCAGCCGGCGGCGCACAGCGCACCGCCAGCGCCGTCGGCATCACGCCGACCCAGGTCACGCTCGGCGCCCTGCTCACCGACTTCGGCACCGCCAACTCCGCGGGTGCCTCCGTGACGGGCTATTCCCCGGCACAGCAGCAGGAGTTCTTCGACGCCTTCGCCAGCGACACCAATGCCCACGGCGGGATCGATGGCCGCACGTTGGTGATGAGATACGAGACCTCCGACATCACCGATGGCAACTCCCAGAAGGCCGCCTGCGACACCATCACCGACACGGATCAGAGCTTCGCCGTGACCAATGTGCTGGGGATCTACGGTCCCCCGATCCTGTGCTTGACCAAGACCCACGGCGTTCCTTACCTGTCCAATGACGGGGCCGTGAGCGACTACTACACCCAGAGCAACGGCCTGCTTTTCACCCTGCAGCCCAGCACCTTGCGGACCCAGGCCAATGCCGTCTACGAGGACCATCTCGCCGGCGAGCTGACGTCGGGCGACAAGGTCGGCTTCCTGCGGGAGGACGGCTATCTGCAGGCCGACGAGAAGTCGGTGGAGGATTATCTGCGCGGCTTCGGTCTCACGGTCACTGACGGGGTGATGAGCTCGTCGTCTATTCAGGACGCGCCGGCGCAGGCGGCGGTCGCGGCTCAGCAGTTCTGCTCGGCGGGCGTGACGAAGGTCTTCCTCGCGGTCAACTCCCTGTATGCCCAGGACTTCATCTCCAGCCTGCCCCCGGGATGTGCACCAGCGTATTACAGCAGCGACTTCGACTATCAGATGGACGGCGACACGTTCGTGTCGGGCATGCCGGCATCCTATTTCAGCCACGCGGTCGGCGTCAGCTCCTCCGACGTCGGCAACACGACGCTCACGGCGTCCGAGCAGTCCTGCCTCACGGCGTACAACACCTATGAGACGGCCCGCGGCAAGGTCGCGCTGGCGTCGACCGACAAGGCGGTGCTGCGGGCCGTCGCCGCCTGCGGGCTGGTTCGCACCTTCGTCGCCGGCGTCCACGCTGCAGGGGTCAACCCGACGCGGGCATCCTTCGCCTCCTCGCTCGCCGGGATCGGCGGCTTCGACGACCCCGGGTACGAGAGCGCGACCTTCCACCAGGGCAAGACCGACGCGCCCGACGCCGTCCGGACCGTCCGCGCTGACGCCACCTGCAAGTGCTGGCAGACCACCGGCAGCGGCGCCTTCCACCTCGCGCACTTCCGCTGACCCGTGCTCGACGTCCTCGGCCTGCATGTCACGTTAGGGGCGCTGGCGGTCGGGGCCCTTCGTGGGTTGCTGCTCGGACTCTCCGCTGTCGGCATCGTGCTCGTGTTCCGGTCGACGCGGGTGGTGAACCTGGCGCAGGGCCAGATCGGCGCCCTGTGCGCGGCGGGGTTGGGACGGCTCGTCGTCGACCACGGCGTGCCGTACGCCGTCGCGCTGCCGCTCGCCCTTGCCGCAGGCGCGCTGGTCGCCGTGATCGTCGACGTGGGCATCGTGGCCCGGCTGCGCGAGGCACCCCGGGTCGTGGTGCTGGTTGCCACCGTCGGCGTCTCCCAGCTGCTGGTCGTGGTGACCGCGGTCCTGCCGGCGGTGCATCACAGCGCGGCCCGTTTCCCGGCCGGCCTGACGGTCGACCTGTCCACCGCCCGAACAGTTTTCGCCGGTCCTGAGGTCATGGTGCTGGCGACAGCGCCCGCGGTGGTGGTCGCCCTCACGCTGTTCCTCGCGCTGACGCCGACCGGTCTCGCTGTGCGCGCGTCAGCACAGAACGCCGAGAGCGCAAGCCTCGCGGGGGTGTCACCGCTCCGCGTCTCGGCCACCGTGTGGGGGCTTGCCGGGGCCCTCGCCGCGCTCGCCGCGGTGCTCACCCAGGCCGTCGACCGGACCGCGGTCGGGATGACCGGCACCGGTGACCTCGGCTCCGCACTGCTGCTGTCCACGCTGGTCGCGGCGCTCCTCGGCGGCCTGACCTCGCTGCCGTTGGCGTTGGTGGGCGGCGTGGGCGTCGGCGTCGTGGTGCAGGTGCTGCGCTTCTCCCACGTGGGCCCCGGCACCGTCGAGGGACTGCTGTTCCTGGCCGCCCTGCTGCTCGTCGCGCTGCGCACCCTGCTCGACCGCTCGCCCGCGGCCGAGGAGTCGGTCACGCTCACCCGGGGCCGGGTCGGATCGCCCGTGCCGACGGTGCTGCGCCCCACGTGGTGGGCGCCTCGGCTCGGCCCACTGTCGGTCGCCGCGCTGCTGCTCGCGGCCACCGCCGTCCCGCTGCTTGGCTCGTCGGCCGGCACGCTGTTCCTCGCGACCCGGGTGGTGCTGTTCGCCCTGCTCGGGCTGTCCCTGACCGTGCTGACGAGCTGGGCCGGTCAGCTCTCGCTCGGCCAGGTCGCGGTCTACGCCGTGGGTGCCGCGGTAGCGGCAAAGGCGGTCGCCGCGGGTGCGCCGTACCCCGCCGCCTTCGCGTCTGCCGCGGTCGTCGGCGCCGCGTTGTCGCTGCTGCTCGGGCTGACCGCGCCACTCGCCCGGGGGGCAGCCTTCGGCATCGTCACGCTCGCGCTGGCGATAGCCTTGCCGGAGGTGCTGTTCGACCTGCCCGGCTTGCGCGGGCTGGTCGGGCTGTCCATCGAACGCCCGTCGTTCGCCAGGACCACGTCGTCCTATTACCTGCTGTGCCTGGGGTTCCTCGCCGTGTCGCTGCTGGTCGTCACGCACCTGCGCGCGACAGGGACGGCGCGGCGCATCATCGGCGCCCGGTCCAACCCCCGCCGCGCGGCCTCGCTCACCGTCGGAGTCACCGGCGCCCGGCTCACCGCGTTCGGCCTGGCGGGTGCCCTCGCCGGGCTCAGCGGCGGCCTGTTCGCCGGCCTGCAGCAGCAGCTGTCACCCGGCAACTTCCCGACGCTGGACTCGCTGCTCGTGGTCGCCGTCGTCGCGATCGGCGGCTTCGGCTCGGTGTCCGGTCCGCTCCTCGGCGCACTGTTCGTCGTCGGGCTCCCCGCGGTCTACGGCAACAGCACCGCCGCCGACTTCCTCACTGCCGGCATCGGCCTGCTCGGGGTCCTGCTCTACGTCCCCGGCGGGCTCGCCGCGCTCGCCGAGGCCGCCCGGGACGCGCTGCTGCAGCTCGTCGCCGACCGACGCCCCCCGCCCGCTCCGGCAGCACCCGCAGCAGGTCGGCCGGCCACTCCGGCGACCGTCCGCGCGCGTCCTGCGGAGCCGCCGATCGCAGCAGGACCAGTGCTGGCCGCGGCGCGGATCCGGCTAGCTTTCGGCGGGCGGGTGGTGCTCGACGGGGTCGACCTCGCGCTGGCACCCGGAGAGGTGCTGGGACTCATCGGGGCCAATGGCGCCGGCAAGTCCACCCTGCTCGCGGTGCTGTCCGGTCAGCTGATCCCGTCGGCCGGCCGGGTCTGGCTGAACGGTCGCGACGCCACGGGGGCGCCGCCGGCAGCGCGCGCGGCCGCGGGCCTTGGCCGCGTCTTCCAGGACGCCACCCTGTTCGGCGACCTCACCACCACCGAGACGGTGCTCCTCGCGCTGGAGGCCCGGGAGCCCTCGGAGCTGGTGCCCTCGCTGCTCGGCCTGCCACCGTCGCGGACTGCCGAGCGGGTCAAACGGGCCGCCGTCGTTGACGTCCTGCACCTCCTCGGACTGGAGCGCTACTCCGCACTGCCGGTGTCGCGGCTGTCCACCGGCACCCGCCGGCTGGTCGAGCTGGCCTGCCTGCTGGCCCAGGACGCGCGGGTTCTGCTGCTCGACGAGCCGACCGCCGGGCTGGCCCAGCGGGAGGTCGAGGCGTTCGGTCCCCTGCTGCGGCAGCTGCGGGCCGACCTCGGGGCGAGCATCGTGCTGGTCGAGCACGACCTGCCTTTGGTGTCCGGGGTGAGCGACCGCCTGCAGTGCCTGGGGGAGGGGCGCACCCTCGCGACGGGGAGTGCCGCCCACGTGCTCGCCGAGCCCGCGGTCCGCGCGTCCTACCTGGGCGACCGGGCCGGTCGGACCACGAGTCCGGCTGGCAGCCCCACTGCTGACCCGGTCAGCCCCGCCCCGGGCGTGCTCGCCGGCCGTTGAGGGCGCCGGGCGAAAGACGACGCCGGCGCTGCAGGAGCAGCGCCAGGCTGAGGAGCACGGCTGCCAGCCACGTCGTGCCGGGCCCGCCGGTGCTCGCCAGGCTGCGGATGGCCCGCGGCCGGGAGGGCGTCGTAGCCACCCGCCGGGCGACGGCGCGGGTGGGGCGCGACCGGGCGGGGGTGGCCGTTGGCCGGTCGCGCTGGCGAGCAGCCGGCGCTACCGCCGCGGCGGCCCCGTGCAGGGGTCCGGCCAGGGTGCCAGGCAGGGGTCCGACCACCCGTCCGGCCAGGGGTGCGCTGCCGCAGCGGGTGAACCAGCTCAGGGTGTCGACGGGGGCTGGCACGGTGACGTACTGCCCGCCGGGGTAGTCGGTGCCGGTCGGCTGGTAGGTCCAGCAGCCGGCGGGCAGATAGGCGTGCTCGGTGGTTGCGCCGGCCGTGACGACGGGGGCGGCGAGGACATCGGGGCCGAGGAGCCATTCCTGGTCCTGTCGGGCGGCGACGGGGTCGCCTGGATAGGCGAGCCACAGGGGAGTGGTCACGGGGGCACCGGCGGTGTCGGCCGTGGCCCAGAGCCGGGCGACGAGCGGAGCGACCTGCTCGCGGAGCTGGGCCAGCCGCCGGTAGGCGGCGAGCGTCGCCGGGTCGTAGCTCCAGGGGACGTGGGTCCCCTGGCCGGCGGACCCGTGCAGGCGGAACACGGGCGACAGCACCGCCCACTCGGCCCACCGCAGCAGCAGCTCGCTGGTGGTCGCTCCTGTGGTCGCGTCCTCGTAGCCACCGATGTCGGTGGTGAAGCCGTACGCGCCGCCGATACCCCGGTTCAGCACGTCCGCGGCCTGGCTGGCCAGCCCGGAGGAGGCGGAGAAGTCGGTGGTCTCGTCGCCGGGGAAGTTACCCCGCTCGAAGCCGGCGCTGTGGGCGTACCCGGTGCGGTTGAAGTACCAGATCGCCCGGCCGGGGTGACTGGCCTCGTAGCTGCCGACGGTCTGCGCGACGAGCCGCTGGTAGAGGACGGGGTACTGGTTGTGCATGGTGGCGCCGGTCTGCCCGTCGGCGAAGTGCATGTCCGGCTGCACCTCCTCCCCGAAATCGGTCATGAACCCGTCCGCGCCCAGGTCCAGGGCCGCGGTGATCCGCCCGGCGTACCAGGCCCTGGCGGCGGGGTTGCTGAAGTCGATGACCACCGCGGGACCACCGAAGGAGTCCGTGGTGATGTAGGGGGTGCCGGCGGCGGTGGTGGCGCCGTACCCGTGGGCGACGGCGTCGGTGAACACCGTCGGCGCCTCGGTCATGGCGGCGTCCTCCGCCGCGAAGCTCCGGAAGTACAGCAGCGCGTGGATGTGCAGGCGAGCCAGGCGCGCGAGGTCGGCGGCGAGGTCCGCGGGGGCCAGCACGGCCCAGCCTTCGATCCGGTACCCGCTGTCGGGGGCGTCCCCCGCGGCCAGGTGGTCGATGTCGCTGGCGACCTTGGCCTGGTAGGTGGCGGCGGTGTCCGCGACGTAGATGGACCGGTCGATCATCGGCTGCAGCGCCCACGCGGGGGGGACGGGCTGCCGGCCGGTGACCTCGGTGAGCGCCCCGATGCTGGTGACCGGGTCTGCAGGGGCGACGACGAGATGCAGGCTGGTCGCGGCGGCGGTCAGCTGCCACGCGGACGGGGTGTCGGGGGTCGCCATCCGCCAGGACAGCAGGTCGGTCTGGTCGTCGAGCAGCCCGTAGTCGCCGGAGACGAACTGGGGCTGGACGTAGTAGGCCGCGGACGGGCCGTTGGGGAACAGGTACCCCTGGCCGCCGGTCCCGGGGGCCGCGTCCGCCGCCGGCTGCGCTGCGCCGGCCCCGAAGTTCTCCTCCTGCAGGTAGGACAGGAACTGGGTGCCACGCAGGTTCGTGCTCTCGTGCCGGCCACCGAACCCGTGATACGCCGCCCCGGCCGGCGCGTCGAAGCTGTCACCGAGCAGCTCGCTGGTCGCGCCCACCCCGGCGCCGGACGCGCTCGTGCCCCCGGTACCGCCGGTGACGGTGCTGTCGATCCGGAACCGCTGGCCGTCGGCAGCGACGTGCACGGTGAACTGCTTGCCGGTCGGTGCGTTGGACCCGACCACCACGACCTGACCACCCGAGCCGTCCGGGGTCGCGGACACGACGTCGGTGGCCGAGTACTGCACGCCGGTCGCGGCGCCGGCGAGCAGGTTGCCCGCGAACGGGCTCCCCGGGTACGCCGCGTCGGCGGCGGTCCCCACCGTCAGGACCAGCGGCGCCACCAGCGGGGCCGTCTGGCCGTTCGTGGATCCCAGCGGCGTCGGCCGTGTGCTCGCGTACGCCGTCGGCCCGGCCCCGGGGTTGGCGACCTCCGACAGCCGGGGGCGACCCGCGGTGTCCAGGACCTGCAGCCGGTAGGGATGCCGCGTGATCACCACCGAGCCGGCCGGGCCTGCCACCACCAGGTCCGCCGACGGCGCCGCCGTACCGGTGGCGGCGCGCGCGCCCGTCGGCCCCAGCACGAGCAGCGCTCCGGCGGCCAGCAGCAGGGTCAGACCCAGGGCGAGTCGTCCTGGCGCGCCACCCGGTGCACGACGGCTGTGCCGCATGCCTGTCACGTCGATGCCTTCACCGTTTGGGGTGCCTCGCTGCACCCGCGACGAGGGTAAGCGCGACGCCGGCTCAGGCGGCGCGGCCGACCGACCCCGTGGAGCTGGCCGGCCGCAGGTCTAGGCGGGCATGCAGGTCGGGCATCTCCAGCGCCTGCCGGAAGCGGGCCAGCCCCTCGGTCTCGATGCGTCGCCGCACGGTGGGCAGGTCGGCGCGCTCGTCGAGCCGCACCACCAGCACGAGGTCGGGGGCCCTGCTGTCACCGATAAGGCGGGCCGAGGCACTGTCGACGCCGCGGTAGCCCTCCAGCTCACCGGTCAGCGCCGACGTGGCAGCGCTGCTCGCCAGCTCGGTGCGCCCGGCCTTGCGGTCCCGCTCCAGGTCGAGCTCGCCGGCGTGGTCGTTGCGCAGCTGGGCGAGCAGCCACCGCAGCCCGACGTAGGCCAGGAGCAGCCCCAGCAGGCCGACCAGCGGCCAGGCCCAGCCACCGGCACGGCTGAAGAACCTGCCGACGAGGTTGTCGAAGACCGCCCGGTGCCGCAGCGCGGCACCGAAGACGCCGGCACCGACGAGCAGGCCCAGCACCCCCGCCGCCAGCGCGAGCCCGCCCAGTAGGACCAGGGCCGAGCGGTTGAGACGGTGCGGCATCAGGCCTGTCCCCCTCGAGTGGTGACGGTGGTCTTCACGCGCAGGGCCTTCTGTAGTTGTAGACCGGACAGGGCTTCATCCACCCGCTCGGCCAGCGGCGACCGGAGCTCCCTGGCCGCGGCCGTCGACCCGACCCGGCTGGTCGCCCGGACCTTCGCCGCCCGGCGGGTCACGGTGACGGCCGCCCCGCTGATGCCGTCCACGGACAGCGCCGCGGCCTTCACCACCGCCCGGACCCCCTTCGGCGTCACGCCGGCGTCGGTGTGCCCGTCGGGGTCGGCCAGCGCCAGGGTGTCGGGGCGGCGGCGCTTGAGCTGCAGGACCAGCAGCAGCAGACCCACGCCGGCGGTGATCGCGCAGACCAGCCGGGCGACGCTGCTGTCCCAGGCGTCCCGCTGACCGGCGACGTAGGCGCCCTTCCAGCGCACGATCGCCGGGCCGGTGTTGAAGATGACCGCGACCACCTCGATGGCAAGCAGCACGCCGGCGGCGACCAGCCCGAGCGCGAGGAGCAGGGACAGCAGCCGGTTGAGGCTGCGCATCAGCGGACCCGCGGCGGCGCGGGAAGCTCGGTGACGAGGGCGGGGATGCGCACGTCGACCTCCTGAACGGTCAGGCCGGTGAGCTCGTGCACGCGGTCGCGCACCTGTGACCGGACGGCGGCCGCGACGCTGCGCACCGGCGCGGGATAGCGCACCGACAGGACCATGGACAGGTACGCCGAAGAGCCGTCCACCTGCGCGCTGACCTTGGGGAGCGCGTCCAGGCTGGTGCGGCGCAGGTGCAGGCCGGGGGCGGAAAGCTCGCGGCCGAGCAACCGTGGCGCGGCGCCACCGGCGTCCGGTACCTCGACGGCGGCCCGGCTGGCGATCTTGGCGACCACGCCCTCGGCGACGCTGATCGTGCCGTCGTCGGTGCGGCCCACCTCCCGCTCGCCGCTGGCCGTGACCTCCAGCGACTGCGCCTGCGGCCGCCGGGCGCGCACCCGCTCCACGGCCAGGCTGCCCGGCCGGGGGCGGCGGGCTGCCAGCCGCTCGACCCGGAGCCGACCTGGCGCGGGTGCGCGGCCGGCGACCCGGTCGACGCGGATGCGCCCGGGCGCCGGTGCGCGGGTGGTGACGCGCTCGACGGCGATGGTGCCCGGCGCTGGCAGCGGCGGCATAGGGGCCTCCGGGGGCGAGGGGATGCAGCGATAAGGGACAAAGCGACGGGGGACAAGGGAAGGGGTCAGCGCACCCGTGGGGGGGCGCCGCGGGAGGACCAGCGCTGGGCCGCGCGGCGGGCCAACCCGCGGACGCCATGGCTGGAGTGCACCATGGTGACCCGCACCCCGCCGTTCGGCGTAGGTGTCGCCGCGTCGAAGCGCTCCAGCCCGACCCGGAACTGCTCCGGGTCACCGCCCCGGTCGGGGTGGTGGTCACGGATGAACGCGCGACGCTCGCCGCCGTCCCCCCGTGGCGTCACGCCAGCACGTCGGTCACGTCGACGTCCACCCCGCGACCACCGGCGAGCGGTCGGACAGCTGCACGCACCTGCGCCGCCGCGTCGAACACGGTGGATGGCCAGCGCAGCACCAGGTGCACCCCCACCCTGTCGCCGATGACGATGCCATCGACCCGACTGCCGGGCAGGTACGTCGCCGGGGAGCTCGCCAGCCCGGCCACGGCGGGACACGCCAGCACGGCGGCCGCGAGCAGCGCCGGGTCGGGCTCAACCGTCGGCACCGGCACCACCTGCGCGGTGGTCACTGGACGCGCGGGGGCTTCTCGGTCTCGTCATCGGCCGGCTCACCGATGTAGACGTCGTCGACCGCGACGTTGACCTCGGTGACCTGCAGGCCGGTCATCCGCTCCACCGAGGACTTGACGTTGCGCTGGATGCTGCGGCCGAGGTCGGCGATGCTCACGCCGTACTCGATGGTGATGTCCAGGTCGATCGCGGCCTGGGTCTCGCCGACCTCCACGTTGACCCCGAGCGCCGGGTTGGGGCTGCTGGACGAGCCGGGGATGCGCTGCTTGATGGCGCCGAAGGCGCGTGACGCGCCGCCGCCCATCGCGTGCACGCCGGACACCTCGCGGGCGGCCAGACCGGCGATCTTGGTGACGACGCCGTCGGCCACGGTGATCTTGCCGTCGCTGGTGGCGAGCGCGCTCTTGGTCGCCTCGCTGGCCGTCGTGCTGGCGGTGGCGGGCAGGTTCGACGAGCCGGTGGGCTGCGACATGGGGTCTCCTGGAGGATTGCTTTGGCGCGGGTGCGAAGGCGACGCCGCCGCCCAAGGAGTGTCCCTGCCGAAACGGCGTAAACCTGGGGGGCCGACGGAATACGGTCAGGCCGCACCCGCAGCCGTTGAGGAGGAGGCCGGTGAGCCAGCAGCCGCTCGGCCGGGCCGAACCGGGCCGGCCGCCGCAGTCGCGGGCCGGTCGGCTGGACCGCGACAGCATCGTCATCGCCGCGCTGGAGATGATTGACGAGCAGGGGCCCAGCTCGGTGAGCATGCGCCGCCTCGGAGCCCGGCTGGGCGTTGAGGGGATGGCCCTCTACCGCTACGTCCCCAGCCGTGACGATCTGCTCGACGCCGTGGTGGAGCGAGTCGTCGACGAGCTGTACGCCGATCCGGGGGTGCACCTGCTGCCGCGGGATGACTGGTCCGACTACCTCGGCCGGCTCGCCCGCGCGGTGCGACGGGTGGCGTTGGCACACCCGCAGGCCTTCCCGCTGGTGGCCACCCGGCCCCCGGTGGCGCCCTGGATGCGACCGCCGCTGCGGTCGCTGCGCTGGATCGACGCCTTCTTCGCGGCGTTGCGCTCGCAGGGCTTCACTCCGGGCGGCGCGGTCTACGCCTACCGCGCCTTCACCTCGTTCCTGCTCGGGCACCTGCTGCTGGAGGTCGCCGCGATGGGGGTCCAGACCGGGCCGGTCGATGACGTGCGCGACGAGGGCTCGGCGCCACCATCGGCGGACGAGGGTCCCGAGCTTGCCGACTTTCCGAACGTGCAGGAGGCCGCCGAGGCGTTGGCGGAGGACCACGCAGAGGAGGAGTTCGAGGCGTCGCTGGCGAGCCTGCTGGAACGGGTGGACCGGGCGGCCGGGCCCGGGCGCTAGCCCGCGCTACGTTTGCTACAGTCGTAGCATGAACGTGATCGCCAGCCGGGACCTTCGCAATGACACCGCAGGGGTGCTACGCCGAGTCGAGGCTGGTGAGCAGCTGACGGTCACGTCCAACGGCCGCCCGATCGCCCAGCTCGTGCCGATTGGCTCCGCCCGCCGCAGCTGGCTTCCCCGCGCCGAGCTCGTGCAGCGACTCCGCGACCATCAGGCTGACCCGGGGTTGACTGCGACCCTGCGTGACCTGCTGCCCGAGACGACCGACGATCTGGGTCCGGTCTCGTGATGGTGGCCCGGGGGCTGCTGGACACGAGCGTGTGGATCGCCGCGGAGTCCGGTCGCTCGCTGTCCACAGAGCTGCTTCCCGCCGAGGCGGCCATCTCCGTGGTCACCGTGGGCGAGTTGGCCGCAGGCGTGCTGGCCGCCGTGGACGCCCGGACACGCTCTCTGCGGCTGCGCACGCTCAACGATGTTGCCGACATCGAGGCGCTCCCGGTCGACGTCGATGTCGCTCGACGCTGGGCCGAGCTGTGCGTGCAGCTGCGCAGCGTCGGGCGCCGGGCACCTGCCAACGACGTGTGGATCGCCGCGACCGCGCTGGTCCACGGGCTGCCGATCGTGACCCAGGACGACGACTTCGCCCCTCTCGCCGACGTGGTCGAACTCGCCGTCATCCGGGTCTGAAGGGCCGAGGGGCGACCGCTGTGCTCAGGCGGGCGTGCTGAGCACCACGAGGCTGATCCCGGCGTACTGCAGGGCGGCGGCGATCACGGTCAGCGCGTGGAAGACCTCGTGGTAGCCGAAGACGGTGGGCCGCGGGTCGGGGCGCCGACGGGCGTAGACGACGGCGCCGACCAGATAGGCGAGGCCGCCGACAGCGAGCAGGAGGAACGGCGCGACCCCACTGCGCTCCCACACCATCGGCAGCACGCTGGCCGAGGAGATCCCCACCACGGTGTAGACAGTCGCGGTCCATGCGGAGGTGGCGTGGTGCCAGACCATCCGGACGGCGACGCCGGCGGCGGCGGCCCCCCACATACAGGCCAGCAGCAGCACCCGGAGGCGGCCGTGCGTCTCGGTCACGGCCAGGGGGGTGAACGTGCCGGCGATGAAGACCAGGATCGTGCTGTGGTCGGCCCGCCGCAAGGCTGCCCGCACCCGGGCGGCCCAGGTGCCGCAGTGGTAGGTCGCGCTGATGGTGAACAGCGCCGTCATCGAGACGGCGTAGACCAGCACGGCGAGGCGGCGGTGTGACGGGGCGAGGATGGCGAGGACGACGCCGCCGGCCAACGCGACCGGCGCGCAGGCCCGATGCAGGTGGCCGCGCAGGCGGGGCTTCAGCACATCCGGCAGCATCGGCATGTTCACCCGCGGCCTCCGCCCTGCTGGTCGTCCTGGCTGCAACCCCCGGCGACGCGTCAACGAAGATCCGGCCGCTGGGGTTCCGGTGGGGTTCCGGTGGTCATGCGTCGGTGCCGGCGGTGGCTGGGCGGCCGCGCAGCGGGAGCCGGCGCAGGCCCGCGGCGTAGGACTTGACCCGGTCGGTGACCGCCGTGGGCGCCAGCTTCTCGGACAGGACCAGCCCGACGGCGTCCAGGCCGACCAGATAGCGGGGCAGCGGGACGGGGCTGCCGAGCGCGACCCGCACCACGCGGGCCACCCAGACCGGGTCGGGGAGCAGGGCGCCGAGCCGACCGGTCCCGGCATTGGCGCGGCGGTAGGCGTCGGCGTACGGCCCGTCGGCCTGCGCCCTCGGCAGCCGCCGCTGCCCGTCGTCCCAGATGCCGGTGCCGAACCCGCCCGGCTCCACCAGCACGACGCGGATGCCGAATGCCTCGACCTCCATCCGCAAGGAGTTGGAGGCCGCTTCCAGGCCGGACTTGCTCGCGCAGTACCACCCCATCATCGGGGTTCCCACCCGCCCGGCCACCGAGCTGATGTTGACGATGCGCCCTTCGCCACGCGCGCGCATGGCCGGCAGCACCAGCCGGGCGATTCGCACCGGCGCCACCAGGTTGACCTCGAGCTGGTGGCGGGCCTCGTCGTCGGTGACGTCCTCCAGCGCGCCGGACTGGGCTATCCCGGCGTTGTTGACCACCGCCCAGGGGCCACCGTCGGTCAGCGCCGCGATCTCGGCGAAGGCCGCCTCGGTGCCGGCCGCGTCGGCGACGTCGCAGAGCACCGTGCGCACGGCCACACCGCGCTCGGCGGCCGCCGTCAGCAGGCCGTCGGCCTTCTCGGCGGTGCGAGCGGTGCCGATCACGTTGTACCCGACCCGGGCCAGCTCCAGCGCCGTCGCCCTGCCGATACCCGAGTTCGCGCCGGTGACCACCACTGACCTGCCCATGAGCCGGCTCCTACCCACGGGTGCTGATGCCGACCTCGACGCGATCGACGACCCTTGCCCGGGCGCCAGCAGCGGCGCATGATGGAGAGGTGATTACTGAGTTGCAGGCCAGCTCGATCCGGGTCGGCGATGCGGAGCGGCAGGCGGTCGTCGCCGCGCTCGGCGAGCACGTGGCGGCCGGGCGGCTGGACCTCGGGGAGTACGACGAGCGGGTGGTCGCGGCCTACGCCGCCAGGACCCGGGCCGACCTCGCGCCGCTGCTGGCGGATCTGCCAGCCGGCGAGCGCCGGTCGCACCGGCCGCCCGCGATGACGCGTGCGGCCGGGCTTCCTGTGCCGCTGCTGGTCCTGCTGGCGGTCCTCGTCCTCGTCGCCGTCACCGCGGTGGCTGGCTTCCCGCCGTTCTTCCTCGTCCCGGCCCTGTTCTGGGCCTCCCGCAGCCGGCACCGGCACCAGCACCGGCAGGCGCGCCGCAGCTGACCTTCAGTCGCTGCTGACCAGGACCGCCGGTCGGCGCTGTGCCCCAGGGTGCTACCCGCGGTGGGTGTCACGCGCGCTGGCCTGGTCGCGGGGGAACAGGTCGATCCGCGCGGCCACGACGTGCGGCGGCCGGGTGACCGCCCAGGCGACCGCGTCGGCGACATCCTCGGCGGTGAGCGGCGTCAGCCCGGCGTAGACCCCGGCCGCCCGGCCCGCGTCGCCGTCGAAGCGCACCAGTGAGAACTCGGTCTCGACCATCCCGGGCGCCACCTCGATGACCCGCACCGGCTGTCCGAGCAGCTCGACCCGCAAGGTGTCCACGACGGCGGCCGCGGCGTGCTTGGCCCCGGTGTACCCGGCCCCGCCGGGGTAGGTCTGGTGCCCGGCGACGCTGGTCACCACGACGACGCGGCCGTCGCCGGAGGCCACCAGCGCCGGCAGCAGGCCGCGCACGGTGCGGGCCATCCCGAGCACGTTGGTCTCCCACATCGTGCGCCAGTGCCCCTCGTCCAAGGCGGCCACCGGCTCGACGCCCAGCGCGCCGCCGGCGTTGCACACGACGACAGCGGCCGAGGGCACCGATGAACAGAACGCCGTCACTGACTCCGGGTCCGTCACGTCCAGCGGCAGGGCCCGTCCGCCGACCTCAGCGGCGACCGCGGCCAGCCGGTCGGCCCGCCGCGCGCCCAGGACCAGGTCGAAGCCCGCCTCCCCCAACGCGCGGGCGGTCGCCGCCCCGATGCCACTGCTGGCCCCGGTGACCACCGCCGTGCCCTGTCGCTGTCCGTGCGGCTGTCCGTGTCCCTGCCCTTGTCCCTGCACTCGCCGGCCTCCTCTGCCCGTGTCGGACGCCCTGCTTACCCTGGTCGGATGGTCGGGTTGGTAGCGCTGCGGCGGCTCCCCGTGCCGCGCCTGCCGCTGGTGCGCAGCGATCCCCGCGGCCGCCCAGGCCTGCTGCTGCAGGTGGCGCTGATCACGGCCTTCCTCATCGCCTACGACGCGCTGCGCAACCTCGCCCCCGGCCGCTTCGGCCTGGCGCACGCGCACGCCACGTCGGTGCTGGCCCTGGAGGGCCACCTGCACCTCGACGCCGAGCACGCCGTCAACGACTGGGTCGCCGCCCGCCACCTGCTCGCCCTGGTCGCCAGCACCTTCTACGACTCCGCGCACTACCTCATCACCCTGCCGCTGCTCGCGCTCGTCTACGTCCGGTGTCCTGAGCACTATCGCCGGGTCCGCGACGTCCTGGTGGTGACGAACGTCGTGGGGCTGATCGGGTTCGCGGCGTACCCCCTGGCACCCCCGCGGTTCCTGCCCGGTTATCACGACACCGTGCTGGAGACGCAGGCCCTCGGCGGCTGGGGCAAGACCATCGCGACCGAGGCGAATGAGTACGCCGCGATGCCCTCGCTGCACGAGGGCTGGGCGCTGTGGTGCGTCGTGGTGGCCTTCACGGTGACCGCCAGCTGGTGGCTGCGCGCCCTCGCGCTCACGCACGCCGCGGTCACCTTGGTCGTGATCGTCGGCACCGGCAACCACTACGTCCTGGACGCCGTCGCCGGCGGCGGCTGCCTCGGGGTGGCCCTGGTCGTCGTGTGGGTCGTGCGGGTGGTGCCCAGGCAGCGGGGGCGCCTCGACCCCCTGCCCCCCGCCAGCGCCGTTGCGCCCCGCGCCGAGACTCGAGAGCCCGCCTGCGCGAGGTGAGGCGCCCGACTGACACTCCCCGACGCGCGTACGGCGCCGTTCAACCCTCCCTCACACGTGCCAGGGCTATCGTCACCTGCTGCACGCGGCCTCCTCCGGGGCCGTGATCCCTGCGTGAGGAGCTCAGCCCGTGCGAGGCAGTGACGCGCGACCCGGTCGCGTGGTGCGCTCCGCACAGGACGCCTCCCGGCATGTCCTGGTGCTGTCCGCGAGCATGGGCGCCGGGCACGATGGGGCGGCCAAGGAGCTCGCTCGCCGGCTGGAGGCGCGCGGCCACACGGTGAGCGTGCGTGACTACCTGCCCGCGATCCCGCTGCGGCTGGGCTTCTTCATCCGCTGGTTCTATGCCATGCAGCTGCGGCTCGCCCCGGCCAGCTACGAGTGGCACTACCAGCATTGCGAGCGGCGCGGCCCGGTGCTGCGGGTGAGCCTGTGGTTCGCCAACCTGGCCCGCCGGCGGGTGCGCCGCCTGGTCCGCCGCGAGGACGCCGCGGTGGTGGTCTCGACCTATCCGCTGGCCAGCCAGGTGCTCGGGACCTTGCGTGCCCAGGGGCGGCTGGCCACGCCGACGGCGACCTTCATGACGGACTTCGCGCCGCACTTCCTGTGGGTGCACGAGCGGGTCGACCTGCACCTCACCGTCAGCCCCGCCACGGCGGCCGAGACGACCCGCATGACGGGCCGCCCGGCCGTCCCGACCGGCCCGCTGGTCCCGGCGCGCTTCGCTGAGCGGTTGGCGCCCGCCGACCGCACCGCCCTGCGCGCGGAGCTCGGACTGCGCGACGACGACGTGGTGGCCCTGGTGGTGGCCGGGTCCTGGGGCGTCGGGGACGTGCGCACCACCGTGGAGCGGGTCACCGCAGGCGGGCGGGTGCGCTGCGCCGTCGTCTGCGGCCGCAACGAGGAGCTGCGCGCGGAGATGGCCACCATCCCCGGCGTGGCCGCGCTCGGCTGGCGCACCGACATGCCGCAGCTGCTGCAGGCCGCCGACGTGCTGGTGGAAAACGCCGGGGGGCTCACCGCCATGGAGGCCTTCGCCGTCGGGCTGCCGGTCGTCAGCCACGAGTGCCTGCCTGGGCATGGCCGCGACAACGCCGCCGCGATGGAGGCCGCCGGGGTCAGCACCTGGGTGCGTGCGGCGGTCGACCTGGTCCCGACGGTGCTGGCGATGGCCGGCGAGCTGGGCCGGAAGCAGGCAGGGGTGGCCGCGACCGTGTTCGCCGCCGACCCGGCAGTGGTCGTCGCGACGCTGGCCCGCACCGGTGACGTGGGCGCCGCGGTGCGCTCGGCGGGGCTCGCGAGCGGGCTCGGCCAGGCGCCGGTGCTGGCCCGCCCGTCACGCCGGGCCCGGGCCCGTCGACGGGCGAGCTTGACGGCGACGGCGGCCGGGACGCTGCTGCTCACCAGCACCGTCGGGGTGTCCGCGGCGACCGCGATGGGGGTGGGCGTGGCGCAGGGCAACACCGACCACCCCGACGCCGTCTACCTCGTGGTGCGACTGGCGACCGACGACCTGGGCACCGGCGGTGACGTCAGCCCCCGGCTGATACGCGCCCTGCACAACACGGCCGCCACCGTCGCCGTCGACACGGCCCTGGTCCGCGACCACCCGGCAGCACTGCGCGCGCTGGCCGCCGAGGGAATCACGCTGGTCAACGCCGGGTGCGGCCGCGGCACCTCGCTCGACCCCCGCTCGGCGCAGCGCGACCTGGTGCAGGCCAAGCACTCGCTCGACAGATTGCCGGGGGCGCAGCCCTGGGTGTTCGTCACCAGCCGGCGGCTCACGGCGCTGGACCTCGGCACCTCCGTGCTGGGCGACGACATCCTGGTGCGTCCGGACACCACGGTCACGTACCAGCGGACGCCGCAGCTGAACGGCGGCAAGGTCGTGCTCGTCGACGGTCGGGGGCTGGACGCGGATCGGCTGCCCACCGTACTGACGGCCGCCGCCGCCGATGCCGCGGCCCGGCATCTCACCCTGCGCACGCTCCGGGATCTGCTGCGGCCTCCGCACTGATGGGTGCGGTCTCGCGGGCCCGCAGGGCCTCTGCCGGGATGCTGCTCGCCGGTGCCGGCGTGGGAGCCGTGCAGGTCGCGCCGCTGGTGAGCTGGCAGCCGGCGGTGCGCCGGCGGCTGCCCCGGCTGCAGGGCAGCGGGCGGCCCGACCACGTCGCGCTCACCTTCGACGACGGGCCCGACCCGGAGTCAACCCCTCAGCTACTCGACCTGCTCGACGACCTCGGGGTGCGGGCGACCTTCTTCGTGCTCGGCTCGATGGTGGCGGCGGCGCCGTCGCTCGCCCGCCGACTGGTGGACGACGGGCACGAGGTCGCGTTGCACGGATGGCACCACCGCAACAGCCTGCTGGTCTCCCCCCGGGCGCTGCGCGCGTCCCTGGCGCGGGCGCTCGACACGGTGGAGGAGGCAGCGGGGGTGCGGCCCGACCTCTACCGGCCGCCGTACGGCGTGCTCAGTGCAGCAACCGCCTACGCCGCCCGCTCGCTCGGCCTGACCACCGTGCTGTGGGGCGCGTGGGGGGCCGACTGGGGCGTCACCGCGACCCCGGCCTCCGTGCTGCGCACCCTCGCCCCCGACCTTGCCGGCGGCACGACGGTGCTGTTGCACGACAGCGACTGCACCTCCTCCCCCGGGTCGTGGCGGTCCACCCTGGGGGCGGTGCGACCGCTGGTGGACGGGCTCCGCGCGCGGCGGCTCACCGTCGGGGCGCTGGGCGAGCACGGGCTGCCGGTGTGAGTTCGGGCGGGGTCGTCGCGGGGGTGGCCGCCGTCGGGGCGGCCGCCTGCTACGCCGTCTGCTCGGTCCTGCAGCACCGGGAGACCGGCCAGGTCACCGAGAGTGGCCTCGGCCTGATGTGGCGGCTGTTGCACCGCCCCGCCTTCCTCGTCGCCGTGATCGTCGAGCTCGCCGGGCTGCTCCTGCAGGCCGTGGCCCTGGACCTCGGGGCGGTCATCGCCGTGCAGCCGCTGCTGGTCACCGGGCTGCTGTTCGCCGTACCGCTCGGGGCGGCGGTGGACCACCGGCGGGCGACCGGGCGCGAGCTCGCGGGGGCGATCGCCTGCGTGGCCGGGCTGGCGGCGTTCCTCGTCGCGGCCGGCCCCGCCGTCGGGCGCGAGACCGTGTCGCTGCGGGAGGCGGCCCCACTCGGTGGTGCGATCGTCGCGGTCGCCGCGCTGCTCGCCGCCGCCGGGGTGCGGGTGCCGGCCCATCGGGGCGTGTTCCTCGCCGCCGCTGCGGGGTCCTGTTACGGCGTCTCGAGCGCGTTCTTCAAGGTGGCTGCCGACGGTTTCGACCACCGGGGCCTGGCGGTGCTCGCCACCTGGGCTCCGTATGCCCTGGTCGCGGTCGGGGGGTTCGGCCTCGTGCTGACCCAGAGCGCCTTCCAGTCCGGGGGGCTCGGGGCCCCGCTGGCCGTGCTGACGCTCGCGGAGCCGGTCTCGGCGGTGGCGTTCAGCCGGGTGGTGCTGCAGGAGCACCTCGCCGGTGGCATCGGCCCGCGGGTCGCCGAGATCGCCGCTGCCCTGGTCGCGGCCGGCGGGGTGGCGGTGCTGTCGAGCACCCCTTCGGCGCGGCTGCGGGCCCCGGTGGCCTGACCTCGCGCGGGTCAGGCCAGGGCGAGCTGGCGCAGCCGGGCGGCGCGCAGGGCGTCGGCCGGGTCCGGCCGGTCCAGCGGTGGCAACGGCGCGCCAGTGGCCCAGCTGAGCAGCAGGTCGGCCAGCGCCGGGTTCTGCGCCAGGGCGGGACCATGCAGGTACGTCGCGAGCACGCGGCCGGCACCCACCCGGGCGACCCAGCCTTCGGCGCCGTCCGGCGTGCCGTTGCCGACGCCCCGGAGCACCCGGCCCAGCGGCCGGCCGTCGGCGCCGGGTAGGGGCCCGGTGCGGCCGCCATGGTTCTCATAGCCGGTGAGCACCGGCAGCACCGCCCCGTCCAGCGCGGCGGGGTCGGCCTGCACGGCGAGGTCGCCGACCGCCCGCGGCGGCAGCGGCCTCTTGTCGCCAGGGGCGTCGTCGAGACGGCGCCGGGTGCGCAGCGCGAGCAGGCCCAGTCCGTCGTGCAGCCGGCCGTCCGCTCCGGGGAAGCTCTCGCCCACCACCTGCAGGCCGGCGCAGACTGCGAGCAGCACGGCCCCGCCCTCGACTGCCCGGCGCAGGGCACTTCCCGCGCGCAGTCCCTCGGTTGCGGCGACCTGGGGCTCGTCCTCGCCGCCGCCGAGCAGGTAGACGTCGCAGCCCGCCGGCACCGGCGCGCCGGCCGGCACCCGCACGATCTCGGCCGGCAACCCACGCCAGCCGAGCCGGCCCGCGAGCACCTCGGCGTTGCCGCCGTCGCCGTAGGTGCCGAGCAGCTCGGGGTAGACGAGCGCGATCCTCATCAGGCGAGCCCCGTCGCGACGAGCAGGTCGCGGAAGGCGGTGTAGGTCGCCAGCACGTCGACCGGGCCGTTGCCCGGTGCGGCGGCGACCGCCGCGGTGGCGCTCGCATGCCGGGTCGCGGCAATCCCGGCGTAGGCGAGGCGGAGCACCACATCCTCCGCCCGGTCGCCGGCGACCAGCACCGGCCGACCGGCGAGCCGGTCCGCCGGCACGTCCCACACCCAGCTGGGGTCGCGGCCGTCGGCGACCCTGGCGTTGAAGTCGATCACGACCGGCCGCAGCGGGCCGGCGTCGAGCAGCTCCAGCATCTCCACCCAGCCCGCCGGGTTCTTGGCCAGCAGCAGTCGGGCGTCGCGGCCGCCCAGGTGGACCGTGGCGTAGCGGCCCGCGACCGCCTCGACGTCGGCCATCGCCGCCAGCGCAGCCACCGGGTCGACGCCGAGCCGGGCGGCTGCCGCGACCGCGACGGCGGCGTTCGCGACGTTGCAGCGGCCGGGTAGTCGCAGTGCCGTCGGGTAGCGCGCGCCGTCCACCGTCACCGCGACCAGGCCGTCAACGGTGACGGTCGGGGTGGGCCTGGCGAGCCCGCAGCCCGGGCAGGACCAGTCGGTGCCGCCAGCGGCCGCGGCCGCCGTGTGGTCCCCTCGCCGCAGCAGGTGCCCGGAGCGCGGGCAGACCATGGCGTCGGAGGTCCAGACCTGACCGGCTCCCACCCACACGACGTCGGCGAACCCCTCTGCGGCCCAGGCGACGAGTGGGTCGTCGGCGTTCGCGATGGCGGTGGTGGTCGGCAGGTCAGCGCCGAGCCCGCGCCAGAGGGCCGCGATGCGGCGGGTCTCGCTGGAGCGGTCCAGCTGGTCGCGCGACAGGTTGAGCAGGGCGACGACCGCCGGCCGGGTGGCGAGGGCGACGGCGGGCAGGTGCAGCTCGTCGACCTCCAGGACGGCGGGCGCGTCGTACGGCGGAGTGGCGAGCGCGGTGAGCACGCCGGGCGCCATGTTGGCCCCACCACCGTTTCTGACGACCGGGCCCCGGGTGCCCAGCGCGGCCGCGAGCAGCCGGGTGGTGGTCGTCTTGCCGTTGGTGGCGCTGACACAGGCCACGAACCGGGGCGCCGCCAGCTCCGCGAGGCTGGCGGGGGCCAACCGCAGGGCAATCTTGCCGCCGACGATCTCGCCGGCGCCGCGCCCGAGCTGGCGGCTCGCACCCGCAGCCAGCCGCCCGATCCCCACGGCGGCGCGGGTTCGCAGCGGGGGCGGCACCGGGCCGATTCTAGGTTCGCCCGCCACCCTAAGCAGGCAATGCATACCTCGCGACGTCCGCAGACGACGATGACCCCCCGGCATTGCCTGCTGCTGACGCCGCCGCGGGGCCGGAGTCAGGCGCTGGGAGTGAGCGCCCTGACCTTGTCGGCGAGCTCGGTGGCGAAGAACTCCATGAAGCCGTCGGGGTCCGGCCCGGCGTTGAGCAGCACGATCGCGTCGAAGCCGGCGTCGACGTAGGACTGGATCACTTCGAGGTGCCGGGCGACGTCGGGGCCGCAGGCGAACCGCCGCCGCACCGCGTCCTTGGTCACCAGGTCGTTGAGGGGCTGGAAGTTGGCGGGTTGGGGAGCTCGCTCATGATCTTCCACCCGGAGACGAACCACGCCGTCTTCTCGTGGGCGGCATCGACGGCGCTCTGCTCGTCCGGCGCCCAGGCGAGCGGGATCTCGCAGTAGGTGGTGCCGGTGCCGCCGGCGCTGCGATAGAGCGCTGGCAGCTCGGGCCGGGGCTCGGTGCCGAAGATGCCGTCGCCCAGCTCGGCGGCCAGCGACGCGGAGGCCTTGCCGCTGATGGCCACGATGATCTCCGGCAGCGTCTCGGGGAGGTCGAAGACGCGGGCGTCCTCCAGGCGCAGGTGCTTGCCGTCGTAGCTCTGGTAGCCGCCCTGCCACAGCAGCCGGATGATCTCCAGCGACTCGCGGAACCGCTCGTGGCGCTCCCTGGCGGCGGGGAAGCCGGTGCCGACGACGTGCTCGTTGAGCCGCTCCCCGGCGCCGACACCGAGGGTGAAGCGGCCGCCGGAGAGCAGCGAGACGGTGGCCGCCTGCTGGGCGATGATCGCGGGGTGGTAGCGGGTGTGCGGGCAGGTCACGCCGGTGACGAGGCCGACCCGCTCGGTCTTCGCGGCGAGGGTGCCCAGCAGCGGCCAGGTCGCCGGGGAATGGCCCTGCACGTCGAGCCAGGGGTGGAAGTGGTCGCTGATCTCGACGAAGTCGAAGCCGGCCTGCTCGGCGGCGACGGCCTGGTCGACGATGTCAAGCGGGCCGAAGCCCTCGGGGGCGAGTTTGTAGCCGATCTGCATGCGCTGGGTTCTACCTCACCGGCTGACCTTCACTCCGTGCTGCTCGAGCCAGACCAGCGGGTCGGTCAGGGCCCCGCCGATGTGCACCTCGAAGTGCAGGTGCGGCCCGGTGGACTCGCCCTCGCTGCCCACCAGCGCGATCGGCTGCCCGGCCGCGACCGGGGCGCCGGCCGCGACCAGGATCCGCTCCATGTGGCCGTAGACGGTCTGCACCTGGCCGGCGTGCTGCAGGACGACCTCGTTGCCGAAGCCCTGCGCCGGTCCGGCGTAGACGACAGTGCCGGCGCAGGCGGCGTAGATCGGCGCACCGAAGGTCGCCCCGATGTCGATGCCCGGGTGGAAGCCGCTGCGGCCGTCGCTGGCGAGCGGATTGGCGTGCGCGCCGAAGCCCTGCGTGATCGGGCCGACCGCCGGCGGCACCCAGGTCAACCGCCCGTCCCCGGTGGTAGGGACCCGCAGCGGGGTGACCCGGACCGTGTCGCCGAGGGCCTGCTGCACCAGCGCCGCCGTCACCACCGGGTCGGACCCGGGGGCGGCGATCAGCAGCGCGGCATCGTGGAGCAGCCCGAGGTCCGCGGCGTAGCGATCGTCGACCACCACGCCGACCCCAGGCAGGCCGGTGGTGGCCAGGGCGCCCACGCGGAACGTCTCGCCCGGGTGGCCGTCGGCGGCGATCGCGGTGCGCCCCCCGAGGGGTACGGCGAGGGCGGCCGCGACCGTGTGGGCGACGGCGATGTCCCCGCCGGCGACGCGTTGCCACAGCGGGGTCGACTCGGCGGTGCCCTGCGGCGCGTAGGGACGGAAGAGGGAGGGGTTCACGCCGAGCGCCGTCGTGCTGCCCTTGCCGAGCGAGACCGCGCCGACGTCGACCAGCGTCGCGGACGTGCCGTGGGTGGTCAGCAGGACCTTCTGCACGTCGGCCGCGGTGAGGGGCCGGGGGGCGAGCGCGAACACGTCGGGTGTGATGCGAGCGGCCAGGGCCGCGACGGTGGCCGCGGCCGAGGTCGGTGCGGGCGGTACGCCGGCCGGTGGGCTCACCGGACCGGCCGGGGGGGTGGTCCCGGCGGTGGTCCGGGCGACCGTGGTCGGTACGGCGCTCGGCTCGGCGGGAGCCGACGCGCGGGCGGGTGACGCGGGGAGGGTGGGCGTGGGGACGGTCAGGGCGGGGCTGGTGGGCGCGGGGCTGGTGGGCGCGGGGCTGGTGGGCGCGGGGCTGGTGGGCGCGGGGCTGGTGGGCGCGGGGCTGGTGGGCGCGGGGCTGGTGGGCGCGGGGACGTTGCGACGGGGGGAGGCGGCGCGATGGCCCACCACCACGCAGCCGGTCAGCAGCACGCCGGCCAGCCCGGTCGCCACCAGAGCGTGGACGCGGCGGGCGGAGCGAGGGGGCACGGTCGGCGTCTCCGGTGACGGCGGGTCAGGTCTGTGGCCATGATCCCAGGTCTTCGACACGCTGGGCCTTGGAGTCCCCCGGACGGCCCTCGGACGGCCCTCGGACGGCCGACGGGGCCGCTGCCAGGTGCGGCAGCGGCCCCGTCGTGGCGCCGTACAGGTGCTGGTGGTGCCGAGGTCAGACCTTCAAGGCGGGAAAGCGCAGCACCTGGCCCGGTCTGATGATCGAGGGGTTGCTGCCGATGGCGCCGGCGTTGGCCCGGTAGACCTGCGGCCACGTCGCGGCGATCTGTGCCGTGGTCGCGCGCGGGCCGAGGGCATTCTTGGTGATGGCCCAGAGGCTGTCGCCGGTGCCGACGGTGACGGCGGACCCTGCGGTGGGCAGGCTCAGCCCCCCGCTTCCGGGCCGGGTGCTGGTCGTCGAGCCCGGGCCGGTTCGCGCGGGCGGAGGCACAGCGGACCTGGTCGGTGCGGCGGCCGCTGGCTTGCTGGCCGCCGGTGGTGTGGGTGCCGGTCGTGTGGGTGCCGGTCGTGTGGGTGCCGCGGGCGTGGCCGCCCGGGAGGCAGCCGTGGTGGTCGGCGCGGTGGTGGTCGGTGCCGCCGCCGTGCTCGCCGCCGGCGCGCTGGTCCGCCCGGTCGCAGCGCTCGCGCCGGTGGAGACAGCGGCGGCCGCGGTACTGCCGGTGGCGACCGGCACGGTCGGGCCGGCCTGCTTGTTGGAGGAGCCGCCGTTGAGGCTGATGACCAGCACGACGGCGAGCAGGGCGAGGGCACCGACCGCGCCCAGGATCAGCGGCAGCCCGCTCCGTTTCTCGCCGGTGGCCTTGCTGCTGCCTGCGGCGGAGCCGCGCCGCGGGGGGCGGGCACCTCCGGCAGCCGTGCGGGGAGGCGGACCGGGGGGACGGCGTGAACCGCTGCCCCCCGAGCTGCCCCCTGGTCGGCGCGGCGGCGGTTTCTTCTGGGCCACGGTGCCTCCCTTCCGGGTCGGGGAGGCCCGGCGGTCGCGACGCGGGTGCGCGCGGTCCGGGCGCTCGCTGGCGCGCGGATCGTATCCGCCGGATCGGGCGGGACAGGCCGGTGGGGACAGGTCGGACGAGCTGGTCGGGCGGCTCGGTCAGGTCGCGCCGGTGAGGGTCGGGTGATCGTCGTCGACCGAATCGTCCACCGAATCGTCGACCGAATCGTCGACAGGGTCGGCGGAGGGGCCCTCCAAGACGTCGGCGACCCGCTCGCCGATGGCCTCGCCGACCACCTCGAGCACCGGCTTGTGCCCGCGCAGGTGCCGCACGACCAGCACCACGACGGCGAGCACGACCACGGTGCCGGCGGCGACGACACCCGCCGTGCCGAGGGCACCCTGCACCCGGCGCCAGCTGTCGCCGGCGGCGTACCCGGCCAGCACGATCGTGACCGCCCAGAGCGAGCCGCCCACCGCGTTGGCCGCCGCGAAGCGGCGATACGGCATCCTGGCCATCCCGCAGAGACCCGGCACGAGCGCTCGCAGCGACGCCGTCCAGCGGCCCGCGATCACCGCCTTGACGCCGAGGCGGCGGATGAACGCCTGCCCCTTCTCCAGCCGGGCGGCGTCGAGGAACCGGTCGGGGATGCGCCCCAGCACCCGCTCGCCGTAGCGCGCCCCGACGACATAGCCGACCTGGTCGCCGAGGACCGCCCCCAGCACCGCCGCCACGAGGACAGCCGCCAGCGAGATGCGGCCTTGGCCAGCGAGCACCCCGCCGAGCAGGACCGCAATCTCGCCGGGGACGAGCACGCCGATGAACGCCGACGCCTCAAGGGCCGGGAGCGCGAACACGACGACCAGCGCAGCCCAGGGTGGGATCGAGAGGATCTGCTCGATCACCCCCGACAGCATGGTCCGAGGTTAGTCCGCACCCGCCGAGCCGGCCTCGAGCACGATAGCGTAGGCGTCGGCCCGGCGGTCGGTCACCGTGGTCGGCAGCTCGAGGTGGTAGGCGCCGGTCGGGAGCACGCCCGCCGCGCCGCCCCGCTCCTGCAGGCGCAGCTGCAGCACGACGTCCTCCCCCGCGTGCCCGGCGGGCAGCTCGGTCCAGAACGCCCAGCCGCCGGCGTCGAGCACCGCCTGCCGGCGGGCCAAGAAGCAGCCGGCGGACCAGGCGATCCGGTACGCCGTGTAGCCGGCGCCCGGCTCGGGCGGGTGGTGCGCGGCCAGGTGGGTGGGGTTGGCCGCGTTGTGCAGCCGCCAGCGCTCCCAGCCGGGGGCCTGCTTGCGCACTCGCTCGGGGACCACCGGTCCGGTCACCCGCTCGAATGTCACCCACTCGTGCGGCCGCTCGTCGTCGAGGTAGGACAACCCGGTGCTTGCCGCACCCACCATCGCCGGCCCCAGCTCGGCCTCGGCGCGGAGCAGCCGGGCGAGCGCCCCGGGGCCGAGCAGCACGTCGTCGTCGAGCACCAGCAGCAGCTCCGCGGTGGCGGCCTCCAGCAGGGCCTGGCGGTTCTCCGCGACCCCGCGGCGCTCGGGGCGGTGCAGGACGTCGACGGGAATGGCGTGGTGGCGCAGCACCCGCAGCACGCCGGCGACGACCGGATCGCCCGCCGCCGGGGCGACGCCCTGGTCGCCGACGACCACGCGGAGCAGGGCGGCGTCCGCCTGGGCGAGCAGCGCGGTGAGCGTCACGGCCAGGGCGGCGGGACGGTCGCAGGTGGGGACCAGCACGTCGACGTGCTGGCGGGTCATCGGCGTACGACGGCGGCTCTGCGCGGGTCGCCCTGGCCGGGATCCAGGTAGGGAAGCAGCACGATCCGGCCGCCCTGCGCCTGGACGACCGGGGTCTCGGGGAGCATCTCGGGGGTGTAGTCGCCGCCCTTGGCGTAGACGTCGGGGCGCACCACGTCGAGCAGCCCGGCCGCGGTGGCCCCATCGAAGGCGACCACGTGGTCGACGCAGGACAGGCCGGCGAGCACGGCCGCCCTGTCCTCCACGGGGTGCACGGGGTGCCCGCCCCCGAGCAGGCCGCGCACGCTGGCGTCGCTGTTGAGGCCGACGACGAGGATGTCGCCGAGGGCCTTGGCTCGGTCGAGGTAGCCGACATGGCCCCGGTGCAGGCCGTCGAAGCAGCCGTTGGTGAGCACGATCCGGCGCCCCCGGAGGCGGTGGGCCCGGACCACCGCGCCGAGGCGGGTCAGGTCGAGCAGCGGGCTGCCGGTCTCCAGCAGGGTCGCGCGCAGCTCGTCGGCGCCGCAGGCTGTGGTGCCGGGGGCGGCGACGGAGACGGCGGCGGCGGCGGCGGCCAGCTCGGCGGCGGCCGGCGGGGCGGCCCCGGTGGCCAGCGCCACCGCGAAGGTCGCGGTGAAGGTGTCCCCGGCTCCGGCGGCCTGTGCGTGCGGGGCGCGGCGGGGGGGCCAGAGTCGGTGCGCCGGCTGGCCGGCCTCCAGCAGCACTCCGCCGTCGACGTCGAGGGTGACAGCGGCGAGGCGTGCGCCGGCCGCGGTCAGCAGCGCGGCACCGCCGGCCTCCACGGCGGCGGCGCGGTCGACGGCACCGTGCGGACCGGGGGCCGGCCAGCCGCCGAGGAGGGAGGCGGCCTCGACGGCGTTGGGCTTGACGGCGGTGGGCCGGGCCGGCGCCCAGCGGGCGGGGTCCCGGGCGTCGACGACGAGCAGCCCGGGCCGCACCCGGCCGAGCAGTGCGACGGCCTCGCTCGACAGCGTTCCGAGCCCGTAATCGCTGATGATCACCACGTCGGCCTCAGCCGCGAGGGCAGCGAGCCGCTGCAGCAGGCGGCCCTCGTCGGGGGCCGGCAGCGGGCCCTCGTCACCCTCGTCGACCCGCAGCAGCTGCTGTCCCCCCGCGGTGACCCGGCGCTTGGTGAGGGTCCGCCGTCCGGCAACGACGATCACGTCGGCGTCTGGCACCCCGCGGACGGTCAGCTCCCGGCGCAGCAGCGCACCGTCAGCGTCGTCGCCGACCGCGGCGAGCAGCCGCACCCCGGCGCCGAGGGCGGCGGCGCTCACGGCGGTGTGCCCGGCGCCGCCCGGCACGGTCTCCGTCGCACCGACGGCCACCACCTGCACCGGCGCCTCCCGAGACAGCCGCACCGAGTCCCCGCGCAGCCAGCCATCGAGCAGGGCGTCGCCGACCACGAGCACCTCGGCCCCGCGGAAGCGCTCGACCAGGCGCAGCAGATCGCTCATGATGGTCCAACCCTGCGCAGCAGGTCGATCCACTCGGCGGCAAAGCGGTCCATCCCGAAACGCTCGGCCGCGACCTTGCGGGCGCCGACGGACAGCTCGGCCGCCTCGTCGTGATCCTGCAGCAGGCGACGCGCGTGGGCGAGCAGGCGCGCCGGGTCGGTCTCGACGTAGCCGTTGACTCCGTTGCGCACCGCGGTCGCCATCTCGGTGGTGGCCACGCCCAGCACCGGCAACCCGAGGGCCATCGCCTCCACGACCGCGAGGCCGAGGCTGGTGTAGCGGATCGGGTTGAGCAGGAACCGGTACGCCGGGAGGCAGGCGTGCAGGGCGGCGTGGTCGAGGCTGTCCACGCCCTGGGGCAGATCGGCGGCATTGATGCCGTAGAGGTCCAGCGGGATCTCGGCGGCCAGCCGGGCGAAGACGTCCGCGCCGAGCCGGCGACCCCGCCGGGTCAGGTTGTTGACCACCGTCACGCCGCGCTCGAGCTCCCCGGTCCAGGCCAGGCCCGGCGGCACCAGCGCGCCGTGCTCCACCACGGCGGTCGGAGTGACGCCCGGGTCCCACATCAAGGCGTTGAACGGGGTGACGTGCACGAGCAGGGCTGCCTCGTCCTGGACGGGGTGCAGCGCGTCGTTGGGCCAGGCCTGCGGGGGGTCGTGCTCGAGGTGCACGGCGGGGATGGCAGTCAGCCGGTCGGGGGAGAGCAGCCGGTGGCGGTCGGTGTCCCAGTTGCGCCGGCTCTGGGTGAGCACCACGTCGACGTCGAGATCAGCCACCGCGTCGGCGTCCACCTCGTGGACGTTGTCGGGCCATCTGTAGGAGGATGTCCGCCCGCCGTACCCCTCACCCCGGTCCGGCGTCACCGGCAGCAGCCACTCGACGGGCACCTGCGCGAGCGCCGCCAGGTAGGAGCCGTGCACGTGCCAGGTCAGCACCCTCACGCGGCGACCTCCCGGGCGACGAGCTCCAGGGCCGCGGCGGCGACCACTTCGGGGTCGAGGTCGAGGCAGGGCTGGCCGCTGCCCCCCGTCGCGTAGGGGCAGGTGAAGCTCCGGCACGGGCTGCAGGCGGTGCCGACCTGCAGCAGCCGGTGCGGGACGCCGCGGGGCGCGTACTGCCCCGGCGTCTCGGTGCCGGCGAAGGCAGCGACGACCGGGGTGCCGAGCGCGGCCGCGAGGTGCATCGTGCCGGAGTTGTTGGCGACGACGACCTCGGCGCCCTGCACGGCCGCGGCGAGCTGCGGCACGTCGAGGTCGCCGCCGAGGCCACGAGCGCCGGGCGCCGCGACAGTGACGGCGGCGACGAGGTCGCGCTCGCGCTCGGTGCCGACGACGAGGACGGGCAGGCCGCCCTGCAGCAGCGAGCGGGCGACGGCCGCGAAGCCGGCCGGGTCCCACCGCCGGGAGGGGGCGCTGGCGCCGGGGGCGAGCAGGGCGTACGGCGGGGGCAGCGGGGTTGCCGTGCCCGCTGGCACCCGCAGCTCCAGGTGGGTCCCGGCGGTGGGCACGCCGACGGCGGCGAGCTGGTGCAGCATGCGGTCGACCTGGTGGGCCTCGGTGTCGTCCGGGCCGGGATGCACCCAGTGGGTCAGCAGGCTCCCGCCGAACTCCCGGCTCATCCCCACCCGCACCGGCACCCTCGCCAGCGCCGCGGCGTATCCGGCAGGCCACGGCGACTGGCTGAAGCTGGTGAACACCACGACGGCGTCGTAGCCCCGCATGCGGTCCACGACGGTCGCCTCGGCGGCCGGGTCGACGGGGTGACCGGACGCGTCCTGCCAGGACGCCCGCAGCGAGTGGGTGGCCGCCACGTGCGGGATCAGCGGTCCGACCGCGGCCCCCGCGGGGCTGGCCAGCAGGTCGAGCCGAGCCTGGGGGGCGGCGTGGGCGAGGGCCCGCAGCGCCGGCGTGGTCTGCACGACGTCGCCGAGGTTGTCCAGGCGCACCGCCAGGATGCTGTCCAGCCCGGCCCAGTCCACCGGGGCACCGCCGCTGGCGGGGTGGCTGACGGGAGGCGGCACGCCGAGCGGGTGCCCGGTAGGGGGCCGCGGCAACCGTTGGTCGACCGAGGCCGGCGTCTCCCGTTCACCCCGGCGTGCCACTGTCTCGGGTCATGAGCGAGCTGACCCGCCGCACGTTCCTCACCGGCGCCGCGGCGGCCGGTGTCGTGGGCGGGTTGCCGGAGCGGGCGCAGGCGGCCGACCGGGCGGCCCAGCCCGTGGAGGAGCCGGACGCGACGTTCCCGGTCGGCCTCCCCGGCCTGTTCGCCCACGGGGTCTCCAGCGGCGACCCGCTCGCCGACCGGGTGATCCTCTGGACCCGCGTGCACGTCCCCGGCCGGACCGCGCCGGTGACCGTGTCCTACGAGGTGCGCTCAGACCCGGCCATGACCACCCCGGTGGTCAGCAGCGGCAGCGTCAGCACCGAGGGGTCGCGCGACTGGACGGTGAAGGTCGACGCCGGCGGCCTGAGCCCGCAGACGACCTACTACTACCGCTTCACCGCGCTCGGAGAGACCAGCAGCACCGGCCGCACCAGGACAGCGGTCACCGGCCCGGTTGCCGAGCTGCGCTTCGTCACCGTCTCCTGCGCGTCCTACTGGTCGGTCGTGCGCTGGGACGGGATGCGCCGGATCGCCGAGCGCGACGACATCGACCTCGTGCTGCACAGCGGCGACTACGTCTACGACTACCCCGACGAGGACGAGTGGGTCCGGGCCAGGGGCCGCACCGACCCCGCGACGTTCACCGAGACCGATCTGGACTTCCGGCGGTGGCGCACCCTCGCGGAACTGCGCCGCCGCTATGCCCTCTACCGCTCCGATCCCGACTTCCTCGCCCTGCACCAGCAGCATCCGGTCTTTGTGCTGTGGGACAACCACGACCTGTCCACCGGCGACGACGCGCACCCGGTGCCCGAGGAGCAGGTCATCCAGGCCTTCTGGGAGTGGACGCCAACCCGGCCGCCCCGCAGCGACGGCAGCGGCGGCTTCCCGGCGGCCAGCAGCGAGAACATCACGCCCAGGACCAGAACCTGGTCTACCGGCAGCTGCCCTACGGCCCGCTCGCCGACGTCCGCTGCCTCGACGTCCGGCACATCGCCTCCGCCGCCGAGCGCGCCGACGGTCACCTGCTCGGGTCGGCGCAGCTGAGCTGGCTGCAGCAGTCGATGCTCGCCTCGCAGCAGGCGGGCACGGCGTGGCGGCTGGTCGTGAACGGCTACCCCTTCGGCCAGTTCAAGATCGCCGACCCGCCCTCGGCCGCGGCCCCCTTGCTGCCGGCGCAGCTGGCCGGCGGCGTGAGCGCCTACGGCGCCTGGGACTCCTTCCCGGCCGAGCGCGCCCGGGTCGTGCAGTTCCTGCGCAGCCACGACATCGGCGACAACCTGATCCTCACCGGCGACTCGCACGGCAACTTCGTCTGGGACGTCACCGACGACGACACGGCCCCCGGCTATTTCAAGGCCACCGGCACGGGAGCGACGGGCAGCGTGGGCGTGGAGATCCAGGCCACCAGCCTGGGTCGCGGTGGCGCGACCGAGACGCTGGCCGCGACCGCATACATGGCCGCCCACAACGGCATGCACCCCTACGGCGACCGGGCCGGTTTCGCGCCGTACCTGGCCGCCGCCCCGGCGGGCTCGGCGGCACTGAGCGCCGGACTGGTGGCGGCGAACGCGAGCATGCAGTACGCCGAATGGGACAGCCATGGCTACGGGATCGTGCACCTCACCGAGGCGCATGCGGTCCTGGAGCTGTGGTGGCAGCCCATCCGGTCACCCTCGGACACCGAGACGCTGGGCGCCCAGTTCATCGTGCCCCGCGGCGCGAACCACCCCACCCGGGTGCCGGCACCGACGGCCACCAGCGGCGGCCGGCGGGCCGCCCAGGCTCCCCCGCCCGCGGAGACCGCCCCGAACGGGCTGCCAGAGGTGACGCTGCCGGCGGGCCTGCTCGTCGCCGGGGTGGCGGTGGGCGCGGCCGTCGCATGGCGGCGACGAGGCGAGACCCCGGCCGGCTGACGCTGGCTGCGCCGACCGCTGGCTGGGCCGACCGCTGGCTGGACCGACCCACCGCCCCCCGCGGCGTACCGCTCGGTCAGAGGATGTTCTTGACCGCCGTCTGTGCCGCCGCGCCGATGGTCGCCGGGTGCTGCACGACGTCAGCCAGCCGCCCCGCGATGCCCTTGACCACCTCGGTCGGGCGCTGCTGCTCGCCCTGGTAGACGTTCGCCACGATGATCCCGCCGGTCAGCGCCGGGATCAGCCACTGCAGCGCCTTGAGCTGCTTCTGCGCGGCGGCGACCTCCGGAGGGGTGCCGGCGGTGGGCTCGGTGCCGCCGGCGATCGGCACGTCGCCGGCCTTTTTCATCTTCCCGCCGAGCACCCGGCTGTAGGCGGTCGCGCCGAGCGCCGCGGCGGTGATCGCGGTCTTCACGGCCGTCGCGGCGGCGACGCCCTGCTGGGCGGCGAGGCGCCCCTTGTTTTCTTGGATGATCAGGGCACCGCCGACCAGGTGGGCGCCGATGGCCGCGGCGTTCACCGGGGTCCACTTGGACCAACCGGCGTTGGCGACCCGGCTGGCCTGGCGGGGGTCGTCGACGGCAGCCGCGGCCCCGTTGACCCCGATGGCACCCATCAGGGTCCCGCCGAACCAGGCGGCGAGGCCGACGTCGTGCAACGTGCGGATCGTGGTGGCTCGAGTCATGGGGGGTGCGTCCCCCCGCTCATCGTTTCCCACACCGACACGCGCGTGCCACGATCACGACGGGTGCTGGCGAGAGGAGCCGGGGTGAGCACTGGCGAGGACACGGTGGTGCTCGTGACCCGGCCCGGCGACGCCTGGGAGCTGGAGCGGCTGCCCTCCCGGCTCGCGGACGATCTCGACGCGCTCGTGGCCGCGTTGCGCCAGAGCGGCGGCGGGTCCGGCGCCATCGGGTTGGTCGACCTCGACGACGACGTGGTGGTGCTCGTGCGGGTCGCGGGCGGCGGCCAGGGCAGTCCGGTGCGCCTGGTGCTGTCCGACCTCGCGGCGGCGCTCGACTTCGACCTCGCCGGCGACGTGGCGGACTCACTCGGCCTGGACGTGCCGGAGGACGACGACGGCTCCGCCGGCGTGACCCCGGTGGGGGACCTGGGCATGCTGGCCGAGTTCGGGTTCGACGCGACGTCGCTGACGGGGCTGCTGTCGGACGAGGATGCCTACGCCTCGGAGCTGCTCGCGCGGCTGGCGACCAGCCTGGGGTTCGGGTCCGCGTGGGCCCGGGTAGTCGCCCCCAGGCCGGCCCGCTCCACGCGCTGACCGCCGGCCCCGACCAAAGGACGTCGCCCCGTGGCCCACAGTGCCCTCGCCCTCGCCCCCACCCCGGCCGGCTGGCAGGCCTGGGACGTCGACCTCGCCGAGGTCGACGACCTCGACGGCGTCAGTGAGTTGCTGCGGGAGACCGCCGAGCCGGCGACGGCCGTGGTGCTGTTCGTCGAGGAGAACGACGAGTGGTTCGGCATCGTGCGCGTGGTGGGCGAGGAGGATCCGCGGGTCTACCTGTCCGATCGCCGGGCCACCACCACGAGCGACCTGGCGTCGCGGGTTTTCTCCGACGCGCTGGCCGCGCCCGAGCCGGGTGAGGACGACGACGAGAGCAGCCGGCCCGAGATCGAGCCGGCTGGCGACGCCGACCTGCTCGCCGACCTGGGCACCAGCGGCGACAAGCTTGCAGAGCTGACAGCGGAGGAGGGGCTGCTCCCCGGAGACGTGATCGCGGCCCTTACCGAGGCGGCGGGGGCCCTCGAGGTCGTCGAGGCGCTGCGCGGGTCATGACCGACGGGTACGCCGAGGGGCGCGGCGGTCTCCCGGCGTACGAGGCGTGGATCGGGCTTGCCCTCGACGAGGCGGCCGGGTGTCTGCTCACCGGGGACGTGCCGGTGGGTGCCGTCGTGGTGGCGGCGGACGGGTCGGTGCTCGCGCGCGGGCGCAACGAGCGGGAGGCGAGCGGCGACCCGACGGCCCACGCCGAGGTGCTGGCGCTGCGTCGGGCGGCTGCGGCGCTCGGGAGCTGGCGGCTGGACGGGTGCACGCTGGCGGTCACCCTGGAGCCCTGCACGATGTGCGCGGGCGCGCTGGTGCTGGCCCGGACGGCGCGGGTGGTCTACGCGGCGCCGGATCCCAAGGCCGGTGCGGTCGGCTCACTGTGGGACGTGGTGCGCGACGGGCGGCTCAACCACCGGCCCGAGGTGGTCGCCGGCGTGCGCGCGGAGGAGGCGGCCGCACAGCTGCATGCCTTTTTCGCCGAGCGTCGGGCGCGGGTCCGCTAGGCTCGACCACGGTGGAGTCGCGTAGTGGCCGAGCGCGCACGCCTCGAAAGCGTGTGAGGGGGCAACCTCTCCGTGGGTTCAAATCCCACCTCCACCGCCAGCCAGCCAGCCAGCCAGCCGGGTCGCCAGCATCCGGTTTGGACCCCGTGCTCACAGAGTGGTCACAGGATTAATGGCGCGGCCCAGAGGTAGGCGGCGCGGGCCGCCTTCCCGAACTGGTAGCTGATGGTCTGGGGTGGATCGGGGGGCCGTTGATCTGGCAGACGACGAGGTCCTGGTCCTCGTACTCAGCACCCATCCCGGCTCAACAGCGCCAGCTGATGTCGCCAGGCACCGTGTCCCTGTGACCGTGATGTGGCGCACTGGCGCAGCCGCGCCTGCTCTCAGTGGACTCCGAAGCAGAAGGGGTGGCCCGCGGGGCTCGCATAGACAGCGAACATCTCCTCGCCATCGGGGTTGTCAGCGGGGCGCCTGATCGCCTGCAGCTGTCGTCCTCCAAGCGCAACCGCCAGCCTGTGCCCTTCCTCCATGTCGTCCACGTGCAGGTCGAGGTGCACTTGTTGCTGCTGTGGGCCCACCGGCCAGTCCGGCGTTCGATGGTTCGGGGCCGACTGGACCCCCATCACCCACTCGCCCTTCACGATGATCGAATGCCAGTCCCCATCGGGATGTACCTCGCCGCCCAGTAAGCCGGCCCAGAATGAGCTTTCGGCCTGAACGTCTTTCGCGTCGAAGACGATGACGCGCCGGCTGATCTGCATGAAGGGGCCTCCCGCTCAGCCGCTCCCACTGCCACGCCCATTGCTTATACGCCTTGCTTGTGGCCGTAGCGCTGGCGGGCGGCCTCTCCGGAGGTTCCGATCAGCGAGCCGATGAAGGCCCAGGAGTAGCCGTGCTCGCGGGCGGCGTTGACGGCGCCCTTGATGGCCCTCTCGGCATCCGAGCGCGCGACCACAGCGCGACGCAGCGCAGCGAACACGGCGGCATCCCGCTCATCGCGGGCGGCGGGTTCGTAGTCCTTGAACCGCGTCGCGAGCTCGTCGGCGTGATCAAGGATGTCTTTCACGGAGCGGGGCATTCGTCTTCACCTCAAGTACTTCTCGCGGGCCTTTGGCGTGGATGATGACCGGCGTCGACTCGCCGTCCACGATGCCGACCTCAAAGATGATCGCGCGTGGTTCGCGCCTATGACCATCGTGAAGCCTTCAGCGAGCTCGAAGACACTGATGGGATGTGCGTATGCGTGCAGCATGTCCTCATCACTGAGGTCATGCTTGCGGGCGCTCTCCGCGACGATCGGCTCGACCTCCACCTTGCCACGCTATGGCGACACCCGATCGTTGGCAAGTTATCTTGCGAGCGCGGCGCTGTCGACCGCGGAGAACGCCAGAGGCCTGCGCTGGCGACGGCCCTCCCGAGCCGTGCGGCGGGCGCTGCTCTCAGTCGGCCACGTGACGTCCGTCCTGTACACAAGTCGCTTCCGCAGAAGCGTTGAGAACGCCGCCCGCACGCGAGCGCAACTACCGCTCATCGCGACTACGCAGCCGCCGCTCCAGCTCATCGACTCGTGACATCAGGTTGTCGATGTCCTGATCCAGCCGCGAACTCAAGCCGTTTCCGCGTGTGTACCGGGAGACACGCGGCGTGCCAGAGGCTGGTTGGCCGCCGGGCCGGTAGGTCAATCCCAGCGAGTCAGTTAGGCGGCGGAAGGGACCGCGACCGGTAGACATGCCGAGATTGTAATCGCGGTACAACCGGCGATAGCGCCGCCTATTGACGCTTTCGATCTAGCCTCCCGGCGTGGCCGAGCCGATCATTTATGTCCGGATCAGGACGGGCCACAACCTTGACAGGGTCCGGCTTGGATCAGCAGGGCCGCTTCTCCAAGACTTCGCAGACCGCCTACTGGTACGCCGCCGCCCTCTGTGGCCACATCGCCTATTTTCGTACTACACTTATTCAGTGTGGAGATTCACTCGTCGGCCCGGCGTCACGGCATCGGGGACGGCGACATCAGGCACGCCCACGAGCAGGCGCTCGCCTGGGTCCAGCTCGGCGACGACCCGGCCCGGTTCCTGCTCGCCGGACCAGACTCAGCCGGCAACCTCCTCGAGCTGGTGGTCCTTTCGCTCCCTGGGCCACGAGAGCTGGTGATCCACGCCATGAAGCTGCGTCGCAGCACGGCGGATGAACTCTTTGGAGGTGCCACATGACGACCCACAAGACCTACGGTCACACTGGCGATGGCACGCCTATCGACGACGCGTTCGTCAACCGGCTGGCCGATGAGGCGGAGCGGGGCTACACGCCCGAACAACTCGAGGGCAAGCCGCGCGGCCGAGGGCGGCCTCCGCTGGGGGACTTGGTCAAGGCCGTCGGATCGGTCCGCCTTGACCCTGAGCTGCGGGAGCAGGCCGCCGCTCGGGCGGCGGGCGAGGGCGTGAGCGTCTCCGAGATCGTGCGCCGGGCCCTGCGCGAGTACCTGCACAGCGCGTAGCTCTGTTCGACCGGTCGCTTCTCGACATCGAGCAGCACCTACGCGAGCTGAGGGATCAGGCTGACGTCCACCTGCCCCAGACGGTCGCTGGGCCCTGCCAGGCCGAGGAGCGCAGCAGCCGCAGACCGTTGAGGCCGACGAGGACGGTGCCGCCTTCGTGACCGGCCACTCCCAGCGGCAGTGGCAGGTGCCCGAGCAGGTCCCAGCCGATCAGCCCGAGGATGGCTGCGCCGGCCAGGACGAGGTTCTGCCGGACGGCCGCACGGGCGCGCCGGGATAGGTCGATCACCAGCGGCAGAGCATCGAGCTCGTCCCGGACGAGCACCGCATCGGCAGTCTGGAGCGCGAGGTCGCTGCCGTGCCGCCCCATGGCCACCCCGAGGTGGGCGGCGGCGAGCGCTGGCGCGTCGTTCACCCCGTCGCCGACGACCAGCACGCGGTGCCCGGCCTCGCGCAATCTGGTCACCTCGGACACCTTCTGCGCGGGCAGCAGCCCGGCGCGGACGTCGCCGATCCCGACGTCGGCGCCGAGACGGTCGGCGGCCGCCCGGTTGTCCCCGGTCAGCAGCACCGGTCGGCTGCCCGTGACCAGGGTCAGCGCCTCGACCGACGCGCGGGCCTGCGGCCGCAGCTGATCGGCCAGGCCCAGGACGCCGACCGGGCGAGCGTCGAGGAGCACGACGGCGACGGTGCGACCCCGCGATTCCAGCCGGGCGACGACGGCCGCCGCCTCCCCGTCCGCGCCGTCCGCCCCATCCAGCAGGGCTGGGCTGCCGACCTGCACCAGCCGGCCGTCGAGGATTACGGAGACGCCCCGCCCCGGCGTAGACGTGAACTCGCCGGCCTGTCCTACGTCGAGGCCCCGAGCCTCGGCCGCTCCGACGACGGCGCGGGCCAGCGGGTGCTCGCTCGGCTTCTCCGCGGCCGCCGCGAGCGCGAGCAGCTGATCCTCGGCCACTCGGGCGCCCGGCAGCGGGACGACCTCGGACACCCGCGGCGTCCCGGCCGTGAGGGTGCCGGTCTTATCGAAGGCGACCTGCGTGATGGTCCCCAGCTGCTCCATGACGACGGCACTCTTGACCAGGACGCCGTGCCGGCCGGCGTTCGCGATCGCCGAGAGCAGCGGCGGCATGGTGGCGAGCACCACCGCGCACGGACTGGCGACGATCATGTAGGTCATGGCGCGGAGCAGCGTCGGGCGCAGGCTGCCGCCGAGCGCCAGCGGGACGAGGAAGACGGCCAGGGTCGAGAGCACGACGCCGATGGAGTAGCGCTGCTCGATCTTCTCGATGAACAGCTGGGTCCTCGCCTTGGTCGCGCTGGCCTGCTCGACCAGCGTCACGATCCTGGCCACGACGGAGTCGGCTGCCGGGCGGGACACCCGGACCCGCAGCGAGCCTTCCCGGTTCAGCGTCCCGGCGAAAACCTCGTGCCCGACGGTGCGATAGACCGGCATCGGCTCGCCGGTGATGCCGGCCTGGTCCACCTCACCGGCGCCGAAGACCACCATGCCGTCGGCGCCGATGCGCTCACCGGGGCGTACGACGAGGACCTGGCCGACGGCGAGCTCGGCGGTGTCCACCTCCCGCTCGGTGCCGTCCTCGGTGCCGTCCTCGTCGAGCAGGGTGGCCCGCTCGGGGGCCACGTCGAGCAGCGCGCGCACCGAGTCCTGCGTCCGCTTGGTCGCGTACGCCTCCTGCGCGCCCGACGTGGCAAAGATGACGATCAACAGCCCCCCGTCGAGGACCTGCCCGATGCTGGCCGCGCCAACGGCAGCGACGATCATGAGCAGGTCGACGTCGAGGGTCCGCTCCCCCAGCGCCTGCAACCCGGCCAGCAGCGGCTCCCAGCCACCCGCGGCGTAGCAGGCCAGGAACGCCGCGTCGCTGCACCAGGTGGGCGCGCCGGCGGCATACCGGAGCAGCACCCCGAGCAGGAACAGCACCAGGCTGACGGTCGCCCACCGCACCTCGGGCAGCGACCAGACGCCCCCCACCCGGGCGGCCTGACGCGAGACGTGCTCGCGGCCCGGGTCGAGCGTGCTCGGGACCGTGCTGGTTGCCCTGGTCGCCGTCGAGGTCACCGTCCTATCCTAGGGTCACTCGCACGATGGTGAGAATGAGAGCAGGACAGTGAGCCACCGAATCGCCACGGCCGCGCCGGACACCGCCGACGCCGACCAGGTCGTCGACGTACCGACCGATGAGCGGGCCGCCGTCGCCGCGGCCGGGTTCGCGATGCTCGCCGACCCCACCCGGCTTAAGCTGCTCTGGCTGCTCAGTCACCACGAGCACGACGTCGCCACCCTGGCCGGACTGGCGCGGACCACACCGGCCATCGCCAGCCAGCACCTCGCGAAGCTCCGCCTTGCGGGGCTCGTCACCCTGCGCCCGGTGGGCAAGCACCGCGTCTACACCATCAAGGGTGGCCACCTGCGCTCGCTGATCCAAGAGGCCCTGTTCCACGCCGACCACCAGGTCTCCGGCGTGGACGACAGCGGCTGAGGCGAGCCGAGACCACCCGCCTCGTCAACGGCGGTTCCCCCACGCCGGATCAGGCTGCGGGCGCCAGCAGCTCCAGGCGCAGCGGCTCCCAGACGGGCGCGAACTTGTCGTCGAGGGCGCGGCAGGTGAGGCGCGCCGCGACGGGGGCGCGGCCGCGGCGCACCGTCACGGCCACCGCGCCGGCGGCACCCCCGTCGAGCAGCACCCGCCAGGTGTCGGCACCCGCCTCCTCGCCGATGTGCCGCAGGTCGTCGACGCCGTCGAGCCCGAGCACGGCCCGGGCGTGGGCCTGGGCGGCCTGCACGGGTGGGGCCGAGGTCGACCGGCCGCGCAGCCATTCCGGCACTACCCGGCCCGCTCGGGTCGCCGCGACCAGCTCGGCGGCGCGCTCGGTGGGCACCCGGCCGTAGTAGAGCCCGGCGGGCAGTACCAGGGCGTTGGGCGCGAAGCGGTCGCCCCCGACGTGGCTGCACTCCCACGTCTGCTCCGGGGCGGCGGCGGCGAGCGCGGCGGCGAGCGGGCGACCGCGGATGGCGCAGCAGGCGTCGTGCTTGCCGTGCGCGCACACCAGGAACAGCGGGGCCTCCGACCGCTCCCACCCGTCGGCGGGGAGCTCCGCGAGCTCCTCGTCGGTGGTCGCGACCCGGGTGCGCACCTGCTCGTGGCCGGGGCGGCTGTCCACGACGTAGACCCGCCGGCCGGTCGTCGTGCGGGGGGCGCCGGTGGCGGGCCGGCGGATCATCAGCAGCCGTGCGCCGAGGGTCCCGGCCTGGCTAGCGAGCGCCGCGGTGAGCCGGCCGCCGAGCCGGGTGGCGGGCACCGAGGCCTCGCCCCACGGCCCGTCCTGCTCGACCAGCAGCCAGTGGTCGACCCGGCTGGCCGTGCCGGTCAGCGGCTCGCCGCGCTCCGCGGAGGAGACGGAGCAGCGGACGGTGGCCATCCCTGCACAGGCTACGAGCGCACGGGCAGCAGCGCCCCCTCGCGCAGCAGCCGCCGGACCAGCACGAGGCCGTCGCCGTCGTCCAGGCCGTGCCGGTCGAGGTCAGTGGGCGTGACGGCACCCGCCAACGCGACTCGCAGGGCGTCCTCGACGTACGCCGGAAAGCTGACCTCCCTGTCGGGCAGCGCGAGCACGGCCCGATCGTCGGCGATCCGCACCGAGCTGGTCACGCCCCGCCGCGGGCGCACCCGGGAGCCGGCGTGCAGCGACCGGACCGCGGACTCCTGGGCCAGCGGCGCGACCGGCTCGGGGGGCACGGCCCGGGCCCGCCGGGCGTCGGTCAGCCGCTGCAGCTCCGTCGCCGGCAGTCCGGCCAGCCACTCGAGGACCTCGGCCCGGAAGGCCTCGACGTCGTCGGGCCCGCGACCGGGCAGCGGCAGCGCCGCGCGCAGGGGGAGCCGGTCGACGGCGAGGGCAACGGCGTCGCTGAGCACGTCGTGCCAGGTCGTCTGCAGCAGGCCGATGGTGAGGTGGATGGAGCGCTCGTCGGCGGTCTGCGCCTCGTGCAGCCAGCCCCGGGGGAGGTAGAGCACGTCGCCGGGGCCGAGCTCGACGTCCAGCGCGACAGGCTGGGCGGCGGCGGCGCCGGGGGGCAGTGACGAGCTGGGCTGCTCCGACAAGGGCAGCGGCACCAGGGGTTCGCGGACGGTCCAGTGCTTGTCGCCATCGACCTGCAGCACCAGCACGTCGTGGGTGTCGTGGTGGGCAGTGAACCCCTGCGCGCCGGGCGGGGTGACATAGGCGTTGGCCTGGACCTGGTGGCCGAGCTCAGCGGCCAGGTCGGCGCAGAACTCCGCGAGCGGCGGCCAGTAGCGGTGCAGCGCCTGCAGCACGATGGTGGCGCCCTCGGCGTAGGCGGTCGCGACCTTGGCCGCGTCTGGGAGGTCGGCCACCCGCCGGTTGCCGGCGACCACCGCCCGCGTATAGCCGCTCTCGGGCAGGCCTGTGCCGTCCTTGACCAGGCGGAAGAAGGGCACCCGCAGGCTGCGCGGCCCCATCAGCTCGTCGACGTCGCGGGGCGAGAGCAGGTCGTCGTAGCTCGACCCGCCGGCGCGCTCGTGCGCCCGCAGCAGCAGCGGTCGTCGCCCCCAGACCTCGGCGGCGAATACGGCGGTGTCGCCGACACAGCGCGCCAACGCGCCCAGACCGACGCCGACGGGCCCCGGTGCCGCGGGGGCGGCAGCCGGGGCCCGCTCGGTCGGCCCGGCGTGCCGGGCGGTGGTCAGGAGCCGGCGGGGTCGCTGCCGGCCGGGTCGCTGCCGGCCGGGTCCGCCTGGGTCTCCTTGCTGTCGCCGCCGTCGGCGTCGCCGGCACCGGGGTCGGATCCGGCCGGGTCCACGCCGGCCGGGTCCACGCCCGCCGGGTCGGCCTGCGTCTCCTTGCCATCGCCGCCGTCGGCGTCGCCGCCGGACATCGTCGGCGTGTGGGTGGTGCGGATGTCGTCGTCGGTCAGACTCATCGTGGTGCCTCTCTGCTCGTCGCTTCGGTGCCCGCGGAGAGGGCTCCAGGTGCGCCCTGCCCCTGCGTGGTCGGCGCCAACCGGCGCGGGGTCTTCGGCGTACCCGCCCTGGTCAGCCGGCGCTCGGAGCGGTCGAGGCGACGATCGTGAGCTGGCCGAACTGGGCCTGCTCGCCGCCCGGGACGACCTGCACGTCCGAGCTGGGCAGGCCGTACGCCGAGTCGGGGCCGCCGGCGGCCAGCCACTGGGCGAGCACCTGGCCGTGCAACTCGTGGGTGCCGCGCTCGGTCGAGGAGAGCAGCTGGCCACCGGTGAAGATCCCCTGCGTGCCGCCGGCGACCGGGCGCGGGTCGGTGAGCGGGAAGCCCAGCGGCGAGGCGATGGACCCGCGCTGCAGCCAGTCGTCGAGCAGCGGTCCGGCCGTCAGCAGCAACGCGACCGGGTCGGCGGGCCCGGCGTAGAGCCGGCCGCCGCCGAAGACCGCGTAGGTCGCGCCGTCCGGTCCGACCTCGCTCGGCACGGTGTCGCTGAGCGGCCAGCCCAGCACGGAGACCGGGCCGCCCAGCCCGCGGTAGCGCGCCCAGGTCGCGCCGGTCAGCACGTGCGCCCCGGTGGCCTTGGTCCAGTAGATCGAGCCGGCGGCGAAGTCACGGAACCGCCCGCTGCCCACTGACCTCTCGGGTGACGTGGGTGGGCCGAGCGTGCCCAGGGCGCCGCCCAGTGCCGCGTAGCGCTCGGCGATCGCGTCCACCGGGTTGGCCAGCGCTGCCAGCGCCTCGGGGGAGCAGCAGAACACCGACAGGTCGACGATGCCGTTGACGCCGGGGACGTGGCCGCGGTCGGTGTACTGCCAGAGCGTCCACTGTGACCAGCCGCCCGGCAGCGGCCTGGGGGAGGTCTTGGTGTAGCTGGCGATCCACAGCGGGTAGCGGGTGAAGTCGGTGGCGCCGCCCATCTGGTGCTGCCAGAAGTAGTAGTAGGTGTAGACGATCGGGGTCCGGCCGGTCAGCTGCTCGGTGGTGAGCAGGAAGCTGCGGGTCCAGGCCTGCAGCTGCAGAGGGGACAGGCGCCCCTGCTGCTCCATGTCGAGCACGAGGGGCAGCGTCACCCCGTCCCTGATCCCACCGACGGTGGCGACGAACTTCCTGGCCTGGGCCGCGGCGCTCGACAGCGGCAGCGTCGGCCGGGCGAAGTGGTATGCCGCGCGGGTGATCCCGGCGGCCTTCGCGCCGCTCCAGTCCCGCTTGAAGTAGGGGTTGGTGTACGTCGTGCCCTCGGTGGCCTTCACGACCGCGAAGCCGCGGCCGCTGCCGGCGACCGAGCCCCAGCGGATGATGCCGTGCCCCTCGACGTTGTTGCTGCTGACGTCCGGGCCGGACAGCAGTCCCAGCGGCGCGGTGGCGCGGCCGACGACGAGGTGCGGGTCCGACGATTTCCCGGGTGCCGCCTGCGCCGAGGTGGCGGTCAGCGCCAGGCCGAGGGCGGCAAGCAGCGGCAGGGTCAGGCGTCGCATGGTGGGCAGTCTCGCCGGACGGCCAGAACGTTTCAACGCACGGACGGACAACGCTCGGATTGACAACGCTCGGATTGACAACGCTCGGATTGACAACGCTCGGATGGACAACGCTCGGACGGACAACGTCCGGCATGCTGGGCGGCGTGCGGGCGGCCGGAGGGGCACTGCGGCGGTGGCTGGCCAGGTCGCGGCACCTGGTGGCGGCCAGGCCTCGGCTGGCCATCGGCGGTGTGCTCGCCGTGGTGACGGTGCTGTTCGCGGGCCCGTGGGGCGTGCTGTCGGCCGCGAGCACGGCGCACCGCTACGACGTCGAGCGGGTCCCCGCCCGGCCGGTCGCGCTGGTGCTCGGCGCCGGGATCACCCCGGATGGGCAGCCGACGCCGTTCCTCGCGCACCGGCTCGATCTGGCCGTGCGGCTGTGGCGGCTCGGCAAGGTCCAGCACGTCCTGGTCAGCGGCGACCACTCCCGGGTCGACCATGACGAGGTCGCCGTGATGACGCGCTACCTGACCGACCGCGGGGTGCCGGGGGACCGCGTCACGCAGGACCACGCGGGCTTCACGACGTACGACTCCTGCTACCGCGCCCGCGCGGTCTTCGGGGTCACGGCGGCGATCGTGGTCACCAACGACTACCACCTGGCGCGGGCGCTCTGGACCTGCCGGCACCTCGGCGTCGATGCCGTCGGCGTCGGGGCGCACGAGGGCATTGCCGGCCACGTGCGGGAGGCGGTCAAGGACCAGGGTCGGGAGCTGCTGGCCGACGGCAAGGCGCTGGTGGAGACCGTGCTCACCAGGCCGCTGCCGCACTTCCTCGGGCCGCGCGAGATCGTGCGCTGAGCCGTTCGCCGCCGGCCCACTTTGATCATGGGCGCCGGTCAGGGGGCCCGGGGGACCTCGACGACGACCTGGGTGGCCTTCACGCTGGCGATGGCGACCACCCCTGGCTCCAGTCGCAGCTCGGTGGCTGCCTCGGCACTCATCAGTGACACCAGCCGGAACGGCCCGGCCTGCAGCTCCACCTGCGCCATCACGCCGTCCTTGACCACCCGGGTGACCAGGCCCAGCAGCCGGTTGCGCGCCGACTCGCCGGACACCGGGCCGGCGACAAGCGGGTCGACGGGGGCGCCCTGCGCGGCGGCGAAGCGGGCCAGCTCCGCGCCCTCGACCCCCTGCCGGCCGTCCGCGCCGACGGTCGAGACGAGCCGCCCGGCCTCCACCCAGCGCCGCAGCGTGTCGTCGCTGACCCCGAGCAGGCGGGCCGCGGCGGCGATGCGCAGGACGGCCATGCGGAGGATGCGAGATTCGAACTCGCGAGAGGTTGCCCCCAACACGCTTTCCAAGCGTGCGCACTAGGCCACTATGCGAATCCTCCGAGGAGCGAGCCTAGCCGGAGCTATCCTCGCCGAAGACCCCTCGTGCGGCGTCCATCCCGTTGAACCCCCCCAGGGCCGGAAGGCAGCAAGGGCAGGCGGGCCCTGGCGGGTGTGCGGGGGGTCCTTCACTGCCTGCACAGGCCGGGTCCGGGAGGGGTACGACGTGGCGACGGCGCTCTACAACCGCTACCGGCCCCGCATCTTCGCCGAGGTGGTCGGTCAGGGCCACGTGACCGACGCCTTGCAGCAGGCGCTGCGCTCCGGCCGGCTGCACCACGCCTACCTGTTCAGCGGCCCGCGCGGCTGCGGCAAGACGTCCTCGGCCCGGATCCTGGCCGCCTCGCTGAACTGCATCCACGGGCCGACGCCGGAACCCTGCGGCGTCTGCGAGCAGTGCACGTCGATCCGCACCGGCTCCTCGATCGACGTCGTCGAGATCGACGCCGCCTCGCACGGCCTGGTCGAGGACACCCGCGACCTGCGGGAGCGCGCGGCGTTCATGCCGGCGAGCGGCCGCTACCGCGTGTTCGTGATCGACGAGGCGCACATGATCACGCCACAGGGGTTCAACGCGCTGTTGAAGATCGTGGAGGAGCCGCCGCCGTACGTCGTGTTCGTCTTCGCCACCACCGATCCCGACCGGGTGCTCGCGACCATCCGTTCGCGGACGTTCCACTACCAGTTCGGCCTGGTGCCGCCGCGCGTGCTGGAGGAGCACCTCGCGCACGTGTGCCGCGAGGAGGGGGTGACGGTCGAGTCGACCGTGCTGCCGCTCGTCGTGCGGGTCGCGGAGGGGTCGGTGCGCGACTCGCTGTCGGTGCTGGACCAGCTGCTGGCCGGCGTCGGGGACGGCGGGCTGACCTACGCCGTCGCGGTGGCCCGGCTGGGCCTGACCGACGCCTTGCTGCTCGACGGGGCCGTGGACGCGCTGGCGGCCCGCGACGCCGCCGGCCTGTTCGGCGTGGTGGAGCGGGTGGTGGGGTCGGGGCAGGACCCGCGGCGCTTCGCCACCGACCTGCTGGAGCGGCTGCGCGACCTGGTGCTGCTGGAGGCGGTGCCGGACGCGCGCGAGCGGGGGATGCTCGACCTCGTCCCGGCGGACCAGCTGGTGCGAATGAGCGCGCAGGCGGCCCGGATGGGGGCGGCCGAGCTGTCAAGGGGCGCCGACGTGGTCCACGCCGCGCTGATCGACATGCGGGGTACGACGACCCCGCGGCTGGTGCTCGAGCTGCTCTGCGCCCGGATCCTGCTCCCGGCTGCGGCGTCGGACCCCGCCTCGGTGCTGGTCCGGCTGGACCGGCTGGAGCGGCGGCTGACGCTGGGCGACGGCGGGGCGCCGGCTGCTGCTCCGATGGCAGCTCTGCCGGCAGCGGCGCCGACCCCCGCCGTCCCGGTCGCGAGGCCGCCGGCGCGCGCCGTGGTGGCCGAACCGGTCGGTGAGCCGCCCGTGCCGGAGCCGGTCGTCGCCCCGGCCGGGATCCCGCCGGCCCAGGTCGGCCCACCTCCTGGTGCCCCCGGCGCGCTGGACGTGGGTGCGCTGCGGGCGGCCTGGCCGCGGGTGCTCGAGGTGGTCAAGGCCAAGAAGCGGCTCACGCACGCCGTCCTCGACCGCCATGCCGAGGTCGTCGCGGTCGAGGGCCAGCAGATCACGTTGCTCTACACCAACCCGGCGATGGCCAGGCGGCTCGGCGAGGGGGTCAACACCGAGGTGCTGCTCGAGGCGCTCACCGAGGAGCTGGGTGGCAGGTGGCGGGTGGATGCCTCGACCGGCGCTCCCGCCGGCAGCCCGGCCGGCCCCGTGCTGCCGAGTGTGGACGCGGCGACCTGGGGGGACCCGCCCGCGCCACCCGCGGTGGTCGCTCCCCCGGTGGCGGACGGCGGCTTCGCGCCGGGCGACGAGCCGGTGCCAGACGACCCCGAGGATCCCGACGATCAGGGGGTCGCTGGGGATGCTGCCGCGCGGCCCGGCCCGGAGCTGCGGGGGGAGGACGCCGCCGTGGAGCTGCTGCGCGCGCAGATGGGTGCCGCGGTGCTGGGCCAGGTCGACAACAACTGAGCGCTCGGGTCAGCCCGCCAGGTGTCCCCACCGCGCGGAGAGCTCGTCCCAGCTGCCCTGCGCGACCGCCTCGCCCGCCTGCAACACGAGCACCCGGTCGGCCCGCTCCAATGCGGCCCGCTTCGAGGTCGAGCCGACGACCGTCACCCCGTGCCCGCGCAGCGCTCCCCAGAGCGCCAGCTCGGTGGTGACATCGAGCGCGGAGGAGACGTCAGCCACCAGCAGCTCGGTGCGCGGGGCCAGCGCGCGGGCCAGCGCCAGCCGCTGCAGCTGCCCACCCGACAGGCGGGTGCCCTTGTGCCCGATCAGCAGGCCGAGGCCCGAGCCGGTCGACGCGAGGTCGTGGTCGAGCTGCGCGGTCGTCACCGCGGCCGCGGCGTCGACGTCGTGGGCCAGGCCGACGTTGTCCCCGACGGTGCCCGACACCACGCGGGGGAGCTGCCCGACGTAGTCGTCCTGGCCGTGCACGGCCTCCTCGACCACGGCGGCGAGGTCGGACCAGGCCTCCTCCTCGGCGATCCGGAAGGGCCCGATGCGGGCCGCCGGGCCGGCCAGGCGGAGCGCGAGCAGCGTTGCCATGGCCAGCATCGCGATCCCGGCCGGCCACCACACCACCAGGGCCGCAACCAGCGAGGCCACGCCGGTGGCGCTCTGCTGGGCGAGCCGGGCGCCGGTGCCGCGCAGCTCCGACGCGACCTGCTGCACGTCGCTGTCGATGCGGTCGAGCAGCTCCCCGACCGGCGTGGACTCCAGCGTCGGCAGGTCCTGGCCGAGGGCGACCCGGCACAGCCGCAGCCGCGCCGGGCGGCCCAGTCGGCGGTGATGCCGGCGGCCAGCAGCTGCACGGTCAGGTCGCCGGCGACAGCAAGGACCAGCGCGCCAGTGAGCGTGGCATAGGCGGTGCCCGAGCGGTGCAGCAGCACCTGCCCGGCCAGGGCCGACCCGGTGGCCTGGGCCGCCGCCGCGAGCACGACCAGCAGCGCGACGGCGAGAACCCGGCGCGGGGCGCTGTCCCGCAGGTCGCGCAGCAGGCCCACACCTGTCAGGGTGCCCCGCTGGGGCAACCGGATTCCCGACCGGCCGGCGATCGGTCCCGGGCGCGGCGTTGCGGGCTCCCCGTCGTACCCCCGCCGTAGGCTCGGCCGCATGCCGCCGCCCCAACCCAATATGCAGCAGATGCTCAAGCAGGCGCAGAAGATGCAGGCCCAGGTCATGGCCGCGCAGCAGGCGCTCGCCGAGGCGCAGGTCGACGGCACCGCGGGCGGTGGGCTGGTCACGGCGACCGTCAGCGGGTCCGGCGAGCTGCTCGGCCTGGTCATCCAACCGTCGGCCATCGACCCGGACGACACCGAGACGCTGGCCGACCTCGTCGTGGCCGCCGTGCGGGACGGGCAGCGGGCCGCGCAGGAGCTGGCCGAGCAGACCATGGGTCCGGTGACGGCGGGGCTGCCGCCGGGCCTGGGGCTGTAAGAGCGAGCGCGTGTACGAGGGCGCCGTCCAGGACCTGATCGACGAGCTCGGCCGGCTCCCCGGCGTGGGTCCCAAGAGCGCGCAGCGCATCGCCTTCCACCTGTTGCAGGCCGACGCGGAGGACGTGACCCGGCTCGCGAGCGTGCTGCAGCGGGTCAAGGACGAGGTGCGCTTCTGCATCACGTGCGGCAACGTCGCGGAGGCCGAGCAGTGCCGCATCTGCAGCGACCCCCGCCGCGACCGCACGGCGATCTGCGTGGTGGAGGAGCCCAAGGACGTCGTGGCCGTCGAGCGCACCCGGGAGTTCCGCGGGCGCTACCACGTGCTCGGCGGCGCGATCAGCCCGATCGAGGGGATCGGGCCGGACCAGCTGCGCATCCGCGAGCTGTTCGCCCGGCTGTCCGGCGAGGGCGGCGAGGTCCGCGAGCTGATCATCGCCACCGACCCCAACCTGGAGGGAGAGGCGACTGCGACCTATCTCGGCCGGATGCTGCGCGACGTCCCCGACCTGCGCGTCACCCGGCTGGCTAGCGGGCTGCCGGTCGGTGGCGACCTGGAGTACGCCGACGAGGTCACCCTCGGCCGGGCCTTCGAGGGCCGCCGCCTGGTCAACGGGTGACCGGGTGAGTGGGTGACCGGGTGACCGTCGAGGCCCGACGGATGGCCGGGACGGACGCGGAAGCCGTCGCGCGGCTGACGTGGACGGCGTTCGAGGACCTCGACGCGCGGATGGGCGAGCCCGCGCCGGTGCGCACGGACGACGCGACGCGGGTGCGGACCGGTGTCGTCAGGGTGCAGGCCGCGGTCGAGGGGGACCCGGAGGGCTGCTGGGTCGTCGAGGACGCCGGGGGCCTGGCGGGGGCTGCCATCGCCCTGCGGCGCGGGGGCCTGTGGGTGCTGTCGCTGCTCGTGGTGCGCCCCGGCTCGCAGGGACAGGGGCTCGGTGGGCGGCTGCTGACCGCCGCCCTGCGCACCGCGGCGGGCGCGCGGGCCGGCCTGATCTTCTCCAGCCGGGACCCGCGTGCGCTGCGCCGCTACCAGCGGGCGGGGTTCGCGTTGCACCCCGCCCTCCGGGCGGAGGGGCCGCTCGATCGGGCCTTGCTGCCCGCCGGGCTGGCCGTGCGGGAGGGCGACCCGGACCGTGACGCCGAGCTCTGCGAGTCCGTGGCCACCCGCGTCCGTGGGGTCGGGCACGACCGCGACGTCGCCACCCTGGCCGCCATGGGCGGACAGCTGCTGGTGGTCGACGAGCCCGGCGGGGCGCGCGGGTTCGCTGTGACCCGCGCGGGCGCCGTCGCTCTCTGCGCAGCGACGGACGAGGCGGTGGCGGGGCGGCTGCTGTGGGCGGGGCTCGCCGAGGCCGAGACGCAGGCCGGTGGCGCCGCGTCGGCGGCCTGGCTGACGTCGTCGCAGGGGTGGGCGGTCGACATCGTGCTCGACGCCGGGCTGCCCCTGCTGGCCGGCCCGTCGGTGTGCACCCGCGGCGCTCTCGGCCCGATGGCGCCCTACCTCCCCAGCGGGTTGTTCGGATGAGCGGGTCGGTGGCGCTGCGGGCGATGCGGGAGCAGGACGTCGCGGCCGTCGCGGCGCTGGGCAACCGGACCTTCGACGACAAGGACGCCCGCCTCGATACTGCCCCGGCCACGCCGTGGGACGACCCGGCTCGGCTCGCCGCCAGCGTGCGCCGGGTGGCGGCCGCGGTGGCCTCCGACCCGGACGGCGGGTGGGTGGCCGAGGACGGCGAGGGGATGCTCGGCGCAGCCATCGCGTTGCGGCGGGGCGGCCTGTGGGTGCTGTCGCTGCTCGTGGTCCGCCCGGGGTCGCAGGGGCTTGGCACCGGCGCCACGCTGCTGGCGGCCGCCCGGCGTACCGAACCGGGGTCGTCGGGAGGGCTGATCTTCGCCAGCCGGGACCCGCGGGCGCTGCGGCGATACCAGCGGGCGGGGTATGCGCTGCTCCCGTCCTACCAGGCGGCCGGGGCCGTCGACCGCGCTTTGCTGCCCGGCGAGCTCGGGGTTCGCGACGGTGACCCGGGGCGCGACGGCGAGCTGTGCGACGCGGTCGGCACGGCGCTGCGCGGCGTGGGGCACGGCGGCGACCTGGACGCCTTGGTCGCCAACGGGCACCGGCTGCTGGTGGCCGACGACCGGCGGGGGCAGGGCTTCGTGATGGTCGGGCCGGCCTTCCTCGGACTGTGCGGGGCCACCGACGTCGAGACCGCACGGCGGCTGCTGTGGGCGGCGCTGGCCGAGAGCCCTCCCGAGGCGAGGGTCATGTGGGTGACCGGCGCGCAGCAGTGGGCCATCGACGTGCTGCTGGACGCCAGGCTCTCGCTGCGCAGCGGCGGGTCGGTGTGCGTGCGGGGCGGCGTCGGCCCGTTTTCGCCGTACCTCCCGAGCGGTGTCTACGGCTGATGCGCGTCGTGTCCCTCCTGCCGGCGGCGACCGACATCGTGGCGGCGCTGGGGTTGACCTCGGCCCTGGTCGGGCGCACCCACGAGTGCATCGGCGCGGACGGCTCGCTCGACCACGTGCCGGTCGTGACCTCCACCTCGTTGGCGCCGGACGGCATGACGTCGCGGGAGATCAGCGAGGCGGTGGGCGCCGACGGGGCGCACGGCGGCAGCAGCCTCTACGCCCTCGACGGCCGCACCCTCGCCGAGCTGGCCCCCGACGTGGTGCTGACGCAGGAGCTGTGCGACGTCTGCGCGGTGGCCTACTCGCGGGTCGCCGCCGCCGTCCGGGTGGCGTCGCTGGACACCACGCTGGTCTCGCTGGAGCCGGCCACCCTGCAGGAGGTGCTGGCGACGATCGGCACGGTCGGCGAGCTGCTCGGGGTGGCGGCCCGGGCGGCCGCGGTGGTCGAGGAACTGCGGGCGCGGCTGGCCGACGTCGCGGCGCTGCTCGCGGGGCGGCCGCCGCGCGGGGTGGTCTGCGTCGAGTGGCTCGACCCGGCCTGGCCGGTGGGCCACTGGGTGCCGGACCAGGTCGCGGCGGCGGGCGGGGTGGAGCTGCTCGGTACGCCGGGGCAGCGCACGGTGGGCGTCGAATGGTCGGCGGTCCTGGCCTGCCGGCCGGAGGTGACCGTGCTGATGCCCTGCGGCTTCGCGCCGGCCAGGACGCTGGCCGAGGCGGCGGCGCTGGACCTGGACGGGCTCGGAGAGGTCTGGGTGGTCGACGGCCCGGCGTCGTTCAACTGCCCGGGACCCGGCGTGGTCCGCGGCGTAGAAGTGCTGGCGCGGCTGCTGCACGGGGTGCCGGCGGGCGTGGCGCTCGGTCCGGGCGAGGCGACCCGCCTGCGCTGATCGGGGGATCGGGGGATCGGGGGGGTCGGGGGCCGGGGGGCGACGTTGCCGGACCCAGCGCTACTCCACCAGCCCGCGGATGTCGGCGGCGGTGAGGGCGCCGGAGGCCATCGTGCCGCCGTCGAGCACGCTGCCGACCAGCGCCGCCTTCGCCTCCTTCAGCGCCACCACCTTCTCCTCGATGGTGTCCTTGGCCACGAGCCGGTAGACCATCACCTTCTTCGTCTGCCCGATCCGGTGCACCCGGTCGACCGCCTGTGCCTCGGTCGCGGGGTTCCACCAGGGGTCGAGCAGGATGCAGTAGTCGGCCTCGGTGAGGTTGAGCCCGGTGCCACCCGCCTTGAGGCTGATGAGGAAGACCGGGTCGTCTCCGCCCTTCCAGCGGGCGAGCACGCCGGCCCGGTTCCTGGTGCTGCCGTCGAGCCGGCAGTGGGTGACGCCGGCGGCGGCCAGCCGGGCCTGCGCCGCGTCGAGGAAGCGGGTGAACTGGCTGAACACCAGCGTGCGGTGGCCCTCGCTGACCACTTCCGTCACGAGCTCCATCAGGGCGTCGAGCTTGGTGGACGGGACGCCGGCGTGCGCCGGATTCACCAACCCGGGGTCCAGGCTGGCCTGCCGCAGCAACGTGAGAGACCGGAAGATCTCGAAGCGGTTGCCGTCGAGGTCGGCCAGCAGGCCCAGCACCTTCTGCCGCTCCCGCTGCAGGTGGGTCTGATAGATGCGCCGGTGCCGCGGGTTGAGCGCGAGGTCGAGGACCTGCTCCTGCTTGTCGGGCAGGTCGCGCAGCACCTCGGTCTTGGTCCGACGCAGCACCAGCGGCGCGATCCGGCGGCGCAGCCGGTCCAGCAGGAGGGGATCCCGGCCCCGCTCGATGGGGGTGCGGTAGGTCTGCTCGAAGCGCACCGGGCTGGGGAACAGTCCGGGCGCGGTGAGCGACAGCAGCGCCCACAGCTCCATCAGGTTGTTCTCCATCGGGGTGCCGGTGATGGCCACCTTGAAGGGCGCCGTGAGCTGCTTCGCGCAGGCATAGGCGCGCGACTGGTGGTTCTTGGCGAACTGCGCCTCGTCCAGGAAGAGTCCGGACCAGCCCAGCGCGGCATAGTCGTCGTGTTCGAGCCGGAACAATGTGTACGACGTGAGCACCACGTCGGCTTCCGCCGCCAGCTCGGCCAGCTCGATGCCCCGGCGTGCACCGGTCTCGGTGATGGTGCGAACGGCGAGGTCCGGGGCGAACCGCGCGCATTCCGCCGCCCAGTTGGCAACCACACTGGTGGGGGCGACGACGAGGAACGGCCCGGGATCCGTCCCCGACCCGCTCCGACCACGGACGTGCAGCATCAGGGCGAGGGCCTGCAGCGTCTTGCCCAGCCCCATCTCGTCGGCGAGGATCCCCCCCAGGCCGCGGTCGTACAAGAAGGCCAGCCAGTGGAAGCCGCCGAGCTGGTAGGGCCGGAGGGTGGCCCGCAGCGTCGCGGGCACCGCCGGTGCCGGCAGGTCGGAGGCGTGCGTGAGGGCCCGGATGGAGCGCTGCCACGCGGCCGCCTGCCCGCTGATCACCCCGAGCCGGTCGAGCTCGTCCCACATGCCGGCCTGCCACCGGCTGACGCGCGCGGTCGCGCCCTGGCCGTCCTGCAGGGAGCGCGCCTCGGCGATCAGCGCCGCCAGTGCCGCCAGCTCCGGACGATCGAGGGCGAAGAAGGTGCCACTCGCCAGGACCAGGTGGGTCTGGCCGGTGGCCAGCGCCACGAACAGCGGCTCGAAGGGCACCTCCTCGCCCTCCACCCGGACGGTGACAGCGAGGTCGAACCAGTCGCGGTCGCCGGGGACCGCCTCGCTCGAGACCGCCACCTCCGGCGTTGCCGTCGACTCGCGATAGGTCACCGGGTCCCCGCGGACCTCGACCTCGAGCCCGGGGAGTGCCTGCAGGCCCGGCAGGGCGTCGGCGACGAACCGCACCGCCGGCATGCCGGCGAGGGTCACCGCCGGCAGCAGCCGGGCCCCGGGGACGTCGCCGCGCAGCGCCGGCAGGGCATGCGTGACGTCGAGCACGGGGGCCAGCGCGGCCGCCTCCGCGTCGGGGTCGCGCATGGCCGCACCCGCCGGCTGCGGCCAGAGCGGCTCGCTCCGCACGGCGTCGCCCACGGCGTAGACCCACTGCCACGCGAGGCCGACGCGCTGGTCGCCGAGGTGCTCCACGGTCAGTGTCAGCCGTGGGGCCGCCGGCTCCGGGACCTCCACCGAGCCGTCGCGTGACGACACCTCGACCCGCCGGCGCAGCACCGGGTAGTAGGCGGCGAAGAAGCGCGCCTCGTCGGCGGCCGGCACGACCAGTCGGCGCCGGTCGACGACCTGCCCGAGCGCCGCCGGGACGGGGGCGGCGAACCGCGACAGCCGCAGGCCGCCCGCGCCCTCCTCGCCGTGTCCCGCCGGCCACCAGACCAGGCCGTGCGCCGGGGTGCCCACCAGCAGCGCCGCGCCGAGGTCGCACTCCTCGGCACCGACGGTGACGAGCGGGCGCACCTGCAGGTTGCCGGCGTCGCGGCGCAGGTCGACCGTGAGCTCGGCCCGGTCGTGGGTCACCACGACCGGCGCCCCCTGGCGGCCGGCCTGCACCACCGGTAGGCCGGCGTCGCGAGCCTCCTCCAGCAGATCCCAGATCCCCCGGGTGGCGACCTCGTCCAGGTGGATCACCGCCGGCCCCCCGCCGTAGCCGTAATAGCTGGTGGCGGTGCCCGCCCGGGCGATCGCCCGGACCTCCCGGAGCAGCCGCAGGTGGTCCTGGTCGGTGTCGGGCCGGGCGTAGTGGACGTGGTCCAGCGACGACCACGTGATGCCGCTGCGGACCCAGCTGCCGCTGCGCCCCAGCAGAACCGGTCGCAACGCGAGCCGCAGCTCGGGCTGCCCGCCGCCGCCGGGGACCAGCTCGCATTGCAAGGCCACGGCCGGGGCGGCGGCGGTGGTCGTGCCGGCCGAGGCGAGGTCGCACAGCGCCACTTCCCACGCCGGGATCCTGGCGCCGGTCCTCCCAGGGGTGACGGCCTGTCCGCCAGGCTCCTGCGCGGCAAGGGCAGCCAGCACCAGGGCCACGGCGTGCTTGCAGTCGATCCCGACGGGGCAGGTGCAGCCGCCCCGGAAACCGGTCAGCTGGCCCTCGAGCGACGTCACGACCTGGGCCGATGCGGAATAGGCCACCGGCGAGGTGCCCCGCACCCGGCCGACGACGCGCTCCCCCGACTCCTGCCACCGGGCGCTGAGGACTGCCCCACGGCGCACGATGTCGCGCCCCCGCTCCAACGTGGGGGCACCCACCAGGTGGCGCAGCGTCGCCTCGTGACTCATGGCAGCGACGGTACGAGCCGGCACCGACACCGCGACCGCGGCACGCCGCGGCGTGCCACCATCGGCCGTGACGTCGGCCCAGGCGAAGGTGGTGCGGCAGCGGGCCCCCTCGCTCGTGCGGGCGGCGGTCGCGCGACTGGAGGAGACGCCCGACTTCGCCGCGCTGCCGGCCGAGGTGCGGGCGTGGGTGGGCGTCGTCGTACGCACCGGGATCGACGGTTTCGCGCGATCCGTCGCCGGCGGCGCGCGGCAGGCACCCGTCGCGCAGGATGCCTTCGCCGCCGTCCCTGGTTGGGTGACCCGCTCGGTCAGCCTCGAGCAGACCGTGGACATGGTGCGCACCACCGTGGACATCGTCGAGGAGGCCGTGCCCGAGCTGGCGGTGCCCGGGGGGGAGCAGGAGCTGCGGGGGGCCGTCGAGCGCTATGGGCGCGAGGTTGCCTTCGGCGTCGCCCGTGTCTACGCGCGGGCCGCCGAGCAGCGGGGTGCCTGGGACGCGCGCCTGCAGGCGCTGGTGGTCGACGCCCTCGTCGCGGGGGCGGACGAGCGAGTGGTGACGGCACGCGCGGCGTCGCTGGGGTGGCCACCGGGGGTGGCGGTGCGGGCGGCGGCCGTCGGTGCCGCTGGCGTCGATGGGGAGACCTCCGTCGAGCACCTGGTGCGCTGCGCCCGCCGCGCGGCCGTGCCGGTGGTGGCCGCCGGCCACGGTGAGGCGGCGGTCGTGGTGCTCGTGGAGGACCCAGGCGGCGAGACGGGTACGTCGGGGGTGCTCGCGTCGCTGCTTCCGGAGGGGGCCCACGCGGTGCTCGGCCACGCCGTGCCGGTGCTGTCCGCGGCCGGCCCGAGCGTCGCGGCAGCCCTGGCCGGGCTGGCGGCCCTGCCGTCGCTGCCCCTCCATTGGCGGGGCACGGTCGTGAACGCCACCGTGCTGCTGCCGGAGCGGGTGCTCGCGGGCGACGCCGTGGCGCGTGACGAACTGGTGTCCGGGATCTACGAGCCACTGCGGGTGGCCGGCCTGGATCTGCTCGCCACCGTGGATGCCCTGCTGGCGGCGGGAGGGTCGCTGGAGCGGGCGGCGCGGGCGCTACCGGTGCACGTGAACACGTTGCGGTACAGGCTGTCTCGCGTGCAGCAGCTGACCGGTGTCGACCCCCGGTCCCCGCGGGGGGCCTTCGCGTTGCAGCTCGCCCTGGCGCTCGGTCGACTACCCACCCTGTAGAGATCCTCCAGGTGGGGGCCCCGAACCTTCGGAGGCTGCGCCTGCAGACGCGGCGGCGGGGCGGCACCACGGTGGGACACGTGTTCGCCGTCCTCGCGCCCGGTCAGGGTGCCCAGCGTCCCGGCCAGCTCACCTGCTGGCTGGACGGCGCGGCCGACCTCGGGTTCCTCGACGGGCTGTCGGCGGCGGCGGGCCTGGACCTCGCGAAGCTCGGGACCACTGCCACCGCGGAGCAGCTGCTGGACACCGCCGTCGCGCAGCCGCTGGTCGTGGCCACCTCGCTGCTGGCCGCCCGCCGGCTCGGCCCGGTGCCCGGGGTGCTGGCTGGCCACAGCGTCGGCGAGTGGGCAGCGGCGGCGCTCGCCGGCGTGCTGACGGCGGAGGAGGCCGTTGCCCTCGTCGCCGTCCGGGGGCGGGCGATGGCCGCCGCCTGCGCCGTCCAGCCAACCGGCATGGCGGCCGTGCTCGGCGGTGATCGGGGCGCCGTGCTCGGACGGCTCGCCGACCTCGACCTGGCCGCCGCCAACGACAACGGTCCCGGCCAGCTCGTCGCCGCCGGCCGGGTGGAGGCCCTGGACGCCCTCGCGGCGAACCCACCGACCGGGGCACGGGTGCGCCGGCTGGCAGTGGCCGGCGCCTTCCACACCACCCACATGGCCCCCGCCCGGGCGGCTCTGGCGGCGGCCAGCCGGGACGTGCTGCCGCGGGACCCCGGCGTGCCGCTGGTGAGCAATGCCGACGGCGCGCTGGTCTCCGACGGCGCGGAGGTGCTGGCCCGGCTGGTCGCCCAGGTCGACGCCCCGGTGCGCTGGGACCGCTGCCAGCTGACGCTGGCCCGGCTCGGTGTCGACGCCGTGCTCGAGCTCCCCCCGGCCGGCACCCTCGCCGGGTTGGCCCGCCGCGCCCTGCCGGGCGCCATCGTGACCGCCGTTTCCGACCCCTCGGACTTGTTGACCGCGGCATGAGAGTAACTGCGGTACGGGGGGTCCGGCTGACGGCGGTGGCCGGAGAGCGGCCGGCTACCCAGGTCGCGAATGCCGAGCTGCCCGCGGAGCTGGACGTCGACGACGCCTGGGTGCGCGCCAGGACCGGCATCGCCGCCAGGGGCCTCGCCGCCGAGGGCCAGGGGGTGGCCGAGCTCGCCGCGGCCGCGGGCGCGAAGGCCCTGGCTGCGGCCGGTCTGTCCGGCAGCGAGGTCGATCTGCTGGTGCTGGCCACCTGCACCCCCCGCGTGCCCGTGCCCGCCACGGCCCCCACGGTCGCCGCGCGGCTGGGGAGCGGCGGCGCGGCGTTCGACCTCAACGCCGGCTGCGCCGGCTTCTGCACCGCCCTGGCGATGGCGGCGGACGCCGTCCGCGGGGGCAGCTGTGAGCGGGCCCTCGTGGTCGGTGCCGAACGGCTGTCGGACTGGGTGGACTGGACCGACCGGCGCACAGCCGTCCTCTTCGGTGACGGTGCCGGCGCCGTGGTGCTCGAGGCCTGCGACCCGGGCCACGACGGCGTGGGCCCGGTGGTCTGGGGCAGCGACGGCGGGCGGGCGCATCTGATCAGCACGCCGGAGGACACCCGCACGATCCGGATGGACGGACCTGCCGTCTTCCGGTGGGCCGTGCCGCAGGTCGCCACCGTCGCGCGGGAGGCCTGCGCGCGCGCCGGCGTCGAGCCCCGCGAGCTCGCGGCGTTCGTCCCGCACCAGGCCAACCTGCGCATCGTGGAGGGCGCGGCGCGCGCGCTCGGGCTGACGGCCGCAACCGTGGTCGCCGACGACGTCACCACCAGCGGCAACACCTCAGCGGCCAGCGTGCCGCTCGCGCTCGCCCGGCTGGTCGAGGCCGGCCGGGTCGCCCCCGGCGCCCCGGTGCTGCTCGTCGCCTTCGGCGCCGGCCTGTCCTGGGCCGGCCAGGTGATCCGCTGCCCTTGACGCTCCGCCAACCGCCCTCGCCCTAAACGTCTATTCCGCAGGAGGAACCATGTCCGCCACCCTGTCCCAGCTCGCCGAGATCGTGCACGAGGTCAGCGGCCGCCCGGTCGCCCAGGTCGTGCCAACCGCGACTTTCCTCGGCGACCTCGACATCGACTCGCTGACGATGGTCGAGATCGTCGTCGCCGCGGAGGAGCGCTTCAGCGTGCGCATCGCCGACTCCGACGTCGCCGACCTCGTCACCGTCGCGGACGCCGTCGCCTACATCGAGCGCGCCACGGTCGCCGCGTGACGGGCCGGGTGACGGGCCTTGGGATCGATGCCGTGGCTGTCACCGGGCTCGGCGCGACCACCCCGCTCGGCGGCGAGGTCGCCGGCACCTGGGCCGGCCTGCTCGCCGGCCGGTCCGGCACGGCACTGCTCGACGGCGAGGAGTACGCCGCATTGCCGGTGCGCCTGGCCGCCCGGGCGGCGGTCGACCCGCTGACCGTGCTGACCCCGCTGGAGGCCCGCCGGCTCGACCGCGGGCAGCAGTTCGCGCTGATCGCGGCCCGGGAAGCCTGGGCCGACGCCGGTCGCCCGGAGGTGGCGCCCGACCGCCTCGCCGTCGTCGTCGGCAGCGGGATCGGCGGCGTGACGACGCTGCTGGCCGCCTACGACACCCTGCTCGCCAACGGAGCGCGGCGGGTGCCACCCCTGTCGGTCCCAATGCTGATGCCCAACGGCCCCGCGGCCACCGTCGGTCTCGAGCTGGGCGCGCGCGGCGGCGTGCACGCGCCGGTCAGCGCCTGCGCCAGCGGTGCGGAGGCGGTGGCACTCGGCCTGCGGCTGCTGCGGTCCGGCGACGCGGACGTCGTCGTGGTCGGTGGCACCGAGGCGGCCGTGCACCCGCTGCCGCTCGCCGGTTTCGCCGCGATGCGCGCACTGTCCACCCGCGAGCACGACCCGGAGGGGGCGTCCCGGCCCTATGACAAGGGCCGGGACGGGTTCGTGCTCGGGGAGGGCGCGGGGGTGCTCGTGCTGGAGCGGCTGGCCGACGCGCGGGCCCGCGGTGCGCAGGTCCACGCCCTCCTCGCCGGGGTCGGGATGGCCGCCGACGCCCACCACGTCGCCGCGCCGGACCCTACCGGCAGCGGCGCGGCGCTCGCGGTCACCCGGGCCCTCGCCGACGCCGACCTGACCGCCGCCGACATCGCGCACGTGAACGCCCATGCCACGAGCACACCCGCCGGCGACCTCGCCGAGATCGCCGCGCTGCGCGCGTCGCTGGGCGACACGGCGGCGGCGGTGAGCGCGACCAAGTCCTGCACCGGGCACCTGCTCGGCGCCGCCGGCGCGGTCGAGGCCGTGCTCACCGTGCTCGCAGTGCGGGAGCGGCTGGCCCCGGCGACGCGCAACCTCGACGACCCCGACGACGGCCTGGACCTCGACGTCGTGCGGGTCAGCCCGCGGCCGCTGCCTGCGGGTGCCGTCGGCCTGTGCACCAGTTTCGGCTTCGGCGGCCACGACGTGGCGCTGCTGCTGCAGGCGGTCTGAGTGAGTCTCGCGACGGTTGCCGCACCGGACCTGCTGGCACCGCTGGCCCGCCTGGGCATGCTCGCCGACCGCGGGGTGCTGCACCCGGGCCGGGTGAGTGACGGGGCGGCGTGGGCACGCCTCGCGCTGGACGGCGTCGACGCGGTGGCCTTTGCCACCGACCCCCGGGTGCAGGGCGGCGCGCTCGGGGCGGCGGGCTGCGCCGCCGTCGTGTCGGCGTACGACGAGGCACTCGCGCGCGGCCTGCCGATCGTCGGTGTGTGGCAGTCCGGTGGCGCCCGCCTGCGAGAGGGAGCGGCGGGGCTGCATGCTGTCGGCACAGTCTTCGCCGCGATGACGCGCGCGAGCGGGACCGTGCCGCAGGTCAGCCTGGTGCTCGGACCGGCCGCCGGCGGCGCCGCCTACGGCCCGGCGCTCACCGACGTCGTCGTGCTCGGCCCCGAGGCGAGAGTCTTCGTCACCGGCCCCGACGTCGTGCGCAGCGTCACCGGCGAGGACATCGACGCGGTCGGCCTGGGAGGGCCTGCGCTGCACGGCACGTCATCGGGGGTCGCGCACGTGACGGCGGGCTCCGACGACGAGGCGCGGGAGGCGGTACGCCGGATCGTCGGGCTCCTCGCCCGCCCGGCCCGGCCCGGCCCGCTGCCTCGTGGCCTCGACCCAGACCCGTCCCGGCACCTGCCGGAGTCCCGCCGCCGGGCCTACGACGTCCGGCCTGTGCTCGCCGACCTGCTCGACCCGGGCCCGACGCAGGAGCTGCATTCCGGTTGGGCGCGCAACGTCGTGACCACCCTCGGCCGGCTGCACGGCCGGGCGGTCGGCGTGCTCGCCACCAACCCGCTGCGCCTCGGTGGCTGCCTGGATGGGAAGTCCTCCGACAAGGCCGCCCGCTTCGTGCGCCTGTGCGACTCCCTCGGCGTGCCGCTGGTCGTGGTGGTGGACGTGCCGGGATACCTGCCCGGCAGCGGACAGGAGGCCGATGGCGTGGTGCGTCGCGGGGCGAAGCTGCTGCACGCCTTCGCCGCCGCCAGGGTGCCGCGGGTGACGCTGGTGACCCGCAAGGCATACGGCGGCGCCTACATCGCGCTGAACAGCCGCTCGCTCGGGGCCACCCGGGTGCTCGCGTGGCCCGGCGCCGAGGTCGATGTGATGAGCCCGGTGGCCGCGGTGCGGGTGCTACACCGGCGCGCGCTCGCGGCGGTCCCCGAGGACGAGCGACCCGCCACCGAGCTGGCCCTGGCGGCGGCGCACGCAGTGGAGACGGGCGGCCTCGACGCCGCGCTGGCCGCCGGTCTCGTCGACGAGGTGGTGGAGCCGGCCGGCACCCGGGTGGCCCTCGCGCGGGCGTTGGCCGATGCTCCCGCTGGCCGCGGCCGGCTCACCAACATCCCGCTGTGAGCGCCCTCGTCACGGGCGGCAGCCGGGGTATCGGGCTGGCCTGCGCCCTCGCGCTGCAGAAGGACGGGCACCGGGTTGCCGTCGCCTCCCGCGGCGGGGAGGCGCCGGGCGAGGGGCTGCTGGGCGTTGCCTGCGACGTGCGCGAGTCGACTGCCGCCGCCCACGCGGTGGCCGTCACCGCGGCGGCGCTCGGCCCCGTCGACGTGCTCGTCAGCAACGCCGGGGTCAGCCGCGACCGGCTGCTCCTGCGGCTGGGCGACGACGAGCTGCACGAGGTGCTGGAGACCAACCTCGCTGCGGCGCTGCGCTTCTCGCGGGAGGTCGCTGGCGGGATGCTGCGCGCCCGGCAGGGCCGGCTCGTCTTCGTCGGCAGCGTGGTGGGCGCGACCGGCTCGGCCGGCCAGGCTGCCTACGCCGCCAGCAAGGCCGGCCTGGTCGGACTCGCCCGCAGCCTCGCCCGCGAGCTCGGCCCCCGCGGCATCACCGCGAACGTCGTCGCCCCCGGCCTCGTCGACACGGCCATGACCGCCGACCTGCCGGTCGCCCGGCGGGACGAGATCCTCGCCCGCACGCCGCTCGGCCGCCCCGCCAACCCGGAGGAGGTCGGCGCCGTCGTCGCCTTCCTCGCCAGCCCCGCCGCCTCCTTTGTCACGGGCGCCGTCGTGCCCGTCGACGGCGGACTCGGCACCGGCCACTGAGCCCTCGACCAGCAGGAGACAGCGTGACGACCCTGGCCCCAGCACCGGACCGCACGAGCGGGCTGCTCGCCGGCCGGCGGCTCGTCGTCACCGGCGTACTCACCGAGGCATCGATCGCCTTCGCCGTCGCGCGCATCGCGCAGGCCGAGGGCGCCCAGCTCGTGCTGACGAGTCCGCCGCGCACCGTCTCGCTCACCACCCGGATCGCCCGCCGGCTGCCGGAGCCGGCACCTGTGCTTCCGCTCGATGTCGCCGATACCGCCGATCTGGAGGCGCTGCCTGCCCGCGTCGCCGAGCATCTGGACGGGGTGGACGGCGTGCTGCACGCCATCGGCTACGCGCCGCCCTCGGCGCTCGGTGGTGGCTTCGTCGACGCCCCCTGGGAAGACGTCGGTACCGCCTTGCGCGTCTCGACGTACTCCCTGGTCGCCCTCGCCCGTGCCCTGCGGCCGGCGCTGGCCCCCGGCGCCGGCATCGTCGGGCTGGACTTCGACGCCACGGTGGCCTGGCCGGCGTACGACTGGATGGGTGTCTGCAAGGCCGGCCTGGAGTCGGCCGCGCGCTACCTCGCCCGCGAGCTCGGCCCGGACGGCGTGCGCGTGAACCTTGTTGCCGCAGGCCCTTTGCGCACGATGGCGGCGCGCTCGATCGACGGCTACGCCGGCTTCGAGGGGGTCTGGGCCGCACGGGCGCCGCTCGGGTGGGACCCGGCCGACCCGGAGCCGGCGGCGCGGGCGTGCGTGGCGCTGCTGTCGCCGTGGTTCCCCGCGACCACGGGTGAGGTGGTGCACGTCGACGGGGGCGTGCACGCCGTCGGCGCGTGAGGGTCGGGGAAGTCGAGTACGCCGTCCTCGGGGGCGGCGACCCGGTCACGGTGCTCGCCCACGGCCTGGCCGGTGGGCCGCACGAAACGCGGCCGCTGGCGGCGCAGCTGGAGGGCACCCGGGTGCTGCTCACCTTCCGCGGCCATGGGGCCAGCGGATCGCTGCGATCCGACTGGGGCTACGACGATCTCGCCGCTGACCTGCTCCTGGTCGCGGACGCGGTCGGGGCGACCCGAGCGGTCGGGCTGTCCGTCGGCGCGGGGGCGTTGCTGCACCTGCTGGCCAGCGACCCCGGCAGATTCGACGCGTTCGTGCTCGCGCTGCCAGCCTCGCTGGACCGGGCCCGCACCGACGCGGGCACGCGTCGGCTGGAGCTGATCGGCGAGGCGGTGGCCGCCGGCGATGCCGTCGAGGTGCTGACCGCGGTGCTGGCGGAGCTGCCTCTGGAGCTGCGGGACACCAGGGCCGCGCGCGTGATCGCCGCCCGGCGCGCCAGGGAGCTGATGGAGCGGGTCCCGCCTTCGCCCGCGGCCGACGCGCGACCGGTAGCCGACCCCGCGAAACTCGCTGCGGTGCGGGCGCCGGCGCTGGTGCTGGCGCAGGAGGACGACCCGCTGCACCCGGTCACTGTGGCCGAGCAGGTGGCGGCCGCCCTGCCGTGCTCGCGGCTCGTCGTGCTGCCGCCGGCCGGCCTCGCCTGGACGGCCCGGGACCGGGTCGCGGCTGAGCTGCGCGCCCACCTCGGACGCGTCCCGGCCAGCTGCCCCTGACCTGGAGCCACGGCGCCCTGGCCGCGCCAGCTCACCAGCGGGCTACAGCACCCGGACCTGTTCGACCTCAGATGCCCGTCAGGCGACGCGGGTGCCGCGCGGGAGCACGCGGGCGGGGGTGCGCAGCCGGCGGGTCGTGATGATGAGTGCGCCGATCCCCAGCAGCACGTCGACGCCGAGGCCCCACGGCCATACGGCGCCCGGCGCGGCCGGCCACTGGTGGCCGAACGTCAGCGTCACCCCGGGCGAGGTCGAGGTGTCCGGGGCCCGACGGAGGTCGCGCACCGAGCGGCGGATCGCCCGCAGGGGGTCGTTGGCGTTCGCCACCTCGTCGTATTGCTGTGCCGTGAGCTGTCCGCTGACCGGCAGGTCGCCGGCGAAGCTGAAGCCGCCGGAGCGGGGAGGGGGCGCCGGGCTGGCGTCGACCATGACCACCACCGGGTTGGGCGCCAGCAGCCACCAGATCCGCTCGGTGTGCGTGACCGTCTCGTCATAGCTGCTGCTGGCGAAGCCGTCTTGGGAAACGCTGCCGTGGTGGACCTTCTCCCCCACCAGCGTCGTGGCCAGGCCGAAGGCGATGACCGTGCCGACGGTCAGGCCGAGCACCGACAGGTAGGACAGCACCGCCGAGGTGGTCGTGCGGGCCAGCACCGCCGACAACGCCAGGGATACCGCGGCGACCACCCCCAGCAGCAGCGCCTGCACCATCGTCACCACGAGCAGCCGTTTGATCCCCACGCTGCCCTCGAGCAGCGACCAGATCCCGAGCGGCAGGCTGACCAGCAGAAAGACCAGCGAGACTCCCCACGCTGCAGCGAACTTCCCTAGCGCAATCTCGGAGGCCGTCAGGTCGGTGACCTGCAGCGTCGCGAGCACACCGCGCTCCCGGTCGCCGTTGACCGACTGCGACGACAGTGCTGGTACGAGAAGCAGCGCGACCACCAGCAGGAACAGCGACAGGCCGCCGAACATTACAGCACCCGTCGGTGTCGCGAACGGGTCGCCGGTCTGCGCCGACGCCCCGAACTGCCGCAACCCCAGCGTGACCACGGCGAGCACGAGGAACCACGCCAGCAACAGCACCCGCCACCGTCCGGCGCGTAGCCGCTGCCGCAGCTCGCCAGCACCGACGGTCGCCACCCCGCCGGGACTCACGCACTGTCCCCTGTCGCGTCCCCGGTGGCGTCGAGGTATGCCGCCTCCAGCACCCCCCCGGTCGGCGCCAGGCTGACCACTGGCACCCGCTCGGACACCAGTCGTGCCAGTAGGTCCGCGGCCGCCTGGTCATTGGCGAGCGGCAGCTCCACCGCGCCGGAGCCGACGAGCGTGTGCGCCACCCCGCCCCGTGCGAGCGCCGCCGTCAGCAGCGCGGCGTCGAGGGCCCGCACCCGCCAGGTGCGGGGCGTCCGCGAGACCGGCAGGGCGTCGAGCTGGTGCGCGGCGACGGTGACGCCGCCGTCCACGACGACCACGCTGTCGGCGAGGTCCTCGAGGTCCGCGAGCACATGGCTCGAGACGACCACCGCGGCACCGGCCGTCGCCAGCGAGCGGAGTAGGTCCCGCAGCGCCACCCGCGCCCGCGGGTCGAGGCCGGCGGCCGGCTCGTCGAGCAGCAGCACGCGGGGCGCGTGCACCATCGCCCGGGCCAGCCCCAGCCGCTGCTTCTGCCCGCGCGAGAGCACCCGCGCCGGTTGTCCGGCGTACTCCTCCAACCCGAGCTGTGCCAGCAGCTCTGCCGCGCGGGCCGACCTGTCGGCGCGCGGGAGCCGATGCGCCGCAGCGGCTCCGACGAGGTACTCCGTCGCGGTGAGCGTCTCCGGCACCCCGAAGACGTCGGGCGACCAGCCCGTCGCAGCACGCACCGCCCGCGGTGCGAGCACCGGGTCGTGACCGGCCACCAGCACCCGCCCGCCGTCGGGTTGCAGCAGGGTCGCGAGGACCAGCAGCAGGGTCGTCTTGCCGGCGCCGTTTGGCCCGACGAGCGCGGTCACCTCGCCGTAGGCCGCATGCAGGTCGATCCGGCGGACCGCATGCACCGCACCGAAAGAGCGCCGTAGTCCGTCAACCTGCACGCCCAGCCGAGGGTCGGGCGGCGATGCGCTGGTGTCGACCAGGTCGACCAGGTCGGTGGCGTCGCTGCGGGGCACGCGCCCAGCCTGACAGGTGTGACTTACATAGGTAGGTGGCGCGGTTCTCGCAGCGCTATGTGGCCGGTCTGCCGGCTGCAAAAGGGCTGTTGATCTTGTCTCGTGACAAGGAAGTCAGGGGACGCCAGCTCGGTGACCTCCCGGGCCACGCCAGCCCGCCGAACCTGCTCGAGCGAGCCGTCCAGCGCGTTGGCGACGAGCGCGAGCCGACGCCCGTGCCCAGCCAGTTCGAGCAGTCGCTGTGGATGATCACCCAGGCGGAAGGATGACAGGTACAAGCGCACGAGGAGAGAGTGCTACCAGAGGCCCGAACGCGCCCCGCTGACCGATCAGCTGATAGCACGCTTACGGAGGCATCAGCAGTGCCGCCGAGTGGTATCCAGTACGGTCGCGCCCACCGACACGAGGAGCCCGATGAGCCTTGCCTTCCTGTTGACGTCGCTGGTGATAGTGGCTACGCCGGGCACCGGTGCGCTCTACACGATCGGTGCCGGGCTCTCGCGCGGCACCCGCGCCAGCATCATCGCCGCTGTCGGCTGCACGCTGGGAATTGTGCCGCACTTGGTTGCCGCGGTCACCGGCACTGCTGCGCTGCTGCGCGCCAGCGGCCTGGCGTTCGAGGCGGTGAAGGTCCTCGGGGTGGCATACCTGCTCTACATGGCCTGGGCGACCTGGCGGGACAAGAGCGCGCTGGTCGTGAGCCAGGACCTGCCGCCGCGGTCGGCTCGGCAGATCGTGGCCTCGGCGGTGCTGGTGAATCTGCTGAACCCGAAGCTGACGATTTTCTTCTTCGCCTTCCTCCCGCAGTTCGTACCAGCCGACGCCGGTCAGCCGGTGCCGCGGATGCTTGCGCTCAGTGCCGTGTTCATGGCGATGACGCTCGTGGTCTTCGCGCTCTACGGGGTGTTCGCCGCCTCGGTCCGCAGCCGGTTACTCGACCGGCCCCGTGTCGTCGACCGACTGCGCCGCGCCTTCGCCGTCTCCTTCGTCGCCCTCGGGGCCAAGCTTGCCCTCACCGAGCGCTGAGCCGCCCTGCGCCGGCACGATCGGCTATCGGTTGAGCGAAGCTGCCCTTCGACGCCCGCGGCGTTCGGATCGGTGCCTGCCAGGCGCAGCAGTCCCAGGCCATCGGTGGGCGCGCAGACGTACAGGACGAGGGTCCGACCACGGCGCTCCTCCTCAGCCCAGGTGAGCACCTCGGCAACGTTGGCACCGCTGATCTCATACTCATCGCTGGCGCCGGACCGTTCGTGGAAGTAGACGCGGTAGCGAGGCGCGTCTACTTCCCAGGTCTGGTCGCGAGGATCGACTCCGACAATGTTCACGACCTCGATGTTGCTCTGGGCGCTGTCCGCACGCGGCTCGGCACGGAGCCGAACCGACACAACGTTGCCCACGGCGAGCGACCGCGGTCGGTCAGGGATGGAAGATCGGACGATGCTGACGCCTGCGACGATGACCGGTAAGGCGGTGCGGCTGGAGCCGTTGGCCGCAGAGCACGCCGGCGCGCTGGCCGCGGCGGCTGCTGAAGACCGCAGCAGCTACGCCTACACCTGGGTTCCGGACGGGCTGGCCGACGCCCAGCGGTATGTGCAGGTTGCGCTGGAGCAGCAGAGCACCGGGCGCACGCTCGTGCACGTGGTACGGAGACTGAGTGACGACCGGATCGTCGGGACGACCAGGTTCTTGGACCTGGAACTGTTCACCTGGCCGCCGCCGTGGCCACCCGGGGTCACCCGCGGCCCGCTCCCGACTGAGGACCAACCGCCGTCGGTCGCCGAGATTGGCAGCACCTGGTACTCCTCGTCGGCGCAGCGGACCGGGGTCAACCTGGAAGTGAAGCTGCTGCAGCTGACTCAC